>Ga0247729_10000128_pt1 | contig 36026 bp, 67 predicted proteins | sample UWRJL133311R2_FD_180958 | JGI IMG/M metagenome (GOLD analysis project Ga0247729, IMG submission 180958) | Plant litter microbial communities from Arlington Agricultural Research Station in Wisconsin, United States - UWRJ-L133-311R-2 | ecosystem: Environmental > Terrestrial > Plant litter >... | reverse complement strand
GACTAAGCAAATGATCGCTGCTCTTAGTGGTCATCACAAAGAACTCGGTGAAATGAACGCTCATGCCCTTAAGACTCTTGCAAAAGCTGGTCTTGTTGAGAAAGCTACTTACCTAAATGCTGGTACAGCCGCAGATGGTGGTGTTCTTGTTCCTAACGCTGAATTGCTTGGTGATATCTTAAGTCTATTGCCTAAGTACAGTCCAGTTGCAGGTATCCTTCGTACAATTACATTGACTGACGGTAACAGCATCGACATCGACGCTCTTATTACAGATGTAATCATGACTGAGGTCGGTACTGAAGGTGGTTCTAAGACGGTTACTAAACCTGCTCTACAGAAAACCAACATTGCTGTTCGTGAGTTCGCTGGTATCGCATTAATGACTAAGAAGCTTCTTAAACAATCAGCAATTGATGTTTATGCACTGCTTCGTGACTCATTCGCTCGTGCGATTGCTAAGCAGCGTGAAGCTCTTATCATCACTGATGCAACAAGCGGCCTTGTTACCCTCTCAGGCGTAACTGTTCTTAACGCAGGTGGTACTACTACTTCAGGTAAGACAACGGTTGCTTTGATCCCATTGGCTGATATTAAGAGAATGCCATTCTCAGTTCCTACTGCTTCAGGTAACGGTGGTCTATATATCTTCTCTCGTCTGTTGCTTGCTAGCCTTGCAACTCGTGAAGATACGACTGGTCAGCCTATCGTAACATTGAACAGTTCTAACGGCGGTACTCTTACTGGTACATTCAATGGTTATCCATTCGTTGTATCTGAGCTACTTGGTACTACAGATGCAGTTTCAACTGTTCACGCTATCTTCGGTAACTTTGCTGAGTACGGTTTCTTGGTTCGCCAAGGTGCAATCGACACAGCAGTGTTCGATAGCGGTACTGTTACAGACGGTGGTTCAGTGGTTCACAACCTTATCCAAGAGAATAAGCTTGCTATGCGAACTGAAATCTGGGAAGCGGTTGGATTCCCCCTCCCTGCGGCCTTCGTGAGACTTCGTACATCTGCATCCTAGTAGATTAGTACAAAGGCAATTAGAAAGGGTAGTAATGCCCTTTCTTTTTTGTTATGATGGAGATATGAGTAACTGCACTTATCCCCAATGCCACAATAAAGAGAAGTACTTGAGACATGGCATGTGCAGACACCACTATATGATCTGGTACAATAATCAGCCAAAAGGTAGTCTCGCAAAAGGAAATACTAAGCATGGCATGAGGCATACGGCCGAGTATGATACATGGTGTAAAATTAAAAGCCGTTGCCTTAACCCAAATAACAAAGACTATGAGGAGTATGCGGGTAGAGGAATAACTATATCTAAGAAATGGATCAATGATTTTATGGCTTTCTATTTACATATAGGCAAGAAGCCAGAAGGTAAGTACTCCATTGATCGTATAGATAATGATAAAGGATATATACCAGGTAACGTTAGATGGGCTACTGACTCCGAGCAACAGTTAAATAAAAGAGTGCAATCGAGAAGCAAGAGCGGTGTCACGGGCGTACACTGGTCAAAGATAGTTAATAAATGGTCTGCTCGTAAAACTATAAATGGCAAGAGATACCAAGTTGGCTATTTCCATACTGTCGCTGAAGCAAAACAAGCCATTGATAGCTACTCGCATTAGCGGCTCTTTTTTGTTATCCTAATAATATGCCTGACAAGCGTAGATAGGGATTACATTGGAGGCGGGGGCCGCAAGCCCATGCAAACTTTTTTGGGTTAAGGTTTGTTGTTTGACAGTGCTAGCCAATGCCCTATCTAAATGCTACAATGTAGACAGCACGTTCCCGAAGTAGTACAATAGGTACATAAGCGAAAGCTTGTAGTGCTGGCTAAATAAAAGAATAAAGAGGTATCTTATTACATTTGGATAGCTCTTCTTTTATTTGTGGTATCCTTATTAGTGCATATTAGTTACCCGTAGGGCTTTAACACAACTCCGAGTGTTATTGCTGGGGCAGAATCAAACAGGAGTTCACTACGCAATAGCGTGGTGATTTTTATTATGTTACCCTATAGCCAATGGCAAACTACACTAATCAAGCAGCAATTGAAGCGATTTTACAACGGAGTCTTACAGCAAGTGAGATAACTTATCTAAATGCACTATTACCAGCTATAGACGCATACATTAATGAACAAACAGGGACTACATTCTTACCACCTAGCCCAGATGTTGACGTAGATGTTTACGAACAAGGCCCAGATGATACAAATTATAATAACCATAGGTCATGGCCTAATAGGTATTATAACTATAATGAAAGAAGTGGCGGTAACACTCTTGTCATCCCAACAATGCGTTCTGTAACGTCCGTAGCGACCTCTACAGGCTTTCCAGACAACTTTGTGACAGTACCTTCAACTGAATGGGTTATTTACCCACGTTCAGGCCCTATTTTGGCACTTAAACGAAGTGGATCATGGGGCAGCCCAGAAACTACCATTAAGATCACAGGTAAACTAGGATATTCTACTGTTCCATCAATTATTGGTGCTATTGCAGCAGCTATGGGTGCAAGTGCGATTACAGCTTCATCTAATTCAGCCGCAAGCAGTGGCGGTGCATACAAAAGTGAAAAAGTCGGTGACTGGCAAGTAACTTATTCAGATGGAGACTCTTCCAGCTCATCATCAAGCGGTGTTCCAACTATCAGTGCTTCAGCATTTGAAACATTGCAAGGTTACAGACGCTTATCTAGGGACATTTAATGAAATACTTTCATACTGGTACTATCCGAAGACAAACACAGGTAGGTCAGCAGTTCATTTACAGTGATCTTGGTACTACTAAGTGTTTTATTCAGCCACTTGATAACGAGTCGAGTGATTTACTCAACTATACCTTCTCTCAGGGTAGTTGGGGTTATTTCCCTTACGGAACAGATATTAAAGAGAAAGATGAATTTGTCTGGAATAGTATCAAGTTTGGTGTTAGAGGTGTAAAGAAGCATAACTACGGTAACTTAGCTCATTTCAAGGTGCTTTTGGAGCAAATTAAATGAATATTACTATTACGACAGACGCCGATCTACTAAGAACAGCTTTTAACAAAGCTCCTATTCTATTTACAACTAAGTTGCAGGGTTGGGTATCCCGATCTGCCTTAAGAGCTGAACGTGAGTCAAAACTTGAACTAAGAAGCAAGACTAGCCAAGGTGCTTCAGGTAGAACACTGAATAGTATCGCAACCAAGATAGGATTCTTAGAGGCTACTGTTAAACCAGGGACAGATTATGCGTATTATACCCATGAAGGACGCAAACCAGGACGCATGCCACCATACCAAGAAGGAAGTGATCTCGCTAATTGGGCTAGACGTGTAGGTATTAACCCTTTTTTAGTAGCCCGTTCTATTGCTAATAAAGGCACTAAGGGAATACCATACTTAGATACAGCCTTTAAATCTATTAAGGACGAGGTAGAACGAGATGGTAATAAAACAGTAGATGATATGTTGAGGAGTTTGTAATGAATATAAAAGGGATAAGCGATAATGTTCAGGCATTGCTAAATGCAATGACAGACCCAGATTTTGTAGAAGTTATTCCAGCTCCAGAATCATCAAGCCAATCGTTTACGGGTTATCCTAGTGCCACACACTTTTACCAGAGCACAGATAGCAGTTATGCAACGGTCACTCAGAATCGCCGAGTTATTCGATATAGTGTCTATATCTACCTAATCAATAATGAAACAGAGGTAGAACAATGGACTCGAATGTGCAACATTGTAGATAAAGTAATCCAAATGTTTGATGAAAGTGTTGATTTAAGCAGTTCTGTACTAGGATTAACAAAAGCCTGTGACATTATGAGGCCTGTTCCTGGAGAGATAGGGAAGTTTTCGTTAAATAAGAGTTCTGGCCTTGTGGGAGAGATAAACCTATTTTGTGAGAAAGATATAACCTTTAGAAACTATTAGATATAGTTGCTTTTTAAGTTATATGCTACCCTAACGGTAATGACAAAGAAAAATACTAGTGATGAGCAGTCTGAAGAAGAATTAACTAACTTTCTATTTCCAGAGTTAGGTAAAACTATTCGTGCTAAAACTCAAGAAGAAGCAATTAAATTAGCGGAGAAAGAACAATAATATGGCTGACTTAGGACGACAAGTTAAATATGGTTTGGGTAAAGAAACAGTATTCGGAACTCAGGTAACTGCTACAAGCTGGCATAATCAACTTAGCTTTGAGCTTAACCCTATGTCTGAGTATGTAACTAATACCTCAGCATACGGTAATATCGTTAAAACTAACGAAGCTGATGTTCTTCGATACTGGGCTGAAGGTTCACTCGAATCTAAGGTAACAACTGGCCGATCTGGTCAGTTACTCCTAGGTGCTTTCGGTACAATCGTTACTACTGCAAACGCAGACCCTTCTACAATCGTTAAAAACCATACAGCAGACATCAATGAGAATATCAATGGCCAGTCTTTCACTCTATGGCGCAAAGATAGTCTCTCAAGCAAAGCGTACGCTGGTGCTCGTTTTGGTGAGTTCACCGTTTCAATGGAACTTGGCGATTATGTAAAACACACTGGTAATATCCTTGCTAAGCGTGGTGTTTCATCTGCATCTACCCCTGTATACACAGATGAGCCTGAGTTCGTACCTAAATACTTCACTGTTAAAACAGGTTCAAGTGTTTCTGTTGCTAATGCTTCATCTGCTGTAGCATCTGTAGAATCTTTCACCCTAACAGTTAATCCTAATCTGGAAGCTGATTGGCAAAGTGGCAGTGCTGAGCCTTATGGATTCAGCTCACGAGGATATGATCTATCATTTGAAATGACTCGTCGTTATATCGACACAACTTACGAAGATGCTTATAATGCTGGCACAGATCTCGCAGTTGTTCTTGCGATGACTAACACTGATGTTACAATTGGTACATCTGCTCGCCCAAGTCTTACATTCACTGCTCCTAAGTTTAATATTACTGACTGGTCAAAGAGTGAAGATCTTGATGCTCCTATTACTGAAACTATCACAGGTACGATCCATTACAGTGTCGCTGATGCTTACGCCCTACGTGCAGTCCTTGTAAATACAGTAACTTCATACTAGAATAGACCATAATAACTAAGGAAAGGTTCTATGGAAGATACAATTGAAGTAAAGCTACCTAAAAGCGAAAAGTTAGTAGTGATTCGCAACTATACAACTCGTAAAGATGATCTCAAAGCCGAAGAGGCTCTTTATCGTGGTGTGGATGTAAAAGCAAAGACTCAAAGTACCGAGGGAGCAAATGTAGACTTCCCTATATCTAATGTGATGGCCAGTAAAGCAGTCTCAGTAAGGCGATTGGTTCAATCTATAGATGGAGATTCAACAAATCTTGAATCTCAATTAGAAAATCTTCGTACAGAGGATTATGAAGTTATTGATGATGCTGTACAAGAGATTTTGGACAAATATAGCCCAAAAGCTTAGAAGGCGTAGAACGGTTACGCCGAGAATACAACACTCACTCAGAGAGTTACGATAAAGCATACAGGTTTAAAAGCAAATCACCTACCGAGATAATGAGCATGGTTATTATTTGTGATGACCAAGGATGGACATATCAGGAATACTTAGAACAGCCTACATGGTTCATTCAACTTCTTATTAGAAAGAAAGAGATAGACCAGAAACATAGTAAATAACCTCTATATGTTACCCTATGTTTAATGAACGATAAAACTTTAAGAATCTTAATTAAAGCTCAGGATCAGGCAAGCAAAACGATTGCTGGTGTTGGCGATAATATTGATAATGCCAGCAAAAAGGGATCAGAAGCCCTTGGTAAACTATCTTCAGTTGCAAAGGGAGCCGCTATTGCCGTAGGCGTAGCTCTTTCAGCAGCAGTTACAGCCGCAGCCAAGGCTTCTTGGGATCAGGTATCTGCCGTAGAGCAAGCTACTGTTGGTTTGAAAGCATACGAAAGAAACGGAGATAAAGTAAATTCGGTATTAAGTAATCTTATTAAATACGCCAGATCAGATTTAGGTGTTCTATTTAACCGAAAAGATCTCTTTGAATCAGCTCAAAGTCTTAAAATAATGGGAGATAACACAGACGATTTAGTAGGGCATGTCCAGATTCTCTCTCGATCTGTAGGACTGGGACTTTCAAATTGGCAGGACTTAAACCAGATAGTAGGAAGAGTTGGCTCTACTGGTAGACTAACTGGTGACGACTTTGATAACTTAACAAAAGCTGGTTATCGTCTTGATCCAGCACTTAGAAACACAAATATAAGCTTCTCAGAGCTTTTCAAGTCACTAGATAAAGGCATTCCAGCCGATGCTCTTGAAGGTCAGGCAAATACTATAAAAGGAGCTGGCATACGCCTTCAAACTGCTTTTAGAGGCATAGGAGATGCTATTCTTGGTGTTGACTCAGATACTAGTAAGTTCACCAAAGGCAGTCTAGGCGAGGCACTTGTTAATGGCTTATCTAACACTACGCAACTTCTTAAAAACTTAAAACCAGTTATTTCAGATATAATGGCTAGCTTTACACAACTAGGAATCGTTATTTCACAAACTATAGGAAGGTTTGCAGAATTTGTTAGGCCTGGTTTTGAGTGGTTTCTTACAAACATTTATCCTTCGCTAGTTGTTGCAGTTAATGTTATAGGGCAAATACTAACTACAGCATGGAATAACATAACAGCCGCTATGAAAGAAGTTGATAATGCTTTTAAGTCAACTGGCCTAAATATTGATTGGGTGAAACTAGCCATGCAAGCTTTCGGTGTTATTCTTGTTGCAACGCTAGTCCCTATATCAGCTTTAATAGTTGTCGTTTCTTCTTTGATAGCAGGTATCGCTACTCTTATAGGTTGGGTGGTCAGAGTAGAGGGAGCTATTTACTCTTTCACAATTAGAGCGGCTGGAGCGGTTTATAGCTGGACTCATGATATGGTTCAATCTATTGCTGATGTTATTGGGTCTTTCTCTAACTTCTTTAGTTATATAGGAAACCTCGGAAGTAGAATAGTGGGAGCATTCGCTGGTGCTGGAAGTTGGTTGTATAATGCTGGACGCTCTATTATTGATGGATTAATTAACGGTATCCAAGATTCTATAGGTAGAATTGGTGCAACCATCAGTAATATAGGAACTAACATTGCTAACTCTGTAAAAGGAAAACTGCATGATTTGAAAGTCCCAGGCTTTGCTACTGGTGGATTTACAGGAAGAGGCGGAGCTAATCAAGTAGCGGGTGTCGTTCACAAGGGAGAGTATGTTGTTCCTAAAGATCAGGTAGATCAAACAACTGGACTACCCAAAGGTGGATCAGGCAGCGTAGTATTCAACCAATATGGATCTATAAACTTAGGAAGTGGCGAAGCAGTGAACACCTACTTTGATAGAATTAACGCACAGTTCAATACCCAAAAAGAACTGGCAGATTATGGATCGGGAATATAATGACACCAATGAACGATGTCGTGTTCGACGGTTTTAGTTTTATAGACAATAATCTTGTCATTACAGAGATAGACTATATGACTGTCGCACCACGAATGAATCAACTTGAAACACGAGCTAACAGAGATGGAGCAGATCTTGTTCAGTCTCTTCTTGGAGTAAAACCTATTACGATAGCAGGGTACTATGCTCCAAACACCATATTAGAAGCTCAGAATATGTACGATATTCTTGTTAAAGCGCTAAACCGCCAGCAACGTCCTTTGTATGTCCCTCATGCTGGCTCTACCCGTAAGTTTATCGTTACTCCAGAAAATATAATCATAAGTGAACCACAAGGATTAAATAGAATAACCTTTAGTTTCCAGTTTGTTGTTCCTGAAGGAAAATCAATCTCAGATAGTTCAGTAATCATGGTAAGTCAGACAGTTACTACCTCAACTGCTACGATTCCACTCACTATACAAGGCTCAGCAAAAGCTCGACCACTCATTACGTTGCAATATGGTTCTGTCAGTGGTGGAACAGGCGGGGTTGTCTCAGTTCGTAATGCTAGGGACTTTATCGGAATAACTGTGACGGGAAACTTCGTCACTAGTGATACCCTAACAATAGATTCTGATAACTTCCAGATATTTAAGGGAACTACACTGTTACCACCAGTCGGACGTTTACCATCATGGGAAGCAGGAGCAGGATCATTATATTATAGTGATACATTTGCCAGCCGTAGTGTGACGATAACAGCAGTATACTATCCAGGAAACTTATAAGGAGAAAAAATGGCAGCAGCAACCACATTCATAAACAACTTGCTTAACGCAGCTTTTAGAGGTGCTACATATACTGGTGGTACGATTACATTAAAGTTATTTACTGGTAGCTTACCGAGCACAGGTGGTACTGAGGTAACAGGTGGTGGATATGCCGCTCAAACCCTTACATTCTCAGCTCCTTCAGCCAAAAAGGTACAAACAAGCTCTTCAGCTGTATTTAGCAATTTACCTACATCTCAAGTGATTGTCGCTTATGGAGTATACAGTGCGGGAGTCTTGATTGATGATAAAGCGTTAGATAGTTCGTTTCAGGCAGACGTAAACACAAACAGTCTTACGATAAGTTATAGCTTTGAACTAGGAGCATAAACCATGGCTAACCGCTACTGGATTGGCAATTCGGGGAACTGGACTGATACTTCACACTGGTCTACTACTTCAGGTGGTTCTGGTGGTGCTTCCGTTCCAACCTCAGCAGACGATGTTATATTTAATGCAAGCTCATTAACCGCCAATTCAATAGTCACATTAACGACTAACTCAAGTGCAGCAAAAAGTTTTAACTGTTCAGCAATAAACTTTAATCTTTCAATTTATAAAGATATAAGCCTTAGTTCAGCAACTATAAATATGTATGGGGACTTCCTTACATCAAAACTATATACTAATACTAATATTTTTATTAACTTCACTACAGGAGTCACTGCGAATTTCAGCCAACCCGAATCAACAGGGACTGGAAGCCCCCCATCAACTAACTATTCTTTATATGCTGTCTCGGTTTCAGGGGCTACGGTAAACTTCCAGTCCAAGTTCTTTATATTTAATTTATCAATGAGCTCTGGTACATTAAATACTAATGGATACGATGGCTCTGCAAGTTTTGTCTTGGGAACGGGCGGAGGTGCTTCTACTGCCAGCTTAGGTGCTTCTGTTATCTCAAATGCTAACAGTTTTTCTGTCGGTAGTGGCGTAACTTTTAACGCAGGTACTTCAAGCATTATATCTAGCGGTTTCTTTACGGGTAATGGAAAGACTTTCTATGATGTACGATTCTTAACAGGTGCAACAAGAAACGTATTTGGTGGTAATTTTTATCATAACATTGTGATTGATGCTAATACGGTCGTCCTTTTCGAATCAGGTTTAACCCAGACTATATCTAATATATTCACTGTGGGTACTGGATCATCAATACTTACTAACGGGGGCGGTAGTAACCAGCACTTTATAAGTAAGCCATCAGGAACTGTATCTGTGACTGGAGTGACAATAAAAGGTTCTCGGGCTATCGGTGGTGCTTCATTCTTTGCAGACAATACTTCAACTGACGGCGGGTTTAACACAGGTTGGGTATTCGCACCGCCTGTTCCAGTAGCAGACTTTTCAGCTACTCCAGTTAGCGGAGATAATGACCTTATAGTAACTTTCACCGATCTATCGACGAATGGGCCAACATCATGGGCATGGACATTTGGAGATGCAACAACCTCAACGCTGCAAAACCCTGTTAAGACTTACATGACTCCTGGAACATATAACGTATCCCTCACTGCAACAAATGGTGCAGGTTCAAACTCAATAACTAAGACAGGCTATATAACGGTCACTCTGAAACAGTATTTTATTAACCTAGCTCAGATTGAATACGGGTTTGGTGACACTAACTTCATATCTGAAACAGCAGTCATGGCACTATCTAGTGGTGCATACGGTGGTGGCAAGGGAACAGTATTAACTGAGTATCAAATACTTCCCCAAAAGGACTACGAAGTCCGTATATTCGATCATAACAATAACTTTATAGCAGTTCTTAAAGATGATAATACAGAGTTTAGCTATACTCAGGCGATAAATCAGAATGCTTCAGAGCTTGTTCTAAAAGTATCTCGCTCCCCAGACAATCGAGTTGTGACTTACTCACCTCTGTTAGATGCTTCTAGTAATCCAATAACAGATGAGAACGGCAGTGTTATAACAGTTCAAACAACGACAGCTAATGCAGTTGGCCCTGGAACTGACATAGATCTTAATTACAATGTTCAGGTTGTAGCGTTTTATGGTGGATATGAAGCACTACTCGATGAGTTTTCGAGTCCAATAACAGATGAGAATAACGAAATTATCCTTGTTCAAACAGGCGCTCCGAATGGAAAAGTTGTTTATTCAGGCTATATTGCTGACTATGAATTAAGCTACGGAAAAACAGTAGGTGTGAACGCTACAGTTGTTCCTCATGCAACAGAAATGAGTCACTATATCTTTGATACAAGTGGTGGGAATACTACCATATCTTATGGAAGCACTGTAGACCCTATTCAGATGGCAAGAGATGCGATGGATAGATACATCGCTCAAGGTGGTAAAGTAACATACACTAACCTGTCTATGCCTCTTTCTGGTGAGACTGCTCCTTATGATTTTGTTCTCCAGACTATCAGGGAAGTACAAGATAAAGTAGTAGAACTTCTCCCAACTGGATATTACCAATATGTAGATCCAGGAGAGAACATTCAATATCAGCTTAAAAAGGCTCTATCTGCTCATCATACCTTCTATTACGAGCAGCATATCGGTGAGATGAATCTTCGTAAGACAATCACTCAACTTGTTAACCAAGTATACTTTGTGGGTCAAGAGAACTCAGGAACAGGTATTAAACTATTTAAATATTATGAAGATACTGCATCTCAAGCGTCATATCGACCAGGGCTTGAACGACTTTCAGACTCCCGTGTATCTCTTGTAACATCAGCTCAGATTCTTAGCCAAAATAGGATAAATGAGTTCAAAGAGCCACGATATAGGACTACTCTATCTATTAACGATACAGTTTATGACATTGAGACTATTCGCCTTGGACAAATGGTTGCATTAAAAAACTTTGGATCATTTGTTGACAGCTTGCTACTTCAGATTGTTAATATCAAGAAAGAAAAACATGTTATTACCTTAGATCTTGACATAACTGTTCCAGGAGAAACAAAACGTCTTGAAGAAATTAAGCGTAATCTCTTGTCTCAAGAAGTAGAAAATATACCTATTGCACCAACCTAGTATGTTACCCTAACAGTAAATAAAGAAGGAACAATTTAACCGTGGCCATAATTACCTCATATCCTACCGAAACTCTCTTGTCAGATAACGACAAGTTTTTAACGTCTAATGATGCTGGAGCAACAACACTTACCCCAGCTTCTTTAGTTAACCAATATGTAGGCCCAGGCTGGACTATTGCTGGTGAATCATGGACATATTCAAGTTATTCAGGAGGAGTTGGTGTTATTAACGTACCGACAGGAGCGACAACCCGTTATTCCCCTGGTATGGTCATTAAGTTTACTCAGCCTACTCTCGGAGTTAAATATGCTCGAATTAACTCTGTTACTAGCACTACAATCACCGCATCGTTTGCTGGTGGTACAGTATTGTCTAATGAAGCAATCACACTTCCATTCTATTCTGTAGGATTTGCTCCTAATGGCTACCCAATTGACCAGAGAATAAAAGGTTCAGAAATTGCAAACTACCGAATATACACTCAAGCAGATACAACCAACGTCACCCAAACTGCTGCTGTTATACAGGCAGGATGGGGACAAATACTTGGTACTGGTGCAGCAGGGATAGTCGAGACTGTGACCTTCCCTACATCTTTTACTACAGTATTGTCTGTCGATGTAACATTTATAGGCTATAAATCTGGTGGAACGGCCGCAACCGCAATAACTGAATTTAATACTTCTGTAGGTGGGGGTAACGTAGCTCAGGCGGTTAATATAACAGCTTCAAACTTCGTTATGTCAATGCAGTCAAGCGGCACATTCGGAGCAGTTTATCATGGTTATTCATGGGTAGCGATAGGAATATAATATGGCTGGATTTTATTATAACACCACAGTAACCCCAACAAGCACAGGAGTAAAGACTATTACATGTGGTTTTCCGCCTGTGGCTATGAAAATAACTCTCTCAGCTAAGTCCGTTGGTGGAGATAGCTACTTACATCAATCAGTAGGACAGTGTGACAATAGCGGATATTCGACATGCGCCTCATTATTTCAAGATGCTACTGGTTCACAGACATATAAATCTGTGACAAAAATGGTTAGCCATTATGAAAGAGTATCTGGAACAATTACAGAAGTAAATTCAGCTACATTTAGTGCGTTTACAGCTACAGAAGGTAAGTTTAATGTTACTCTTGTGAGTTCTGCATACCAATATAATATTGAGCTGTGGGGATAGAATGAGGCCAAGTAATGACCGAGATCGCATAATTAACATAGCGATTGGATTCGGTGTTGCTTGTCTTGTTCTTATCTGTGGATTCGCTGCTATTGGAAGCTATGAGATCTCAAAAATAAAAGAGTCTATTCTTGTAAATGCCCAAAATAATAAGATCGACCCAGAAAAACTTTCTAAACAAGTTGCATCACTTATAAAAATACCAATGCCAAAAAACGGGGTCGATGGCAAGAATGGCTTAAATGGCAGTAATGGTCTCGATTCACTATCCACTCACACTATTACTGAACGACAAACTAATACAGTTATAGAAAAAGAGTTACCTCCTAAAAATGGGGAAAATGGAAAAGACGGCGTAGATGCACCCTTAATTTATTTAGGTATTTCTTCAAATGGTAAGCTACTTTGGAAATATGAAAATGATAGAGACTGGCTATTAGTGCCTACTATTGAGGTTAATGTATGAATGATAAAGCCGTAAACGGTTCTACCGATATACTGTTATCCTATGGTCTTCCTGGGGTAGTTATACTAGCACTTGTTGTTGTTATCGTTGTCATGTACCGCGAGTCTTTAAAGAAAGATACTAAACTGGAAGAGGTGCAGCGTCTTAGGGTCGAAGATGCTAAAGAAATTACCACAAAACTAAAAGAACCTTTGGAAAAAGTATCAGATTTAAGTGAAAGAATGTATGACATACTACGTTTTGATAACCTCAAGCGGGAGAAGTAATATGTGGTTCTTCCGTAAGAAAAAACAAAGTACAGTCCATGAAGATCAGATGGATGCTGAGGTTAAAGAGGCTAAGGATGAGCTTTTCAAAGCCATAGACAAAGCGACAAGTAATACAGATAAAGTAAGTAAGCAGATGAAACTCATGCAAAAAAAAGACATAACACTAAACATATTCCTCGCAACAGGTGGAGACAGGAGAAAATAACATGTTTGATTTCTTAGATAACGTAAACATATCATCATTTATTGCTCTGGTTATTCGCCTTATAGGGTTAGTAGTTGTTGGATTCTATCTCTTTCCAAAGCAATTAAAAGAGGTTTTGCGTCCTGTTGACTGGTTAACTGAGCTGCGGTGGCAGATTCTCGCACTTTTATCTGTGTCTGTTGTATCTGGCATACCGTCAATTTGGTATCAAATCATTCGTCTCAACGGTGGAGAGGCAGAGATACTGAGAAATATATCTACTGTTACGTCAAATGTTAGTCAGTTGTTAATCATTATTCTGTTGGTACTAATATTTAATTATAAAAAGAAGTCGTAATGAACGAAGTATGGATAGGTAGTCCAAACTATACAGCTGGGCGCGGTGGTAAGACGATTGATCGTATTGTTATTCATTGGATGGTGGGAACATTAGCATCTACTGATGCAGTATTTCAAAATACAAATGTAGGTACTTCAGCCCACTATGGAGTTGAGAATAATAATGTCCATAGGTATGTTGATCTGGGTAATACTGCTTATCATGCTGGTAATTGGTCATACAACCAAAGAAGCATAGGTATAGAGCACTCAGCAGCCCCAGGAAGGGACGCAACACCAGCAACCGTAGAAACTTCAGCTCAACTAATTGCAAGACTTTGTAAACAGTTTGGTATACCCTGTAATAGAGATCATATCGTTAAGCACAGTCAAATAGTAGCTACTCAGTGTTGTGGTACAATTCCAATAGATCAAATAGTGGCTAGGGCAAATGAAATTATTAACGGAGGAAGTTCAGTGGCAATTATACAAAACGCAGAAAATTGGAGAGCTAGAGTAAATCGCACAGTTCAACTTATCTGGGGTAGAGATTTTACTGAAGCTGAGTTTCAAAGTGTTGTTGGTCAAGACACTCTTAAACTACTGGAGGTTCTTGAAGACAATCCATATGCAAATGTTGTGCAGAGTTGGCAGAATACAGGTAAAATCGCTATTGATCAGGGTTGGCAAGAGAAAATGGTTGGCTTACAGGGTCAAATAGATACATTAACTAAACAAGTTAAAGATCTAACGGCTCAGTTAGCCGTACAATCAGACGATACTAAACTATTAAATGGTTTTGGTGAGTTCTTGAGAGCTATGATAAACCGTTTAGGATTAAAGAAGTAAGGAGATAATATGAAAAGATTTAAAGAGTTCGCAAATTCACTATTAACACGTAAGTTTCTATTGGCTGTAGTATCAGCAGTAGTTGTATTTGGTAATGCTTTCTGGAACTGGGGTCTTACAGATGCTCAGGTATGGTCAGTTTTAACCCCTATCCTCGCCTTTATTGGAGTTGAGGGTGCAGGTGATGCAGTTGAGAGGCTGAACAAGTAGTGAGCAAAGCCACTGATAATGCCTATCTAGCTGGGCTTCTCGATGGCGAAGGTACAATATCGTTCGTAAAAGAAAAAACAAATAACTGCAAACGCGGTTACACATGGAAATTTACAGTCTGTATAGACAATACAAACCCCTTAATGATGGAGTGGATAAAAAATACATATACGGACGTAGGTGTATTCAATAGCTTTTATGATAAGCGATCTAACTTAAAGATGAAGCATAGGTGGACTATAAAAAGTAGGGAAATAAAAACTATATTGCCTCTAGTGAAACCATACTTAACTAATAAAAAAGAACTAGCAAGATTAATATTGAAAGCTATATCACTTCAGTCAGAGCACTACTCAAGATATACCCCTCACGACGAAAAGCTAGGAGTAATACATGATCAGATGAGGTTTCTAAACTCAAGGGGTGTTAAGGCACATAAAGCAAGAAATTCTGTTACCCTAAATATTAAGGAACGATAAGGAGAAAATAATGACAGTTTTACAAATAGCAGTAAATATAATTCTATCAGTAGTATTCATAACGCTAGCACACGTATTGTTTGGTTACGTTAGTGGCGTTCCTGGAGTAGTAGTATTCTTAGTAGATGTATTACTAGTAATCGGTACATTCGCTTCAAACGTAGCTGGAAGAGTTGGAGTTAAGTAATCATGGAAGGTGTGAATCCTAATGAGGTTCTCACACCAGTATTTGATGAAAACGATAGACTTGTATGGATACCTGTAATAGATTACTATTTAGGTAAGACCGCTGTTCAGGGTGAGATTATATTACCCTAGAACATGTGGCAGTATGACAAAGATAAACCTCGGTATTAAGCCGAGGTTCTTTGTTATTCGTCTTCTTTTAATTCAATTACTTCAATAAATTCATCACTGTAATTAAATACACCATATTCCCCAGTTAAATTACTGGTACTTGCTATTCTTTCAGCTGACTCAACGGCAGAATCCATATCGTAAGCTTCTATAAACTTTGAATAGGTTATGGATATTTCAAACTTTTTCATTTATTATCCGTTTCTTGAAATTCGTAGTTCATAGGTACAAATACCGCAGTCGTGTCTACTGGACTACCATTAATATAAATCCAACCTCCAGGCACTCGTACAACTATAATGTTACCATCATTAACAAATATATGATGATGCAATTTTAGTTTATAAATATCTTTTTCCATTATTTTGCAAACTCCACAGCTAGTATATTTTTACCATCACACTCACTATATCCAATACCCGTATCAGTAAAGTCTTGAAGCAGGTTCTTATTATGAAGCTCACTTTTTTTCCATCGACTCATTAGCTTATCTGGGTCGTCAAATCCTTTACCTAGATTCTCGCCAGCAAGATCATATTCATAACCTGCTTCTTTTATGAAAGTCTCGAATGGTCTTCCGTCTTTAAGTTGATGACTCCAATAGTTATTATTGCATAGGTCGTCTGCCTTGTTTTGAGCAGCCTGGGTGAGCTTTGAATCTAAATTAAGTTCATCTATACCGTTCTGTGTTCTGTATGTGTTGGTGGAGCTATAAATGGCTTTAGAGAAGTCGTTTAGTTCCATAGGTGTTTGTGTTGCTGCTATCTTTTGTGATCTCTTTTCGAGTATATTATTCACTGAATCAGTAAATCCAATGATGATAAAGTAGTCTATTACAACGAGAACTAATATTGATATAGCAAATGTTAAATTTTTCATATAAACCTTTCCTTGTTTATATAAGTATCTTACTATAGCTTATAAATAATAGCAACCCTTTATTGAAACTGTGGATAATGTTATCCTATAAGGAGTTCATAGAGTTAGTGACAGTAGATGCCCACCCTTTGCTGTTACATAAATGATTTATCATGCCTTTCCGCCTCTATGGATTAGAATAGCTGGACTCTATGTTCAGCTATTTGTTTTGTGGTATATTATCTGTATGGCCTTGTCAGCTCGCACCTTAGACCGTCAATAGCACGGTAACCCCAATAAGAAGCCTCTCCACACAGTTACACAACTGGAGGCTTCTTTTTTATATACACATTTCACCCACCAAAAAACCGCCTACTAGGGCGGCTTTGGTTACGGGCTTATCTCACCTTTTATACTAGTGGACATTCGTAACAAACACAACCCTAATCATGCAATTTTAAGATGTAGAGTCCACAGATTTATTGAGATAAACACCGTACACTCTTAAAGAAAATAGTATCATTTTGATCACTAAACCACAAGCACAACACACGCTATATGTGGTGTATAAGATCTTAATAGTAGTAAAAACAAAGTCCCACCTCTGATAAGGTGGGACTGAAAATGTATGTTGGGCGACACAAGAAATTATTATTGGGTTATATTAACAGTCCAATCACCCATTGCATGCTCCAAATTAAGCACGTACTCGCCTTCACGGGGTATTTGTACGGCCTTAGATCCATCGAATGACCCAATCTCATTAACGAGTCCTTCTATGTCATTACCCTTCGTATCGAGCAGCCTGACAATAAAGTTGGAATTACCGCCGTAGTGCATCTTAAAGGTAGCTAATCCAGCTCGCAATTTAAACGGTTCTGTGGCCGTATTAGAGCTGCCTGAGAGAGCAACATTAATTGGCTCCTGTTTTACCTCTGCTGCAGGAGCAACGTCTGAAGAAGATGTTGTCGATGACACACTATTCTGATTACCCGTCCCTGCTATTATCCCAAACCCGAAGACTACAAAATAGCTCAGTACTATCAGTAGTTTCTTTCTCTTATTATTTTTAGTTGATTGCATTTATTTCTCCTTAACGAAAGATTGTATCATTACATATATCGTTTACAAAGCCATGTAAAATAGCGTTGTGGGTTATTACCCTTCATAGCCTTCTCTAAATTATCGTTTATGACGCTTTCTGAGAGCCTCCAGCCCACCGTATAGTAGAATCCCATGTTAGTGTCGTCTCCATTTAATTTGGCTCTTATACGGTCTGCTATAGCATTTACTTGATTCTCTGTTTTCTTATTCTTACTACTTACATTGTCATTGACATTGTTTATTTCAACCTTTGAAATAACATTGTCATTGTTTCCTTTAAACATGGCCTTTAATAGTCCCCCTTGAGCAAAGTTAATAGATGCGAACCCCTCGTGTTCCGCTTGAAGACTGGCCAGTCATACACATTTCACCCACCAAAAAACCGCCTACTAGGGCGGCTTTGGTTACGATTTTCTACCTATTTATATTTTATAGTGTAGATCGCAACATTGCAAGCCCTATATATGGGTGTTTTGGTCAGAACCTACAATTTTTGGTAGAAAATCGTAAGTCCTTATCCCTAATATACATTATTTTTTTCGCTTTGCAAACTGTTTTTTATTTGACAAGTCCAAAATTTCATACCATAATTAGTAAAAATGCAGATAAGTGTTATAGAATGTATTGACTAAAATTTTAAGCTGTAGTAATATATAAACATAACAAAGGAAAGGTTATAATGTCAGAACTAATAAAACTAATTGAAAGCGAAAAGCTCATTGAGTTTAAAAAGAATGATGAGTTTCTTGCTTTTATAAATCAATCACCCCCAGATGGATGGATAAAGCCACATCCACTAGCAAGTAACGTAAACTATCTACCTATTGATAAAGTAGAACTATTACTGAAAAGAATCTTTCAAAACTATAAAGTTGAAATATTGAGAGAGGGACAACTTTTAAATTCTATATATGTCACGGTGCGTCTACACTATAAGCATCCTATTGAGGGATGGACGTATCAAGATGGCACGGGTGCTGTACCTATTCAGACAGATAAAGGTAAAAACGCATCTGAATTACAATGGATTAAGAGTGATGCTATTCCTAAAGGACTCCCAGCTGCGGTATCATTTGCAATTAAAGATGCAGCTGATCGTATTGGTGATATATTCGGAGGAAATATAAACCGCAAGGATACACTAGAATTTAGTCCTATGTATATGGACGATCCTAAAAAAGTTGAAAGAATTAAAAATGCTATTATCCAAATTAACGATGCTAAGAATACCGAGGCTTTGAGACAGATATTTACCAGCCTTGGAAATCTAATGGCTAACGAGGAAGTAATAGAAGCTAAAGATAAAAAGAAGAAAGAGATTGAAGATGCAAGTAATTAATTTTCTAAAGAATAGTGAAGAGTGGCGAGAATTTAAAAAAGGTAAATCTGGTGGAAGTGGTCTAAGTGCCTTGTATCCATCTCGAACCATTACCCGTGAAGTAGCGAAAGAATTTCTTGAAGCAAAAGGTATTGAAGTAGATAAAAAACTTAAAGCTGGCGAAGTGGTAGAAATGCTTACTGCTGAAGATATTGGATTTATAAAAGCTCAAGGTGATAAAAAGGATGGTTACTATAAACTTGTAGCTGAACGTATTGCTCGACCTATTACCCCTAATGATTATGAAGACCGACTCAATGGCCAAAAGTTCACTATGATGGCACGAGGCCATATACTAGAGGTAGAAGCTATTGCTGAGTTTGAGATAAGAAACAATGTAAAAGTAGATGGTACTCCCGAAGAGTGCGTGGTGTGGGTGCGTGACGACAATACCGACAGTATTATTAGTCCTGACGCATCTATTGGAGTTAAAAGAGCCGTTGAAGTTAAAGCATTTGATTCTCATAGAATAATTAGAGCATATGATGAGAACCATTATCCAGAAGAGTGTCATGAACAAGTAGTTAAGTACTTCATGAATAATGAGAAATTAGAAATATTACATTTTGTCATGTATACCGATGTTATGCCGTCTTTATCTTATCTACAGTTCGATATTAAGCGTGAAGATGTAGAGGAAGACATAAAAGAACTAAAGGCATTTGAGGACGCTATACTTATGCAAGTAAAAGAATTAAGTGAAAGGTTAGCATTTTAATGAACGACAAATTATTACCATACGCAGACTTAAAATATAAGGCTCGTACATATAAAGACAAAGAAACGGGTAAAGAAAAAGGTGTATGGGTCACAGTAGGAACACTGTTTAGCACTCCTCATGGATCACATATGAGTGTTAAGCTTGATACAGTACCCGTAGGAGAGTTTAATGGCTGGCTATCAGTATATAAGCGAGAAGAATCCTCACAGCAGCCTATTACTCAAAATGAAGTTTTAGAGAAGTCAGGAGACTTTGTTCCAACTCATGATGACATTGATGACAAGCCTATTGATTTAAGCAGTATTCCTTTCTAATGACTGATATAGAGAAAATGCAAGCATCGTGGTTATTTCACAACGAGGATTATACAATACCTGATCTTGCAATAGCCTATAAAACTTCAACAATGGAAATATATAAAGCAACTGTTAAATATAAGGACTGGTATGACGAAACTGAAGAGTAGTGATTTAAAAGCCATTAGTTGGTATTGCGAAGAAAATAACCTCATACCACAACTATCTATTCCACCTACACAAATGCACTTTATCAAAAGAGATACTAGACAGTTTGTTTCAATCCATCTTGATATGATTACCCTTCAATATAACGAATGGAATAAAGAAGAAAAGAAACGTCGTGCAGCTGCACGAAAACTAGCTAAGAAAATGGAAGAGAACGCTCCTAGATTATCATTGACTTAATTAGTAAGCTGTAGTATTATAAAGAGGCAAACAAAGGAAAGGTTGGCGATGCGAAGCAAAAAGGTAGAACCTAAAGTAGAGAAGATACTAAAGGACGATCAAAAGTTTCGAGACAGTGATAAACGTCTACTCATGGAATACTGGGAACGATTCGACGGGCTAAGACTATCTCCCGAGCAACGGGCTACATTTATGCGAGCAACTCCAGCGGAATCTATAACAAGAGCAAGGAGGGAACTTAAAGTTAAATATCCAGCAAGTGAAACAATAGATAATGCTCGTTATGGCAGATACGTTGAAGAACGTGATAGTTACGGTCAGCCTATTATGGTTTTTAGGAAAGGATGATATGACTCTTAATGACATAGAAGTAAGATATAGAGGTAAATTACTCTCTGTAATAAACTATACGATGGATATGTCTGGTAGTTATAGAATAACCGCAGAAGATGTAAAAATTGAACTTCCCGATATAACAATTAATCCATTTGAATATAAAGTAAAGGAGAAGCAAATGAGCAAATTTAAAGTAGGTGACCGAGTAAGAATCGTTAACAACAATGGTGCTGCACGAAGCTATATTGCGCCCATAGGCTCGGAAACTTTTATAATAGAGATTGATAAAGGTGGAAAATGGCCTATAACAGTTGAAGGTAACGGTGTAAATTGGTGTGCTATTGAATATAGTAATATTGAACTAGTAAACAAAGGAGAAGAAATGACATATCAACGACGAACATTCAAACAACTAACAGAGTCAGTAACAGTAAAAAAGAACGCCCTATGGCAAGAAGCCTGTGATGATGGAGATCAAGAATATATCTTACTCAATGAGTCAGATAACAAAGATCCCCGCAACACACAGCGTATCTATGATCGAAGTCTCGTAGAAGAGGGTAAAGGATTTGTCGAAGTATTCAAAGTTAGTCCTGAATACATGACAAAAGAAGAGCTAAACTCTTTTGAAACTTTTAAGAAATCAACTAAAAAAACAGTTGGTCGTCCTAAAAAAGTAGCAACACCAGTTAAAAAACGTAAATACACTAAAAAGGTAACTAAGTAATGGCGGGTACTCGTATCGGTGGATTGAAAGCTAAAGAGAAAAACTTAGCTAATGACCCAAACTTCTACGCGAAGATTGGTGCAAAAGGTGGTGCTAACGGACATAGTGGCGGTTTTGCTACAGATGTTTATTGTGACTGCAATGTTATAGCAGGTGATCACGTTAAACGTCAGTGCGCTGGTAGAAAAGGCGGAATGAAAAGCCGAAGAACAAAGAATAAATAGCTATGGCTAACAAAGAAAGTCAACGAGTATTCTCTGACGATAACCGTATATACATAATTGGCGAGTTCGATGAAGAGATGGAAAATGGTTTAGTCTGGTATATCACTAAGAAAATAAAAGAACTAAAAGATAGAAAAGATGCTGAACTTGAGGTCTATATAAATAGTCCAGGCGGTAATGGCTATCTTCTAGTACACTTAGTTGAATTACTTGAACAGGCAAAACGTGAAGGTATTACAGTAAAAACTATTGTAACAGGTCATGCCTATAGTTGTGGTTCATTACTCGCAGTTGTAGGAACTCCAGGACATAGATATATAAGTAAATACGGAGAACACCTTTTACATTATGGTAGTTTCGATGGTGGTAGGAAGTATACTCCTATGCAAATAGATCGAGACTCAGCAAGATGGAAAAGGTGGACTAAGCAGCTTTTAAAACACTATGAAAAGTATGCTGAAGTTCCAGACCTTGAAGAACACATGAAAGATGATAACTTTTGGGTTCAAGCTTCAGATTGTATTAAGTGGAAGCTAGCAGATAAATACATAGAAGAACTATGATTAAGTCAAATCCGTGCAAACTATGCAGCAGTATTTACCATACTGCTGCATTTTGTCCTTTAAAGCCGAAGAAACCTATTAAAAAGGATATTTATAAAGACGCATTAGAGAAATTAAATGCAAGTCAAAAGAGCTATCTTGATAAACAAATAGACAAAGCTTTAAAATCAGCTAAAAGTAAAGTCATTAAAAAGAAAAAGCCTATGAGCCGTTCAAAGCTAGTTAAAGATCTGGACAGTATATTCTCGTGGTATATACGATTAAGGCATGCTGTGCTCTACGAAAATGACTTAATGGCAACATGTGTAACCTGTAATGATGTACGACGTTGGCAAGATCAACAAAATGGCCACTTCTACACGAGAGGTCGTCAAGCTACCAGATGGAACGAAATGAACTGTAACGTGCAGTGTATGAGATGCAATGTCTTCTTAAAAGGCAATTATATACCTTATACAAAGTACATGATTGATACCCACGGGCGTGAAGCTGTTGATGAATTAGAGAGATTAAGTACCTCTGGAACTAAAATAAGTTCAGTTCAGCTACAGGATATGATTGCATCTTATAAGGCTAAAGTAGATGAAATACTTAAAAGGTATTGACTTAATAAGTAAGCTGTAGTACTATAGATACATGAGCAAAGGAAAGGCTCACCAACCAGTTGGATGAATAGAGACCAACGCCAGATAACTACAAGGCAATCTGATTGGATCAAACAATATAAACAATTTGGCTCAAGTTCCGTAGCTATAAAGACATAGCCAGCTCGCAACCTTAAGAGAGAGTAACATGGAACTAACGTATAGCTATAGCACTTGAGCCAAGCAAACAAAGGAGATCATAAGATCATGAAGGCATCAAAAACAGAGCACAAAGCACCAAAGACAATAGCATTAGGAAGTTATGTACGGGATTTACTCCTTACAGGGCTTGTATCACTAGTAATAGGTCTTATCGGTGGCTATTTCGCTACCATCAACGTACATTCAGAAGCACGACAAGCTGTTGTATCTGATATGCAGGTAGCATCAAAAACAGTCGAGAAGTAATAACTGTAGCTTCTCCCATAAAGGAAACAGTTGCACCTATAAAACAAGAACCTGTACCAGTACAACCACCAAGCGATTGTTCGGCGGTTAATGATTACCAATGGGACACAAAGACAGCCTACGCTATATGTATGGCAGAGTCACATGGAAACCCTCAAGCATTTAACCCTAGCAATAGTAACGGAACTAATGATGCAGGACTAATGCAAATAAATAGTATCCATGTTCAAAGTGGACTGATTGGAGACCAAGAACGCTTCAACCCACAAGAAAACATGCGAGCTGCGTATGCTATTTATAACGGGTCTGGCTTTAGAGCATGGAGCAGTTATAATTCAGGAGCATATAATAAATACTTATAAGGAGAAAATATGTATAAAGATGTAGACGTGAAAGAATTTGTAATGACATGGGTTTTTGCAAGTAAGAATAAACTAGGTAAGCAGTACGTAGCAGACGAGACAGGATTAGAGTATATTGATGTAACTAATCTAAATATTGCTCTACGAAACAAAGGTGTACAACTACCCCCATTGCAAAAAGGACAAAAGAGTTTTTTAGGAGACACAACAGTTCTAGAGCTAAATGAACTCATTAGTGACGAATTGAAGTAAAATAGAACCAGCACCTTGAAATCAATTGAGAGTCGTTGTGAGGGAGTTGGTGGTGAAATGTCGAGTTTGTCGATTGGAGCTAATAGCCCCGCCCCATTACAAACCTCCCTCACAACGACTCTTGATTACACCAATAGACTTAATAGGTAGTCAGGGCTGTGTAAGGCGGCGGCGAAACAATTGTGCCTTATATAGTTCACGCTAGGAGTAAGTAGTTATAAATGGCTAAGTAAGGGGGGAACGGTGATTATGCCCGTGGCTTCCACTATCATTTTGCAGTTCATAAACTGTACTTTATAACAAAATAATCACCCCTAGCACCCTGTCTGTCTATTAAGTAACATAAATGAAATATAAGGGAGTAGTATGAATACATATCACATTTACGCGTATAAACATTACTGGGTTAAAGATGACCCAATGCCTATGCCATATAGAAAAGATGAGAGAGATTATATTATTAAAGCTAAGACTGAAAAAGCTGCAATTAAAAAAGCTGAGAAAGAATACGGAAGTGGCCAGCGAATAGATAGTACTGGTAAGTACGTTAATAATAGTGACGGCTCGTGGACTCTTATGGGTGTCACGAAAGTAATTGTAGACTAACTCTAACTAACCAATAGAAAGAAACCCCATGAAAACTAAACCAAAGAAAATACCCGTCACTATCTGGACTAAAGTAACTAAAGAAGACATATTCAGCAACGAAATAAGGTCAGGACTACTCAATGAATTTGACTTTATTAAGTGGGACAATGGCACTGTATACGTCATAAAGGTATACTCATGAGTAACCTAGATCCAACTAACCTGCTAGAAGAATTTACTTTAGACTGGTCTATATTCAGTATTAGGCACAGAGTATGGACTAATAGACAAGAACTCTGGCGAAAGTTTATACGATCATAAGCACTAAAAAATAGTGCTTATTTTTATTGCAATATTAACTAAACTGTAGTAATATAGAGTACAGATAAGCAAGGAAAGGCGAATCAATGATTACAAAATCAATCAACGTAGAAGCAGCAAAAGCAACCACATCATCAATATGGGGAGGTATATCAGTTACCCTAGATGATATCAGTATCAATCAACTACTAGCAGAGTTCCCAGTACAAGAGGTACTTGAAGCATTAAAAGATAACGATCACTTCACTGATATGGTCGATTACGTTACTAAGGAGTTAGAAGAAGATGAGTAAACCTAAACTAAACTCACTTGAATCATTTAAGATATACCTAGAATATGATGTATCTTGGTCAGATATTAAGAAAGAAACTAAGAAGAGAGGCGTATTATAATGTTTTTTAGAATACACGCTTACTTAACAAGGTTATTAACGAAATGATCCTCTCACCCATAGACTGGCTTATAGTCATAACTCTATTCATAGTAGTTGTAATCATACCTGTAGGATCTATCATCCGTTACATTCAAGTAGAAAGAGAACTAAAGGAATTTAAGAAATGAGTATTACTATTAACAGGGTTTGGGCTATGCCTAACAGTAAGACATTTAGTATCAAGCCAATTGCTGAAATTATCAGCAGATATAATATGGGTGAAAGTATCGACCCATTTGCTAATAACAGTAAACTAGCAAAAATAACTAACGATATTGATGAACAATATGATACTACATACCACCTAGAAGCCTTAGAGTTTTTAAAAGTGTTTGCAGACAACACAATAGATACTGTTCTATTTGACCCACCTTATTCTCCAAGACAAGTAAGCGAAGTATATAAAAAGCTTGGCAGGTCAGTCAATATGCAGACGACACAATCAAGTTTCTGGGGAGATATGAAAAAAGAAATCTCTCGTATAACTAAAAAAGGTAGTTACGTTATAACATGTGGCTGGAATAGTGGAGGAATAGGTAAATCAAATGGTTTTGAGATAGTAGAGATACTATTAGTACCTCACGGTGGCTGGCATAATGACACTATCATAACTGTTGAAAGGAAAATAGGTTAGCTAAATGAACACTCAAACTAAATACGAAACACCATACACTCACACTGAACAATCTACAGAAAAGCTAAGAGAACGTCAAGAAGAACTCCACGACCTCCTAGACTTTGTAAAAGAGCCTTCAAGACTCAGTAATCTAAGACATGAACTAGGCTGTGTTGCACTTGAATTAAGGATGAGAGGAGTTGAGGTATGAGTGATGAACTATTTGAGCTATGTAAGGAAGTGTATAAGCGGACTGAGTGGGAGCATGAAAACCTCCATCGGATAAATCACAGCAAAGAACTGATTGGAAGTAAAGATTGTCCTCTCTACAACTCCGACTACATACTAGAGAAGCTGCCAGGCACAACACTCACGCACTATCAGACTGGACAGCCGAACAGTAACCCGAGGTATGGCGTAGAACATGCAAAGACTGGGGTGGAGTTATTCGCCGACTCGTCTACAAAAGCTCTCCTAAAACTCGTCATCGCATTAGATGATGCTGGAGAACTCAAATGACTCCAGAACGTCAAACCCAAAGAGAACTAAACCGCAAACACATCATGGACATCATAACTAGAAAAGTAATCATAGAAGTAACACCAGACCACAGTAATATATTACCTAGACAACAATCAGACACTAGTGGTTACTCAGCCCATAAAGCAAACAAAGAAGCTGAAAACAAAGTTCGTACAGAATGGGAGAAAAATAGATGAGTGAATCTAATAAAACACTAGAAGAAATATCATTAGACTGGATATTAAAACGATATGGCATAGAGAATGGGAAAGACCTACTCCAATGGCGGGATAAGCAAGTAGAAAAAGCATTCAAAGCAGGTGTAGCACGTTCAGGTGGTGATATGGAGTTTCAAGACGCATTTTGGGACGAATACACTACTTACCCAGAAGGAGAAGAAGTATGAAAGACCAAACCCTAGAAGACTCAGTAGATAAATTTGTATTAGAAGCTTATCCTCCCTATATGCAACTAACTGCCCGATTTCCTGATGATGACATTGGCGAAAAGAGAGACAGTAATATACCCAAGCGGCTACAAGCTAAAGAGTTTATCTTAGCCCTCGTTAAAACAGAAGTAGATAGAGCAACTGGATATAGTATTCCAGACATCACACATATAAGGAAAGAACTCAAACTAACTCAAGCCGATATGGCAGTTGTAGCTGGTGTATCAAGACTTACATTCATTAACTGGGAGAAGCATCCAGAGAAGATGACTATAGGTGCATATGTAAAGTTAGCGGATGAATACCGCCGTCTGAAAAGACTCAACGAAAGAGAGGATAAAAACTTATGAGTAAAAAAGGAACAATCACATTTGAACAGCGAGATGAGAATAGCTTATTTATGTACAGTTATGAGATTAGCAACTTTCACGCAGCTCAGATACTTGAATACATCGCCAAACTACCACATAAGAGTGTCCCATTCAGAGACTCTAAGGGTAGATTTATAAAACCCATGGTGAAAAAGCTAGCCAAGAAAAGTAAGCTGCTATGACCCCTACCAATGAATTAGAGCTAAGCACCTTTGATAAAGAGTTAAACAAGATACTTGCCGACTTCAGATACCAATCTCAGTCAAAAACAACCGTGCAGGCTATCAAACAGCTAATCAGCACACATATCATAGGTGAGAATATCAAGCCCCACATGGACGGTAAAGAAGTTGCTCGTGGAGAGACAGTCACTATCGACTTAGAGAACAATATGAAAGAAAGTCTCATATTTATAGAAGACAATGCTAAATATAGTTTGCAGCAAGATATGCGTAAGAAACTAGGAGAAGAATAATGTCTGATAAAGAATTAAAAGAAATGCGAAAAGAGTTGGTTGAGATAACTCACAATTGGTACTCACCAGTTAATGAGAAGAAGCCAGCAGATAGGTTACTGGAGTACATTCTATCCTACAAACACCAATGGCAACTAGAAGCACTTGAATCTATTAACTTTGACGATAGGGAACGGTTGTGCATGAGCTGTACTGCAACCTCGAAAGTTGATGAAGCTATCGCTGAACTAAAGAAGGTATCAAAATGAGTAACACAGATAAACTCAGAGACCCATTCTATGCAGTAGCAACGATGCACACTGAGACTGAGCTAGATGGTGGAGATAGCTTCAGTATAAGTAAAAGAGATTTTAATAAATACATTGAATACCTTGAAAAACTCATCGAAGACTATGGCAGAGAAGAAAGAATAGCAGAGTTGCAAGATATATCATTAGCCGACGCAGCTTACCAGATTGAACAAAGACTCCAAGAACTACAGTCACAAAGAAAGGAAAAGAAGTAATGACTGAATCAACACCCGCTAGTAAAGATTTCATTATGGAGAATATGGTATTCTTCCTAGAATGGTCAATTGAGTACATAAAAGCAGCCCGTACAGATAATAAGCCTATGATGGAAGCTTTAGATAGTGACTGGAAGAAATGGCAAGACAAGAACTTAAAGGGTAATAAATAATGAGTGCAGATAACTACCTAGCAGTAAGATACAACAAAGACTCTGTTAATAAGCCTTGGGAGGTTCTCATGGGTAATGCAAGCACTGGCCATGAAACCCGATGGAGTGGATTTAGTACAAGAAACCAAGCAATTGATAAGGCTATGGATATACAAAATAGTGAAATGGTTGAATACGGCATATCTCTAATAGAGAAAGAGCCAGCAGATGAGTGAAACCCTAGCCCCACAAACACATGACGAGTTCCAAAAATACTGGCAAGAACGATACATGGCTGCAATACGTGAAGGAGACTACTGCAAGCGTATGATGGGAGCGGCAGCGCTTAGGGAATTGGATGGAATAGAGAATGACTGAAGACATGCTGTTTGCTTTAACTGAAGATGAGATGAATGCTATAGCCAACCAGCCTAACCCACAGTTAGAAGGTCATAAGAAGTCCAAAAAGACAGTAAACCAGAGCAAGATCATGAAGAACTACTGGAACTCTCCTAAAGGTAAAGCCAGACGTAAGAAAATGTCTGAAAACGACAAATAAGGTATAATAAGAAGATGACTAAGATTAGTTGAAGATCAAAGAAAGCCTACGAAAAAGAGGTTTTAGAGATACTAGGGATCATAGAAAAGGCTAAACTTAATAGACGCTTTCTCTGTAAAATTGGTTTAAAAAAGAAACTTAAATAAAATTAGGTACAAAATCTGCTTTATGTGATATTATTAAATCATAAAGGGCAGAATGAAGAATAAAAGGGTATCAATAGCGCAAGCAATTGCCAGAATCAACAAGATAACTCCAGACAATACGGAGGTGCAAATAAAGTTGTTTCACTACCCTCAATGCCTAACATCTACAAAAATCAATGAAGAGACGTACTACATGATCTATCTGGCCTTTCCACTCAAGAAAGACACCAAGATAGCCACAGGGAACGTCTTTTCTATTTCTCAGAGAGTCGAAACACTCAATAGGAACCGTGAACAGTGGATCAATACAATAGCCTGTATGGTACAGCAAGAAGAAGACCAGCGTAAGTTCATCAATGGACGTATACAGCAAGCCAGACGGCAGCAATGGCTTCTGGGAGACACTTCTATACGCATTGACGGCAAGGAAAGTATTAAAACCACCTTCAATCAAGGTGAGATGGGATTTTTGTTCTAATGAATCAATATGAAATTTTAACTAAGGCAGTTACAATAGCAGAAAATAATGGTTTTGTAGTGTCAAAGGATTGGCAGAATGCAATACCGCGAGCATTTAACAACTTAGATTTCTATAAAATTATATATCAGCAAGACTTCGCTAAGGCTTTGTGGCCAGATATTCCGATTGCAACAGTGAACGGACAAACCGTCGATAAAACTGTATTTTCAAGCTGGCAGATGCATCTACGTGACATGGTAATAGCAGAAGACCCAATCGCTTATTTACATGATACCCTAGAAGATATAAATAAGGAGATTAAGAAATGATTGTAAAAAAAGACGGTAAAGAAGTAAAGAACGCTAAAGTATTCTACAGTGTAGGATCACCAGCATACGTACAAGTAGAAGGAGTTAACTACGATGTTAAGTCATTCGAGCTTGTAGACGAAGAGCCAGTGAAGAAAACAGCTGATCTACAAAAGTCAGACAAAAAAGCTGTAAAGACTACAGATGTTAAAGTAGAAGAGGAAAAAGAAGACTCAGCAGTCCTCACAACAGCAGACGTAAGCACACGAAAGAAATAATGGAAGCAACGTATACCCATCCTTCATCATTCACAGTTGGTGACAATGAATACTACATTGTTGGCCTCGGACGTAGACAGGATGGTATACACGTTACATACAGCTGCGACAAGAACCTCAAGACCATCTCAATGCTCATCGACAGCACAGAGACTAAAGAGGACGTAGAGAAATCAATCAGAGATTATTTGGAGAGTGTATGACAACCAACGACTCAGCCCCAGTAGGAATTTAAATAAATAGAAGGATAGCCCAAGATGGCAGACAGTATCAGTAATAAAACCAATACAGAGCAATCGGGACAGACCCGAGATGAAAAGGGTCGTATTACTGGTGGCATTCCTCCTGCTGGCTTTAACGCTCACCCAGAGCATAGACATAACGGAGCATGGAAGAAAGAAGAGACTGCTAGATATAAACTAGAGTTAATCATAAAGATGTCAGATACAGAGCTACAAGAACTTATTGATGATCTTACTACCCCTCGTTTCGACAAGAACATGGCTGTGGCAGTGCAAAATGGACAATGGAAAGAACTAGATAGTATGATTAACCAAGTCTATGGTAAGCCTAAAGAGAGCGTGGATGTAACTACACAGGGAGAGAGTATCAATCCTTATGCAAAGCTAACACCTGAAGAATTACGTAAATTAGCAGGTAAGTAAACACATGGTGATATATTACACGCCAACTAAGATGGGTAAAGTGCTCCCATTTACGGACTTTTATAAAAACTTGGATAAAATTATTATCATGAATGGTATAAATGACTGAAATACCTGAATATGTACGACAAGAGGCTAAGAAAGAACTAGCTCGTCGTAACTTCTGGGACTTTGAACAGCTGCTATATCCAGAGCTATTCACTGATGATCGTAAGCTACTTAAAGAAATGGCTGATACTATCCAAGACTTTAAGGAAGATGACAGTAAACACTACCTAGTCATGTCAGTCCCACCAGGTCACTATAAGTCTTTCACTGGTAAGAACTTTGCTATGTGGCTCATGGGATTAGACCCAACTACTCGTATCATGGGTGTCGCTAACTCAGGTGATCTTGCCTCAATGTTCTCTACACAGATACGAGACACTATACTTGGAGTTAACGTAGGCAAAGGAGGTATCTCATACCCAGAAATCTTTCCGCACACTAAGATTAAATACGGCTTTGCTACCAAGAGTAAGTGGGAGCTAGAAGGAAGCTCAGAGCCTTCATATCGTTCAATCACTCCTGGCTCATCGGTAACAGGTAGCCGTTCAGATTGGTTCCTGATTGATGACATTATCCGTAACTACCTACAATCCTTGAATGCAGAGGAATTAAGAAAGCACTTTGACTTCTTTAAGAACACCCTCTTCTCTCGTACTGACGGGGATAACTATAAGTTCGTAATTATTATGCAGCGATGGGCTACCAATGATCTAGCAGGTGAGATTATTAAACTCTACGGCGAAGATGTCATGATGATTAACTATAAGATCGAAGATGATGAAGGTAACATGCTAGAACCTTCTATTATGAGTCGTGAGAAGTTCAATGAAGTTAAGAAGACATTAGACCCACGAGTTCTCAAGGCTAACTACTATCAACAGCCTGTAGATGTCACAGGACGTTTATATGAGGGCTTTGAAGAGTGGACAAAACTACCAGATACCCCAATAATCTACAATAATACTGACGTTGCAGACCAAGGTAAAGATAACCTTTGTTCTATTAACTGGGTCAAGGTGAAGACCGAAGATGAAGTAAAAGTGTATATTACAGACATCTATTATTCACCAGACAAAGCAGAGATCACCGAGCCGAAGGTAGCCAAGATGATTACAGCTGGTAATGTTACTGAAGCTGAGTTTGAATCTAATAACGGTGGTAAGGGTTATGCAAGAAACGTAGAACGAGAGATGCACAAGATAGATAACTTTAAGACTGTCGTTAAGTGGACACCTCAGACAGCAAACAAAGAAGCCCGTATCCTATCTTCTAGTGCATGGATTGGTAAGAACTTATTTATGCCGCCTAACTGGATGAGTAAATACCCAGAGTTTGCTAAAGAGGTATTAGGTTATATAGCTGGCGGCAAGAATGATCATGATGATGGTGTTGATGTGTTGGCTACAATATATGAGAGGTCAGCAAATGCTATTAAAGTAGAGTTGAGTTTCTCTTGATGTGTTACCCTAACAACAAGATAAATAACTAGGACTTATGAATATACTCACGTCAATCAAAGCCCAAGCTGGCACACTACGGAGCAACTTCACTGAGGTATACACTTACTGCCTCATATCTTTCGGTTTACCCCTCGTGGCGCTAGTATATTTAGATTGGAGAGCCGCATTGTCAGTATTCGTTGTCACTCAAATAGCTATTGGTGTATTTGCTTTACGCTCTGAAGGTACTAAAAACTAATGGGAATCTTAAGAAAAGCAGTTAACAAAGCTAACTATGAGACAGGTGCTAACTACCAGTTAGGCCATAGTCTTAGTTCTACAGCCGTATCCACACTAACAGGCAATGGTGATGAGACAATCAACCCCCTTGCTGAGTACACAGGCTTTGTATGGAAGGCCATTGCAACCAAGGCAAGCTATCTTTCAGATCAGCGTATCTTTGTTGAACGTAAGGTTGGGGATAAGTGGCAAGAGGACGTTAATCAAGACTTCAATAACGTATTAGACGGTGAAGATGGTGGATTAGATCAATCTGAACTTCTTGAGGCTCATGCAGTCATTAAAGAAATCTATGGTGAAGTATTCTGGTACATCTCTAAAGGTGAACGAATGGGTAAGCCTTTTGCTATCTATCTACTGGATCCTGCATCTATGACAATCATGGTAGCTAATGAGCGAGTTACAGGCTATGTCTATCAGAAAGATGGAGGTCGTGTCTTATTTGAGCTAGACGAGATTAAACACTTCAAATACTATAACCCTGCAAATACGTATCGTGGTAAATCACCACTGCAAGCAGCAGGTATCTTTGTTAAGTCATCTCGATACATTAACACCTATGTTAATAACTTCCTCGAGAACAATGCTATTCCAGCAGGTGTTGTTGTGGCTAAGAGCGATGTTAATGATGCTGACTGGCAATTATTCAAGGATCAATGGACAGAACGCTACTCAGGTATTGATAATAGTGGAAAGACAGGCTTTGTTCGTGGTTCAGACTTAGACTTTGTTAAGACTGGTCTCTCTCTTGGTGATGTAGACTTTTCAGTTATGAAAGAGACCTCTCGTGATGACATTATGGTAATGCTAGGTGTATCTAAGCCTATTATGAATATCTTTGATGATATTAACCGTGCTTCAGCTGTTACAGCACAACAGCTGTTCGCTCAGAGCTACACAAGCCCAGAGATTAAGGCTATTGCTCGTAAGCTTACTAAGACAGTCGTTAAAGCCTATGGTGAAGGCTTTAGGATCGGTCATACTAACCCAGTACCAGAAGACCGAGAGCTTAAACTTAAAGAGTACGAAGTAGGGGTTGGCAAATGGTTTACTCCTAATGAGGCTCGTGAAGCTTACGGTGAGAACTCTATTACTGGTGGTGATGTACTGATCCAACCAAATACCCAGACTCCAGTTGTTGATAACGCAAAGTCGAAGATAAAGATTAAATTAGTATCTAAGTCTACTAAAGGTAATTTTACATATGAAATGAAAGAATCTTTCAGATCACAGATGCAGAATGTACAAGAGAAGTACGAACAATCATATCTCAAAGCAGTTCAGCCTGTTATCAAAGATCAGAAGGCACGGGTTATTGCTCAGATTGCCCCAAAGAAAGTAGCTAATGCCAAGATAGATCCAGAGGCCGAAGCAACGAAGATGACTGATGCTACTATCAACATCTTTATTAGTCTTGCTAAAGAACAAGGAACATTGGCTGCTCAGTTTGCTGGAAATAAAGACAGCACCTTTGAATTTACTAAGGTAATGGAGAAGTATATCCATGACTCTATTCAAAAAGCAGCTCTTGGATTCACTAAAGACACTGAGGCAGCTATTGCTAAAGCCTTACAGGAAGGTCTTGAAGCAGGCGAGAGCTTAGCTAAAATAGCAGACCGTATAGACGCTATCTATGATGAAGCTCTTGGAGTTAAGACTGCTGGCTATCGTATTGAACGTATTGCTCGTACTGAGATCATCAAAACAAGCAATGAGATAACTGAAGCAGCCTATAAGCAAAGTGGCGTTGTCTCAAAGAAAGAATGGATTACTAACCCTGGTGCTTGTCAGTTCTGCAAAGCCTTAGATGGTACTGTTATTCGTCTTGGAGGTACGTTTGTTGGTAAGGGTGACGAATTAGAAGGTGTTGATGGTGGAACTCAGGTTAATAACTATGAAAGTGTCCAGCATCCTCCTACGCACCCAGATTGCCGATGTGGTTTAGTCCCTGTAATTGACGAGGCTAACTAATGGATAAAGACAGGCTATACCAAGAAGAGTTCCTTCATGAGATGAAGGGGCTACGAGATGACATCAAGGGTACACTTGGTGATTCTGATACTATGAAGAAGATCCTAAAGGGTCTTCAACAGCATAGAGGCCAAGATGGTGATAACGGTATCAGTATCGTTAAGGTGGCTGGTAAAGTAGAAGGCTCTGATGCTATATTCACCTTCACGAAGTCAGATGAGACAGAAGATTCATTCACTCTTAAAGACTTTATTCCTAAAGATGGCTACTCTCCTGTTAAAGACAAAGACTATTTCGATGGTAAAGATGGCCTTAATGCAACAATAGCTATAGGTAAGGTATCTGTTGGTGATAAACCTGAGATAAAGAACGTGGGTACTGAACAGACAGCTATACTTGATATAGTGTTACCAAAAGCCCAAAAGGGTGAAAAAGGTGATTCAATCCGTGGAAAAGCTGGGGATAATGGAAGTAATGGACGGTCATTTGTATGGCAGGGTATTTATTTAGCTGGAAAGTCATACAAGAAAGATGATGTGGTTGAGTTTGATGGAAGCTCATACATTGCTATTAATGACAACGCTAACAGGAATCCAACAGATGTATCTTACTGGAATCTCATGGCTCAAAAGGGTAGAGATGGTGTCAGCAGAGGCGGCGGTAGCGGTTCGAGCAGTTCAAATGGCGTAAATAGTATTGTTGCAGGAACTAACATAACTGTTGATAATACCGATCCTAAAAATCCAATTGTTAGTGCATCTGCCAGTTCTGCCATTAATAGATTAGTTGTAAACACAATTGATAACTATACTGTTGGTTCAACAGCTATGACTGACTATGTTTATCTTGTATCAGGATCTCACAATGGAACTATGCCAGCAGCATCAGGGAACAGTAACCGATACACAATAAAGAATAAGCACTCGGCTAGTGTTACCATTACAAGTGGAGTATCAGACACTATAGAGGGTACATCTAGTATTACTATTGACCCTAGTGATTCTGTAGATTTAATAAGTAACAATACTAATGAATGGAACGTAATATAATGGCTTACCAAAGAATACCCGTAAGAACAATAAATAGCACCGATGTAGTGCCAGTAATTAATGCAGCACCTCAAGCAATGACAACAGGTACGATTACTGCTATTGGTAGCACCATTGTAGCAACAGACCTTCAAGGTATCGGCTCTGCAACCGTTACTTTCTATGGTACACACGCAGGTGTCAACGCTGTATTTGAAGTATACGATGGTGTAAACTGGGTTATACAAGCAGCTCAACAGCTTTCTACAGCTAACCCTGCGGTAGTAATTGCGACTGGTGTCATTACTACCAATGCGACAATCGCATTTAATGTATCTCCGTTACTTGGTGTGCAGCAGGTTAGGGTTCGTGCAACAGCATACACTTCAGGAACGGCCAACGTAATCATTGAGCCATCTACTCAGTTCGTCCCACTTATTCAAACAGTTAATGGTACATTAGGTGTTTCAGCTGTTACGCC
>Ga0247729_10000127_pt1 | contig 36061 bp, 30 predicted proteins | sample UWRJL133311R2_FD_180958 | JGI IMG/M metagenome (GOLD analysis project Ga0247729, IMG submission 180958) | Plant litter microbial communities from Arlington Agricultural Research Station in Wisconsin, United States - UWRJ-L133-311R-2 | ecosystem: Environmental > Terrestrial > Plant litter >... | reverse complement strand
GGTCTCGACGAAGATGCCGGAGTCGCGCACCGACCGGTCGACATGCGACTCGGCGGCGAAGTGCACGACGGCGTCGACGGTCGGCAGCAGCTGGTCGAGCAGCTCAGAATCGCGGATGTCGCCCTTGACGAACGAGTACCGCGGAGAGTCGGCGACGGGGGCGAGATTCTCGAGGTTGCCCGAGTAGGTCAGGGCGTCGAGCACGACAACTTCCGCGCCCTCGAGGCCGGGGTAGGCATCCTGAAGCGTGCGGCGCACGAAGTTCGAGCCGATGAAACCGGCACCGCCGGTGACGAGGATTTTCATGGGGAGTGTTGCCTCCTTGGCAAAGTCCAAACGATTCTAGTGGTGGCCAGCTCGACGTTTGAGCAAGGTCGAGCGCGCGGAAAGCCCGAGGCCCAGGACGAAGCGAACCGGCCACAGGTACCAGCCTCGATACTTCTTGCTCAGAAACACACGGGCGCTGGCATGGTGTGCCTGGATCATGCGGGCCGACTCGCCTCCGGTCGAGTGCGCGCCCGTGTGGATTACGGTCGCCGACGGCTCGTACACGTTGCGGTAACCGGCCTTGCCCAGACGGTAGCCGAGATCGACGTCTTCGAAGTACATGAAGTAGTCGGTGTCGAACCCGCCGAGCTTCTCGAACGCGGAGCGCCGCACGAGCACTGCTGCCCCAGAGAGCCAGCCGGCATCGCGCCGCATCGGAGCACTCTCGGACGCCTTCTTGTAGGCACGAGTCCATGGGTTGCCCGTCCATATATTCGCAAACAGGGCGTGACCGATCCCGAGCCTCAGTGACGGCACAGCGCGGGCCGACGGATAGACCTCGTCGTCCGTGATGATGGCCGGACCAACGGACCCGATGGCTTGGTCCGACTCGCCCACCGCGACCAGCGCATCGATCGAGCCCGCGCCGAGCGCGACATCGGGGTTGCTGATGAGCACCCAGTCCACCTCGGGAGGCAGCGCCTTGACACCGGCGTTCATTCCGTCGCCGTATCCGCGGTTGCTTTCCAGCGGAAGATATTCGGCCCCGTGGGACACCGCGAGATCGCGCACGGAGCTATCCGTGGCCTTGTTGTCCACCACCACCGCGATCAGCTGGCGTGACGACGATTGTTCTATTGACCCGAGGAAACCGCGGAGGACATCGCCAGAACCGTAGCTCACTGTCACTACTCCGATGGCGGTGGGGTGCTGCTCAGAGTGTGCCATCGGGAGGTAATCATACTTCTAAGCTAGATTGTTCGAGATTCACGGCTCGATCGTGAGTGCGGTGGACCTAGCGAGGATGAATGAAATACCTGAATGAAGTGTGGAGTTCTCGTGAGCTCCTCTTCAATCTCGTCTCCCGCGAGGTGCGAGGCAAGTACAAGCGAACGATCTTCGGTCAGCTCTGGTCGCTGGTGAACCCGCTTGCGCTCATGTTGATCTACACCTTCGTCTTTGGACTGATCTTCCGCAGCAACCCTCCCCCCGGCAACCCGAGCGGGCTCGACGTGTTTCCTCTGTGGCTGCTCTGCGGTCTGCTGCCGTGGACGTTCTTTTCGGCCGTGGTCTCTACGAGTGCCGGGTCGTTGATCGCGAATGCGGGACTGATTCAAAAAGTCTCGTTCAGTCGGATCGTACTTCCGCTTTCGACTGTGGGTTCGAGCGCTTACAACTGGGCCTTCGAGATGGCAGTCCTGCTCATTGCCATCAGCATCGCGGGCGGTTTCGTGCTGCCATGGATTCCCCTGCTGATTGTCGCGATGGTTCTCCTCGCGGTCTTCGCCGCGGGAATCGGTCTGTTGTTCTCCATATTTACTGTCTACTTCCGCGACACCCAGTACCTGCTCGGAATCCTCCTGCAGTTCTGGATCTACCTCACGCCGATCATCTACCCCATCAGCCTGGTGTCCAACGAGTCAGCCAAACACGGTGGTCTTCTGGGGACTCCTGTAACGCTTCTCGGCATCTACGACCTCAACCCGATGGTCCATTTCGTGGCCATCTTCCGAGCGCTGATATACGACAATCGATGGCCGGATCCGGTTGAATGGCTGGTTTGTCTAATCTGGGCTCTCGCCGCCCTCGGGTTTGGGATGTTGGTCTTCCGAAAGAACGAACGAAATCTGGCGGAGGCGCTGTGAGCGACATTGCGGTACGTGTTGACCACGTCACCAAGAGCTTCCGGATGTACCACGAACGGAATCAGAGCCTCAAGTCAGCGATCATGCGTCGACGGCGCGCGGTTTACGAAGACTTCCTCGCGCTTAAAGATGTCAGTTTCGACGTGCCTGCCGGCTCTACATTCGGGCTCATCGGTAGCAACGGCTCGGGCAAGTCCACTCTGCTGAAGTGCCTCGCAAACATCTATCACCCGAACCAGGGTTCGATCACCCATTTCGGCAAGATCGCCGCGATGCTCGAGGTGGGTTCTGGGTTCCATCACGAGCTGTCCGGCCGGGAGAACATCTTCCTCAACGGCTCCATCCTCGGAATGTCGCGCAAAGAGGTCACCCGTAAGTTCGACGAGATCGTGAGCTTCTCCGGAGTCGAACAGTTCATCGATCAGCCCGTCAAGAACTATTCGTCTGGAATGTACGTACGCCTCGGCTTCGCGATCGCGATCAACGTCGAACCAGATATCCTCGTGGTGGACGAGGTTCTTGCCGTCGGAGACCAGGAATTCCAGGACAAGTGCTACCAGAAATTCCGCGACCTCAAGGCCGCCGGGCGGACAGTCATTCTGGTCAGCCATTCAATGGAGACGGTGCAGTCGATGTGTGATCATGCTGCCTGGCTGAGCCACGGTGAGGTCAAGGCGGTTGGCGCCGCTGAGCCTACGATCAAGGCCTATCTCGACTCGTTGCACCACGACGCAGGCTAATTTCGTGACTCTCTCGGTCTCGGTTGCCCTCTGTACTAGAAATGGCGAGAGATTCGTTGAAGCGCAATTGCTCTCGATCCTTGATCAAACTGTTCTCCCCGCGCAGATCGTAGTGTCTGATGATGCCTCGACCGATCGCACCATGGGCATCGTCAAATCAGTCGTCGCGGAATGGCGCGCCAGTCATTCAGAAGAGGCGCTCGAGCTCATTGAGCTGCACAACGAACAGCCGCTCGGCGTCACGAAAAACTTCGAGCAAGCTGTTCTCCGCACCGACGGCGAGCTAATAGCGCTGTCCGATCAGGATGATGTCTGGCTGCCGACCCGGCTTGAGCGGATGGTGGCGGAATTCGATCGCCGGCCGGATCTGCTGCTGCTGCACAGCGATGCCTACCTCGTGGATGAGAACGGCATTCGAGCGTCGGAAACACTCTTGAATGCGCTCGAAGTATCTCAAGAGATGTTGACTGCCATTCACCAAGGTTCAGCGCTGACCGTGCTGATGAGGCGGAACGTCGTCACCGGCGCAACGACGATGTTCCGAAGGTCGCTTCTCGACGTGGCGGTGCCCTTCGCGGACGGGTGGGTCCATGACGAGTGGCTGGCCCTCACGGCCGCTACCGTCGGGCAAATGGACATTCTCGAATATCCGCTCGTCGAATACCGTCAGCACGGTGCGAACGAGATCGGAGCAGCTCGGCTATCGTTCGCGGGCAAGGCTCGAAAAGTGCTCGGACCCGGTTCGGAACGCAACGAACGGCTGTTAACACGAGCCGAGTCGTTGGCCGCGAGAATCGATTCGCTTTCTGAATCGCAATCCCTTCGGGACATGGTCGCAGAAAAGCTTGCCCACGAAGTCATGCGAGGCGCCCTTGGGTATCGCCGGCTCAGTCGAGTGGTTCCCATCGTTCAAGAACTGAGAACGGGTCGATATGGACGCTTCGGCAGAGGCCCGGTCGACGCTGTGAGAGACCTGGTCCAGCCTCTCAGACTTCATGACTAAGCTCGTATGGTGCAAATTCGCGAGCTTTCGATCCCCGACTCCTTTGAGATCATTCCCATTCAGAGAAGCGACGACAGAGGCGTTTTCTTGGAGTGGTACCGATTCGATCTCCTCGCGGAGTCTGTTGGACACTCGCTTGATCTGCGCCAAGCCAACACGTCGGTTTCCAAGCGCGGAACAGTGCGCGGAATCCATTTCGCAGATGTCCCGCTTGGGCAGGCGAAGTATGTGACGACCACTCACGGTGCAGTCCTTGACTACGTCATCGACATTCGCGTCGGATCTCCCACATTCGGCCAGTGGGACTCAGTCCTACTTGATGATGTCGAACGCAAGGCGATTTACATCGCCGAAGGACTAGGTCACGCATTCGTTGCCCTGACTGAGGACGCGACGGTGAGTTACCTGGTTTCTGATACTTACAAGGCGTCAAAAGAACACGGGATCAACCCACTCGACTCCGATGTGGGCCTGGTGTTTCCTGATGGAGCTGGTGAGCTCCTACTTTCGCCGAAAGACACGGACGCTCCGTCCTTGGCTGACGCAGCTGCGAGCGGCTTGCTCCCCGCTTTTGCCGACATGACAGCCTTTTATGCATCACTGAACGGGAAGAACTAACGGTGCGCGGAATCATCCTTGCGGGGGGCTCGGGAACTCGCCTTTGGCCAATTACTCGCGGCATTTCAAAGCAGCTAATGCCGATTTACGACAAGCCCATGATTTACTACCCGCTATCTACCTTGATGATGGCGGGAATTTCAGAAATTCTCATTATCACGACGGCTGAGTACAACGACCAGTTCCGGTCGTTGCTCGGTGATGGAGCTGACCTCGGGATCCGACTCGAATACGCGGTACAGCCTTCGCCAGATGGCTTGGCTCAGGCGTTTATCATCGGCGAGGAGTTTATCGGGGACGAGAGCGTGGCGCTCGTCCTAGGGGACAACATCTTCCACGGTGCCGGCCTCGGTTCGTCGTTGAGTGGCAACGGAGTCGTCGACGGCGGTCTGATCTTCGCCTACCACGTTTCAAATCCGCGTTCATATGGTGTGGTCGAATTCGACGCCGAGATGAAAGCGCTGTCGATCGAGGAAAAGCCCGAGGAGCCGAAAAGTAATTACGCCGTACCTGGACTGTATTTCTACGACAACAGTGTGGTCGAGATTGCCAAGACGATCGAGCCCAGCGACCGTGGAGAGCTCGAGATCTCAACGGTTAATGAGCGATATCTCGCCGCGGGGCGGTTGCAAGTCCAAGTGCTTGATCGGGGCACCGCCTGGTTGGATACGGGAACTTTTGAGTCAATGATGCAGGCCTCAGAGTACGTGCGGGTCATCGAAGACCGCCAGGGCTTCAAAGTTGGCTGCATCGAGGAAATCGCCTGGCGCAATGGCTGGATCAGTGATTCCCAACTAGAGCGCCTGGGGACAATGCTGGCGAAGAGCGGTTACGGCGCCTACCTGTTGGGGCTCCTGGAGGACAAGCGATGACCGACTCGACTCCCGTGAGATTCACGCCAGGCGGACGACGAGTGGTGTTCTATCTCTACTTTGAGCCGCGAGGCATTGTAGGTGACTACGTACCTTACAAGCTGGAGCACCTTCGCCCGTTCGCAGACACCATTGTGGTCATCTCGAACGGCCCTTTGACCGACGAAGGTCGCGCGACCTTGGAGTCTGTCGCCGACCACGTGTGGACCCGCGAGAACGTAGGATTCGACGTGTGGGGCTACAAGGAGGCGCTTGAGCGCTTCGGTCAGGATCGCCTCGCCGAGTACGACGAGCTCATCCTGATGAACTACACGTGGTACGGACCGGTGCGGCCATTTGAGCCAGTATTCGAACGAATGCAGGCGCTGGACGTCGACTTCTGGGGAATTACGGAACACGGAGGGGCTCCGCAGAATCCGTTCGATTCCAAACTTCCACCGCTGCCGCCTCACATTCAATCGCATTGGATAGCTGTGCGGCCGCGCCTGTTCCTCAGTGACGAGTGGCGAGCATACTGGCGCGACATGCCCATGATCACGTCCTACGTAGGGTCCGTCCTCAACCACGAGTCGCGCTTCACCAAGTACTTCAACGACCGAGGGTTCGTGCATCAGCTGGCGTTCCCACCCGAGAACTACCCGACGGTTCATCCGGCGTTCGATAGTGCGCTCCAGCTCATCGAGGATGGGAACCCGGTGCTGAAGCGTCGGCCGTTCTTCCACGACCCGCTCTATCTTGACTCCAACACAGTCGTTGGTCGCTGGCTAATGGACGCCGCCGCAGACGGCGGGTATCCGGTCGACATGATCCTGTCGGATGTCGTCCGTACGGCGGAGCCAAGAGTCTTGAACACAAACGCCTCATTGCTCGAGATCATGCCGGATACGGACATCAGCTACGACAAATCGGCACCGCTCAAGCTCGCCGCTGTTGTGCACATCTTCTATGAAGAGATGGCCGAAGAGTTGCTTGAGGGAGTCTCGTACCTCCCGGAGCCTTTCGATCTCTACATCACCACCACGAGTGATGAGAAAGCACGCTATATCGAGACAGTCCTCGAGGAACGTGCGGATCCGCTGGTGAAAAAATGGGAGGTGCGCGTGCTCCCTTCGAACCGAGGGCGAGACCTCAGTGCATTCTTCGTTGCCTGCCGAGATGTAATCACTACGGGTGGCTACGATCTAATCTTCAAGGTCCATTCGAAGAAGACCGTCCAGCGCGACGCACACATCGGCGACTTCTTCAAGCGCCAGCAGCTCGACAACATCCTGCACTCGCCCGGCTACGTTGCGAATCTCGTTGCGCTCTTCCAGCAGCACCCGGGCCTAGGGCTTGTCTTCCCGCCGACGATCCACATGGGATTCCCCACTCTCGGTGGCGCGTGGTATGCAAATAAGGAGCCAACGGCCGCCCTTAACAAGCAATTAGGGATTCGCGTCCCGCTTGACGACATCTCGCCGCTCGCCCCCATGGGTGCGATGTGGGTGGTGCGTCCCGAGGCCATCAGTATCCTCACCGCCGTCGACTGGGACTATACGGATTACTTCGCGGAGACTGAGCACAAAGACGGAGGTCTCGCGCATGTTCAGGAGCGGATCATGGCATACGCTGCAGCTGAACTTGGCTACCACCCGCGTACGGTCGCCAACAGTGAATATGCCGCGATCAGTCACACCTTCCTTGAATACAAGCTTGACCAAATCGCATCTGCGGCCCCGGGAACCGCACAATGGCAGGTTCCCTACTTCAAAAATGGAGGCTTCGTCATCCAGGGTGGTGCGCTCAGTTTTGCTCGGACCTATATGAACCTGCGTCACCCGAAACTCGCGAAGACTTTCCGACCGTTGTATCTGGCCACGCGCAGGGCCGCGGGGCTGGCAAGAAGAATAGGACGCGGAGGCGTTGGAGCAGCGACAGCGGAAGTGGCAACGCTCGCGCAATCGCCTGTTCCGGAGGAAACACTGACTGTTGCGGAGCAGCGTGCGGCAGAGGTCGACGCTGCCATTCACCATGGAAAAACCGACGTGGAAATCCCGTGAGCAGTCTCAAGCAACGGACGCTTGCCGAAGCCTTTGACCCGCGAGCCAACAGCATCGGATTCCTTCGGTGGTTCATGGCATTCCTGGTGATCTTCTCCCATGCCGGACCGCTTGCAGGATTCTATGGGGGGAAGGATCTGGGTACTCAATGGAGCAATGAGCAGTCATTCGGAGGAGTGGCCGTTTGTGGCTTTTTCTTCTTCTCGGGTTTCCTCATCACGAAAAGCCGAATGGGACGCTCTTCTACGGCGCGCTATTTCTGGCGTCGAGCGATGCGTATTATCCCGGCATGGTGGGCGACGCTGATTGTGACCGCATTCGTGCTGGGACCGATCGCTTGGCATCGTGAAACGGGCAGTTCGGCGGGGTATTTCACCGCAACTTCGGAATCTCCGCTTACGTACTTTGTGAACAACATGTGGTTGAACATCGGGCAACCGAACATCGCAAACATGGGTGGGTCGACCGTGTATGGCGCCTCGACGTGGAATGGATCGGCCTGGACCCTGCTTTACGAGTTCCGCGCATACATCCTTGTGGGCATTTTGGGGATGGTCGGTGCCCTAGCGAATCGAAGGGTGGGTGGCCTAGTCGCGGTCGCGATCATCGGTCTCGCCACACTGCAATGGACAAACGCCGTTCAGTTAGGGTCAATCATTCCGGTCCTCGGCGACTATCGCACACTTCTTCTGTTCGCTCCGTTCGCGTTTGGAATGCTGTTCGCACTGTTCGGAGACCGGATAGTGATTGACGATCGAGTTGCGGTCGCGGCGGCGCTCGTGGCCGCGTACACCTACGCGACCGGAGGCTGGTTGCTGATCGGCCAGTATCTGTTTTGCTACGTTCTCATGTGGATCGCGATCAGAGCGACGTTCCTCCAGCGATGGGAGCGATTCGGCGATTTCTCTTACGGGATTTATCTTTCCGCGTGGCCCTTGATGCAGCTAGCTGCGTACTTCGATCTGCAACGCTATGGCTGGCTCATTTATCACTTAGTTATCGTGATTGCCTGTCATATCTGGGCGTTCTTTAGTTGGCACCTCATCGAGAAGCCGGCGATGAGTCTCAAGAATTGGACCCCGAAGCCCCTCGCGTGGCTGCTGTCCAAGTTGCAGCCGGCGTTTGACCGTGCCAAGCGAGTGTTTGTGAATCCCCGCTACTCCTCGACTCGAACGGCTCAAGCCATCCGCGAGCAGGCTGAGGCTGCGAAATGAGTCTTCGGGAGTTGCCTCCGGGACAGAGGATCTCGCGCACGAAATCCTTCGTCGCGAGAGTTCGCTATGTGCCGCTTATCGCTCTGCTGATAGCCGCAATGGTGCTGACGGTAGGCGGGGTTGTCGTTCGTCGCCACCTTTTCGCGCTCACCTCGAGTGCCACACCGGCTGCACCGAGCCTGGTAGATGCGGCGCCTGCAGAAAGTAGCAACGCCGAGAGTGGCTTCGCCCCTGAGTGCCGAACGCCAGTTGCTCCGCCAGCGCAGGAGCCCTGGCTGGATGGCGACGCGAAGACCGCCGAAGCAGTGTGGCAATCTCACGCTGCAGAGCTTACGAAAGACTATGTCGTCGGCAAAGACGGCTACGTCGATTGGGGTGACAAGGTCGATCTGAATCTTTCGCAGGCAGTTGGTCGCCGCGTGCTATCCGAGGCCGAGATGAAAGCGTGGGCGGACTACCTCGCTTCCGTGCAGAGCAAGCTGGCGTCGATGGGAATTCCGTTCTACATCGTCATCGGTCCCACCAAGTTCCAGGTCTATCCGCAAAAGCTGCCAGAATGGGCGCAGGCTATTCGCGGTTCCGGACCAATGGACCAACTGCTTGCGGGAGATCCGTCGCTACCGATCGTTGATGTGCGAGGTGACCTCCGCGCGGCCAGCGTCAGTCACCCCGTCTACAGTCGCGTCAACAGTCATTGGACCGACTACGGCGCGTTGGTCGGGTGGGACGCGGTGATTCGGTGCATGGATACCGTGTCGCCGCAGCTCGGAAAGCTGACCGCACCGCCCGTGTCGTCAGTGACTATCGGCGGGGACCTAAGCGAATTTGCGAGCTTCGGGGTGAAGAACCCTGTGCCGGACTGGACGATCCCGAATTATGCGACGCCGCTTCTTCCCTACGATGTCACAAAGAAAGACGGGCTAACGAAGGTCGTTGATGGCACGACACGGTCAGGACTCCTCGACCTCCCGTTGAGCACCACGACCCGCGGCGCACAAAGTGGCAAGTCTCTTCTGCTCGTTCGAGACTCGATGTCAGACAGCATGTCTATTCCTGCGCAGCAGACGTTCGCTCAGACCTGGCAGGTGCAGCACTACATGTTTGATCCGACTCAGACCGCGAACATCGTGGATCTTGCCGGCCAGCTCCATCCTGACGTTGTTGTTCTAGAGTTCGCAGAGCGATATTTGAATAATCCTGCGCCGCCCCCGGTGAAGTAGGCGTCGCTGGCAATGGTCACCGGTCATCTTGGTCCACGGACGTCCTCGTCCGAATTACTCTGGCAAGATAGAACGTTGCGAAGCTCGCAGTTTGCTCGGTGCTATGTTCGGCCGGCGGGCAAGACAGCCGCGTGATCGAACTGGCTCGACAAAGACTCGCACCGCGATGTGTCGGTGTTTGAGAAATCCTCCGTATCGAAGGGCAATGAATACAGTGTCGACACCTGCGCGTACCCGCGAATTTCCGAGGGGTCGTGCCTGGTTGCATCCTGCGATCGTGGCAATCGGAGCGCTCGTGGTTTTCGCTGCTCACTTCCGGCCCTGGGAGGGAGGGCTGCTCGAGGAATGGGCGCTCGCCCGCGACTGGCAACTCGATGGTGGGTTTCGCGTTCTGTACGCCTACATCGAGTGGACCCTGAGTCGACCGCTCCATCTGTTGCCGACCATGGCCGGCCTCGCCATAACGAATGGAAGCCCGACCGGGATCTTCGGCATCATGGGGATTGTTGCGGCGGGGCAATTCCTCGCAGTCATGTGGGCGCTGCGACCGGTGTCGCGATCGATCTGGATTAATGCTGCCGTCGCCCTGTTTGTCGGCCTGCATCCCCTGTGGCCTGCTGGGTATCTTCAGCGCTTCTTGCCAGCCCAGACTTCAGCCTTGGCAGTGTTCATTGCGCTGGGGTTCATTATTCGATGGCTTCAACAGGGGCGGACGCGGTGGCTCATTGCCACTTTTCTTGTTCTTGTTCTTGGATTTGCTGCCTACCAAGGACCCGCCGCCGTGGCCCCACTCATGGCCTTGACGGTCGCCCTGGTCGTGCCCAGCACGTGGAGACGAAAGATCGCGATTGTGGTCGTCGCCATCGGAGCCTCGGCCTTGATCACGCTGTATTCGATAGTTATAGTCCGCCTGGTCACGCCGGTCGGCCAAGACAGCTACGAACTATCCAACATCGAAACTTCGGTAGTTAAGGGTCCGCGCGAACTCGTCCACTACGTCGCAGGGACATTCATCAACAGCGGTAATCTGCTGGTGCTCGGAATCATCGCCGTAGTGATCCTGGGCGCGGTCCTGTCCCTAACCCGCGTTATTCCGTACACGGCCGGGTGGCTGATGGCCGGAGTCGCTCTTGTCAGTCCTGCCTGCGCCATTGTGTTCTTCGGCTCGATCGCGTGGTTGCAGGACATTGACCGCATCGGATACACGACGTCATTGGCATTGGCTGTCGCTCTCATCGTCTGGCCAGTTGCTGCCGTGGGCCGGCAGACGCGGCTCGAGTCGATATTCGCAGTTGCACTAGCAATTGTTGCCCTGGTGGGATGCGTAGTCGGTATCGCGCGTTGGCAGCCGTATGTGGCAACGCAACACCGTCTGCTCAGCGCACTGCAGCCGGTCGTTGACAGGGCCGCTGGAGACGAGGGAGTCGTGGTCGTCGACCATTCCGGCACGTTCGGATACTTGTATACCTTCCCTCTGCAGTACCTCCAGGGCGCCGCGATCGTCGCCGACGGAGACCCGACAAAAGTCTGGTTGTGCTTTCCCGAGGAAAGCTCGTACCCGTTACCCTCGGGCGGAGTCACCTGCGACCCATCGGGAAACGGACTCGACCTGACTCCGGCGGGTACTCTTGCGATGCCGGGGGGCGACGTCGACTTCTACATCGGAAAGGTCGATGTCCATGACTTCGAAACGAAGGAGTTCAAATGAGTAGCGTGACGTCGGTACCGTTCAACGACCTGTCGCGGGGTATGGCGCGTGACCGCGAGGCGTTGTTAGTCGCAACCGCAGCGGTAATCGATTCCGGTTATGCCATCCACGGCGCCCAGCATGCAGCATTCGAGGCAGAGCTTGCTGACTATCTGGGGGCAGGCGTAGCTCTCGGTGTTGCATCCGGAACCGACGCGCTCGAATTGGCCATCAAGGCAGTTATGCCGCTCGGGAAAGGTGTCGTGCTAACCGCTGGGAACGCAGGCGCCTACACGTCGACGGCGACAGTGAGGGCTGGCTTCACTCCGCGCTACGCCGACGTCGATCCGCATACGCTGTGCCTCACCGCCGACTCGGTCCGTGACCGACTTGACGACAGTGTTGGCGTAGTAGTCGTTACACACCTCTACGGGTACCTGGGCGATGCGGCAGCCCTGCGAGAACTTTGTGATGATCGCGGTATCGCGCTCATTGAAGACTGTGCGCAGGCGATCGGAGCAATTCGCAATGAGCGTTTCGCCGGTTCCTTCGGCCATGCTGCGACGATCAGCTTCTATCCGACCAAAAACCTCGGAGCAATCGGTGATGGTGGAGCGGTCGTAGTCGAAGACGAGCATGTTGCGAGCAAGGTGCGTCAGCTCCGCCAGTACGGTTGGGAGTCGAAGTACCGAGCGACTCTGCCCGGAGGTACTAATTCGAGGCTCGACGAGCTTCAGGCCGCCTTTCTCCGAATTCGATTGAAATCCGTTGACGAGCTGAACGCCCGACGTCGAGAGATAATCGGGAAATACAGCGCGGCAGCAGAAGGTCTTGATCCTCGCCTGTTGACCGTACTTCCGGCAGGCGGGCAGGAGCATGTCGCCCACCTTGCCATCGCGCGAAGTTCGCGTCGAGATGAGGTGCGTGCCGCTCTTGCAGGAGCAGGGATCCCCACCGACGTTCACTTTCCCTCCGCCGACTGGATGCAGCCGGCCTTCTCTGCATTCGCGCCGGAGGTAGAACTGCCGCAGACTGTCGCTGCCTGCAATGAAGTGCTCAGCTTGCCGCTATTCCCGGAGCTGACTGACGCAGAGGTGGAGGCAGTGAGCGCTGCCATTAGGGCGCTAGCGTGACGGACTTCTCAATCGTTATTCCGGTATATCGGAATTCGGCAAACATCCCTCCATTGCTCGCGCGACTCAGTGAACTCATGGCAGACTTGCCGGCTGCCACCGAGGTGGTATTCGTCGTTGACGGGTCCCCTGATGACTCGTACGATCTCCTTGCCGCAGCGTTGCCGACGATGGTTTTCAGGTCCCAGCTTCTGCGGCACTCTCGAAACTTCGGTTCATTCGCTGCGATTCGCACGGGGCTGGCCGCCGCAGAGGGAGACGCTATTGGCGTCATGGCGGCCGATCTCCAGGAGCCGGCGGAGCTCATGGTCGAATTTCAACGGGTGCTTGCTTCGGGTGCCGTCGACGTAGCAGTCGGGCGGCGGGTGGCGCGCGAAGACCCGGCACTTTCAAGCATGAGCTCTCGCGCCTTCTGGTCGCTCTACCGACGGAGTGTCATCCGCGACATGCCTCCAGGCGGCGTGGATGTATTCGGATGCACCCGCGCAGTTGCGCAGGAGCTTGCCAGGATGACCGAAGCCAACACAAGCCTGGTCGCGCAGCTCTACTGGGTGGGATTCCGTAGGGCAGAGATCCCGTATAGCCGGGTATCACGTGAGCATGGATCGAGCAGTTGGACTTTCTCGAAAAGAGTGCGATATCTGCTGGACAGTGTCTTCTCTTTCACAAATCTGCCACTAGACCTTCTGCTGATAACTGGGCTGATCGGTGTTGTGGTAGTGATCGTGATCGTGATCGTGGTTCTCGTATTCGCCGTAGGCGGGGCGATCACCGAGCCGGGGTATACCCCGATCATGCTCGCGGTGTTGTTCTCGACTTTCCTCACGATCACTTCCATCGGCATTGTGGGTGCCTACATTTGGCGGATTTTTGAGAACACAAAGGGGCGCCCCACTTCGATTGTGATGAGCCGAGAGCAATGGTGACAGCGCCGGATCGCCCTCGCTCGACGGCTGCTGCTGCGTGGCGCTTCGTGATCGTCGGCGGAACCAACACTCTGGCTACCACAGCGATCCTCATCGCATTGAGTTATGTGATGGCGGGGTCGCTCGCCTACACGATTGCGTTTGGGTTGGGCCTGATCTATTCGACGGTCTTCGCTAGCAGGTGGATCTTCACCCGTGGAGCATCATGGCGCGCAACAGCGTTGTACGCGGTTTGCTATGTCGTCATCTATCTGATCGGCTTGGGCTGCGTGGCCGTGATTCGATCATTTCAGTGGCCAGAGTTTCTTAATGCAATCAGTGTCTTCGTGACGGCGCCTCTGGGCTTTGTGGCTGGCCGAATCGTGTTTCGTGAGCGACAACGAGAGGAGAGCATCAGTGGCTGACGAGAAGGAGTATTTCGTTCACCCTAACGGCATATGCGAGACTACGAGCGTTGGGGTAGGAACTCGCGTATGGGCCTTTTCACATGTCCTGGCCGGTGCCGTAATAGGCGCAGATGTCAACATTAATGACCATGTTTTCGTGGAGAACGACGTCGTCATCGGAGATCGGGTCACTCTGAAGTCTGGAGTGCAAATCTGGGACGGAATCCGTCTCGGGGATGATGTTTTCGTCGGTCCCAATGCGACATTCACAAACGATCCATTTCCGCGGAGCAAGCAGTATCCTGACGCCTTCGCGAAAACGTTCATTGAGGATGGTGCGTCCATCGGGGGCGGTGCGGTCCTGCTGCCGGGAGTCAGAGTCGGGCGCCGCGCGATGATCGGCGCGGGGGCGGTTGTAACTAAGGATGTGCCACCGTACGCGATCGTCGTAGGTAACCCCGCGCGAATCGTCGGATACGCGGAAACCGCGAACCAGCCGGCAGTTGTCGAAGAGCCGCGGTCGACTCGCGCTCTTGACGGAGTTACTCGGCTGCGTACGGTGAGCGACATCCGCGGAAATCTGCTTCCGATGGATCTCCCCGGAGACCTTCCGTTCGAGCCGCGGCGTGTCTTCTTCGTATACGGGGTTCCCTCGAAAGAGGTGCGAGGGGCGCACGCCCACCGCAAGTGCGAGCAATTCCTTGTAGCGCTTCACGGAAGTGTTGCATGCATCGTCGATGACGGGACCTCGAGGGCGGAATACTTGCTCGATGATCCATCAATAGGGCTGCATATGCCTCCGATGACGTGGGGCACCCAGTACAAGTACAGCCCTGATGCAGTTCTTGCTGTCTTTGCTTCGAGACTCTATGAGGACGCGGACTACATCCGCGACTACGACGAGTTCATGGAACTCACTCGCAGCCAATGACCGTGGCGCCGCCCTCTGCGGGCGCCGCCGGAGTCCGGGCCGCTCGTTCAGCCGTGGTGCACTCGAGTGCGGCCGCAGTTCTCGCGGCCAGCCTCTCCTGGGCCCACGGGCTAGCACTAGGTTTCGTCTACGACGCTGCACAATATTGGAATGCGCCGACGGCTCTCCTGAGCGGAGGCGATGTTGTGAATTCGGGCGCGCTGTCCATGCGCGGGGTGCTCACGGTTTTCGTCTATCTCCCTCCCGCGATATTGACCTCCATCCTCGGACCCGGGTCTGCTGCCTGGACCGTCCTTGCTTGGAACTCGCTGCTCGCCGCAGCAGTGTGTGTCTTGTTACTGCCGCGACTGGCCGCCTCGGTCGTTCCCGGTAATTCGATGGCGCGGCTGTGGGTTTCTGCTGGGGTGGGTGGAATTTTGCTGTCCGGGTTTTCCCAGTATCCACTTCTCGACACCTGGGCGGTTGGTGCGGCGTTGCTTGGGCTATGTCTGCTCCTCCGGGGCGATCGCTGGTGGACCGCGGTCGCTGGAGGCGTTGCATTCGCCGTTGCGATCAACCTTCGACCCTCCTATGTATTGCCGTTACTGATTGCCGCAGGATTACTGCTTCTCGCGCGCCCGAGAAGGATCGGGTTGGCTGTTCCGGGAGCTATTGCGACGTTGGTGCCCCAGGTGGTCTTCAACCTGACGAACTTCAACTCGATCGGCGTCGTACCATACGCGACGTCATACCTCGCGACGGTTCAGGCGGCGCAGGCAACATACGCAGTACGCTACGACACCATCTTGTTCGCCAGCCGTAACCCGCAGCAGTGGTATTGCGATCCAACTTTCGCGGACCGCCTCGTCGGCGAGTCACCGCCGGCCGATCAGCTTGGCGTTGTGACCTCGCTGATCGGGCACCTGCCTGATTCGCTGTGGTTTCTCTTCGAGAAAGCCGCAGCGAATCTTCAGTGGACCTTCGCCACACCGTATGGCCTCGATCCAGGTTCCCCTCTCAGCTTGATGACGTTGCTAGTGATCGCGGTTACGAGCACTGGATTTGTGTCACTTGTGATTCATACGGTCGTGGCACGGCGGGATCGCCTTCGATTGGCGTCCGGCGTCAGTCTTCTCGCATTCTGGCTAGGGTCCCTTGCGACGCTGGTTCTGTCCACTCCGGAAAGTAGATTTGCCTTGCCCCTCGTGCTCGTAGGTCTGATCGGAGTTTTATGCTCGATCCCTCGTCAGCTTAGGAGTGTACGAATCGGGCGTGCTTTGTTGATCGGCATTGCCGCAAGCATCGCGTTAGCGGTGGCGCTGCTTCTCGCAGGCAGGATAGCTCTTTCGCATCCAGCGCCAGCGGGGCCTTTGAAGAGCGTCGTCGCGTGCGCGAGACTATAACCGCGTCTGCAAGCGAGTGCATTGCGGCGATCCCTTGTGGACTTGTCTACTGAGCGGCGCAATCCGCGGCGCCAGCGAGAGGTCCAGGCGGCATTCGATCGCCGACTGCTTGGGCTCCCGCTACGAGCACAGTGACCGTAAGCGCGATCCCGCAAAGCAGCGCGACAACCGCCCGGCTCTGTGGGAGCGCTAATCGAACTCTTGCGGGGATTGCCGCCAGAATCCCTACTAGGCCAACGAGGACGAGCGGAAGCGCGAAGCGTGTTTCTGGGGTGGAAAACACAAGAGTCCCAAGAGCCCCAAACCAGAACCCAAGAATTGCCAGCGTCACCACGAACGAGCGCTTGCGCGACCTGTTCTTAACTGCATGTAAGACAAGTGCCACAACGCCAGCAGCGGAAACGGTGATCACCAGTATTGCTAACGGATTGCTCGCAGGGTTCGTCGAGTCACCATACGGTGTCGCCCCACCCCATTCAAGGTTGGCCGCTGCTTTCCTGAACAAGAACCACAACGAGTCGGGCAGGTGTCTGAACGCCGACATGATGACATCCAGCTGGTTGGACGCGATTCGGTCATCAACGAGCATCGTTGCATAGGCCGGATCACAGAACCACTGGCGTGGATCTTGCCCGGAAAAGGGGACGGTGTCGTAGCGCAGGGTATAGGTAGCGGGTCCTGCTTGGACGGCGCTCAGCGGCCCGGTCTCTCGAGGTACCAGACTCCAGAGGTGCCACACAGCCAGGTTGAAAACGAGTTGACCGGAAATCGCGAGCGCGGCGCCTGGCAAACTGATGCTGATTGGCTTCGCTCGGACGATGAGAAGGATGAGGACCGAAAGCGCAATAGGTGCGATCGTCGCGGGTCTAAGGTTCGCCGCCACGCTGAGAAGGACACCCGCGAGCGAGAGCGACCACCAACGGCGACCGACTGCGAGTCCATAGAAACCAGCGAGCGCTAGCGCCGCTGCCCACATATCTACGAGCGGGTATCGGGCGAACCCCGAGAGAAGAACTCCACCCAATAGTGCGGACGTCCACATCCTCACTAGCGGTGGTAGTGACAAAGTGTCAGAAGCAAAAAGCCCCGCAATTCGCGGAAGGAGAATCACGGAGACCGCCGATCCGAGGGCAGCGTTCCACACAAGTACCGCCCACGCGGCCGCCCCAGGTCCGATGAGCGAAGCGACAATGGCCGGCGGCGAGTAGACGATCGCTGTATAGACACCACGAGTGGTCAGGCCGCCGGCCGCTACCGGGCTGTGTCCTGACACCAGCGCAGTTGCGCCGCCCCAATATTGTGCGGCGTCGTAAACGAAGTCTTGCGCTGTTCCATGGACGAGAGGAATCAGAAACGCGACGACCAAGGCAACGACCGTGTGCGCTGACGCGGGGCTAAGGCGCAGCCGGTGAGATGCGGAGTCAACCAAGCCACGAGGCTCACTCATCCGATGCGTCTCGCCCTATATACACGTCTACGTCGCCTGCGGCAACATCGAACGACTTGATGAATCGCCAGCTCAGATTGGTAGACGGGTCGCAAAGGGTTGCACTGTCGAGCGGCGGGTCGGTCGCCAGGTAGCAGAGCCACACCTTTGAGCTGTCCTGATTGGTCACATGTGATGCGGAGTTAATGTAGTGCTGCGGCAGGGTATACTGCGAACCGAACGTGCCCGTATGGTCGACGACATACACCACCTCCTTGCCCTTGGCTTCGCGAACCACTGGCGCGATTTCGCTAAGGAGCTTGTGTTGAAGGTCAATGTAGGGTTGCCATCTCTGTACTCCCCTGACTCCGCCCAACACACTCGTGAGAACCAGCAGCACTGCAATGGCGTACTGCAACCGCACCCTGTTCCGCGTCGCCACTGTGGGCCAGACCATCAGCGAGGGGATAAGTCCGAGAGCGATTGCATAACCGACCCGGTCGATGTCCTGAAGCCAACTCGCGTTTCCAAAAAAAACGAGCGCACAGAGCGGTGAAGCCAACGCGGTCCCACTCATGAGCCATCCCGCCCAATGAGGAATGCAGCCAGCGAGAGCGAGCACGGCGCCAAGCGCAGCGATCGCGAGAAGCCCCGCGATAACCAGGGTGCCTTCCCCGACGAGTGTAGTGGCGATGAACCTCACGGCAGCCCGTGGGCCCGCAAGCGTAGTTGCAGTGAAGTTGCTAGCTTCGTACGTTCCGGATCCGGGAGCGATCAACCGGGTGATGACCAAGGAGTAGGTCGTGAGGAGGGCGGAGACCCCAGTTGTTACCGCAACAGCTGCAACGCGACGTCGCAATGGGGCGCGTACGAGAACTGCTAGCACGACAGCAAGCAGGGGTGCGGCTACCGCGGGCCCGGGGTATACGCACAAGCCGAGAATTAGCGTGATAGCAGCGAAAACAATAGAACGGCGTCGGCCGCTTTGCAGCCATCGGATCAGAAACCCCATGGCGATGATCAACGCGAGCGCAGCAGTCTGAGCGGGGAGAAAACGCTGCAAGAAGCCGCCGGGCCACAGCGGGTGAAGTGCGATCGAGAGCGAGACGGCGACGCCCAGCCAGAAGGATCGCGTTATGGGACGGATTGCCCACAACATGAGCGCGAATTGTGCGGCCGCCACGAGACCGAGGATGAAGAATATGCCTCCGGGGGCGCCGCCCGTCAGCGCAAGACCGATCTCGGTTGGCACGAGGTGCAACGGTCGGCTCAGCGACCACTCAAAGTAGTGGGAAGCGAAAGCACCTGGTCCGCGATCTGCCCAATATTCTGCTAGAGGCCATTCTTCGAGAAATGCGACTTCCCACGGACGAAAGTGCAGCGCGAATGCGGAAACCATACCGAGGGCAAGCGCTGCAGGTTTCGCCAGGCGCGCATTCGCCTTTGCCGACGAAAGAGCGGCGGCGATCATTTTACTCAATCTGTTCGCCCGCAGACATCATTAACCTCGATGTCTCGACGCAGCGCGGGAGGTATTTCACAACGAGACATCCTGCCAGAGACGGGGACTGCGACCTAAACGCCAAACTGGCGAACCTGCGACAGCTACCCGGTGAATTGGACGCCACCCGCATTCGATAGAGCGTTTCCGTGCTGGAACTTTTGTGTACACGTCGTGCTGACGCATTGCTGAGCGGCGATTGGCCATCCAAGCCATGTTGCCTCCGCGCCGTAATGTTGCCACGTGGTCAAGATTGGGCTGATCGGCGTAAACAGCGCGGGCGAACTCGTGATTTGTGTGATCACACCACCAGCGAACTGTTGGGTCCAACCGCCGCCGTTGGCCTGAGAATAGCGCAACGATGCCGACGCCGGACCGACGGTCGTTATTCCTCCAAACGCGTCCCAGGGGCCAACGAAACCGCCGACGATGGCGAAGCTACCCGCCGTCGATGAGGTGACCTGCGCGTATTGAAAGCGCTGTGCGCAGGTGGATCCTGAGCACGTTGCCGCACTCACCGGCCATCCGTAGTTCGCCTCGGCACCTGCGGCGACCCACGTGTTCCAGATTCCGCCATTAGGCACTCGGATGGTGGTCCCGTCCGGTCTAAGAGTGACGCCTTCCGAAGCGAATTGCTGTACCCAGCCACCCCCTCCTGCGCTGCTGCCGCGTAGGTCGGAAAGAGCTGCCCCGAGCCCGTTGAGCCCGCCGCTCTGGGCCCAAAGGCTCTGTAGCCCCCACAGGATCGCATGAGCTCCATTCGTGGGTGTAGATGACAACACTCCGCCTTGGAAGGTCTGAGCGCACGAAGTCCCGACGCAGCTGTAGGCGCCGGTCGGCCATCCGTAGAAACCGCGCCCGCCATCGGATGCCACCCACAGGTTCTCGATAGGTCCGCCCGGGACGACGAAGGTGCCGAATGAGCTTTGTACCAGCGAACCGTTTTGGAATCGCTGCGACCAGCCGACACTCGTGGAGGTGGGATAGTAGTCCGACGGTGCAACAGCGGCACCGAGCGCATAGGGGCCGCCCGACTGCGACCACAAATTGCTCAGGCCGCCCGTGACGATCTGCGTTCCGACGGCCGCTGCCGTAGTGATCGTGGCGCCGGTAAACACCTGGAAACAGACGCCGTTAGCGGCACACATCTGCTCTGAAGAGGGCCAACCTAGAGGGCCTGCTGGACCGTAATACTCCGCATATTTCGAGCCGAACACATTGTTCGCAACGAAAACCGTTCCTGCCTGATAGCTGGCGTAAATAGTTCCGCCCTGGAAGCGTTGATACGAACCTCCGCCGTTCTCACCGAGAGTAACCAGGTAGGAGATGGGGTTGCCGATATGGCCGGCCGAGCCGCCTTGAGCGGTCCAGTAAGAGAGAAGGCCAGCGTTCACCGAATAACTATGGGGATCACCGAACCAGTCGGTAAAAGTTCTCCAGAAGTTGCGGTTGCCGTACGATCCGCAGTCGTCACCCAATCCGTACATGTTGGCCAGCGCAGACGCATTGGGCACGTACGGTGTGTAGATGTAGAGCGCAGCGGTGGCCTGGTTGGCGATGTACACCTGCTGAGTCTTGCCAGCGCAATAGGCCTGAGGGCTCTCCTTGATTGTGTTCCAGCGCCCCGCTTGATAGCTGAAGCTAGTCGGGTTGAGTCGATAGACCTGAAACTGCCTCGCGGCGAAGTACACCTGGTAGAAGAATCCCGCATACTGCGGATCGCAGCCCGCGGTGTCTGGACACGACATCCCGGTAGCCGCTTGAAAAGCCCACGATGATGGGGCGGACGACGTGACAAGTCCCTGCTCCTTCTGGAGCAGGACTAGCAAAACCCTCTGACTGATGCCACAAGCTCGCGCAACCCCATCGATGATCTGTGCGGCGGTTTGATACGGGGCGCCCTGGTACGCGTTGCGGCAGTACTTGTCTGCGGCTCTAGTCTCCGTGGGTTTTCCATATCCCTTGAGACACAGGTATGCAGCCAGCCTGCACTGTGGAACCTGCGCGTTCAGAAAATTCTGCACGTCCAGCGCCGACATGGACGATGAGTCGTAGAAGATACCGTCGTCGATGATGTAGCCGGGGTCCCAGTTGGCGGCATCCGCGGCGGAGGCAGAAGGCGCTGGCGCTGTTGAGGCATCCGAGACGACGAACAGCGTCACGAGGAACGACAGGGCCAGCAGACCGCTGATCCATCGGCGCCAGCCCGCGCCTGCGTGGTCGCGAGCGCCGGAATAAGAATGCAGAGTCCCCATGACTCACAGTTTCGGGCCCAGGACGGGGTATAAACACCCCCCACGCCGAAGGCTCGGCTCAATTGCTCGTGATTAACTCGATGAACCCGAACGAGCCATGATCTCGTTGATAATGGTCGCGTCGCCCCATACGCCAGGGGAATCGTACGGTCGGTCAGGGAACGCACCGTACTCAAGGGTGATGTTTAGGTCGTTCGAGGCGATAAATGCTTCCACTTGGTCGGCAAGCGAGACCGGTACACCGGAACAGCAGTTGATGATCCCGGCGATTTCGGTCTGAGTCGACACCGCTGCGATCTGGCGCCCGAGTTCTTCCACCAAGATGAAGTCGTATTTGTTGGCGCCCATCGTGAACGGGAAAGTCTCCTTACCGTCATTGGCGGCGTCGAGCAATCTGGTGAAGATCGATTGGTTGTTTTTGTCGTCGCCATAGATGTAATAGCAGCGGAGCCACTGAAACGTCACATTGTCGGCGAGGTCGGTCTGCACCGCGCGCCTGAGAGCGTCCTTCGCGATGCCGTAAAGAGACAGTGGCGAAGTGGGTGTCATGTCGTCGATGGCCCCCTCCCAATAGCCGATCTCATGCATTGTCCCCAGGGCCGAGATGTGCTTCACGCCCTGGTCTGCCATCGAGGTGAGGAACCGGAAATGCGCGGAAAGCTGCTCCATGTGGGAGCGGGCGTTATGGCGGAACCCGTCGGTCCAAGCGAGGTGGACGACGACGTCGGGGACCGATCCGAACGCTGAAGCGGCATTGACTTCACCCTGCAGTACGTCGATTTCAACGACCCGGGCACGATGGTCGATCTCGCGCCGAGACCCGGGACGAGCGGTGGCTACCACTTCATGTCCGAGGTCGGCCAGCGCCGAAACCACGTGTCGCCCGACGTATCCGCCGGCTCCGGTGACAACAATCATCATTATGCGTACCTCCCGGCGCAGTTTAGTTGACCTCGGAGAGTCACGTGAATCGACCGGCAGGAGAACGTCAGCCGCGGATTGGTAGGCTCAATCGTTTTCTCAGTCCGCTACGAAAGGCCACCATGGCTCGCACTCAGCCGGGTGTTGTCTCCGTCGTTCTCGTGAACTTCCGGGGAACCGATGACACCATCACCGCAGTCCGAGGACTGGAGGAGCTCGACTGGCCGTCTGACCGACTCGAAGTCATCGTTGTCGAGAACGGCTCAGGAGATGACAGCGCAGAACGTCTCGCTGGGGCGCTGCCGAACATCCAGCTCATCGTCTCCAAGACGAACCTCGGCTTTGCTGGTGGATGCAACCTCGGTGTCAGCAAGTCGACGGGGGAGTACCTGGCGTTCTTGAACAATGACGCCCGGCCGGACGACAAGTGGATCCGCGCCGCGGTGGATCGATTCGAATCTGACTCGACCATCGGCGCTGTCGCGTCGAAGGTTCTCGATTGGGAAGGCGTCAACGTCGACTTCATCGACGCCGCACTGACGTGGTTCGGCCAAGGGTACAAGCCGCTGACCGCGCAGCCCGTTCCGCGCAATTACGACATCCCCTCTTCGGTTTTGTTTGGGACCGGTTCCGCGATGTTCGTCAGGGCGTCGGATTACGCGGCGCTCGGCGGGTTCGATGAGCGCTTCTTCATGTTCTTCGAAGACGTAGACCTCGGGTGGCGCCTCAATCTCGCGGGCCGCACGTTCGCTTACGAGCCGAATTCGATTGCCTTCCACAAGCACCACGCGTCGATGTCGTCGTTTGGAGCCTTTAAGGAGCAGTACCTGCTCGAACGGAACGCCCTGTTTGCGCTGTACAAGAATGCAGGCGAGCAGGCGCTGGCGAGTCTGCTACCGGCCACGCTCGCCCTCACCGTGAGACGCGCGGTGGCAAGGGGCGGCCTGCAATCGGATGCATACGACCTGAGAAAAGGCGCGGATGAGACCGACGAGACCACGGTCAGCAAACAAACGATGGCTGGCGTTTTCGCCATCGACCAGTTTGTCGCTGCGCTGCCCGAGCTCGAGACCGAGCGCGCTCGCATCCAGTCTTCGCGGAAGCGATCGGACCAGCAGATATCCGAGCTATTCCGCCAGCAGGATGCGCCGTCGTACCAAGACAAGCACTATCTGGCCGGGTACGACGCCATCGTTGACGCCTTCGATGTGCTCGACGCGGTTCGCTCCACTCGGGTGCTCGTAATCACTGGAGATCCGATCGGCGCCAAAATGGCCGGTCCCGCAATCCGTGCCTGGCACATCGCAGAGTCTCTCAATGCTGTGGCGACCGTGACGCTCGTCAGCCTCTCCGGTCACGAGGAAATCGATGCGCCGTTTGCGCTCGAGACTGTTCGGCCATACGACGACAAGGCGATGGCGAAATTGGAACGGGACGCCGACGTCATAGTGTTCCAGGGGCACGCGATGAACGTGTTCGACTCGATTCGGGACAGCTCGAAAATCATCGTGGCGGATGTCTACGACCCGATGCACCTGGAACAACTGGAACAGGGGCGCGAACAGGGCGCTGAAGGGTGGAGTCGGCAGGTCGAGGGTGCTACCGACATCTTGAACGAGCAGCTGGCGCGCGCTGACTTCATACTGTGCGCCTCTGAACGGCAGAAGCACTTCTATCTTGGACAACTTGCCAGCCTGGGACGGTTGACCCCCACCACATACGACTCTGACCCAGACTTCTCGCAGTTGGTGAGTGTGGTGCCGTTCGGACTCGAAGAGCGTTTCCCACAGCCGACTGGCCCTGCAATCCGGGGAGTGGTCCCTGGGATCGAGGTGACGGATAAGGTGCTTATCTGGAGCGGCGGGGTATACAACTGGTTCGACCCGTTGACACTTATCCGTGCGGTAGCCGACGCGGCAACTCGTCATGACGACCTTCGGCTTTTCTTCCTGGGAACCAAGAACCCCAACCCTGCAGTGCCTGAAATGGGCATCGTCGCGGAAGCGCGAGAGCTCGCCTTGGAGCTCGGGGTTCTCGACAGCTCCGTTTTCTTCAACGATTCATGGGTCGACTACTCGGATCGGCACAACTATCTTGCCGACGCCGATCTCGGTGTCAGCACTCACTTCGACCACGTCGAGACGACATTCTCGTTCCGGACTCGGATTCTGGACTACCTCTGGGCGAGCCTTCCTATGGTCGTAACGAAGGGCGATCACTTCGCGGAGCTCATCGAGCGTGAGGGCCTTGGGGTCGCAGTCGATGCAGAAGACGTGGCCGGCTTGGCCGCTGCAATCGAGGCCATGCTCTATGAACCGGGTCGTGCGAGGACTGCAGCGGGAAACGTCGCGGTGGTGCGAGAGCGCTTTCTCTGGCCGACGGTGCTAAGACCATTGGTCGAGTTCATCAAGCATCCGCGTCACGCTGCAGACATCGTCGTCGATGCAGGAGGCGCTCGACGGAGGGATCGGTCCACCCATCGGTTGCGCGGTGTGCGACGGAACGTCGATCTCGCCCGGTACTACCTTCGTGCAGGCGGCCCGATGCTAGTGATGCGAAAGGTTCAGAGCCGATTGGGTCGCGGTCGATAGGGCGAATCGACGTTCGTAGCGAGCTCTGCATGTACGATTGGCTCTTGATTTGAGCGGCTGGAACGTTGCGAGAGCTCTTGATAACGCGACGAGTTCCGCTCGACGAGTACGACATCCCCAGGCAAGGACGAGGACGGCAATGGCCGAGACAACGGTGCACCCGACGGTATTGGTTACCGGCGGCGCGGGCTTCATCGGAACGGCGATCAGCAACTCGTCCGCCACCACGGTGGGCCGCTGGGTCGCCATCGACAATCTCCACCCCCAGGTGCATCAGTCGGCTGTGCGTCCTGACGCGTTGAACGACCGCGTTGAGCTCGTCGTAGGCGATGTCACGGACGCTGGCATGTGGGACGCCTTGTTGGCTGATGTGAAGCCGGACGTGATCATTCATCTCGCCGCCGAGACGGGAACTGCGCAGTCCCTACACGAAAGCAGCCGACATGCAGAGGTCAACGTTGTCGGGACGACGCGAATGTTGGATGCCCTCGGACGCGCGAACCATGTGCCCGGTCGGATAATCCTCAGCAGTAGCCGCTCGGTGTACGGCGAGGGGCGATGGATGAGAGCCGACGGCTCGATATTCCAACCGGGTCAGCGGAGCCACGCACAGTTGGCGGCAGGAATCTGGGATTTTCCCGATGCGTCACCGTTGGCGAGTTCTGCTTCGACAACGTCCCCCGCACCAACGAGCATTTATGGTGCTACCAAGCTAGCGCAGGAACATTTGCTCGCCGCGTGGGCGTCCTCGCATGACACGGAACTTACCGTGTTGCGCTTGCAGAACGTCTATGGACCGGGTCAATCGCTGACCAATCCCTACACCGGCATAGTGTCGCTGTTCTCTCAGCTCGCCGAGGAGAAGCGGGAAATCCCTCTGTACGAGGACGGACATGTCGTTCGCGATTTCGTCTACATCGATGATGTCGTGTCTGCCTTCAAGGCCGCGCTGACGGGGAATCACGGCTTCGGCCCCTTCGACATCGGTTCGGGGGTGCCAACTACTCTCCTTGAGATGGCGAGGATCATCGCGAGATACCACGGAGCCCCAGACCCGACGATCACAGGAGCATTCCGTGATGGGGATGTTCGATACGCAGCGACAATGCTCGACGTGACGCTATCGGGCCTCGAGTGGACGCCGAAGTGGAGTCTCCAAGATGGTGTCGCGGCGCTCCAGACCTGGATCGCCGGTCAGAGTGTTCGGATCGATTCACTCACTTAGCGTCGGCGTCAAGTCGTGTGGTTTTCGTCTGCGCGCCGCGCAGACTCGAGCTCCCGCAGCCGCAGCTCCTGGATGGCCACTCGCTCAGCGAGGGTGCGCGTCTTGGCCTCCAGCTTGGTCAGCTCCGAGCTGTGCTGCAGGCATACGAGGAACAGCACGGCGATGCTGACGAAAAAGACCAGGTTGATCGGCACCTCGATGCCGATCAGGGATGCCGCCCACTGAAGAGTGGACGGGAAGATGCCGACGATGAGGGCGAGCACTCCCGCGATCAGCCACCAGATGGCGTGTCGTTCACGCAGGCGGTGTCTGCGCAGCATCTCGATGACGACGATCAACGCGACGAGCGCGGAGACGATTCCGAAGACATAGGTAACGATTGTCACGGTCAGTTGGCTCCAGTGCCCAGGGTTGCACGTGGCCGTGTCAGGGCGAAGATGAGAGCCATGCTCGCGCGCCCGAGGTAAGCGGCCGCCTTGAAGGGATGGTGCGACGGCACACCGCCCGCGCGCACGCGCATCGCAACCGGGATCTGTCTGATGACTAGCCCTTTCCTGGCGGCGATCACAAGCGCCTCGATGGTGTCTCCGAGGTACTCAGCGGGGTATTCGTCAGCGAATAGGGCGACGCTGCGCGGTCCGCTCGCCCGATAGCCGGAGGTGGTGTCGGTGAGTCTGGTCTTTGCGGTTCGGCTCAACGTCGTTGCGAGCACCGTCATAGCCCACTGGCGCGGGCCGCGCACCGCATAATCACCCTCGCCGGCGAATCGCGCGCCAAGCACCAGGTCGGCATTGTCGAGCTCGGCGAGTAATGACGGAACGTTCGCCGGATCATGCTGCCCATCCGAGTCGATCTGCACGACATTGTCGTAGTCGTTCTCGAGGGCGTATCGAAAACCAGTGCGCATGGCACCGCCCACACCGAGGTTGAAGGGGAGGGTCGCGACGAGCGCACCGGCTTCGCGAGCGACGCGAGTCGTGGCATCTGCGGATCCGTCATCGACAACTAATACGGACACTCCGGGGAGTTTTGTGAAGACCTCACGTACGACGTCACCGACCGAAGCTTCTTCATTGAACGCGGGCATCACGATGAGCGTGCGTTCAAGGCGGGACGGCATGGCCCCGATCCTACCAATCCGCCCCGGTCCGACCCTGGATAGTCGAGTCTGCGTCGCGCCGTAGGATTGCGGCTGTGACTGAGCAGGGGAGTGCCGGGCGTTCGCGGCTGTCTGGGTTCACGCTCATCCTTCTCGCGACGGCCATCGCCGGGGTGGCCAGCTACGCGGTGACGATCATCGTGCCAGGACAGATCGGACTGGCCCGTTACTCCGTGTTCGCAGTGTTCTGGGCGGCCCTGTACCTCGTCATCGGCGCGTTGTCGGGCGTGCAACAGGAGGTAGCACGCGGCACCCGGCCGGTGGCGGTCGGAAGCGCCCCGCAAGTCAACCGCGCGCGAAACTTCGCGGGGATCGCGGCAGTGATCGTGTTCGTTCTGGTGATCGCGTCCTCGCCCGCGTGGGCAGAGCGCGTGTTCCCTTCCTTCGGATTCACCCTGGTCTGGCCCCTCGCCATCGGTACCGCCTCCTACGTTCTTGTTGCCGTCGCCGCCGGTTCGTTGTATGGCCTCGCCGGGTGGCTACCTGCAGCGCTCATGATCGCTGTCGACGCAGTTCTGCGGCTCGTCGCGGTTCTCGTCGTGCTCCTTGTGACCCACGACCTCGTGCCGCTGGCATGGGCGGCTGTGGCACCATTCCCGATCACGCTCGTGGTGCTCTGGCCTATTATTCGTCGCTCAGTTGCCGGACGCGCGCAGCTGGATGTCGGTTATCGGACCTTGACATGGAACGTCCTGCGCACCGTCGTCGCAGCGGCCTCCAGTGGAGTGATGGTGAGCGGCTTCCCTTTGCTTCTCGGAATCACCTCACCGCGCGAGCCAGCCGCGCTCCTTGGGCTGTTCGTGCTGGCGATCACTCTCACCCGAGCTCCGCTGATCGTGGTGGCGATGTCCCTGCAGAGTTACTTCACGGTCACGTTCCGCGACGCGGGAGAGGCTTTCTGGAGGGAGTTCGTGAAGCTGCTCGGGTTGATCCTGGCGGCGGGTGTCGTGCTCGCGGCGCTCGGCTGGCTAATCGGTCCCGCGGTGTTCGCTTTCCTCTTTCCAGGACGCCTCGTGCCGGAAGGGGTGTTCATCGCGGCGCTCGTGATCTCTTCCGCGCTGGTCGGGGCGATGTGCGTCAGCGCTCCCGCGGTCCTCGCTCGATCGCAACATTTCGTCTACTCGCTGGGATGGGTCGTGGGGGCGCTCGCCACGATCGGATCGCTGCTCCTGCCGCTCGACTTCTCATCCCGCACCATTGTCGCTCTGTTCGTCGGGCCGATATTCGGATTGGGAGTGCACCTCGGCTATCTCGTCGCGGTGCGACCTTCGCGGTCGACAGTGTGACCTATTTCGCCCGGACGCCGTCGATGTGCTCGAGGTACCAGTCGTACGTCGCGGCGATTCCTGCGTCGAGTCCGATCTGAGCTGTCCAGCCCAAGTCCTCAAGCCGTGACACGTCGAGCAGTTTCTGCGGAGTGCCGTCGGGCTTTCCCGGATCCTGCACCAGCGCACCCTCGAAGCCCACCGTCTTCGCGACCAGAGTGGCGAGTTCGCGAATGGAGAGATCCTCTCCGACACCGACATTGATGGTCTCACCCGAGTCGTAGTTCTCGAGCAGGAACAGAACGGCGTGCGCGAGGTCATCCACATGGAGGAATTCGCGGCGCGGCGTGCCGGTGCCCCAGATGATCACATCGGAGTCGCCGTCGAGCTTCGCCTCGTGAATACGGCGGATGAGGGAGGGCAGCACGTGCGAGTGGCTCGGGTGGAAGTTGTCTCCGGGGCCGTAGAGGTTGGTGGGCATTGCAGAGATCCAGTGCCGACCGTACTGCCGGCGGGAGGCCTGCACCTGCATGATGCCGGCGATCTTCGCGATCGCGTAGGCGTCATTGGTCTCCTCGAGTGCTCCGGTGAGGAGAGACGACTCCGTGATGGGCTGCGCCGCGAACTTCGGGTAGATGCAGGACGAGCCGAGGAACAGCAGACGGTCGACGTCGACCGAGTTTGCGGCATCCATGATGTTCACCTGCATCTGCAGGTTGTCGCTGAGGAAGTCGGCGGGGTACGAGTTGTTGGCAAGGATGCCGCCGACCCTGGCCGCTGCGTCGATCACGACGTCGGGGCGCTGAACCGCCATGAAGTCGAACACGTCATCGCGCCGACGGAGGTCCAGGTCGGAGGAGGGGGCCCCGATCAGATTGGTGAAGCCCGACGCCTCGAGGTGACGCCAGATCGCCGAACCGGCGAGTCCCCGGTGGCCGGCGACATAGATGCGCGCGGCCCTATCGATGGGGAATTTCGGGACGGATATACTCACTGGGATCCACATTCTGTCGGTCTCGCGCTGAAGCGTCCCAGGGCTCAACCTGGCGCGCGCAGAGACAAGCAAGCTTATACAATTCGCGGGCCGCTCAGGCGAACGCCCACATTCCAAGGGATGCATGTGTCCAACGCCGAAGTACTGGTGATCCTTCCGACTCTCGGGGATCGCCTCGACTCACTCGCCGAAACACTGGAGGCAGTCGACCTGCAGCGAGAGGATGTCTCGCTCACCCTCGTCGTCGTGGCCCCGCCCGGCGCGACCGCTGCTCGCGAACTCGCAGCGAAGCACGGAGCCACTGTCGTCGACGATCCGAAGCAGGGGATCTCCGCGGCCATCAATTACGGGCTGGCCGCGCGCGACGGCGAGAAGTACTACGCATGGATCGGTGACGACGACCTGTTCCGCCCGGGCGGGTTGGCCCTGCTGAAGTCGATCCTCGAGGCACGTCCGGATGCTGTGCTCGCCTACGGGGGCTGCGAATACATCGACCCGACCGGGAAGGTGCTCTGGCTCAGCAACGCCGGTGCTTTCGCGAAGTTCCTCCTGCCGTGGGGCCCGGACCTGATCCCGCACCCCGGCACGATGATCCGCCTCGACCCGCTTCAGCAGATCGGCGGCTTCGATGTCACGCTCAAGTACGCGATGGACCTGGATGCGTTCCTCAAGCTCCGCAAGTACGGGAAGTTCGCATACACGCGCACGCCCGTCTCGGCCTTCCGCTGGCACCCCGATTCGCTGACCGTCGCCAACCGTCTGAACTCCAGCCTCGAGTCGGAGGCGGTGAAGACCCGGCACCTGCCGCGGGGGCTGCGTCCGCTCAGCCCGTTGTGGAACCACCCGATCCGCTGGGCGTCCGCGGTCGCGGCGCGTCGGGTGAGCGCTCAGGCTCGCTAGAGGGCCTGATATAGGCTGTCAAGCGATCTTTGCCCGGCCCGGAATCGGCCGTGACCGTCTGACCCAATCCCCGCAGGAGAACAACGATGACCGAGTCTGCCCCCAAACGCGCCCTGATCACCGGGATTACCGGCCAGGATGGCAGCTACCTCGCCGAGCTGCTGCTGGCGAAGGGCTACGAGGTGCACGGGCTCATCCGTCGTGCCTCCACTTTCAACACGGCACGCATCGACCACCTCTACCGCGACCCGCACGAGAGCGGCGCGAACCTCTTCCTTCACTACGGCGACCTCACCGACGGCTCACGTCTGGTCACCTTGCTCGAAACGATCCGCCCGCACGAGGTCTACAACCTCGGCGCACAGTCGCACGTACGCGTCAGCTTCGACGAGCCCGAGTACACCGGGGACTCGACCGGCTTGGGCTCGATCCGTCTGCTCGAGGCGATCCGCATGATCGGCCTCGACTGCCGGTTCTACCAGGCGTCGAGCTCCGAGATGTTCGGTGCCACACCGCCGCCGCAGAACGAAGACACGGTGTTCTATCCGCGCTCGCCGTATGGCGCGGCGAAGTTGTACTCGTACTGGGTGACTCGCAACTACCGCGAGGGCTACGGGATGTTCGCGGTAAACGGCATCCTCTTCAACCACGAATCGCCTCGCAGGGGCGAGACCTTCGTCACGCGGAAGATCACCCGCGCGGTCGCCAGGATCAAGGCCGGCGAGCAATCAGAGCTGTTCATGGGCAACCTCGACTCTGTCCGCGACTGGGGTTATGCGCCCGAATACGTCGAGGCGATGTGGCGCATGCTGCAGCACGATGAACCCACCGACTACGTCGTTTCCACCGGCACCAACTACACCGTCAAGGACTTCCTGCAGCTCTCCTTCGAGCACGCGGGGCTCGACTGGGAGAAGTACGTCCGGTTCGATGAGCGCTACCTGCGCCCGACCGAGGTCGACGCCCTGGTCGGGGACTCGTCCCGGGCGGAGCAGCTGCTCGGCTGGACCCCGAAGGTGCTCACCCCGCAGCTCGCTCGCATCATGGTCGACGCCGACATCGAGGCGCTCGAGGCCAGCGGACGCCCTTGGATCGACACCGTCGTCACCGCCTAATTGGCTACCGACTCGATCTCGACGGGCTCGCTCGACGTCGCGCTCGCCATGCTCACCCTTGTTCCCGGCGGAATGGGCGGCAGCGAGACCTACGCCCGTGCGCTCACCCGGGAGCTCGCGAACGTCGACGGACTCAGTGCGACCGCCTTCGTTCCCTCCAATGCGGCGGGCTTCAGTGAGGGCGTGCCCGAGCGGGTCATCTCCGCGGTGACGACGGGCGGGACGACGCGGGAGCGGTTGGGTGCCGTGGTCTCCGCGAATCTTCACGCGCGCAGCATCCGTTCCGCATTCGGTGGCGCGGATGTCGTGCACTATCCGTTCACCGTGCCAGCCCCCACCCCGGGGCGCGGGCGGGCGCTCGTGCAATCGCTGCTCGACGTGCAGCACCTCGACCTGCCGCACCTCTTCGGTCGGGCGGAGTTGCTCTACCGCCGCCGGTTCTACGAGGGAACGGCGCGGAAGGCGGACGCCGTCATCACCATCAGCGCGTTCGCCAAGCGTCGCATGGTCGAGCTGCTCGGAATTTCGCCGGAGCGCATCCATGTCGCCCACCTCGGGGTCGACACCGCCCAGTTCGTGCCGAACCTCGGCGAGCGGGAGGACTTCGTGTTCTACCCGGCGCGCGGCTGGGCGCACAAGAACCACGCCCGTCTGTTCGAGGCGATGGAGCTCGTGCGGCGCGAGCGCCCCGGCATGCGCCTGGTGCTCACGGGCGGCGGCCTCGACACTCTCGGCGAACTGCCCGACTGGGTCGACCGCAAGGGGTTGGTCAGCACCGGGGAGCTCCACTCGCTCTACCGTTCGGCGCAGGTGATGGCCTTCCCAAGCCTGTACGAGGGATTTGGTCTGCCTCCGCTCGAGGCAATGGCGTCTGGATGTCCCGTCGCGGCGTCCGATGCGGGCTCGATCCCCGAGGTGTGCGGCGAGGCCGCCGTGCTGTTCGACCCGCTCGATCCGGAGGCGATTGCCGCGGGCATCCTGGAGGCCATCCGCCGCGGGCCCGAGCTGTCGGTGGGGGGCGTTCCACACGCCGCCGCGTTCACCTGGGCGAAATGCCGGGATGCGCATCTCGCCGCCTACCGCGTGGCTGCGGCCGCGCACTGACCATTCGCACTGACCACTCTCTAGGCTTGGGACTCATGTCTTCACCGATCGACCCTCTTGCCGTTCTGGTTACCGGAGCGAACGGCCAGGATGGCCAGTACCTGGTCAAGCGACTGGTCGACGAAGGCGCGACCGTGCACGGCCTGTGCCACTCAGACGCAGGAGCGCGGGCATTGACCGCGGAGTTCCCCGGCGTCGTCGCGCACGTCGCTGACATCGACGACACCGCGGCGATCAGCGCGCTGGTGCGCGAGACGCGTCCGCAGCAGATCATCAACCTCGCGGGCAACACATCGGTCGAACGGTCGTGGAAGTTCCCGACCGAGACCGCCGACGTGCTCGGCATCGGCCCGGTGCGTCTGCTCGAGGCGGCCTGGAACCTTCAGGAGGAGACCGGCGTCGAAGTCCGGATGCTGCAAGCATCCAGCGCGGAGATCTTCGGCGACACCGATGTCGTGCCGCAGAACGAGCTGACCCCTCGGATCCCTGTCACACCGTACGGCGCGGCCAAGTCCTTCGCCCACGAGATGGTCGGTGTCTACCGGGCGAGGGGGATGTTCGCGAGCTCGGCCATTCTCTACAACCACGAGTCTCCCCGACGACCGGAGTCTTTCGTCGCTCGCAAGATCTCTCGCGAGGCTGCCCGCATCGCGTTGGGGCTCGCCGACACGATCACCCTGGGCAACATCGACGTCTCACGCGACTGGGGCTACGCGCCCGATTACGTCGATGCGATGCTCGCGATCATCGGAGCAGATGAGCCAGGTGACTTCATCGTCGCCACAGGTGTGGCGCACTCGGTGCGGCAGTTCGTCGAAACTGCCTTCGCCTACCTGGGCATCGAGGGGTGGGAGAGGCACGTGGTAATCGATCCCGCCCTGTATCGACCGGCCGACCCGAAGAAGCTCGTCGGAGACCCGACCCGGCTGAAGTCATTGGGCTGGAGCCCCAGTGTCGACTTCGAACAGTTGGTACACATCATGGTCGAGTCCGACCTGGCATCGCTCCGTGAGGAAAATCCTGCTATCTAAGCCCGATCAGCGCGGAGCGACAACCCGGTAGATGGTGAGTTGCTTGCCCTTGGGCAGAGGGTAGCTGTCATCCGCCACGAGGCAGGTCGTGTTCAGGTCGGCGTGGTCGGTCAGCAGGTAGTTCACATGCTTCTGCGCGAACGCGGAGCAGGCGTCGAAGGTGATCAGGATCTGATCTGGTGCCGGGTTCTGCACAACGGGTTCGCCGGTCCCGGGCACCCACCCCACGCCCGCGAGGCGGTTCCAGAGCCCGACGTATTTGCTGGTCGGATCGATTTCTTTCCACATGACTCGTGACGGTGCACCCTGAACGCCGTTGAACGCCCTCACCCCCGATTCGAGCACGAGGGCCCCCGTCTCGATATCGCCGAGACCGACCCAGTTTCCCGGGTTCGCCTTATCGATTCGCACTATTTGCCTGGATGCGGCGGTGGTGCGCAGGTCGAAGATCCCGCGGTAGATCGGATTGACCGTGATGGTGCTGAGCACCGTCACCAGCACGAATGCGAGCGCGCCGAGGGCGATACGGCGTCGGGCGACCAGCAGGATCGCCGCGGCGGATATCGCGGCGAACAACCACCAGAGCGGTGCGACGGAGAATAACTTGGCTGCTCCTTCGACCACGATGAACGCCCCCGCGATGCCGACCTGTGACATGAGGAAGAGGCCGGCGGTCACGATCGAGATCGTCTTCGGTGCGCGTATCTGCTGCTGATCGAGATATCTGATCACGTACGCCAGGATCGCGATCGAGGCCAGACCCAGCCCGATGCGGGTCCGCCCATCGGTGGTGCGGTCGAGGAAGAGCACGTGGGCGATCGCGTTCCAGCCAGGCACATAGGCGAAGGCGAGGAACAGGAACACCGACGCCACCAGCCCGAGCAACACCCACGGCAGCCCTGACTTCTGCCGAATGCTGCGGTAGACGATCCAGCCGACGATGGGGACTAGGAAGATGCCGATGAAGAAGAACGTCGATGCTTCGGACGAATTGGTACCGAGGAACCCGGCGCCGCGCTTGAGCGATTCGCTGAAGGAAGAGCTGATCGTGCGAGCCAGAGACAGAGCATCGCCCGCCCCGGTTGGCGTGAGCCTCTCACCCGGGTAGGTAGTAGCAAGGAAGGCATCGACCGTGGCGCTCTTCGACTTCAGCCACAGTTCGGTGATGACGGCACCGGCCGCCCCCATCACCAGAATCGGAACCGCCTGGCCGACGAGCGACAGCAGGGTGGCGCCAGCTCGAAGCCGCTCCACGATGAGCCCGACCGCGAACAGGGCGACGACAAACACCACGGGGATGATGTATGGCGCGTAGATTCCCATGGCCATCACCACCGTGAGATATCCGACGACAGTGGCCCAGATCCAGCGGGATGCGCGGGAGCGGTTTTTCACCGACCAGAGCAGCGCGGTCATCGCCGCAAGCGCCCAGACCACCGGCCAGAACACCGCGGGCTGGAACCACCACTGGAAGAAGGGAGAGGCGAAGAAGCCGATCGAGATCGCGGCGGCGAGGATCGGTCGTCGCGGGAGCACCGTGACAAGGAACGCGAATGCTGCGGCCATCAGCGCGAGTGCGGGCGCCCACCACTTCCAGGCCATGGCGTTGTTCACGTCGAGTACGAGATAACCCCACAGGTGTGGACGGAACGCGACCGACCAATCAGCGCGCGGGAGGTCGAACGGGAGTGCCGCATCCATTCCCCCGGGTACGGTCTCATTGCGCTCCGGGAGGCCCTGCTGCACCTGGGCGATGTACCAGGATGCGCCGACGTACCACTCGTCGGAACGGATCAGTTCGGGGGAGCCGGCGATGAGCTGCGGATCGCGGCCGGTCTCGACGCGGTGGAACATCGCGCCGGAGGAGGTGCCGTTGATGCCGGTACCGATGAGGATGGCACCGACGATGAGGAGCAGAGCCGGGAAACTGAGGAGCAGCCGATATCTCGGTAGCCCGTCAGCGCGGGGGACCGTGTTCAGGACGTACCAATGTCGGATTCGGTCCAACCGCGCCCGGATGCCCGAGGGCGTTGGTGAATTCATCCCACTCCGTTTTCGATCCGTCGCAAACTGGGTGTCGCGGCCTTCGCAATCGTATATGGCGGCGGCTCAGTGTCGCGGCGGCTCCACCGCCAGTGCCCTCCGCCAGCTCAGCTCGCGGGCCGCCTTCACCGAGCACACCACGAAGGTCAGCCAGCCGAACTCGACCAGAATCGAGCTCTCGGCCAACGACGAGATGCTGAGCACCACCAGCACGAGCGCAGGCCACGCGTAGACGACACTGCGCTGCC
>Ga0247729_10000126_pt1 | contig 36096 bp, 46 predicted proteins | sample UWRJL133311R2_FD_180958 | JGI IMG/M metagenome (GOLD analysis project Ga0247729, IMG submission 180958) | Plant litter microbial communities from Arlington Agricultural Research Station in Wisconsin, United States - UWRJ-L133-311R-2 | ecosystem: Environmental > Terrestrial > Plant litter >... | reverse complement strand
ATCAGCCCGGAGCTCACCCTGCGGCCGGTTGTCACGGCGATCGTGGTCGCGGTGGTCGGGTTCGGCGTCGGTGCGGTGCTTCGCCGCCGGAAGAGCGCGGGAAACGCAGCCGCTCGGTGACGGGCGTCCCCCGCTAGAGAAACAGCCCCACGATCCATGGGATCGCGGGGCTGGATTCTGGTGAGGAACTACTCCTGGATGAAAGCGAGCAGGTCGGGGTTGATGACGTCGGCGTGCGTCGTCAGCATTCCGTGCGGGTAGCCCTCGTAGACCTTGAGGGTCGAGTTGCTGAGCAGTTCGTGCTGCTTGAGCGATGCGTCCTTGTAGGGCACGACCTGGTCGTCGTCGCCCTGGAGCACGAGAACGGGAACGGTGATCGCCTTCAGGTCCTCCGTCTGGTCGGTCTCGGAGAACGCCTTGATTCCTTCGTAGTGGGCCAGGGCGCTGCCCGTCATGCCCTGACGCCACCAGTTGTCGATGACCGGCTGCGAGACAGTGGCACCCTCACGGTTGAAGCTGTAGAAGGGGCCGGATGCCACGGCCACGAAGAACTCGGACCGGTTGGCAGCCAAGGCGGTGCGGAATCCGTCGAAGACCGAGATGGGCGTTCCGTCGGGGTTGGCGTCGGTCTGCACCATCAGCGGGGGAACCGAAGACACCAGAACGGCCTTCGCCACGCGACCCTGGGGCTCTCCGTACTGGGCGACGTAGCGCGCAACCTGGCCACCACCGGTGGAGTGGCCGATGTGGATGGCGTTCTTCAGGTCGAGGTGCTCGACGACGGCGGAGACGTCACTGGCGTAGTGGTCCATGTCGTGCCCGGTGCCGATGTCGGTCGACCGGCCGTGGCCGCGACGGTCGCTCGCGATGACCCGGAAGCCCTTCGCGTGGAAGTAGAGCATCTGTGCGTCCCAGTCGTCGCTGGACAGCGGCCAGCCGTGGTGGAACACGATGGGCTGGGCGTCCTTGTTGCCCCAGTCCTTGTAGTAGATCTCCGTGCCGTCTTCGGTGGTAACAAATGCCATTGTGGGGCCCCATTCTCGTCGAACCAAGCCACGCCTGGCACGACCATTGAGTTCTTCCGCTCCCGGTGAGGTGGCGGGTTCGTCAACCGTATTGTTCGGGCGCCCTCTCCCTGTCCGACAGATGTCCAGTACCGGGTCGACACTTGTCCAACTGGGCCCGAAATGCGGAGTTCAGCTGGTGGACGACTCCTGGGCTTCCAGCTCTACGGCCAGATCCATGCAGCGCAGGCGGGCTGGGGAGAAGTCGTAGGGCATCATTCCCACGGCCTCGAATGCGCTCATGAAGTGCTGCCCGGCCTCGTTCTCTACGTCGTCAGCACTGACGGGGTGCGACGCATCCCACGAGTCGAAGAGCGCTTCGTCACTCTGCCCCAGCCCGGATTCCTCGATAACGGCGTGCAGCATCCGCTCGAAAGCCTGCCGCTCGGCAGCTACCTGTGCCACGCGGGGGTCGTCGACAGCGATGGTGTCGTCGAGTGCCCCCTCGGCGTCGTCGACGCGGTCGGATTCCTCCCGCAGCCCGGGGTGCGTGGCCACGGCGAGGAAACGGGTGGCCTGAACGGCCGCGCCGAGCGGGCCGAAGATCCGCTCGGTGACCAGCAGGGTGTCCAGGTCCTCCCGGCGCAGGGATCCGTCGGGCAGGCCCTCGAAGCGGTCGGTGACCACGTCGGAGAGCAGCGCCATCCTGCTTCCGATGCCTGCGACGTCGCGGTCGAAGTCGGCACAGGCGTCGCAGATGTCGTCCGGAGCGACCCCGGCGTCGGCCATCGCGCGGATCCACAGCAAGCGGATGATCTCCTTGTACCCGTAGAGGCGGGGATCGTCGCTGTTTTGCACCGGCTCGGCTAGCAGGCCGATCTGCTGATAGTGACGAATGATCTGCGGGGTGGTGCCGACGAACGATGCCGCATCGCCGATCGTGACGTGACGAGGCGTGATGGACGACGGGTGCATGAGCTGGGCCTTCCTGGGCGAGGCGGATCGTGAGTCCACTCAACCACACAGAAAAAGCCCCGCAATCCTGGGGATTGCGGGGCTGAATTCTGGCGGGCTGATTACGAATCTTGTTTGCCGCCTGAACCTTGAGCACTTTTAGGTCTTCTCAAAGTTCATCCTCTCTAAGCTTCAGAAAAATCCTCCCGCATCAAATCAGGGCACGCGAGCGGCCGGTCGAAGATTCTGCGTCATTGGCACTCGCTATGCTCCCTACGTGACCGACGATGCTTTCCGGATACCGCTATTGCTCGAGAACTTCGCGGACGAGTACTCGGCGACACTGCAACAACCGGATAGCCTCCCCCGCGAGTTGCTCCTATCGGCCTACGCTGCATTTTGCGCTTCGATAGGTGACGTGCCGCACGGCCGGGTCAGGATGGTCGCGACGGCCGACATGGTCGGCTCCGTCCGAAGCAGAGAAGACGACCGGGGGGACCTCGATCCATATACGAACGAGCGCGGTGCCGGGATGGTGGCTGCGAAGAACATGCCAGGACCAGATGGAGGGGTCGATGTGCTGTTCCAAGGAATAGCGTTCTTCCCCCAGAATGCCGGCGACATTGCAAACTTGGAATGGCTGCGGAAAACTAATCGGCACACGGCCGCTCACGAAGCTTTCCACGCCCGCCAAACGATCACAAATCCTGACCTGTACAAGACAAGCGAACGCAAGAACATCACCGGGTACGCGTCCGTCACCTACGTCACCTTCGCATCCCGATTGATAAGCGAATACGCAGCAGAAACCTTCTCTAATCAGCAAGCTTCTGCCAACGAGATAGATGCGGACTCCTTCGCCGGCACGTTCGGAGCGTGGAAAACCACCCTTGAGGAACGCCTCCCGTCGATTCCGGAGGACGAGAATTACTTCCACAAGGGCATGGAGGTGAGCCTCGTCGCTGTGAACAACGTATGGATCTCACTGGCCTATCTGGCGGCCGCTCTCGCCACCGACGGAGGCTTCGATCCGGTCCCGGCATCGATTTCATCACTAAAGGGGTGGGACGAATTCGCACTCCAGCGCTGGGGCAGGCTAACTGAGATTCTGGGCTGCTTCCCAATTGGCTCCGATCCGGATGTTGACCTCCTAGATCAAGCAACCCTCGACCTCGCCGACCTACTCAAAGCTTGGTTCCTTGAGCTCGGATTCGATTTCCATGATTCCGCCGAAGGCGGTTTCTTCCGAATCACCTTGTGGGACTAGCTAGCCCCGGCGACACCCCGACGCGGTGATGACAACAACCAGGGCATGTCGCGCTTGATTCATGCAACGCATTACGAATACATCGGACAGAGCAGCCTCCGGATTCAACGGGCACATACCGGCACGATACGCACGACCGGCACCTTCCCATGGCAGCGCGTAGAGAGTAGATCCAGTTTCTTCACCTTTGTCGTGGGCGAAGATCAGTCGACGCGGATACGGCTAGCCAAATTTGAGAAGCTACCCAGTTCGACTACCGAAACAGAATGTAGAGGGGCCGAGACATACTAGGTCTCTCCTCGTGATCTTTCCGAATGAATCGGCTCCAGCCCAAAGAAGCCCAGAAGCCGTCAGCCTCCTCACTGAACGCCGCGAACGAAGCGGTTGGCTCTGCGGCCGTAATCAGATCGATTACCCGCTTTCCTATTCCCTTGCCGCGATGCGAAACTGCAACTTCGAAGAACGGGATCTCGAGCAAATGTGCATGCGGAGTCCTGGGTACCCCGTAATCCCCGCCAATCGTTGATCGTTCTTCGACGTGAATTCTGGCGACCTCCTCCTCGCAGATAGTCGCGGAGAACCAGGTGCTTCTTCGAGACGACGAATGCACGATTCCTGACCACCACCGGTCGTTGTACTCAGGAGAATTTTGGAAGTCGAGTTCACCCATCGAGTCTCCCAAGTCTCGGGGAAGTCGCTGGATGAGATCTATATCGTCGTCAGGATTTCGCATTTCATGATGATGCCAGCTGAGCGAGCTGGCTCGTCTACGCTCATCGAGGCGGCACGCGATCACATCCAAGGTGACTCCATCACCGACACTGCCGGCAACCGTGTACTCCGGCCCGCCCTAAACAACTCGGCCTCGACGATCGCCTTCGACTTGAGCTGGACAACCAAGGGTCCGACACGGCGATCGTCGCGACTCACTCCAGCTGAGTTCGAAGATCCAGTGAGGTCGTCGTAGTCGAATTTGTCATTCCAATCCGCTCAGTCCCGCCTGCAGCTAGTTACGTCTCGCCTTTCGAAGGACCGACAACCCCATCAGTAAGGAGGCAACCGAAACGGCAGCTGCTACCCAAAGGACCATGAAGTCGCCCGCGTGCCAGGAGAGGAAGGCGACGATACCTGAGCAGACGGCGGCAAAGACGAACAAAGCCGCTGCGATCTTGCTTCTACTGGTCATGTGTCACCCCCTTCTCGGTAGATGCCGGTCGTGAGAACATCTTCCTCCCAAGATTCCACATAAGCGTCTTACCTTCTTGAGATTGGTTACGGTGAGGCCTAGCGAGCCGACTAGTGCTGTCCCGGCGAACACCGCGCCGATTCCTGTAGGAGCCGCCACAATTGTGGCGCCCGCTAGTCCGATCGAGGCGAGCGTCGCGAAAACGTACGTTGCGCGACGTTCGGTATTGATCGCGGGGAATCGATCAACTAGTCCCCCGCGTCCGATCTGGCGGGTGAGAACACGAACGCTCACGCGAAAAACGGCTAGCTTGCGCACCAGGATTCATCTGACGGGACATGACAAAAATAGATCAGGATATGCACCATCTGGCGCCGCAGACTTCACGCAGGGTGGACTCGCCGCAGCTGCGTGAAGCCATGCGAGATCAGCCTCGACGAATATTTACGACGTAGTAGTCGAGAAGAGCGGCGGAGTTGCCCGAAAGGATGGTGAGCTTGTAATCGAGCGAGCTGGTGAGGGTGGTTACCGCGTTTCCCGCCACAGCTTTGAAAATGTGCGGTCGGCTGATCGCGAGCTGTCCGATCCCCGTGTAGCCGTAGCCGACGCCGGTTCCTCCGGCGTTCAGGTAGAGGCACGAGCTTGTCGTGCTGCATCCGGGAGCCAATGGTGTGACAGCTGATGTCGACATGGACTGGGGTGTTTCGATCGCAGCGATGTAGGTACCGTCCTCGCCGGCAAGACCGGTCGCTCCGATACCGGACGTCAGGATCGCGTCGATCTCGGCAGGAGACTGAGTACCGACCAATGCGTAAAGCTCCTCCCTTAGCTGCCCATCCGCGGCAAGGACGCTCGCCGACACGGGACCGCTGGAAGCCGGGTCGACACTGAGTCCGGTCCGTTCTACCGCGTGGCCGGCAGTGGCCCCGGCGATCATCAGCAGGCTGACAGCTGCCGCAGAGAAGAGTGACAAATTCCTGGTTTTCATGAGTTTCCATTTCGTAGAGTTACAGACCCATGTGAAACTAAACGAGTACGAAGCCGACGTGTAGGAATTTTCAATTACTTACAGGCGGTTTGGAGCAAAGCTCACGTGCCGCGACAAGGAAGTTGGATCTGTGATCGACCCGCTGAATCGGACTACGACCGACGATCCGTCGCGACCACTAGTGACTGATCCGGCTTTCGTTCGCTCCTTTATCGCAAGCTACACAGGTCCATACGGCGCAGAGGATGCGCTGTGGTGGATCGCGAACCCCGATCAAGAGGCGCCTTCAGGCGCCCAATCCCCCTACGAGGAATTGAAAAGTCTTTCGCAGCTCTCCTATTCGCGAGAGGGAACGTCGAATCAAGGCCTGCTTCAACGGATCGTCGAACTCGAGAACTCGATTGCTGCGATTCGACAGGCAGCTGCAAGCGCAATCGCGGCCACCACGTTCACCGAGCGCGCGCAGCTCGACACAGACGCTCTGCCCTCGTCACCGCCACCCGAACGAGCGAGGTCATCGGCCTTGAACAGGCGACGGGCCGCCGGGTTGATCGTCGCGCTGGCCGCTTGCGCTCTGGTCGGGTTCGCAGTCGGCGCCCATCTCCCGGAACAGGAAGAACACCCCGTCCCTGACCGAGCGTCCCAGGCCGTAGACAAGGCGATTTTCAACAACGAGACGACATTGGTCGACAGAGCGTTGATGCGCACGGCCGTGGAATCAGACCGCCCCCCTGTTTCACCTGGGCCCGACTTCGTGCCCGAGTCGATCCGCCGCATAGAAGGATTGCTGGACCCTGCCGATTCAACTCCGGGCATCGTCATCCCTGAATACTTCGTCGGAAAGGACACCTCCGATCGACTCTGCTTGATCGCCATTCACGAAGAGGCAAGCAGTTCACAATGCGTCGCCAGCGACAGCCCTGCAGGCACAGTGCATGCGCTGGGTTGGTCTACAACCTCCTCGTCCGTCTCGGTGCAGTGGTCGCTTGACGGCATCGTTTCCGAGCGATTCGAGTGAGCAACGCAGGCGCACGTAGCCGACTCGACACAGAGCGACAAGACAGCCTGTGCTCTTTGCGGCTCTCGCCGCAGGCCACACCCCCACAGCGTTTTCCGTCGTCGCACGCTCACCACCACGCACCCGGGCGGCCTGGTCACAGACGAACCGAACTCGTCCTTGACGCGAGCGCTCCGCGCTGTTCTACTACATTTAGATGAGGATAAGTCGAGTAATGCCAATCGGCCATAGGCGACACGTCATCGAATCCGACTGAACCCACAAAGGAGCATTCAATGAAGAGAAAAATGATGGCGGTCATCACGGCTGGATTGGTTATCGCAGGTGGCGGGCTGGCCGCGACGCCGGCAAATGCGGCCTGCGCGCCCACCCTCAGCAAATCGACCAGCATGACAACCGTCCGGAACGCCGGCTGCACGACCGTCGCGGCAGGGATCTGGCGATACGTAGGGACGGCACCCGTCCACTACACATCCGCGTGGAGTGGGACTGTAGCTCAGGCCACATCCACAAACGGCTCCAACGCTGGTCACGACTACCGAACCGCGCTCGGTACCGTCACCACGGGCTGGATCGTCTTCTAACTGATGGCCCGGGCAGCAACAGCTGCCGTGCTGATCGCTGTGGCGCTCACGTTGAGCGCCACAGCGTGTTCGGCCGGCACCCCCACGAATACAGGTCCGTACACTTCGGAGATCGAACAGGCCGGAAGAGATGCGACCTCGGACTTCGAGCGCCAGGTCTTCTCGGACGGCCAGATCAGCCGGAAAGAATACGACGAGTCCGCCGATCGCTACATCCGCTGCCTGAACGACAACGGGTTGAGCGCATCCACCGAGCTCCAAGACGGATTGAACACTTACGCGATCCAGTACCCGCCGGGAACGACCAACGCATCCGAGGCCGAGTCTCGATGCGCAGTCGGCACGACAATACTGATCGAGCCCCTCTACGGGAACATTCTGCTCAACCCCGACAACGTCGACTTCGATGAACTTGTAGTGGACTGCCTGAAGCGAAATGGAATAGTGGATCAGGACTACACGAAAGCCGATCTCCTCCAAGAGACACGCGACAGTCCTACCTTCTACCCGGAAGACCCAGCAGGAATGGAATGCCTTGCCAAGCCGAACGGGTAGAGCAGGAACGCTGATAGTCGGCATCGTGGTGGCCGTAGCGATCGGCGGCGCGGTCTTTGTCGCGGATCAAGTCATCCGTCCGGCCACTCCCGCGAGCATCGATCGCCACGCTGCTCGACAGTTCGTATCAGCGGACCTGCAGGAGTTCGACGACGAGAAATCCGTGACGGTTCTCACAAGGGTCGAGAATGAACGTTCTCTCCCCTCCCCGCGAGGCGGGATCGTCACCGCGCTCGAATGCGAAGCAGGGGCGAACTGGACGTCGGGCAGCTTCCCCTTAGAGATAGACGCCGCCCCGATATTGGCCCTGCACCTGTCCACCCCACCGTGGAGGGACTTGCAGCTAGGCGATACAGGACCAGACGTCCGCGCTCTTCAATCCGAACTCGAGCGTCTCGGCAAGACCGTCTCCTCCGACGGTGTAGTCGGAGACCAGACCGTGCGCGCGTTGGAAGCGCTTCTCGGCACGAAACGCGAGAGCCGATCTGAGCCGGTGCTCGCGCGGGACTCATTCGTCTGGCTGCCGTCGCAATCGGTGACCATCGCTGATTGCACGAAACACCTCGGCGATCGAGTGACGGCGGAGGAGCCGCTTGTGTCGCTCGGCGTATCAGCGGCGGGCTTCCAGCTCGGTTCGATACCAGAAGGTCTACTTCCCGGGATACGAGAGCTCGAGATCGGCACGGTCATCGTCCCTGTGGGCGAGGACAATTCCATCGTGGACGAGATGTCGATCTCGATGCTGACAGCGGATCCGACGGTGGAGGCCTCGATTGCGAGCGGCGGGGAGATCGAGCTCACAGGGACTCTCCGCCTTGCGGAGCCGATCTTCATACTGGCAGTCCCGGCGGGATCTCTGATCGGAGCGGGTACTGACAACTCATGTGTGTCAGACGGCTCGAAGATGTTTCCGGTTGAGATCGTCGGCTCGACGTTGGGGACGACTCTGGTTCGTCCGCGCTCTCCGGACTCGGTGCCGGAACGGGTAGAGATCCTCGATGCCGAGTCACGTCGAACATGCGCATAGTAGGGAATCAGCTCGGCCATTGGTTCGATCCCGAACAGCGCCTGTTCACCGACGTCGGATTCATCGTCGGCCCCGGCGACCTTGTCGCTGTCGTGGGGCCGTCGGGAAGCGGGAAGAGCACGCTCCTGAACCTCATCGCGGGTTGGGAGACGCCGAGGGAAGGGACCCTCGAGGTGCATGGGGTTCATCGCATCTCATGGGTATTCCAGAATCCGCACGGCATCCCGGGGCGTCTGGTCCTCGACCAGGCCGCGCTGCCATATCTTGCGCGAGGAATGACTCGGCGGGAGGCGGAAGCTCATGCGTTGGTCGCGCTGGACGCTGTCGGCCTCACGGGTTCGGCCCGGAAGCGTTACCGCGATCTGTCCGGCGGTGAGGCGCAGCGGTTGATGATGGCCCGCGCTATCGGAGCCAGTCCCGACCTGCTCCTGATGGATGAGCCGACTGCGCAACTCGACCCCGCAAGCTCTCTGACTGTCATCGATGTCCTCGAGCAACTGGCGGCGAGCGGGCCCGCCGTGATCATCGCGACACACGACCAGCGCGTACGCGACCGCTGCCATCTCATAGTGGATCTCGGCGGCGAGCGGTGAGACTCGACGTACTGCTTCATGAGGCACTCCGCAGTCTGCGAGGAAGCGTCATGCGATCCACGGTCATCACACTCGTCCTCCTCACCCTCACCTCCACGATGGTCATAGTCGATGCGCGAAGCACATCGGCGATCATCGACCAAGCAGAGCAGTTCGTGAGCTCGGGCGGGTCGACGATCATCTTGACTGCCCCGCAGTCGATCGACCCGCGAGCATGCGAGAGCCTTGTCGGCGTCTCAGGTGTGATCGCGGCCGGTGCGCTGCGCGCGAGTAGCGAGGACCTGCGCCTGGACCTACTGCCCGGAAGCGCGATCCCCACGTACGATTCGACTCCCGGCCTCGCCCAGATACTTGCAACAGCCGACGTTCCAACCGGTGGACTTCTGATGTCGGAGAGCCTCGCCGCCGATCTCTCAGTCGAAAGCGGATCCGATGTCTCCATCGACGGACAGCCCGCGCCGATCGCGAGCGTGTTCGATTGGCCAACGGACGGCAGGCGTAGCGATTTCGAATACTCCCTCTTCACCCCGGTCCCGACGCTTGGTCTCTTCGACGAGTGTTGGGTTCAGGAGCGACCTGAGAAAGGCAACGCGTCGGTGCTGATCCGGCAGGCGTTGTCCGTCGGATCGGATCCGGACACGCCGGTTGAGATCGGACAGCTGAACTCCTCTCTGGGGCAGTCATTCGACGGCGCGGAGATGTTCGACGCTCGGCTGACGAGATTCGGTCCCATCGCCGTCTTTTTCGTGACATCTCTTCTATTCGCGGCTCTTGTCGTATCCCGTCGAGTCGAACTCGCATCCGCGCTCCACGCGGGCGTGCGCCGCAACGACCTAGTGGTACAGCTGATCATCGAGATGCTTGTCGTGTGGTCAGTCGCCGTCGTCGGAGCGACCATCGCTTTCGGCATCGCGACCTCGGACAGGAGTGCCGGTGATCTCTTCGCAATCGCCGCCGGTTCGCTAGCGACCATCGTCTCAGCCTGCTTCGGTGCGCTGATCGGGATAGTTGCAGCGACGGCCGGAATCCAGGAAGCACGCCTGTTCAAGTACTTCAAAGGCCGACAGTGATCGGAGGCGCCAGCCGGGCCTCAGCAACTGACGACTTCGCCGTACCGAGGCATGGTCGAGCCCGACGGTCTTGCCTGCGACTGGCCGCGCCGTCAGTAGGCGAATGCGAGAGTCTTCGCTGCGGGCAGCTCGTCCGCTTCTGAAGAATCGACGGTGGACGACTTCAGGTGCGGCATGAGGATCTCCACGACGGAGCGGGTCAGGGCCGGGGGACGGCATTGCCAATCATGACCGAGATCTCGCTGCGTAGCGCGACAGTTGAGAACGAGAAGTAATCCGGGAATCCCTGGATGCGAGCCGCCTCATATCCCGTCAACGCGCGAGTCAGATCTGGGTGCATGTACCGGCCCTGTCCGATGCTGCCGAAACCGCTGGTGATCGTCTGCGCCGGCTCCGTGGTGGAGGCCGAGCCTCGACCGTTCCCTTCGAAAGCGGGGCAGAAGACCTCACCCTCTCCCTCATCACGTCAGGCCTGTTCCTGAATCAAGACTGGGAATTCCACCCGGCCGACAGGGATCACATGCCGTCAATGCCGCACGGGCATGGGCTCACAGACCGAGACGCTCGCTTAGACCCCTATCGGAATCAGATCACCTACAAGGAAGTCGAAGAAGCGGATGGGTCGCGAATCCAAGAAAGGAATTGGACATCTCTGGTCAAATGACGCCTTCCGAAAAGTGGCACGCGCGAACCTCGAATTCCAACGAGAACTCAACGAAGATCGCTTTGACCAGTATTTAGAGTCGCGCGGGGTCCGGACCTGGGACTGGTATCGGGGGAAATTGTGACTACGTATGCAGCGTCACGGATTCATTCGACCAGATCGAATTCCCGCCAGTGGACGTCATGGATTGCTGCCGCGATAGTGAGTTCCGGGTTCCCTAGACTGCGCGGTGAATCGGCGCCGCCGTCTGCAACAGATGCCTCGACTGAATAGCGGCTGCTACGGCCTCCGGGCAGCCATCGTGCAACGCGACAGCAAGCTCCAGTCCCCTACGGTAGACCGGGGAATTGCGGACATCCCAAACCACATCGATGTCTGGAAGTGACTGAAGTCAAAAGCATCGTCCATGGTCGGAGACTGCCCAGCGCTGAGACTTTTGCGGAAGTACTCCAACCCGAGAACTACGATTCTCCGCAAACGAATCAAGATCCGGGCCATTGGATGCAATCAGACCGTCCTAGTCGTAGACCTGTCCAACAATGTTGGTCTCACGACTGCGGTCCGATCCGAGTTGTACTCGCTAGTTGGACGCGTATGCCCGACTCCGGGCGGCGGCCAGATGCGCAATAACAGCCTCCGTTGTGCTTCTCGCAAGCTGCTCGTCTAACGGGGCGCCGACTGGTAATACCGCGCGGGCCATGACCGGGCCGAGCAGCATGTCGCAGACGAAATCGGTATCCACGCCATCCAGAGAGATCTCACCCCGCGTTTCAGCGGAGTTGAGGACGCGCACTACATTCGCGCGACGCGGAACGACGAACAATGAGGTGTACAACTCGAGAATGGCGGGCTCTGATCGAGCCGCTTCCAGGAAGCCCGGCAAACTGTTGCGAAACACTGGCGACGCGAACATCTCGATTTCCTCCCGCTGCAGAGTCAGTAGATCCTCGTACAGCGAGCCCGTATTGACGTTCGTGCCGGTCCCGAATCGGAGCTTGATCACCTCGAAAGCGATATGCGCGACGTTGGGGAATCGGCGATAGAAGGTAGGGCGGGTCGTCCCGGCATCCTCCACCAGCCTGTCTACCGTCAACCCGGCGAAACCGTCGCCGGTCATGATCTTTTCGGCAGCGTCCAGTAGCGCTTCCGTGATGCCAACGACGTGGGGACGTCCGGTGCGGTTACTCTCCATGACGGGACTTTACCAGTTGCCCCAAGCACGTATCTGATTTTCGCTCGACAAGATACAGATGTCTATGTAATGTGAGCCCATGCGCGCAACAAGCCCTGTCGTCGGCCGAGCCGAAAACCAGCCGATAGAGCTCGAGGAAGTTCTCGGCCCGCCTGAGCAGAGGTATTTCAGCGCGGGCTACCGACACGTGTCTCATCACCTGAACGGAGTTGGGTTCGAGGCAAGTTCGACCAGTCGAATTCTGGCTTCAGGCGCCGCCCATTACCCCCTTCAGTGGTCCGTCCGCGCCGATGGAATGCATCGCACTCCGCACCTGAGCTCAGTAGATGCGATCGTCCTCCCGATACTCGCGCTGGAAGCCGTCACCCCTCCCGATGATCTCTTTCGACTTTCCGCGTCCTACGTCGCTTCCGTCGAGCTTCGATCGGGAGCTGCTCCCTGGGTGGACCTGAACGATGTGCCTATCGAGATCCAGCTCCTTCACGATCGTGACGACCTGACCCTCGTCTGCACCGTTGGGAACATTCGCGCACGAGTGACTCTGAGAAGTACGGCTGCGACCCCGTCTCAGAGAGATCTGAGACCGCACGCCGGATCCAGCACTGTCTTCGGCGGACGCTTCCAAACCAACTCCGCCCGCACCGCTTCGGCGGAGTTCGCGCGAGCTGAGAACGTCCTTCGAGGCAGCCACGAGATCCTCGTCGACACGCATCAATCTCCTGCTCCAGGTGTAGGCGCCGATTTCTGGCTGGCACCCAACGTGATCGACTATCTGGTCATGATGGGTCAGCTAACCCAGGGGGTGGTCTACTCTGCCGGCGACACGGACCGTGCTCACATAGGGCCCCTTTGGATGCGGTCGATGCACATCGCATTGGACGCTCCGACAATCGGGGCTATCACAAGATTCTCGACCTCGACTCGTCTCGTCCGCGACCGAACTGTCGAACGCGGAGACCGCCGGGTGCACGACGTCCTGGTCGAGTCGGAGGCGACTACGGGCGTGGCGGCCAGGTCACTGCTGGCGTATTCGGACGCCCCGGCATGAGTTCGCATACCCGACCCCCGTCAGGACAACTTTCGCAGGACCGCGCATCGTCATCTCCGACTACCGCGGTCTCACCTCAAATTTTGATGGCGGCGGCGAACCTCCTCATAGCCGTTCCGTTCCCGCAGGTGACGCTCGACGATGTGATGAGAGGGACAAGCCTTCAGACCTCTCATTCAGGAACACAGACTCTATCGATGCACGCGATCGGCGCGGGGATACTCGATCACGAACGCGCGAGCATGAGATCGGCGAAAGAATGCGCCTTCGCGGCAAGTGAGGATCCACTTGAGAGGCTTGTCTACGTATTCAGAACCGTAGGTGAGAACCTCGCCCACGACACGGTCGTCCGAGCCGGAGTCCGGATCGCGGCGGAATCCCGCCAGTACTTCCCAGAACGCCGCATCGATCCATTCCTCACCTGGGAACGGTTCGTGACCACGCAACTCGAGCATGCGCACCTGAAGCATTCGCTTCGCGCGGACATCGACATCCCCGGAGCCGTGCGCATTATCGTTGCGGCCGGCATGGGCACGAAAGACCTAGTCGCGTTCCAAGACGCATGGAATGAAGCCCCCGCACGATTCGAAGAAACAATCGTCGGGGTCGTCGAACTCATGATGCGCGAACGGACCGCACCGCACGAGGCCACGAGGAGCTCCGAATGACATCCACGATCGCCACGCGCCTCGCAGTCGTGACGGGAAGTTCGGGAGGGATAGGACAAGCAACCGCCCTTCGCCTGCATCGCGCAGGCTACGCCGTCGTCGCCCATTACTCTTCAAACGGAGCGCGAGCCCAGGCTCTGAAAGCCGTGATCGAAGACGATGGCGGACATTGCCTCATCGCCCAGGCAGATCTGAGCAGTTCGGACGGTATCCGAACGCTCATTGACAACGTCGACCGGGAGCTCGATTTACACCCACACCTCGAGTTGCAGGCACTCGTCAACAACGCGGCACGCCTCATAGGACCGTCCTTCGGCACAGCGACTATCGACCAGTTCGACGACTACTTCGCCCTCAACACCCGCGCCCCGTTCTTCCTCGCTCAGGCGCTCTCAGAACGGATGCGGCCCGGCGGCAGCATAGTGAACATCTCCTCCGCAGGCGCACATTTCTCAAGCCCGGGCGACATCGTGTACGCGATGAGCAAAGCAGCAGTCGAGTCTCTGACCGCCAACGGCGCGGAAGCTCTCGCTGAGCGCCAGATCCGCATGAACACTGTTGTCCCGGGTTTCACCGACAACGGTCATGAAGCTTTTCAGAATCCGGACCTTCTTGCCTACTTCTCCGGGTTCTCCGTCCTCGGCGGAGTATCGATGCCAGAGACCGTGGCGGAGGCGATCTTGTTCCTACTCTCTGACAGTGCCAGCCGGACAACCGGCAGCATCCTCGACGTCAGCGGAGGAAGCACGCTCGGAGCGCGCCCCAGCTCGTCGGTTTCGCTCAAAAATTTCGTGTAGGTGTCATTCAGCGGATACCCCACACGAGCAGTGGGATGTCTTCAGCTCATTGTTCTGCAGCCCTGCGCGCAGCGATCTGTTCGTAGTGCTCCACATGATCCACCAGCAGTTGCTCGATCGATTTTCCCAACATCGCCGCAGTGGCGACGTTGACGGACAACACGCTCGCCGATTCTGTGAACGGTGAGTAGATAGCGAAGTCGACCATCTGCATGGTTGACGGATCCGGGATACTCGGGACGTATGTGAAAAGAACACCCGTCGTGGTCATGAGATCGAACAATTGAACTCCTCCGCGACGATTGATCAGCAGCCCCAGGGTACAGCCACGATTCCGGCTTCCGATGATCGGCGTTCCAGTGTTGCTCCGAGGCATGTCGCGAAGATGTTCACCATCCGATGGAGCTGTCCGCTCGCGAATTTGCCTGGTCGCCCTGGAAGGACATCCCCGACGGGTTGACGCGCCGCGCACGACCTGAGCAGCCCCTCGCAGCAGTGGTGGCCGCTAGTCGAATGCAGAACTACACACCCTCATCCCGGTGATTTGCTCGGCCCCGTCACCTCTTGAGCCACGCGTCGTCCGCCACGACCAAATCAGCCACCGCGCGCTTATGCGCGGCCACCGCAGTCCGGTACAGCGCGAGCTCACTCTCGGCATCCCCTGCGTCAGGAAGTCCCCCGAGCGCATCGAATGACTGAAGTAGATAGTCAACCAGGTGGCGTGCAGCGATCCCGCGTTGGACCCTCCGCGCGACGCCCGCCGTCTCCGCGAACAACTTTGGCCTGCAATCATGTCCGGCGTCGTTACGCTCCAGCGCGTGGCGCGACGGCGGTCAGGACGGGGCGCCGGGGCGTCAGGCGTGCCGGAAGGATCCCGGTAAGCGAAGGCGGCGTCATTGACCTGTCGCCGCTGCCGGAACACACCCGGCCGATAGTTTCGAACGCCTGCCCATTCCCGCTTCCCCGTAGGTCAGCAATGATTCGACACCCGCCCTGCAAGAGCGTGTACTGCAGCCAATTCCCAAGCAGCATGAGCTCGATCTCATGAGATAATCGAGGAGAACACACTTTTTCTCGCATCGATACGGCCTCGAAGATTGGGCACTCATGAGCGGTTTGATCCGAATCGACCCGCCCTCTCTGACCTTGCTTGCGAAACGGTTGGGCGCGGTAGCAGCGGACACGGGTGACCTGCCCAAGGTTTCCGCCTGCCAAAGCTTTGGTGTCACCGACGCGTTAGAGAAGTTCGGGCTTGAACTCGAAGTCCAGCGTGAAGGGTTTCAGAATTCGTTGCGGGCTTTGGCAGACGGCGTTCTCGGAACGGCCGATGAGTTCTCGGAATTTGAAGAATCGCTTAGAACGAGCCTAGATAGCGCCGCCGAGGGTCTCAAATGAAGGTGTGGACGTCTGATGACCCGGGCGCGGGAGACATGTCGGTCATCGACGCCTGGGGAGCGGCAGTCACCGGTGAAGCCGAAGCCTATGAAGCTGCCGCGACGACCCTGAAGGAGCTTTCGGCCTCCAGCAAAGAGCATTGGGAGGGCAAAGGCGCTGACGCCTTCGCGGACGCTATCGATCTCGAAGTCGCGCGACTGGATTTGGTGGCGGTCGGATGCCACCGATCCGCGAGCGCGGCGACGACGTACGCGCGGGCTGTCGAAGAAATACGAAAAGCTGCCGCCGAACATCGTCTCCGTATTTCAGAGGCGGCGGCCGAGCTAAAGAAGTCGAGCTCGACCGATAGTAAGGATTCGACGTCCTCATATGCGCCGAACCCACCTGAATACGACGTCATCCGGATCGCTTGGGAAGGTATCGAAGATCTTGGCGTCCAACGTCACACGGTAGACCAGACCTTCATGAGGGACGTGCTGAGTCAGATGTCGGGAAAGATCGGAACCGACCATGACGAATACAAAAGGCCGACCGACGAAGAGTACGAGCGCGCGTCGGACCTCACGATCGAGCAGCTCCTCATCTTCGCCGGCGGACTCGCCCAGCGCGACAATTCTTACACCGAGGGACCGTTCGTGGATGCTCTCGCCGACTCGGGGCACATCAACCAACTGCGCGAATCCATCATTTCTCGGCTCCAACGTGGGGACGACGATCTAGAGCGCAGGGAGCAGACCCGTTCCCTGTCAACGGACTGGACTACTCTCATCAGCGACGGCTTCAACGCCGCCACATTAGGGCACTACGGAAATCTTCCCGAGACGATGTTGGGCAGCTTCCAGTCGTCATACGAAATCGTCGCGGTGAATGGAAACGAGGCCACAGTGACCTTCACGATTACAAATGACACCACGCAGGAGTCCCTCAACCGTGTGCCAGGTGTCCCCTACGTGGAAATGCCATGGGCCCCGGGCGTGCACATCGCAGATGCTCAGTTCGACGGCTACAAGCCCACCGGGCAAACAGTTGTCTGGACAGAAGTGATCACGTTCTGATGGGACGCCAACAGCGAACCATAGCGGCCGCTATCGCCATGGCTTTCCTGGCCGCCGTCGCGGGGTGCACCCCCGCGCCATCTCTGACTCAATCGGATGTTGTCGGGACGTGGTCGTTGGAGGAAGGCGGCGAAGTCGTCTTCGGCGACGACACCGTCCGTTTCGAAAACCTCTACGTATCTCCGCTTACGGGTGTTGGGATCGGAGAAGAGTTCTCGGGATCTGGCACATGGGAACTAGAGGGGAAGTCGTCCGTGTCGTTCGAACTTCCAGAATGGTCCGGGAAGTTCTCCGCCAGCACGCCAGGCCTGACAGATGGCGCGAGCCTCAAGGCGGTAGTCAGGGGCGGCGAAATCCAGTTCAACATCTTCGACCCTGACCGTGAGATCGATTACTACTTGATGAAGAAGGACTGACTTCTCGCCATCCCGGCCCGTAGACGAAAGTTCATCGCGCGGTTCGGGTGTGACGTAGGTATCGAGGAAGCGCGTTTCTCGATGATTTTCTTTATTCAGTCAGCCTCAGCAAAGGCGTTGGCATTCCGTTGAATGGCGTTGCTGGATCGGATCCGGTGGGCGTCGCTGCCCTCAGGCAGATCGGTCTAATAGTGCGTTTGTCAGCTCCTCGTCTGTACGTGACCTCTCGGGACAATGGGTTTAGTGGTCGATCCAAGCTCGAACGGACCTTCGCGGTTCTTCGCTCGCTAGTGCTTTGCAATTAATGGCAAGCGATTGTCGGGGCATCTCGCGGTTCGGCTGGCATGTCAGTAGCAATCTGCGCACCGCGACGATCCTCGGTTTTTTCACTCGCAATATAGACATGCGGCACTTCTTGCGGACGCCGACGATAAAGCCAGGGCGTCGCAGATCTTCTTCAGGAATGCATGTTTTTCACTGGGCCAGGCGGTGAAGCTGTTCTTGCTGAATTCGTGTGACCTGGCGCGTTTCGGTCGGTGTGCAGCGTGGTTCACGCTGCTACGAGCCGCCGACAACTGCCTGGGACGCTAGATGCAACGCCGCCGGCACATGTTGATTCCCGAGATATGAAAGATTTCTGGAGAAGTTTCGGAGCACAGTGTCTGTGCTCTCACATGGGCTGATTAGTTCTTCGGCTAAAATGAGCAAAAAATGCCAGAGGACATCGAGTTACCAGAGTTACCCGCAAATACCAGGGGGTGGTAACTTTCGACTTCCATATAAACAAAGGGATCAAGGCCCCTTTAGTAGTAGTAGTTACCAGTCACCACCTATTTTAAAATATATATACACTACGAGGCTTGGGCCCTATATATCCCCCCTATACCCCCCTCTCCCTATAGGGGGTATATCCAGAACCGGGTTTTCTGGTAACGGGCAATTTATTCTCGCTCTGACCAGCATTTATGGGGTTCCGCTGGGGTGGTACAAGGGTGGTATCGCGGGAAACTTTTCGTGTTTTAGGGCCATTTGAGACCGAAAGCGGCTGACTCGCGAGCCTTCGAGGCGATCCTAGACGAGAAGGTGAATTGCTCTCCTTTCCCGATCATGGCCTAAAAACGTGTTTTGACTACTTCCAGAGCCCATTTCGAACGCATGCTCGCCCTCGAAGCGTTGTCCCGAGACTTGCCGCCAACGCTATGTATTGCTTTGAAAATCATTCCGGTTCTATCTTCTGAACTAATTCCCGGCAGCATCGGCCACGCGATGGTCAGCGATGCTGACAAGTTCCGCGAGATCGCCGGCGGGCTCGGTGCCAACTCGTGGTTCGACTTTGTGGGCGCGAACCCGACGATCGCCTTCGCCCAAACCGCATTGTCGAGCAGAGCGCCCACGCGGCTTCAGCCGACTCCACCGCGACGGCGTTCAGTTGCCGTGACGCTCGGAACCTGCTTGCCGCTTCACGAAGCGGTCAACCCCGCTATCGCAGTCGTACCCGGCCGAGTGGGCGACGCGAGCGTAATAGGCTCGCCGACGCTCGTCATCGACGCCGAGCAGCTGCCAATGCCCACTTGCCCGAGCATTGCCGACCACGGCGGTATCCGTGAGACACGCAGTCGGCCGCTCGCCTGTAAGGAAGAACACCGACAAGCATTCGCCGGCAGAACTCGCTGGTTCTGCCTCGGCGACATCTATGAGCAGAGGTGGGAGCTGCATAGTTCTCCAATCGGCAATCTTGATCGGCCGGGAAGGTCTTCTTGGCGATATGTCGGACCGGGGCCAGAAGACGGGCGCACGGGTAGATGAGGAAGACGCTGGCTTCAATGTAACCGGTTTCATTCGGGCTCGTATAGCCCTGAGGAAATCTGTTCGGACTTATCTGCACGCCGACAAAGTGAGCGTGTCGATCGGCAATCCTCGGAACGACGCGAAGATGGCGGCCCCATAACTTGTCCTGCGGCGGTGGCGTCGCCCGGCTCGCCCACCGCACCGCCTCACCGTTGCGCCAGGCCCCAGCACCAGCCATCTCGCCACCGCCGTCAATCTCGCGAGTATCGGGAGGCGGTTCGGGAGCGGACTGGTGAGCAATCAGGCAAAGAATCGCCCTGCTGGCCAGGAGGGCCCCGGGACCGACGCGGGCACCGCGGGCGGTGTGAAGCCGCCTATCACTGGCCGTCATCAGTGGCTCGTCATACTCTGGTCTCTGCAGGGCCGGCTGCTTCCGAGACTTGGGAGCAACCTATGGGTAGTAGCAAGAGATACGCAGATTCAATCGACCGCCGGATGGGCGTACACGCCGATCAGAGCGTGATGAGGGACAGCAAACCCGAATCGCTCACCTCGAAGGAGCTCGAGCTGGCGACCGAGCCGGTGACACGAACGCCGGTACCCATTCCGGTAACCGCCTGGGTCCGGTACGGGAAGATCGGCATCAAGGTCGATGGGCGCATCGTTGCGTGGACGGCGCGGGCGGCCGCGGTGGAATGGGTTACGCCTCAGGGGCCTCATCGGGCGTGGGTATGGTCTTCGGCGGTCGAGCGAAAATAGAGAGCGCCCCGGGATGGTCGTCTGGTTAGGCGACAAGGATACGAATTGCCTCGTCCAGTGATCTGGCAGCCTCGCCGAGGCCGTTGCCGACTTCGTACGGTTGGAACGCAAAGAACTCACCCGTTGATGCCTGGATCATCCCTACGGTCGTGACATCGTCTGCAGAGAGCACTTGATACCAGCGTCCGGAGATTGATCGTCCTTCGAAGCTGGCGGATCGCCATCGCGAAATCGTGAAAACTCTGCCGTTCACTTCGAGCGGACCGTAGGTCCCGCCGCCGGCATCCACTTCCTCAGGTGTAGGCATGATCCCCTTCATCGGCAAGAACTCTCTCAACTAGGAAGCTTCTTGCGCCTGCATTTTCTGCATCAGAGTACTGCTTGTCGTTCATAGCTGATCAGAGCGCAGACAGAAAGACAGGACACGTTCGGACCGTCGTAGGGGCGCTCGAGACGTTCGCGAGGTCAGGGCTACGTGGCGTGCGCTGCGAGATCCAGTTCTACATCTTCGAATCTGGAACTGAAACCAACTACCCCCTCGCGGAGAAGTAAATGGAGCGGCTTCGGTCAATGGCTTTCCGTCGCACGGAACTAGCCAGAGGTCTGAGCTTTCGGCTCGTCAATCGCCGCGTCTCACCGTTGCGCCGGACGGACGCCTCAAACCGACCTGGTGAGGGCGGAGTGTGCGCTGGGCGGCTCGGGCTGCGTGACGGTTGGCGAGCAGGTCTGCTGCCCAACCGCGGTCAGCGCCTGGCCGTCTCGGCATCGCGGCGGCGCTCACGCCGGCTCGAGATCTCGCTGAGAGCTACTCCCCCGAGGACCATCGCGATGACGACGACTCCGCCGAGCAAGCTCGCCTGCCCCGAGCTGGTGAAGCAGATGATCGCGGCGATGGTGCCGACGAGGTTGAGGCTGATGAGGGCGACCACCTCCCCGGGCGTCCTCACCCCGAAGTACCTGCTCGCTCGACCGGTCATGATCCCCTCTCGGACCACGCTATGGCAACGAGGCGAACACCGACAAGCCGAATCACTAGCGACATCGCTGAACCTCAAGCCGGTACGCCGTAACGGATCGTGTACTTATCGGCGCCCTACGCACTGAATAGTCCGTCCTCGACACACCCTCGGTGATGCTCCGGTGACAACAGAGAGCATGGACCACTACTTAGAAATCATCGGCGTCACCTTTCCCTTCATGAACCAGGAGCTGGTAGACGCTATCCGCGCTGCTGTCGAAGACGTCATTCCGTACATCGAGAGGGCGCGGAAGATCCTGAGTATCGCTCTGTCGATCTTCTCTGTGCTTCGCGCTCTCTGGGCGATCGTTTCCCGGCTGACCGGCTGGCAGCTTCCGTCCGGACGAAAGTCCCCCGCCAGAGCCCACAGCGATCCGGCGCCAACCCCCGATAGGCCTTCGATGCTCAGCCTGACAATGAGGCTCGGACAGCAAGTGGCTCGCCTACTGGCGAAGACCCTCGGCGGATAGAAGCCGTTCCATTGCGATCGCCTCGACAAACGGGATAAGCCATGTTTCGCGATGAAGGAGAGTCCGCCAGGGGTGGGGTACAAGAATTCCTCAAGAGTGCGGACTTTGCCGAGTAACGTATTTACGACATGCTCTGTAAAGCAGCCAGTCGGGCTGCACACGATTTAGTGAGAAGGAACCAATGAAGTCTCGATCGCTGTTCGCACCACGGATTCTCAAGATCGCTATCGCCGGAACGGCGATCGCAGGTCTCGCGGCCTTCGGCGCCGCGCCTGCCAACGCTGAGCCGGAGATCACCTCGTCCGTGTCTCAGATGAACATCCTCGGCTTCGATGCCGAAGTTGCCGCCGCCAACGGCTACGAGTTGCGCGTAAACGAAGACGGTGACTCGGTCTCTGTGCCGATGAGCAATGCAGAGGGAGATTTCGAGGGGGCTACGGGGGTAGTGATTGAGGAAGGCGCGTCGACCGCACGGGGCGTGGTCGGCGGGCCGTGCGGAACGTCATGGGTCTACTTCCAGGCCGGCAACACCCAGTTCCGCACCGGGTACCAGATCAACTCCAACCTCGGGCAGGCCGGCAGCCACGTATGGAACGTGACAGTCTCCACGATCGCGGGAATGGGCGGACAGGTCGGCGCGTACCCGATGACCGGAGTCGCACCGCTGTTCAGCCCGAGCTGGCAGGGCATCCGCACCATCAAGGAGCAGTACACCAGCAAGGGCTCGGCGGTAGCCGGCGGAACCGCGATCACCACCACCGGGATCATTTGCGGATCGAACGGGCCGACGGCAAACTACTAAACATGGATAAGGATCGCGAGATCCTGACACCCGCCGAGAGGCTGAAGTTCAAGGACTTCGGCCTCTCGGTCTATCTGTCAGGCAGCCCTGATGCCGAGCTCGTAGGCATCTCCACCCAGTCGCACAACGATCAGATGGAAGTCGTCGAGGTGGCGTATTTCCTCGCACCTCAAAACGGTCGAGACAATCAGCAGCCTTCCGTATGGACATGGAAGAAGGCGTCTCTGGGGACGGCGAAGCCCCTGCGGATTCACGCCTCGACTCATATCGTCAATCACTCGCCTGCTTTCCGAGCCGGGACGTGGATCCCAAGCACGGAGGAGATGGATGATCTCGGCGACGGCATCGACGTGGCCGCGATGAGCGAGACTATCGTCAACATCGACGGTAAGGCCACCACGGCTGGGACGATCAGCCTCAACGGGTGGAGGTTCCTCCTGTTGGACGCAGGCGACAGCATCGTGTCGGTCGCCGGCTCCGACGAACTGGGCGGCGACTACCTCACAGTCGGAGCGCAAACGCTGTAACGATGACGTCGAGCGGTAGTCGCTGCGACCGGGGTGTTTCAAGGCACGGCTTTGAAGACCCCGGTCGCGAGCATCGGCGGTCAGCGGCTCACGCCGGATCCGGAAGCCCTGGCAGTTGATCCAGCCCGAGCACCTCGACGATTCGGACTATCTCGGTCGATTGATGCCAGCGGTACTCGATGTCCCTCTCTCCGAGCATCGGCTCCATCGTCCACAATCCACTTTCTCCAACCCGGCATCCTTCGATCGACCTGAGCTCACGTCCTCCATCTGTGATCATCTCGATCGGCTCGTATCCCGGTATGCGGGTTACCAGCATCGCGTCCAGGTCGAAGAAGTGGGCGCTGGTGCGACTGAGCACCAGCCACTGCCCGACCTGTGCGGACGTGAGCTCGTCTCGGTCCTGACCTAGTTGGCCGGAGCCGATCAACGCACCACGCGTCGTGTTCATTGGGACCTCGTTCTCCATGCTTTCCCTCCAGTTCGATCAGTCCATCCAGGTCCAGGCCAGATCAGCCAGGTTCAGCAGGCCGATGTTCTTGCGTTGGCGGTTACAGCCGAGCGAGACAACTCGTCTGCCGTCAGGGAGCTCCACACGGTCAGCGACGTGCATGTGTCCGTGGGCGAGCAGGGCCGGGTGCACGCCGTCCCATAGCTTGGTGATCCGTTGCCGGGACAGAGCCGAGTACTCAAGTGCGTCTGTATCCCAGTTCATGGGGTTCGATCGGAGGATCTTCTCAACCGCGGCGGTACCGCCGTTGACCGTCTCGTGCGTGAGGAGCACGTCTGCTGTCCCCGCGGCGTTTGCTTCTGCCGCCGCCGACTCATCTGGCAGCTCCGATGGCCACCATGCTCCGCGTGCCTGGCGGTAGGCGAAGTCCAAGGAGGCGGCCCCGCCGAACGAAAGAAAAGATCTGCCGGCCAGGGCGAAGCGGAAGCCCGGCGGCAATACCCACACCACCTCACTGAGCTGAACCGCGACGTTCGGCTTTGACGCGAATCGCGCCATGAGCCTGTCCCAGTCTTCATGGTTTCCCGGGGTGACCAGTACGCGCTCGATGCCGGATTGCGCGCATGCGGAGTCGACCGCCTTCAGCATTCCCTTGCCCAGGCGGTCGGGTAGGACACCGAAATCACCGAGGTGCAGAATTGAGAGCACATCCGGTGCAACAACATGGAGTGCAGCAATCACGGACTGCGCCCACATCCGATCTCCGTGCCAGTCTCCGGCGACGGCGACGACGGTCTCACCAGGAAGACTCAGGTCAGCGAGCATCACCTCGGGTGAGTGGACGGCACTGTGCATTTGAGTTCGCTATTCAGCCGGCGGCCGGATGATCGTCGGCTCGAAGTCGTCCATCGTCCGCTGCTCGTCCGTCCGCACGTCAGGGGCATCGCGGAGCACTCGAGCGGGGCTGAGCCCTGTCGCCGGGTCGGGCGTCTGCAGCCAGACCGCGAAGGCCAGCGGTTCGCCGCCCGTCGCGGTGAACGTGTCCCAGAGCTCGCGGAAGGCCGCGGTCTGCCGGCCGCGGTTGTCGAACTGGACGGCCGGGAAGTAGAACGAGCCTTTGTGCTCGACGGCGAACAGCGTGCCGACCGTCCTCTGGTGGTTCACGGCTTGGCGGGTGAGGCGCTTCCAGCGGGCGAGGGCGGTCGTGGAGTAGCACGGGCCGATCAGCGGTTCGGTGATGATCTTGTCAGGGAGAGAGGCGAGCATACGATCGGCTAGGTCGTTCGGGTCGGGGTAGAACTGCGATGCCCGGGTCAGGTCTGTTGTCGCGAGGCGATCTGCGACAAGCTGCAGGAGTGCGCCCACCGAGGCTGGTTCGTTGATCACTTGGCACCCTTCAACTAGTGGTAATTACATTTACCGTAGCTGAAGTGGGAGGCTATCGGGAGACTCCAGTTCACCGCTCACTCCCTTCTTGCTTCCGAGCCAGGGTGTCCGCCATAATGTTCCCCGACAGCACACTCGTATAAGCGAGTCTTTGGGTATGGCCGATCAGGACCAGCTCCGGTCGCGGTCGTCGATAGTGGCGAAGCGTGTCCCTTCCCAAAGGTGACTCGTGAGTTCCTGTTCCAAGATCCCCTATCCTTCGGCCGACATCGCTGGCATCGCGATGCGGGCCATCCGGCGACGTTCAGCCGCAGGCAAACGCGTCCCGGAAGGCATTCATCCGTGCGCCTTATGTAATGGATGGCACGTGACGTCCAAACGCGGCAGCGCGCGGAACAAGTGGACGCGCGAACTTCCCGCGATGCTTCAAGCGTCAGAGGGTTCCTAGGCGCGGTAGGGCGGCCAGAGCGAGGCTTCAAGCCCGATCTCGAGCTTGGTGATGGTCGCCAGATCTGGCCAGACTCTGCCAGCCAAGATGTTCAGTAGCGTCACGTGGCTGACCGAAGACCTGGCCGCTGCGGCTCGGATGCTCGTGTCGCCGATTGCCTCGGTGAGGTTGAGAACAAACTGGCGGGCGGTCTCTCCGACGGCGTCTTCAGACGGGATCGTCGGCCAGGGCGAAGGCGCGAGCGCGGAAGGCTTATCCCGCACATTCATGGCCATGACAAAAGCGTAAACCCGCACCACGGAATCCCAGACCATAACCGCGACAGTAGCAGCTTTGCTCAATATAATTACCACATGGAAGACAGCACAGTGAGCGATCTCGGTCACGGTTACACCCCGGTCATGCCAGCACACTATTGGGATGCAATCGCTCCGTTCGTGCGGGAGGCAGTTCGGACTGCTGCGCCACACACGACCTACTCGGAGAAGCAGCTGTACCCGCCCACCGCCCGCCTTGCCCTCTGGGCATGGCAGACTGCATCGCTTCCGCTGGACGTCGAAGTTATCTTCTCCCCGCCCGTCATCGATCGATTCACAGCCCAGGGTCTGCCCCAGTACACGAAGGCTGGCCGGAACACGATGCGCTCCCGCCTCCGACGGATGGCCGACGCACTACTCGGTGAGGAACGCGAGCCTGATCGCCTGAGGCCGATGGGCAACTCGGACGCGGTTCACCCGTACAGCCCAGCCGAGCGGGCCTCGCTCTACTCATGGGCGACCGGACAGCCCGACGGCGAACGCTTCTCGAGCGCCATGACCCTCCTTGCCCTCGGACTCGGCGCCGGCCTAACTGGCAGTGAAATTGCCAGGCTTAAGATCGCGGACATTCAGGTCGACGATGAGGGGGTCGTTGTGCATGTCGACGGTGCGAGGTCGAGGGAGGTGCCGGTGTTGAGGGAGTGGGAGGCGCCGCTGGTGGAGAGGGTGGCGGGTCGGGATCCGGGTAGTTGGGCGTTTCGCGAGGGGCGCGAAGGAGAGAACCGGAACCTTGTAACCGACTTCGCTGCGCGTTCACGCGGGGAGATCGACCTGCAAGCCAGGCGCATGCGTGCGACGTGGGTAGTGCATCATCTAAACGCCGGGACACCAGTTGTCCCACTAATGCTCGCGGCGGGCCTTCAGTCGCTCGAGTCTTTCGAGCGCTTCGTGGAAGAAGTACGCAAATACGAACCGTCCGAGGCGCGCAGACTCTTGCGAGTACCACCCGCCGCAGAGGGGTGATGCCGTCATAGTCGACAGCGACTGTCCCGGATGGCGGCTTTCGCGCCTTGCGCCCCGGGCCTCGTCGGGAACACTATTTGATGGGCAAACACTCGGTCGTTCGTTGTCAGATCTGTTCAGGCGCCGGGAAGCGATGTTCGGTCGCCGGTTGCGAGAATGTCGTCGTGTTCAGCGTCATCAGTTCCGAAGTTGAACCGTTCGCGGAGAACCTTGAGCACGGCGTCACTGTTCGGTGTTGAAGTATTCGAATGCAGTCCATAAGAGTCCAACGTGAGAAGCGCTGCAAACGCGAGTAGCGGCTGAAGCTTCTCCCGCGAGAATTCACTGCTATCGAGCTGAGGATCGGAATCGAGTTCTTCCCGGCGCATAAGGTCCCCAGCACGTTGGCGGTCAGCAGGAGGACTGTCGACGTACAACCGCAAGCCTTCCCATCCGGGGCGTGCATTGCCGATCACATTCGTGATAGCCATTATCAGCTGCCAGTCGAGCCAGCCGTCATCGCGGAACTGACGGAGTACCACGGCCGCCTCCTCGGTCCTCGCGAGCCGCGGAATTGTCAGACGACCAATCGGATACGTCCGCTCATACCGACGGCTGATGTTCTTGAGCGCATCATCGTGGTCGTACCATTTCGACAGCCCAGTTTTGGGCGCAAGTTCCGGGTGCCCGGCGTAGGCGATGGGTGGGAGTACCGAACCGACGGGGCCCGCGGGCAAGGTATTCATCAGCTCGTATTCGTCTTCCCCGAGAAGGCCGGCAGCTTCGTCGTAGGGCCGGCCACCGGAAAGTTTATGCCCCAAGCCCTTGGCGAAAGCATCGTCGACGAGCGAGAGAAACCGCTCGCGGTCCAGAAGGGAGTTCTGCAGCAAAAGTAGAGATGCATCCGTGACGAGATCGATCAACGCCCGGTCTTCTTGGACGCTGTCTCCCGGTTCAAGGTGGACGACCCACCGGCTGGCGGCGTTGTCCGGGATATGCTCGAGTTTCTCCTCGTCGGCTGGCCGCGCTCTCGCGTCCGTTTTCACTTCGACGTGGACATCGGCGCGGACCCAGACGGCGTCTACGAGCGCGAGCTCAGCCTGAATGATCTGAATACCGGACACAAGCCGCTCCGCGGCTAAGACGTCGAGTCGTGTGTTTCGACACCGCACGGTCCAGGTGGACCCGAACGCAGCCCACCGCAGTTCTCTCACTTGTCCCGCATCCCCGAAAGGACGCCCAAGGCCTTCGATGTCCATCTTTGCGATCAAGCCGTCCAGCGTGGCGGGCTCTTCGTCTAGGCACTGACCTGCCATGTCGTCGAGGAGACTCCCGGTTCCCATCCGGTGGGCACCGGTCAGCATGAACGGCTCGTACTCGGGCGCCAGCGTTCGCGCGACATGAAGGGCGAGCGCCTCCCGCCGGAGCGATTCAGCGAGAGACGACTCAGGGTCAAGTTTCGTAGCATCCTCGGCATACTCGTTGTGGGCGAGAAGGGCGACGCGCAGTAGGCGTGACGCTGAACACCAATTGCCCGATTTTGAATCGTTGATGGCAGCTATCGCTAACGCCTGCGGCAAGAACCGACGTGTGCCGGTCTGCTGAGCCGTGTTCGCGGCCACAGCCGCGCCGTAGGCGTGGAGCTTGGCTGCGAAGTACAAGCCGAGCTCCTCATAGATGGAGGCAGCGAGGAGCATCATCGGGATGGACTCATCGATAGTTTCTCCGTGCCACCACCCGATTTTGGCCTCATGCACCTCAGCAAGAGCACGGAGCAGCTGCCCTGAATCCGCAAATGCGATCGCGCGCGCCTGGGCGCGTTCGGCTTTCCTCTCATCCCCGCCTGCTCGTGCGACGGCTTCGTCGAGCCCGTCGCGAATTACTTCGTACTGCGGATGTTCAGCCAAAGAAAGCGTGAGCATCTCAAACATCTCAGCCGTGTGCTCGATCGGGAACAGCGGCGCTGAAGGCAGAGTGGCGAGAAGCTCAACGAGGGAGGCCATGCCTTCGTCTAGATCTCGGAGCGGAAACGAGGTCGCTCGCGCGGGGACTGGCTGCCCTGCCTGGTACGCGTCGAGTACCACCCGCACACTGTCGCGAGGGTCGATTAGCCCATCGATGCGCTCGGGAATCTCACTCGGATACTCTTGGAAGAAAGCGAGGCGAACGTCCAACGCGAGGAGAAGGGCATTCGCGTTTGGAAACGGACCGCGTTCCAGCATCGCCCTTATGTGAGTCTGCAGCCGTGCATAGGTCAGGTCAAGTTCGGCCATTGTGATGCCGGTGTTGCCGCGGAGTCGAGCCCCGTACCCGTATTGCAGCAGAATCACCGCATCCTCAAGCAGCGCCAGGTCCTCGCCGTCCGTGGCGATTGATCGAAAAAACTCTTGGAAGATCGCGTCGGCGGCGACCATGCTGCCGGTACCGCGGAGCGTGGCGACGGCGATCTCGTACCTCGCCCTCATTTGCACTTCCCGCGGTGCGTCACTCTGAAGCGCCTCTCGCATTTTCGCGATCCAGTCTCCGATGTCGCCATGAGCATCTTCGTGGAACGTCGCGTGGCGTAGGACGTCCCGTAAGTTGACCAGGTCGCCCATCGTTCGCGGCGGCTCTGTTCGTGCTCGCCAATAATCGCGGTCGCGGATGTACCAGTCGGGAAGCTCATCTTCTCCGTCGTCTCGTTCCGGCGCCAACGCGGATGAGAGCTTCAAGTATTCCGAGGCTATCCAGAAGAGGTCGGGGTCGGACAGGTGCTCGGCCATGGCCGGTCCGTCGATGATCTCAAGGTCGATCTCGTGGTTCGAGCGGGCTTCTGCGATGAGCTCGTGTCTTTTAGCGAGAGGGATGGGGGTCAGAGTGAAGTACAGAATCCGCGCTACCGGCGTGCCCCGGCTGGTGATGCTTTCGATGTCTGAACGGATTTTAGAGGGCACGCCAGCGCGCTGAATCGTGCACGCCAGCGCCACACGCTCGTTCGAGACGGTCGCGAAGTGCACTGAAGTGGCGTGACCTTCGTTAGCGAGGTTTGACCAAAAGCTTTCTCCATCCCTGCCTTGATCGCCACCGGCACTCACAGGTCCGGTAGCCGGAAGTAGATTGATGCTGATTCGACGGCGCGCGAATGCGAAGCAGATCTTTTCGTACTCGTGGTGGCCGTTGCTATCGGCCAGCCGGTCGAGACTGAACAGAATCTGCTGTACGAGTTGCGTCGGAGTGTCCATCGCGATTGCTCCCTACTCTGCTTCACTCAGTATCCCGTCCCCCCTGCGAAGAGCGAGGGAGCCCCACTCAGGTGGCAGGCGAACCGGACGCCGCTGGACTAGACCGGACCTCGCATCCAGTTGCGGTGTTCCGTGCTCTGATGTCGCTGCCGATCGCGGGTGAGGACGAAGTATGCGATCGTTCCACACTAGGTATCGAGTCAGCCAGACGCCCCGAGGTTGCGCCGCGCATTGGCAACGCCCTCCAACCCCATCATGATATTCCCGCCGAGTAGCCGTCTCAGCCTCGTCCGCTTCATCCCGACTGCTTCCGCGTAGGAGTCGTCCGTCCCGTACTGTCCGCGAATAGCCGCCCGCACGGCCAGAGCGATTCGAACCCCATCGAGCCGACGCCCTCATCCCACTCGCTGCTGCGCGAACTTGCCTCGATCGACCGTCAGCACGCTTGGCATACACCGTCCTCATCGAGCTCGTGATAGACCCCTTCCTGATCCTCCCCATCCTGGTTCAGCGCCGTCCCGGTATCTCGGTGCTCTCCCATGAAGTGGCCGGAGGTCGATTCGTCTGCGCGCTGGTAGAAGCCCTCAGCGTCGAACCCATCCGAATCGAGGCCCTCGCGATCGTATCCGCTCGGGTCGAAGGGCGTTCCGGTCATCGCGTGGTTGCCCTGAGCGTCGAAAGCGATCCGACCTTCAGCGACACTCCTCGGTCGTACCCATTCGGTGTTCGCTTCAAACGCGTCTGTGTTCATGGGCTGTGTCCTTCTCGTCATTGCATCGAAGTAAATCTCCTAGCAACAACAACATGCGCGGCAACTTCGCGAATCGCGATCACTGACAGTTGGCGCCATCGACTGCGCTGGACAGCTCTTCACTGCCAACTGCGCCGGCTTGCGAAATGGCCGTCGCCGGTCAGCTCGGTATTACCCAGCACCCACCCCGAGATTCCGCCTTGCATTAGCAATATCCTCCAGCCGCATTACGATCTTCCCACCGAGTAACCGCCCAAGCCTCGTCCGGTTAATCCCACTGGCTGCGGAGTACGCGTCATCTGTCCCGTACTGCTCGCGTATCGCTTTCCGCATCGCCAAGGCGATGCGATGGTGCATGCGGGATGCTTCGAACTGATCGAGCATCGCCTCGCTGTAGCCAGCGTCAGATCGCCATCTGATGTTCTCGACTCCGCCAAAGTCGTCGGGGTTGATGGCGAAGGAGCGGGCGAGGAAACGGGCGTTGGTCATGGTTTACCCGATTCTAAAAGACCTAATAGGTCATTTTTGGTGGCGCGAAAGTTTGGCCGACAGAACGTAGCGCGACCTAAAAGGTCAGTTTATCTGGGGAGCAGCTGGAACGGCCGTTTCGACCGCATGCCTAACGGGTATGAACAAGATCAAACTGGATACCGAGCCGTCGACCGTGCCCCTCTTGCCGCCCCGCGATCACGATGGTAATGGTATTGACCATCTTCTCCGGGAAGTGAGGGAGGCGATGGAACAATACACTCCCCGAATGCCTGTCGCTCATTGGCTGCCGATCCGTGATTTCGTCCTCGACGTGGTCTCGAGCCTGCAGCCGAAGACAGCCCAGCTCGCCGGGGTGCAACTCGGCATCGTTACTCGATATGCCCACTGGGCCTCTACGATCGCCGGTTTCCCTCTCGACCCGACGGACATCTTCCAGCCGAGTAACGTCGCTCGGTTCACCCTCGGTCAGTATGCAAGCCAGCGTCGTCGCGCGAGGGCGGAATCCATCCTGAGACACGCTGCAGAGATGCACGGAGACCCAGTCGAGCCGCGACGCCTGCGACAATCATCGTCTCCGGCCATTCCGTACCAGGTGGATGAGATCGCTCCGCTGTTCAGTTGGGCCGCTGGGCAAGGCAGCAACAATGCTGGAAGGAACGCTCACGCGATTCTCGCGTTCTGCGGAGGTGCAGGCCTTCGCGCTAGTGAGCTCTTGGAAGTCCGAGCCGGCGATATCGTCCAACGCGGTCCCATGTACCTTGTGGACGTTCGCGGCAGGTTCGAACGTCGCGTTCCAGTCCGCGGGGGCTGGGGCGGCGCCGTCCCCGTCGCCCTCAAGGGACTCGACCACGATGAGTTAGTCGCGTTCAACCACATTCTGCCCCGCCAACGCTCGAACGCAATCAGGAACTTCGGCAACGGCCGGCATCCCGGTGCGCCCCGCGCCCAGAAGCTTCGCGTCACCTGGGTGGTCGACATGCTCGCGACCATACCTCTGGCCAGCCTCGTTTACGCAGCGGGCTACAGCACGCCGGCCTCGCTCGCCAACTACATGAAACACGCGTCGGTGCTCCCACAGGCGATCCTCGAGCGAGCGCTCCGTGGACCGGAGCCCCGCTAGTGTCTGAGACTCTTGACCAGCACGGCTACGACGTCGACGACCCGTTCGGCTTCAGCCTCACCGACGACGAGATCAAAGCCGGCGCCGGAAAACTCTCGAAGTTCAGCGCACGGGAGATTCGTCTCGCCGGAGCGCGCATCGACGCCGCCGGCGTCGTCCCCGAGATCGAGAAGTGGCGCGCTGAGGACCGGCAGTTCGTAAGACCAGACGGAACCGTCAAAGGCCGCGGCGGCCGCAAACCGCTTCTTACCGACCGATCGATCCTGATCGCGTCGCTACTTCTCATGATGGAGGGGTCACCGCTCTGGGTCACCGAGATGCGCAACCTCTTCTGGTACCGGCTCGAGGACGACGCCCGGATCGAACTGGGTGTTGCATCGCTGAAAGACTCCGGTGACGACAAACGCGATTCGGAAGCCTGGTACTTCAGAGTCCATCGACGCCTCCACGGGATCATCGATACCTTTGATGGGTGGCCCGCGCCGAGAATCCTGCTCGGGCGAGAAGAACGCGTCCAGGTCCTCTCGCTCCGCGATAAGAACATGACCCGGCTGAAACTCGAACGGAATCGCTGGTTCACCTCCGCAATGCTCGAGATGACCATCCAGAGCCAGCCCCGCCACATCCGCCGCGCCTGGAAAGGAGCAATCTCCGGAGACCAGAGCTCCATCAAGGCTCCCAGCCAGCTACGTCCTTGGAAGAAAAAGGACGGCGTCGAGATCCCCCGCTACAACGCCACAACGCGCGAGGAAATCCAGCGACCGGTCCTCGAGATCGACGCTGGCCTGTACCCGGTCGACAAAGGCGCCGAGATCAAAGACTTCGACGTAGCGACCGAGGTGCCCAAGTCGGAGACGAAGCGAACCCCGAAAGAACTCGCCGAGGCAAGAGCCAAGGCGAAGGCAAACTCGAACTTCCACGCGTGGGAGCTCTCTTACATGGCCAATATCCTCATCCAAGTTCGGGACAAGCCTGACGACAACCACCCCCAGCTGATCATCGGCGCGAGCCTCGGAGTCCCCAACAAGGAAGTCGGCGAGCACACCGTCGCGATCATCGATTCGATCCTCGACCACGGCCATAAAATCTCGCGCTTTACCGCCGACCGCGGTTACAGCGGCAACGTCGCGAAGGAAGATCTGCACATCCAGCTCAAGCAGCGGCGCATTCCCTTCGTCATGGACTACAACACGAGACAAAAAGGTGTCCAGGGGCAGACCCACGGTGCGCTCCAAGTCGAAGGCGCCCACTACTGTCCAGCGACCCCGATGGATCTACTCGATGCAACCGTCCAAATGGACGAGCAAATCATCGACCAGCCGACCTATAAGGCGAGGATCGAGGAACGACGCGCCTACAGGGTAAAGCCGAAAGAGAAGCCGGACGAGGACGGACACTATCCGGTCGTCTGCCCTGCCTACGGCCCAGGGGCGACCATCGAATGCCCGATCCTGCGAGGCAAGCCCCATCCCAAAGCATCGAAGAAGGCCAAGCCGACCACGCTCCGGGAGAACATCCCGTTGATGCCCGACAAGATCTGCACCCAGTCGTCGGTCACATTCACCGCGTTCGATGGTGTCGAATACGAGCAGCCTGGCCACTACGGCGATGACGAATGGCACGAGCGGTACAAGCACGACCGCAACAGCATCGAGAGCATGAACGACTATCTCAAGTCGGGCCCCGAGGCGATGAAGGACTCGTCCCGCCGGCAGCTTCGAGGTCTCGCCGCTCAGTCGTACATTCTCACGATGATGTACGTCTCGGCGAACCTGCGGAAGATCGCCCGCTTTCTCCGCGACGCCCAGAGAAAGCCGAAACCGACACCGATACAGCGCAAGCGCGATCGCAAAGGTCTCAGCAACTACGCCCGTTGGCGTTACAAAGTGGCGTCCGTGCTCGCACACGAGCTGGACCCTCCGCTGAAAACCTAGGAGTCTCAAATTTCGCATTCGCTCACCCGCATCACAGGTCCTACTGCCGCGCCCAGAAGCGCGGCTTGCGTCGCTTAAGAGGGCGATCGCGGCCTCTGGTCCCCGCGGGTGACGAGCGTGAGCTCACACCGACACCGAAGACGCGAAAAAGCCCCCGAAAACTCGGGGGCTTTTCGTTTGTATCTGGGATTCGCAAACGAAACTGGGGGAGTTTCGTAAGGAGCCCTCTGGCGGAACCGGTGGGATTTGAACCCACGGTGGGCTCAACACCCACACAACTTTTCGAGAGTTGCACCTTCGGCCGCTCGGACACGGTTCCGAGGACGATCCTAGTACAGGAATCGGGGCCGTGTTTGCGGGCCGAGCGGATGCCGTCGCAACCGCACAACAGGAACGCCCCCGCGAATCCGTGCCGAATCCCCTGTCGGGCGCGCGAACCGCCCCGAATCTCCTGTCGGGCGGCCGGCGCACGCCGTCCCGCGCGTTCGGCCCCACGCATCCGCTCACGGCAGATCCATAGCTTCGCCCTAGGGTCGGCATAGACCGCTCGGCGAGCCTGCCGACATGAAGATCTCCCGCCCCGTGCTCGTCAACACGTCCCTAGGCATCGTGATCGCCGGCGCCATCGCCGCCGGTCTGATCGTTCTGCTGCCCGCGCAGGCGACCAGCAGCAGCACCGATGCCACCCAGCTCACCTCCACCGTGCAGCAGGGACTCGTGAGCAGCACCATCACGGCGAGCGGCTCGGTCGCCGCCGTGCGCGAGGTGGCCGCCGACTTCGCCGTCTCCGGAACCATCGCGAGTGTCGACGTGGGCGTCGGCACCACGGTGGCCGCGGGCCAGCAGCTGGGCACCCTCGCCACCGCCGACCTCGACGCCGCCGTGACCGACGCCACGACCGCGCTCACCCGGGCCCGCTCCGATCTCGCGACCGCCAACACCGCCGTGGCCACGGCGACGACGAACGCGGCGTCCTCCGACGCGCAGACGGCCGAGAAGGGCGCCGAATCGCTCACCAGCGCGAAGTCGCAGGCGACGGATGCCTCGGACAAGGTCGCCGACGCCAAGGAGACTCTCGCAGACGCACAGGCCGACCGCGCGAACGCCACCCTCACCGCGCCGATCGCCGGCCTGGTGACCGCGGTCGGCGGAACCGTCGGAGCCACGAGCGGATCCAGCAGCGGCAGCAGCAGCACCGCGGCGGCGGGCGCGACCACCACCACCTCCTCGGGCTTCGTCACCATCGCCGACGTGTCGTCGATGACCATGACCGCCGCCATTGCGGAGGCCGACATCGCGCTGGTCGCCGTCGGGCAGACCGCGGCCGTCACCTTCCCCGCGCTGACGGACGTCACGACCACGGCCACCGTCACGGCGATCGCCCCGACCGCCACGGCCAGCAACTCCGTGGTCACCTACGCCACCACGATCACCCTCGACACGATCCCCGCCGGCCTGCGCCTCGGCCAGACCGCGGAGGTCACCATCACCACGGTCAGCTCGGCGGACGACGCCCTCTACGTGCCGACCGCCGCGATCACCACGGCCGACGACGGAACCTCGACGGTCGACGTGATCGGCGACGACGACGCGGTCACGACCACCACGGTGGAGCTCGGGGTCGTCGGCGACGCGGGCACCGAGATCACCTCCGGCCTCACCGCCGGCCAGACGATCGTGCTCGGCGAGGTCGCGGCGACCACCGACGACGCGACCACCGGAACCGACCAGCAGGGCGGCTTCGGAGGCGGCGGCGGAACCGGCGGCTTCACGGGAGGCGGCGGCACCCCGCCCACCGGCGGATTCCCGGGCGGCAACTGATGACACTCGTACTCGAACTCGACGCCATCCAGCAGGTCTACGGCACGGGCGAGGCCTCGGTGCACGCGCTCCGCGGCATCGACCTGAAGGTGGAGGCCGGCGACTACGTGGCGATCATGGGCCCGAGCGGCTCGGGGAAGTCCACCCTGATGAACCTGCTCGGCTGCCTCGACATCGCCTCGCACGGCACCTACTCGCTGGCCGGCCACGACGTGGCGTCGCTCAGCGAGAACGAGCTCGCCACGGTGCGCAACCAGGAGATCGGCTTCATCTTCCAGTCGTTCAACCTGATCGCGCGCATGTCGGCCCTCGCCAACGTGGAGCTGCCCCTGATCTACGGCCGGGTCGGCCGCGGCGAGCGCCGCGTG
>Ga0247729_10000125_pt1 | contig 36182 bp, 35 predicted proteins | sample UWRJL133311R2_FD_180958 | JGI IMG/M metagenome (GOLD analysis project Ga0247729, IMG submission 180958) | Plant litter microbial communities from Arlington Agricultural Research Station in Wisconsin, United States - UWRJ-L133-311R-2 | ecosystem: Environmental > Terrestrial > Plant litter >... | reverse complement strand
ATGGGTTCGGCACTCTCGATGCCGGGCGCGCGGTGAGTTCACGAGTGGCAAAAGTGCAGGCCAACCCCATGGGAGACCTCATCGAGTGGATCCGCGTGCATCGCCGGGCGGACGCCGACCCCGCGCCCCTGGCCACGGTCACGCCGGCTCCGCGAGAGACGCGGAGTGCGAGCGAACCGGTGCCCACGGCATCCGGAATTCTTCCCATCGCGGTGCTGCGCGATGTGGGGATCCCGCTCGCCCTGCTTGCCGGATTCGGTGCAGCATCCATCGTGCTTATCGCGGCCGCAAGGCGCCATTTCGGTGGATTGCGGCGAAGAGAGTAGATTGATTGCTGACTTCCCTCGTTTGAAGATTGCCTTCCCCCGCTTAATAGGAGACCACCACTCGTGCCCAAAATCCTTATCGTCGGCGGCGGCTACGCCGGTTTCTACACCGCCTGGAAGCTCGAGAAGCTTCTCCGCAAGGGCGAAGCCGAGGTCACCATGGTTGACCCGCGCCCGTACATGACGTACCAGCCGTTCCTCCCCGAGATCGCTGCCGGGTCCATCGACCCCCGCCACGCAGTGGTTCCTCACCACCAGCACCTGTCGAAGACGAACATCGTCACGGCAGCTGTCACAGGCATCAACCACGCCACCAAGAGCGCGACCATCACGCCCCCGGTCGGCGAGCCCTACGAGTTCGAGTACGACCAGATCGTCGTCACCGCCGGATCGGTGTCGCGTACTTTCCCGATCCCCGGTGTCGCCGACGAGGCCATCGGCATGAAGAACATCGAAGAGGCGATCGCCGTTCGCGACCGCATCCTCACCAACTTCGACAAGGCAGCGCTGCTGCCGGCCGGTCCCGAGCGTGACCGCCTGCTGACCTTCACGGTCGTCGGTGGCGGATTCGCCGGTATCGAGGCGTTCGCCGAGATGCGTTCATTTGCGAGCGCACTCGTCAAGCGTTACAAGGGCATCAGCTTCGAAGACACCCACTTCCACCTCATCGAGGCGATGGGCCGCATCATGCCCGAGGTCTCGCTCAAGACGAGCCTCTGGGTGATCAAGAACCTCGCCGAGCGCGGCGCCCAGATCCACCTCGAGACCCAGCTCAAGTCGGCTGCCGGCGGAGTCATCGAGCTCTCGACCGGTGAGACCTTCGAGTCCGACCTCATCGTCTGGACCGCCGGTGTCATGGCATCGCCGATGCTGCGCAACACCGACCTCCCCACCGAAGAGCGTGGACGCCTGCGCGTGCAGGCCGACCTGCGCGTCATCAACGATGACGGCGTAGTCGCGGATGCCTGGGGCGCCGGCGACGTCAGCGCAGTTCCCGACCTCACCGGCAAGGGTGTCGGCGGATTCTGCGTACCGAACGCCCAGCACGCTGTGCGCCAGGGAAAGCTGCTGTCGAAGAACATCGTCGGTGTGCTTCGCGGCGAGAACCCGAAGGACTACTTCCACCAGCCCGCCGGAGCCGTCGCCGGCCTCGGTCTGGGTGTCGGTGTGTTCCAGAAGGGCAAGATCGGCATCACCGGTTTCCCCGCCTGGGTCATGCACCGCGGCTACCACGGCCTGGCGATGCCCACCTGGGAGCGCAAGGCTCGCGTCATCGGCAACTGGATCATCAACATCTTCTGGGGACGCGACCTCGCGTCGCTCGTCGCTGTCGAGACTCCCCGCGCCGAGTTCGAGCGTTTCGCGTCGCGTCCCAAGGCATAGCTCCAGCTCTACGGATGCCCCGCTCGCTTCGGTGAGCGGGGCATCCGTGTTCCCCGCGCTGGTGGGATTCGATACGCGCGCCCAGCGGACGGATAGGCTGGGGACCGCTTCAGCGCGGCACGCCCCCGTAGCCCAATTGGCAGAGGCAGTCGACTTAAAATCGACCAAGTGTGGGTTCGAACCCCACCGGGGGTACCTCCGATACAGGCGCTAATTGCCAGTGATTCACTGGTCGGCGCTGGGGTCGCTGAACGGCGATGTCGCTAGTTTGCCCACGTTTTGCCCACAACTGAATTCGTTTTGGCGTGATCGAGCGCAACCGCAACCGCGTCTAAGTCGTCGTCGAACAGGTCGGCGTAGGTATCGAGAGTCATCGCGGCCGAGGCGTGACCGAGCATGCGCTGCAGCGCTTTAACGTTCGCGCCGGCCGACACCGCCAGGCTCGCTGCGACGTGGCGTAGGTCGTGCAAAGTGAGATCCGGGATGCTCGAGTCGACAGCGTGTGCGCGCTTCTTCGCGTACACGAACCACCGATCACGGGTCGACGGTGATCGCAGGTGCATTGAGCCGTCGCCGAACACCAGGTCAGTGCGGGTCTTACCCTCACACTCACGCGCGAGAGCTTCGGACAGGAACGCCGGGTACGGCACCGACCGGACGTTGTGCGACTTCGGAGTGCCGACGACGATCGAGCTGCCGACCCTGACTGCGTTCTCTAGACAGTTGCAACTAGCGCCGCGCCATCCATGGTCATTTTCATGGCGAGCAGCCTAGCGTCTTGCTGCGGGCAGAAGTGCCGGTGAAATCGACACACCTCTTGCACTAAAGCGGCTTGGCTGGTGGGCGCAGACTAGGGCTCGTTCGCGTCAGGTCCAACAAAGCCGCGTTACCTGAGTCTGCCTTGGACTCGGACCGTTGGTTTGCGCAGTGTCCCTCAATCGAACAGAGAAAGCTAGAGCAAAATCGATAGTGGACAGATTGGTCTATTTGAATTTATTCTTCGAGGAATAGACAATAAATGCCTCCGACCGAAGGATCTTCTTGAACATGAAGTCCGCCAGAAAGTTCCGGCTTATAGGTGTGGCTGGGGCTTTCGCCGTCGTCATCTCTGGGTGTGCCAGCACGAGTATTCAAAGCGAGAATCAATCGGGGCCCCTCATCCAGCCCGTTGTGGCGACGACCACGATCAGCACCCCGATAAACCTGTCTTCGTTCGCCACGAAACTTAGTGCGGCCGTCGCGATGCAGAACAAGGAAGCGTTCGGAATACCGACAGTCACGAAGGGTGTGGCCCCAGGCCACACCAATTCCACGGATTCCGACGCCGCGACGAACGTCACTACAGCGCCAGCGCAATCGAACGTCAACGCCTTCACCAACTCCCTCGAGGGCGCCGCGGTAGACGCCTATGTTGCGCAAAACGATCTTCTCGATGAGTCGTTCGATGTTCTTGTCGGTACGGAAGATACTGTTTCGAGAATCGCTGTATCGGTCGACGCGGTGAAGGCCACGGCCGCAACATCGACTACAACAGAGGTCACAGCGGACCTCTACATCGTTCGCACACTGAGCAACGGAATCAGCTGGGAAGAAGTAGTTCCCTACGTGAGCGACGTTGAGAACGTGTCGGGAGATGTCACCTCGCTGATTGTTCAGGACGACGCCTGGGGCTTTGCTCAGGAACAAACAGAAGAACCAACGATCGACGAGTCCCTTGCCAGCGAGGATGAGCTCAATGGGGTAGCGCCGACGCCTACGCCTACGCCGACGCCCTCGTCAACGCCAAAACCGACACCGAAGCCAACTCTTACGGCCGGACCGATTGACCCCACTGTCGTCCCAAACTCGGCCCAGTCTTCGGCGACCGCAGCCTCAACGCCGGCCAAACTAACCACTGCCCAGCGGGCGAAGGTCGTTAACTACGCGAAAACATATTGGAAAAATTACAACCCAGCTTACGCCACTACCAGCAACGACTGCACCAACTTTGCCTCGCAGGCGCTGAAGGCTGGCGGCTGGGCCAAAGTGACCGGGTGGTACAAAGACGATTACGCATGGTGGTACACCGGGAATCCCCTTATTCAAAAGTCATACACCTGGGCGAGTGCTAGTAGCTTTTTCCGATTTGCGACGAAATCTGGCCGCTCTACTCTGATGCCCTACATTTCCAATGCCCAAACTGGCGACATTATGCAATACGACGTCGATCCCGCGGGCATGAATCACACGATGATCGTGACAGCGAAAGGCACCCGACCATACCTCACTTATCACAGCCACAACCGCCTGAACAAGCCGTGGCTGGAAGTCAATAAAGACATCTCAAAGAATGATAAGACGCCGACCTGGTACGTTCACCGAGTATGAGCACTCATAGATTTTGGACAACGGGAGCAGTTTTCGCGCTCGGCCTTTCAGCACTTTCCGGTTGTTCGATTGACGGAGGATGCTCGACTGGCGCGGGGTCCGCACCCGGCGCAGTCAAGGGACTCGTTGAGGCAAGTCAGGAAGCTGACTCCCGCGAGGATGTGTGTAAGTACACAACTAGCAATTCCGAGTACGACGTTGCGGAGATTGAAACACTTCGGAACCGTTTTGAATCAGATGACCTGCCTTCGTATGCCTATGAAGTTGTCGACCAAATGGGCGCGGATTCCACAGTCGCGATATCCCTCGAAGGCGCACAAGTCGCAGAATTCGATGTAACCAGTGACCAAGGGGGCAGCTGGACCGTGTACTTCGGAAAGAATTACCCGAACTCTCTGAAATAGGCGTACTGCCGACGGCGCCCGCGGTCCGACTAATGGGCGCGGGCGTCGTCAGCCAGGATCCACGCGACCGCAGTCGACAGCGGATGCCCACACCCACGCACGGTGCTCGCTCGCGTCAAGGTCAAGATCCGCTTTGTAGAAGACAAGTGGGAGGGCGAGGTTCGATGGGTGTCGCCGGCTCGTCTTGAAGTGCCGTGGGCTGGCGTTGGGCCGTATCGCGATCACGAGTTGGAGATGGCCGCAGTCTGGACGGCGTCAAAACCCGATCCAGTCGAGGGCCGGGCGGCGGAGTTTGTGTTCCTAGAGACGATCGATATCGACGTCGTCGCCTGGATCAAGAGTCCGTCACAAGGGGTGACCGAGATCTACGACTTAGTGGCTCTCGCGGTCGCGGCCGGCCTGGACGTCGACGAGCTACTAATGCCGCCGATGGCTCGGGATTACGCAGTGATTTATGTCCCGTGGGCAACGACCCTCCGCGTGGCAAGGGGACTCGCTGCCAAGCACGCAGGGCGACTAATGGTCAAGATAGACGAGCGAGAAGAGGTCGCGCGCAAAGAGAGCATCATGGGCGCCGAGCTCCCGGATTGGTTAGGCGCAGACAGACCGGCGCTCACAGCGGTTCAGGCGCAACGAAGTTTCGAGAAACACGAGAAGCCGATGTTGCTCGTCATAAGGAAATGGGCTGGCCAGCAGGCGGTCGACCAGAAGAGTGTCTGAGAGCTCGAGCGTGAGCTCTCGCGTGTAGGCGACATTGCCCTTCGCGCTATCGCCGCCGTTCGTCGTCTTCGATCGCCGCGTCAGGCGGATGCACTCCTCGCCGAGTTCCTCGACCCGCTTTCTGCCCTACAAAACGAGACCGGGCATATTTACGAGGACGAGCGGCAGCGCGCCCTGGATTCGCACGGTCGCTACGAGTGGATCTACCGACCCGCGGCGGGTGAGCCCGCAGGAGGTCAGAGTGACCATCGGGACGCCCTTTAGGGCCTGACTGCGGCGCCTGCCCACATTTTGCCCACACTCCAACCACAAACGAAGTAATTCAATCACCGCGACGTGATTGAAAAGCCCCCGAAAAACGGGGGAGTGTGGGCAGTTTGGCGTATCCCGGGGGCATGGAAATGAGTTCGAACCCCACCGGGGGTACAGCAATCGATTTGGCGAAATCTGCGGTTATTCACCCGTCATGACGACGATTTCTACCAACTCGATTACCTCGCACCACCGCTCGTTTTTTCGCTGGGCGAGTCGGATAATGTCGGCGGGGATCCACGCAAAGGAGCGACGACATGACCAGCACCCTCAACCCGTATCTCAACTTCCGCGGCCGCGCACGGGAGGCGATGGAGTTCTACCAGTCGGTTTTCGGCGGCGAGTTGGCGGTGAACACCTTCGGCGATTTCCACGCGAGTGAAGACCCCGCCGAGCAAGACCTGATCATGCATGCCCAGCTCGAGACGGCATCCGGATACCTCTTCATGGGCTCCGACACCCCGAGCCGCATGGAATACGAGCCGGGGGTGAACAACTTCTCGGTCTCGCTCTCGGGTGAGGCGAGCGACGAGGCCGAGCTCTCCGGATACTTCGCCAAGCTCGGCGACGGAGGCGAGATCCTGCAGCCGCTCGAGGCCGCGCCCTGGGGTGCCAGCTTCGGCATGCTCAAAGACAAGTTCGGCATCACCTGGCTGGTCAACATCGCGGGTCCGGCCGCGTAGTTTCGTCGGTTTCGATGCGCCTGTCCTGAGCAGGCCCGCCAGGGCCCTGTCACCCGACCTGCGGGACCAGAATCACCCGGTGCCCCCTGTATGCGTGCCTTGACACCCGGCCGACCTGCTGCCATCTTGGTCACACGTCTGGGTCGCTTGACCCACTGATGCCGGGGTGGGGGAGTCATGGCACGAGTATCTTCGCTCGACCGCCGACTGCTGCTCGTGCAGGCCGCCCTGCGCGTCATCGCCCGTGACGGCGTCAACGGCGCCACCACCCGCGCGATAGTCGCCGAAGCCGGGATGTCGCTCGCAAGCTTTCACTACGCGTTCACCTCCCGCGACGAGATGATGCGCGAACTCGTCGCCCACGTGGTCGAAAATGAGACGGTCGCGGCCTTCTCCGGGCTGCGACTCGGTGCCGACATCCGCACCAGCATCCGCGACGCGCTCACCGCGTTCTTCGAGGGTGCCGTGATCGCCGACCCGGAGCACGAGCAGGTGATGTTCGAGATCATGCAATACGCCCTGCGTACCCCCGAGATCCGTCACCTCGCCAAAGAACAGTACGAGCGCTACCGTGCGGCCGTCACCGAACTGCTCGTCGCCGGTGCCACCAGCGCCGGTGTCACCTGGACCGTGCCCGTCGACGACGTCGCCCGCATCGTCCTCACCCTCACCGACGGGCTCACCTTCGGGTGGCTCGCTGACCGCGACTCCGAAGCCGCCCTGCGCGTCATCGACTTCGCGGCCGACTCGCTTTCCACCCTTGCCGTGCCCACCTCAGCAGCCGTTTCCCTCACCCACCAGGAGCGATCCCTATGACGACAACGACCCCGGCCCCGGCCACCCTGTTCGCCGAACCCATCCGCAGGGTGCCGAGCCGGTGGATCGCACTGTTCGCCACCGCGTGGCTCGGCATCTGGATGGCCCAGCTCACCCCGATCCAGCTGCTGCTTCCGCAGCAGATCGCCGAGGTGATGGGGCTGCCGATCGACCAGGGCGCCCAGATCGAGGCGGGCAGCTGGCTCGAGCCGGTCATCGCCTTCGGCATCATCTCCGCCATCGCGGGGCTCTGCGCGTTGATCGCCTACCCGCTCACCGGTGCCCTCTCCGACCGCACGACGTCGCGGTTCGGCCGCCGCCGCCCCTGGATCCTCGCCGGAACCGTGATCTTCGCGGTCTCGCTCGCCCTGCTCGGTGTGCAGACGTCGAGCCTCGTGCTGGTCGGCGTCTTCTGGTCGTTCGCCCTGATCGGCTTCTGCGTGGTCACCGCCGCCATCACCGCCACGATCTCTGACCAGGTGCCGGTCAACCAGCGCGGATTCGTCTCCGGCTGGGTGTCCGCACCGCAGGCTGTCGGCACGATTCTCGGGCTGCTGCTCGTCTCGGTACTCATGCTCTCGACCCTCGTCGGCTACCTCGTGGTCGCCGTCGTGCTCGTCGTCCTGGTTGTCCCGTTCCTCGTCTTCCTCAAGGATGCCCCGCTCGCCGCCGACCAGCGCCCGCCGTTCTCGCTGCGCATCCTGATCTCCGGCTTCTGGGTCAGCCCGCGCAAGTTCCCCGACTTCGGCTGGACGCTGCTCAGCCGCATCCTGGTCAACCTCGGAAACGCCCTCGGCACCACCCAGCTGCTCTACTTCGTCGCCTTCGGCCTCGGCAGCACCGACGCCGTGGGTGACCTCGTGATCCTGAGCGCTGTCTACGTGCTGTTCTTCACCATCTCCGCACTCGTCGTCGGCAGACTCAGCGACCGCATCGGCCAGCGCAAGATCTTCGTCTACATCTCCGCCTACCTGCAGGCGATCGCCGCCCTGCTTCTCGCCTTCGTTCCGCAGTACGGCGTCGCCGTAGTTGCGGCAGCGATCCTCGGGCTCGGCTACGGCGCCTTCATGGCCGTCGACCAGGCCCTCGCCACCCAGGTGCTTCCCGACTCGCACTCCCGCGGAAAAGACCTCGGCATCATGAACATCGCCAACGCCGTGCCGCAGGCCATCGCGCCGCTGCTCGGCGCGGTCATCGTCGTGGTCGCTGCGGGACTCGCAGCGGGGCAGCCGGATGACGGGGCCACGTTCGCCGGGGCGAGCTTCGGCTTCGGTGCCCTGTTCGTCGCATCCGCGATCTTCGCCGTGCTCGGTGGCCTGTCGATCATGCCGATCAAGAGCGTGCGCTAGTGCAGCTGACCCGTCCCACCGACCAGCCCTGGCTGAACCCCGCCGCGTACTGGCCGGCTCTCGAGGCCGCGACCGTAGAGCTCGACCCGCCCTACGGCGTCATCTCGCTCCCCGCGCTCGCACATAACGCGTTCGACATGCTCGACCGCGCCAACGGCACCACCATCCGCGTCGCGAGCAAATCGATCCGGGTACGCGGGATCATGGATGCGGTACTCGCGCTTCCGGGGTACTCCGGCGTGCTCGCGTACACCCTTGCCGAGGCGCTCTGGCTCGCGACGAGCGGCCCGGACGGCGAAGCGATCGACGACGTCGTCGTCGGGTACCCCAGCGCCGACCGGCAGGCACTGCGCACCCTCGGCCGCAGCGCCGAGCTCGCGGGCCGGGTCACGATCATGGTCGACAGTGTCGACCAGCTCGACTTCGTGGATGCTGCAATCGCGCCCGCGGAACGCGAGTCGATCCGGGTCTGCCTCGAGCTCGACGCCTCGTGGGACACCTGGTACCTCGGGCACACAGGTGTTCGGCGCTCACCGGTGCACTCGGTCGAGCAGGCACGAGCCCTCGCCGAGGCGATAGTCGCGCGCCCGGGCTTCACCTTGGTCGGAATGATGGGCTATGAAGCGCAGATCGCCGGCCAGGTCGACCGCCCGGTCGGTCGCCGGGCATACGGTGCCCTCGTGCGCTGGATGCAGGTGCAGTCGTCGGCGGAGCTCGCCGGTCGCCGTGGTGCGGCTGTCGCTTCCGTCCGCGAGATCGCCTACCTCGAATTCGTCAACGGTGGGGGAACGGGTTCACTCGAGCGCACCTCGGCCGAGAGTGCCGTGACCGAGATCGCTGCCGGTTCCGGACTGTTCGGACCACACCTCTTCGACAACTACACGCACTTCACTCCCGCTCCCGCCGCGTCGTTCGCACTGTCGGTCGTACGCAAGCCGATGCCCGACCTCGCCACGTTGCTCGGCGGCGGGTGGATCGCCTCCGGCCCGCCCGCCCCCGACCGCCTTCCGCGCCTGGTCTGGCCGGAGGGACTCGAGATGCTCCCGCGCGAGATGGCCGGCGAGGTGCAGACCCCGGTCAAGGGTGCAGCGGCTGCGAAGCTCGCTGTCGGCGACCGGGTCTGGCTGCGCCACACCAAGGCCGGCGAGCTGAGCGAGCACGTCGACGAGTTCGCGATCGTCGACGGCGACCAGCAAGTCGGATCCCTGCCGACGTACCGCGGGCAAGGACGCGTGTTCCTGTGACCGAGACGTCCCGCGCGACGCTGCTCGGCCCCGGAACCCACTGGCGCAACTGGGGACGCACCGCGAGCGCCAACCCGGTTCACGTCGCCACCCCGACCAGCGTCGACGAGGTCATCGACGTGGTTCGCCTCGCCCGCGACCGCTCGCTCACGGTCAAGCCGATCGGAGCCGGCCACAGCTTCACCTCGATAGGCGCGACCAACGGCATCCAGCTCGACATCGGCGCCCTCGACGGGGTGCTGCGGGTGGAGGGAAACCTCGTCACGTTGGGCGCGGGAACCAACCTGTACCAGCTCCCGGCCCTGCTTGCACCATACGGACTCGCGCTCGCCAACATGGGCGATATCGACCGGCAGACCATCGCCGGCGCGACCTCGACCGGCACCCACGGCACCGGCCGCGACTTCGGTGGCCTTGCCACGCAGGTGCGCGCGGTCACCCTCGTGACCGCCGACGGTTCCGTCCTGCGCGTCAGCGCCACCGAGAATCCCGATCTTCGACAAGCTGCCTTCCTCGGCCTCGGCGCCCTCGGGGTGCTCGTCGACATCACGATCGAATGCGTCCCGGCCTTTCTGCTCAGCGCGGTCGAGCGGCCGGAAAAATTCGATGCCGTACTCGAGACCTGGGAACACCGGGTGGGCAGTCACGACCACTTCGAGTTCTACGTCTGGCCGCACACCGACACCGTGCTGAGCAAGTCGAACCAACGGCTTGCGGCATCCGCGGAACGCCGTCCGGTAGGGAAATTCGGCGACTGGGTCGAAGACCGCCTGGTGTCGAACTACGTTCTCGCCGCCATCCTCAATGTCGGGCGCATGATGCCGGCGATGACGCCGCCGATCAACCGCCTCGCGGTGAAGGTCGCTGGCAATCGCAGTTATGTCGACCACTCCCACGAGGTCTTCGTCTCACCTCGCACGACGCGCTTCCGCGAGATGGAATACGCCGTGCCGTTCGAAGCAGTGCCCGAGATCCTGCGCGAGCTGCGAGCGTTGATCGAGCGCAAGCGCTGGACCATCTCGTTCCCGATCGAGGTGCGTGCCGCAGCCGCGGACGATCTCTGGCTGTCGACGGCCAGCGGGCGACCCACCGGCTACATCGCGCTGCACAAGTACTTCCGTGACGACCCGACCGAGTACTTCGCGGCGGGCGAGCAGATCCTCAAGGCGTATGACGGGCGTCCGCACTGGGGCAAGATGCACACGCGCGATGCGGAGTCGCTCGCTGCCACCTACCCGCATCACGCGGAGTTCGTCGCGGTGCGCGACCGGCTCGACCCCGACCGGCTGTTCCAGAACGACTATCTCGCCCGCGTGCTCGGCGAGTGAGGGCGACGATCGGAGCGGCGGATGACGCCCCGTTCAATTTCACGGAGCACCCGACTATCGATGGCCCGGCCCCCGCGGGCTATACGCTGACGGTTCGTCATCGCGACATCGGCTTCGGCCCGCGCGACTTCGCCGCTGCCGCGACGGCCATATTGCAGTGGCAGACCCACCTCGGTTCCGGTTTCATTCCTGTGCGCGTGCCGCCCGTGGTCACGGTCGGGGCGGTCTCGGTGTTCCGCATTCCGTTCGGGCCGGTGCGCCCGGTCGTCTCGTGCCGCGTCTTCGCGGTGCTCGACTCCGAGACCCAGGCCGGTTTCGGTCACGGCGCGCTCGTCGGTCACCCGCAACAGGGCTGGGAGAGTTACATCGTCACGCTCGGGCCGACCGGAGTCGTCAGGCTCACGATCCGGGTGACCGCACGCCCCGCGGCGCGCTGGATGGCAGCGGCTGGCCCGCTCGGCTCCGTTGCCCTGGCGATCATCCTGCGGCGCAACCTGCGCTCCCTCGACGCGGCCATCCGCGCCTCCCGTCGCCCCTGACGACCTGCCGGCGGCGCAGCTGACTGCGCAGCTGTTAACGCGCCGGTAACACGCACATGAACGGCAGGAAACGCGGGATCGATAGGGTCGGCTCAGATCCGTTCACAGACTCATTCGCAGATCTACTCACAGCACCCCTCCCATCACCGATTCATTCTCTAGAGCGAGGCACATCTCTATGCCCATCCTTTCCCCGTCCTTCACCAAGAAGACTCTCCGCTCGGCCGTGCTCACGGTTGCGGCAGCGGCGACAGTCGTCGTCATGGCCGGTTGCGCCGGGTCCTCGGCCCCGTCGACCGACGAGGGCGAGGCCGCCGATTTCGGTGACCTCAGCATCCAACTCTCGTGGATCAAGAACGCGGAATTCGCCGGGGAGTTCTTCGCCGACTCCGAGGGGTACTTCACCGACGCGGGCTTCGACAAGGTCACGCTGACCGCCGGCCCGAGCGCTACCGAATCCCTCGTGCTCGCGGGCACCGCGGATGTCGGACTCACGAACGCGATCTCGGTCGCGCCGGTCATCCTCGAAGAGGACGCGCCGCTGAAGATCATCGGAACCACGTACCAGAAGAACCCGTTCACGATCCTGTCGCTCGCAGACGGTGGGAACATCACCACCCCGGCCGATCTCGTCGGAAAGAAGATCGGGGTGCAGGCCGGACCGAACGAGACCCTGTTCGACGCGCTTCTCGCCGTGAACGACATCGACCCGGCATCCGTCACCAAGGTCCCCGTCGAGTACGACCCCAGCGTGTTGACCACCGGTGAGGTCGACGGGTTCCTCGCCTACGTCACCAATGAGTCGATCATCGTCGAGTCGGAGGGCTTCACCCCGACCAACCTGCTGTTCGCCGAGAACGGTCTTCCCTTCGTCGCCGAGAGCTTCGTCGTCACGCAGGACTCGATCGACAACGACCGCGAGAAGCTCAAGGCGTTCCTCTACGCCGAGATCCTCGGCTGGAAGGACGCCCTGGCTGATGCAGCCGGCGGCGCCGCCCTCGCCGTCGACACCTACGGCAAGGACCTCGAGCTCGACCTGGCGAAGGAGACCAAGCAGGCCGAAGCACAGAACGAACTGCTGATCCAGACCGACGAGACCGAGGCAAACGGGCTCTTCACCATCAGTGACGACCTGATCGCGGCTAACCTCGAAACACTGGCCGCTGCGGGATACGACATCACCGCCGACCAGCTGTTCGACCTCAGCCTGCTCGACGAGGTCTACGAAGAACACCCCGAGCTGCTCGAGTAGCATCGCGAACCAAAGGATCCATTCGTTGAGTACCTCAACAGCCGCTGGCCAGGGCGACACCGCCCTGGCCAGCGGTATCCACATCTCCGGGCTGAGCAAGACGTTCTCGCTCGGTCGCAAGAAGGTCTCAGCGCTCGACAACGCGTCGCTCCAGACCGACAAGGGAACCTTCCTGTCGCTGCTCGGCCCCTCGGGCTGCGGCAAGTCGACGATCCTGCGGATCCTCGCCGGGCTCGAGACGGCGACGAGTGGTGAGGTGAGAGTCGACGGCAAGACTCCCGCCGAACTGCGCAAGGACCACAGCCTGGGCATCGCGTTCCAGGACTCGGCGCTACTGCCCTGGCGCAGCGTGGCCTCGAACATCAAACTTCCGCTCGAGGTCGCCGGGCTGCCCGCCGACGATGCGTTCGTCGCCGACCTCATCAAGCTCGTCGGACTCGAAGGGTTCGAGAAAGCGAAGCCGGCCCAGCTGTCGGGCGGAATGCGCCAGCGTGTGTCCATAGCCCGGTCGCTCGTGGTCAAGCCGTCGGTGCTGCTGCTCGATGAGCCATTCGGGGCCCTCGACGACATGACCCGCCAGCGCCTCAACCTCGAACTCCTGCGTATCTGGACGGCCAAACCCGCGACGACACTCATGGTCACCCACGGCATCTCCGAGGCGATCTTCCTCTCGGATGTCGTCGCCGTCATGAGTCCCCGTCCCGGGCGTATCAAAGAGATCATCGAGATCGACCTTCCGCGCCCGCGTACACCCGAGATGATGCGCACCCCGGAATTCCACGCCCTGCACGACCGGGCCTCCGAGCTGCTGTTCGGCGACGCGGCCGAGCCCGTGCCCGCCGCTGCCAGCAACTGAGGCCGACGGTGGAACGAATGAGGCGCATCCCGCCCTGGGCCGCCGGGCTGATCGGCGTTGTCGCGACGATCGCGGTGTGGTGGCTGCTCGCCGCCACGGTGTTCAGCCAGGTCGGGGTCGCTCCCGACGGGAGCGGCGGGGCGATCCCCACGCCGCTCGAAGTCGTGCAGAAGCTGCTCGCGGATGGCGTCGACTTCTACGCGCGCAATGCGAGCATCACGCTGACCGAGGCCGGCACCGGGTTCCTGTTCGGCAACCTCGCGGCGCTCATCCTCGCCGCCCTCGTGCTGGTGATCCCGCAGCTCGAGAATGTCGCGACCCAGGTCGCGGTCATCAGCTACTGCATCCCGATCATCGCCATCGGCCCGATCATCAGGCTCGTGCTCGGTGACCCCGAGACCGGCGACCCGTCATCGACGGCGACATTTCTCGCCGGGATGTCGGTGTTCTTCACCACCGTTGTCGGAGCCCTCGTCGGCCTGCGTGCGGCCGACCGCGCCAGTCTCGACATCGTGCAGGTCTACGGCGGCGGACGGTTCACGCAGCTCATCTTCGTCAGGGTCATCGCAGCACTTCCCGCGGTCTTGAACGCCCTGCGAATCGCTGCTCCGGCGGCCTTCCTCGGTGCTGTCCTCGGCGAATTCCTCGGGGGAGTCGACATCGGCTTCGGCCCCGCACTCGTCAACGCGCAACAGAGCCTCGAGGTGGAACGCGCCTGGGGCATCGCCCTCGTCTCCGGTCTGATCGCCGGTGCCGCGTACGCCCTGATCGGCCTCGTGGCGCGATTCGTCACACCGTGGTCGAGTGGCCGGGTCGGGGGAGACCAGTGACCACTACAGAAGTGACCCCGTCGAAGCCGGCGCCGTCGGCATCCGTCGTCCGCCGTGAACTGCGCAGCCAGCGCGCCCGGTCGACCGGGCGCACGATCGGCACGACCCTGCTCAATGGCGCGATCTCGCTCGTCGTCGTCCTGGTGCTCTGGGTCGGCGCGCTCTGGGTATTCCAGGTCGAGCCGTACATCGGAAAAGGCCCGCTCGACGTCATCGAGTACCTGTTCAGCGCACCGAAGGCCGAGGAGAACCGCGCCCTGCTGACGACCGCGCTGGGCGAGACGCTCTACGACGCGTCGATCGGGTTCATTGCGGGCCTGGTGCTCGCGACGATGATCGCGGTGCTGTTCACCCTCGTGCGCGGAATCGACCACGCGCTCATGCCCATCGCGATGCTGCTGCGTTCTGTGCCACTCGTGGCGATGACGCCGATCATCGTGCTTGTGTTCGGTCGCGGTGAAGCCGCGGTAGCCGTCATGGGCGCCATAGTCGTGCTGTTCCCGGCCCTGGTGACGATAGTCTTCGGGCTCCGCTCAGCCTCGCCGCAGATGCTCGACCTGGTCGCTGTGTACGGCGGATCGAGTCTCACTGCGCTGCGCAAGGTCGCATTCCCGGCGTCATTGCCCTCGTTCTTCGCCGCGGTGAAGATCTCGGTGCCGGGTGCAATCACGGGTGCCTTGCTCGTCGAGTGGCTCGCAACCGGCAACGGCATCGGGCACGGCATCATCTCAGCGTTCGGCCGCGCCAAGATCAACGAGGTCTGGGCGGATGTCGTGGTGATCACGATCGTCTCGATCATCCTGTACAACATCGTCGCGGTGCTCGAATCGTTCGTGCTCGCGCGCTTCGGGCCGGCCCCCACTCGTTAGCCGGCCCGGACCAGCAGAATCGGGCCAGGGGAAGAATCAGGCTCGCGTGGAACGTCAGGCGGTGACGAGTGTGCGGATGTCGTGTCCGGGCAGGGCTGCGCGGCCATCGAGCTCGGCGAGTTCGAGTACGACGCTCACACCGGCAACGGTCCAGCCGGCGCGCTCGATGAGGCGTGCGCTCGCGGCGAGCGTTCCCCCGGTGGCCAGGATGTCGTCGAGCAGGAGCACACGCGAGCCGGCGGGCAGGTCGGTCGGCTGCACTTCGAGGGTGTTGCTGCCGTATTCGAGGTCGTAGCTCTCGGAGATGACCTCGCGCGGGAGCTTGCCCGGCTTGCGGATGACCAGGACCCCCAGGCCCACGGAATAGGCGGCGGCGGCGGCCAGGAGAAAGCCGCGGGCCTCGACCCCGGCGATGGCGTCGATGCGCCCGACAAAGGGAGCAACGAGAGCATCGGCGACCGCGCGCAATGCGGGACCGTCGGCGAAGACCGGTGTCAGGTCGCGGAACGTGATGCCGGGCTTCGGAAAATCCTCGACGATCGCGGTCAGTTCGTTGACCAGTCGAGCGGCCGTGCCATCCGTCATGCGTGTGATTCCCTCGGTTCGGTGAGTGCAGGCGGGCTCCACGTCAGAAATGGGCGCCCGGCATCCGCCGTACCAGTGTGACACGCTCCTCGCGCGGTATCCCCCGACAGGACACCGCGCGAGAGTCTGGGCGGCTAGCGTCCGGAGCGGTGCGCGCCGGCGGTCGCGTGAGCGGATCCCGGGTCACGACGGCGGCGCGAGTAGGCCAGGAGTCCCGCGCCGACAACGAGGGCTGATCCGCCGGCGATGAGCGCGGGCAGGTGGTCGTCGCCGGTAGCGGCCAGTTCGTTCGCGGCTGCAGCGGCGTCGCTGTCACCAGCACCTCCGCCTCCGCCTCCACCGCCTCCGCTTCCGTTGGAGCTGTCGTCTCCGCCGTCGTCCTCGCCGCTGCTGTCGTCGCTGTCGTCGTCGCCGCCGTTGTCGTCGTCGTCACCGGGCGTCGGCGCGGCGACGCCAGCGGGAACGACTTCGCAGTCGCCGGAGTCGAAGACGTTCGAGTCGAGTGTCACGGCGGCGCCGATGGCGAAAAGACGCCCCTGGATGGTCGCCGACGTCGTGGCGGTGACCGAGCGGCGCGCGAGAACAGTGCCGACGAAGGTCGAGCTCTCACCGAGGGTTGCCGAGCTGCCGACCTGCCAGAAGACGTTGCAGGCGTCGGCGTCGTTGAGAAGCTGCACCTCGCTCGCGAACCCGGTGACCAACGTCGACGCGGCCTGGAAGATGAAGACGGCGTCCGGGTCGCCCTGGGCGTCGAGTACGAGCGGCTGCGGGCCGTTCACTTCGAGTGTGCCTCCGGTGTAGACACCAGCGGTCAGTGTGGTGCCGCCGAGTTCGACGGGCACGTTGGCTGTGGTCGAGCGACCAGCCGCGTCTACATAGGCACGAGTGGCGTCGAGGCGGGCGATGTTCGCCACAGCGTCAGCGGAGTGGATGCCCTCTGGCCCGGAGACCAGCCCCGGGGGGAATCCCACCACTGCCGATCCGGGCGACACACCGAGGTTGCCGGAGAGCACCGACGGACCGGTGTTCTCCACGGTGTTGTAGGCGATCGTGGAGTACCCCGTCGCCGTGCCGAGGCCGACCGTCGGTTCCGCGGCGTGCGCGGCGGTTCCTCCGGCGGCCGTGAGCGCGAGTGCGAGCGCAGCGGTCAGTCCGACTCCGGTAGAGATTCGGGCGGGTAGGGCAACGGCATATTTCGTCATAGCGTGGCTGCTAACTGTGAGTGCGATGCACTGAAACTGCGCAGCCGAGGTGTGCTTTCCCCCACAAATACAGGCTGAACCTTTCTTGAGTTTGTGGTGGGCAGACAGGGATGTCTAGTTTTCCTAGCCATTCACGGGTAAACAACATGTTGTTGCAAAAGCTCCTGTCTAGGGGTGCAGGAGTCCGGCGGAATCCGGATGCGAGAAAACGCACCGCCGGAGTCCCGGTGAATACACAGCGAGCACCCCTGCAAACCCCGGAATGGCTGACGATAGCTCCTCTATGATTGGGTCATGGAAATCCTGGTTGTCGTCGGCGTTATCGTCGTTCTGCTCGTTATTGTCGGCATCTACCTCTGGTCCACCTACAACGGGTTGGTCACCTCGAACGTCCGCGTCGACGAGGCGTGGAGCGACATCACCGTGCAGCTCAAGCGCCGAGCCGATCTCCTGCCGAACCTGATCGAGACGGTCAAGGGGTACGCCGCTCACGAGAAGGGTGTATTCGAGGCTGTCACCAAGGCTCGTGCAGAGTCCATCTCTGCCAGCACGCCAGCCGAGGCATCCGTCGCTGAGAACCACGTCCAGTCCGCGCTCAAGAGCGTTTTCGCCGTTGCCGAGGCCTACCCGCAGCTCCAGGCCAGCCAGAACTACCTGCAGCTGCAGGGCGAGCTGGTCGACACCGAAGACAAGATCCAGGCCAGCCGTCGTTTCTACAACGGTGGCGTGCGCGACCTCAACACCAAGATCAAGATCTTTCCGAACACTCTCTTCGTGCGGGGTCTCGGCTTCACCGAGCGCGAGTTCTTCGAGGTTGCCGACGCCGCAGCTATCGCGGAACCGCCTCGCGTCCAGTTCTAAGCCGCCGCTCACACAGACGAATCCCGCACGCCTGAGGCCTGCCCATGTATAGAAATATCGCCGCCAACAAGCGCAACACCGTGCTCATCATGATCGCTTTCGTGATCATTCTCGGCGCTCTCGGTATCGCTGTGAGTTTCTTCGTCTCGCCCGGTGACTACACGATCGCCATCGTGGTCTTCGTCGGGTCGATTCTCTACGCCGTCTTCCAGTATTTCTTCGCGAGTGGCCAGGCCGTGGCGATGAGCGGAGCGCAGCAGATCCAGAAGTCGGATAACCCGCGGCTGTACCGCATCGTCGAAAACCTCTCCATCACGACCGGCTCGCCGATGCCCAAGGTGTACATCGTCAACGACCCGGCACCGAATGCGTTCGCGACCGGTCGCGATCCCGAGCATGCAATCGTCGCGGCCACTACGGGACTTCTCGACATCATGACCGACTCGGAGCTCGAGGGCGTCATGGCTCACGAGCTCGGGCACGTGCGCAACTACGACATCCGGGTGTCCCTGATCGTCTTCGGACTTGTCGTCGCCGTGGGGTTCATCTCGGACATCTTCCTGCGTTTCGCTTTCTTCGGCGGAGGTAACCGCAATAACAACAACAACGGCGGCGGAAACCCGATCATGCTCGTCATCGGCATCGTCGCCCTGCTGGTCGCTCCACTTGTCGCGGCCGTTGTGCAGTCAGCGATCTCCCGCCAGCGCGAGTACCTCGCCGACGCGACGGGTGCGTTGACCACCCGCCACCCGGACGCGCTCGCGAGCGCCCTCGAGAAGCTGGCCGCCTACGGCCGCCCGATGCAGCGCCAGAACTCGACCATGGCGCACATGTGGATCTCCGACCCGACCAAGCCCGGCATCATGGACCGCCTGTTCAGCACCCACCCACCGATCGCCGACCGCGTGGTTCGCCTGCGCGAGAGCGGCGGCACGTTCTAACTCGCTTTCTCCGCCGCGAGGTCGGACTTTCGGGGCGGTCGTGAGCCCTTACGGCCCCGAAACCCCGGTCTCACGCGACGCCCAAGCCGCATTCAGCGCGGGGGACAGGTCGCCGCGTCCGGTGAACTCGACCGAGTCGAGCCCCTGCCAGGCCCGGGTGTTCTCGAGCAGCGGCACGATGCGCTCTTCGATGCCGGCCGGGGCATGCGCCTCGCGCCACGCTGACTGCACGCGCAGCACCCGGTTCTGCCTGTCGTTCTTGAGATCGATGCGGCCGACGAGCGCATCGTCGATGAGGATCGGCAGCGAGTAGTACCCGAATACCCGCTTCGGCTCGGGGGTGTAGATCTCGATGCGGTAGTGGAAGTCGAACATCCGCTCGGCGCGAGCGCGTTCCCAGACCACCGGGTCGAAGGGGGACAGCAGGGCGCCGGCGTTCATCGTGCGGGGGATGCGGGCTTCGCGGTGCAGGTAACCGGGCTGCTTCCAGCCCTCGACGGTGACCGGCACGACGTCGCCCGCGTCCACGAGGTCCTTCAGCGCGAGCGCCGCCGGTGCCTGCTTGATCCGGTAGTAGTCGGCGAGGTCGCGCAGGGTGCCGACGCCGTGGGCTTGTGCGGACAGCGCCATGAGCCGCCGCACCGCATCGGTTTCTGTGACCCGCTGGTCGAGAACCGAGGCGGGCAGGCGCTGTTCGGCGAGCGCATAGGTGCGTTCGAACCGGGTGCGTCCGGCGGAGACCACCTCACCCCAGCCGAACAGGTACTCCAGGCCGAGCTTGACACTCGACCAGCCCCACCATCCGCCCTCGCCCTTTCCGGAATCGTGCTCGATCTCGCTCGCGGCGATCGGCCCCTTGTCTCGGAGCTCGGCCCGCAGCCAGTCGAGCATTGCCGCGTTGTCGCGCACCCAGGAATCCTGCTGGCCGTACCACCGTTCGCGCCGGGCTTCCATGCGCCAACGGAACAGCGGCCAGTTCTCGATCGGGATGATCGCGGCCTCATGGGCCCAGTACTCGGTGTAGGCGCTCTTCCGGGAGAAGGTGAGGCGGTCGAGATCGGCTTTGTCGTAGTGACCCAACCGGGCGAAGACGGGAAGGTAGTGACTGCGTTCGAAGACGTTGACAGAATCGAGCTGCAGCAGGCCGAGGCGCTGGACGAGGGTGTTGAGCTGGCGGGTACCGATGGTCGACGGTCTCGGTCGTCCGAAACCCTGCGCAGCAAGCGCGACGCGTCGTGCCTGCGCGGCCGACAGTGCCGCTGAAGATCGGGGATTCACCACACCTCGACCCTATCCAGCACCCACGACAACCGACAGCGGCAGACGACGACCAGAATGTGACCCCCTGTATAGTCGGCGTTAACCTGATTGTCCCCCGTTAGAGGGCTTATTCTCCTATTTTTCACGGAGGCCAGTCGGTATCCATCTGCTCGCACACAGCGCGAGCGGCCGATGAGCCACCAGGAGGAACTCTTGTTCACAAAGCGTCACCTCGCCACGGTTGCAGTTTTCGCCGCCGCCGCGATCTCGTTGAGTGCCTGCGCAAGCGGCACCGGCGCTCCCGCAGACGGTGCGGCCGACGCCGCCACCGCCACCAGCGCCGAAGAATTCGGCGGCCTCGACGCACTCGAAGAAGCAGCCAAGGCGGAGGGACAGCTCAACGTCATCGCGCTTCCCGACAACTGGGCCAACTACGGTGCCATCAAGGCAGCCTTCGAGGACAAGTACGGCATCACCGTCAACTCGGACAACCCCGACATCTCCAGCGCCGAAGAAATCACCGCCGCTGACAACCTCAAGGGCCAGGACACCGCCCCCGACGTCTTCGACCTCGGAACCGCGGTCGCGCTGACCAGCCTCGACTACTTCGCGCCGTACCAGGTGTCGAACTGGGCCGAGATCCCGGACGAGAACAAAGAATCGACCGGCCTGTGGGTCAACGACTACACCGGCAGCATGTCGATCGGCTACAACTCACAGTCGGTTCCTGCTCCCACGTCGCTCGACGACCTCCTCGATGCCGACTACAAGGGTGCAGTAGCCCTCAACGGTGACCCGACGCAGGCCGGCGCAGCGTTCGCGGCAATCGGGCTCGCCACCGTGCAGAGCGGCGGAACCCTCGACGACTTCACCCCCGGCATCGAGTTCTTCGAGAAGCTGAACAAGGCGGGCAACTTCGTGCCGCTCGACGCGACCCCGGCGACCATCGCATCCGGTGAGACCAAGGTCGTCTTCGACTGGAGCTACAACAACCTCGCCGCGTCGGCGACGACTCCCGACTGGAAGGTGCTGACCCTGCCGGGAACGGCATACACCAGCTACTACAACCAGGCCGTGAGCGTGGATGCCCCGCACCCCGCCGCTGCCCGCCTCTGGCAGGAATTCCTGTACAGCCCCGAAGCGCAGAACCTGTTCATCGAGGGTGGCGCGTACCCGGTGACCCTGGACGCGATGACCGAGGCCGGAACCGTGGACGCCGACGCGATCGCTGCAATCGGTACCATCGACGGTGAGCTCGTCACGCCTACCGAGGAGCAGTCGGCAGCGGCCGCCACGCTGCTCGCCGATAAGTGGGCCGCGGCAATCGGCTAACAGCCGATACCGCTGCACGCCATACAGACAGTGACTGTCGCCAACGCGCCAGCACTGGTGAAGGGTGACGCCGATGCAACCGCTCGGCGTCACCCGCTCACCGGTTCTGGCCCCGCCCCGCGCCTTGCCCGCTTGCGGGGCCTGCTGAAATACGTCGGCCTGACGCCCTTCGCTGTCTATGTCGTGCTCTTCCTGGCGATCCCGACAGTGCTCGCCGTGACTACCGGGTTCTTCGACGCGGATGGCGGGTTCACTCTCGCAAACATCTCCGGCCTGCTCGAACCGGTAGTGCTCGGCACGTTCCTCAGTTCGTTCGGCGTCTCAGCCCTGTCGGCGGTCATCGGCTCGATCGTCGGCGCCCTGGTCTGCTACGCGCTTCTCGGCACGAAACCGGATGGCCCGTTGCGCTCGGTCATCAACAGTGGCAGCAGCGTTCTCGCGCAGTTCGGCGGTGTCATGCTGGCATTCGCGTTCATCGCCTTCATCGGTGGGCAGGGACTCGTCACCGTGTTCCTCGCCGACACCTTCGGGATCAACATCTTCGAGAACGGCATCTGGCTCTATCAGGTGCCGGGGCTTCTGCTTCCCTACGTGTACTTTCAGGTTCCACTCATGATCATCACGTTCATGCCCGCGCTCGAGGGACTCAAGTCGCAGTGGGCCGAGGCGAACGCCACCCTCGGCGGAACACGGTTCACCTACTGGACCAGGATCGCCTTCCCCGTTCTGGCGCCGTCGTTCTTCGGAAGCCTGCTACTGCTCTTCGCCAATGCGTTCTCGTCGTACGCCACGGCAGCCGCGCTCATCAGCCAGGGCTCCCAGATCGTTCCGCTGCAGATTCGCGGCGCGCTGATCAGCGAGACCGTGCTCGGCCGCGAGAACATGGCCGGCGCCCTCGCGCTCGGCATGATCGTCGTCATGGTCATCGTCATGTGGGGCTACTCGGTGCTGCAATCCCGCACCGCCCGGTGGCAGCGATGAGCCGCGCCAGCTCGAACGCGGTGCGGATCGGCACCGAGCCGTCCAAGCTCGCCCGTGGCGTGATCCTGGCGATAGTCGGCATCGTCTTCCTGCTGCCGCTCGTGGCGATGTTGGAGTTCACCTTCCGCGACGGGTTCGAAGGCGCTCATACCCTCGGGCACTGGACGACACTGTTCTCGCCGGAGAGCGCTCGCACTTACCGCTCGCTCTTCACCGGGGTGAGCAATTCGTTCCTTCTCGCTGCCGTGACCGTTGCGATCGTGTTGGTCGTCCTGTTGCCGACGATGATCCTCGTGCAGCTGCAGTTCCCGAAGCTGCGCCGGGTGCTGGAATTCATCTGCATCATTCCGATCACGGTGCCGGCAATCGTGCTCGTAGTCGGCCTCGCCCCGGTCTACGCGATAGTCGTCCGCGTCTTCGGCGGCTCGATCTGGACTCTGGCGTTCGCATACGGGATCACCGTGCTTCCCTACGCCTACCGGGCGATCCAGTCGAACCTCGACGCCGTCGACGTGATCACCCTGAGCGAGGCGGCTCGGTCACTCGGCGCCGGCTGGCTCAACGTGCTGTGGCGGGTTCTGCTGCCGAACCTGCGCCGGGGCATCCTCGCCGCCGCGTTCATCTCGGTCGCAGTGGTTCTGGGTGAATTCACCATCGCGTCGCTGCTCAACCGGGTGAACCTCCAGACCGCGATGCTGCAGATCTCGCAGTCCGACCCGTTCGTCGCTGTCATCTGCGCGTTGCTCGCCCTCGCTTTCGCTTTCATCCTTCTTCTCGTCATCGGCCGCGTCGGCCAGCCCAAACGCGGCAATCGGAGTGATTCATGACCATCGCACCCACCTCATCCGCGTCGCGCACTGCCGACGCGCGCGCCGGAGCCACTGTCGAGCTCATCGACGTGGTCAAGGACTATTCCGGACAGCGCGCGCTCGACGCGATCGGCCTCAGCGTCGCGCCCGGTGAGTTCGTCGCGCTTCTGGGCCCGTCCGGCTGCGGTAAGACGACGGCACTCCGCTCACTCGCCGGGCTCGAGAGCATCGACGGCGGCGAGATCCGGATCGACGGCAAGAACGTGGTCAGCACACCGACCAACAAGCGCGATCTCGGCATGGTCTTCCAGAGCTACTCGCTCTTTCCGCACATGACCACTCTCGAGAACGTCGAGTTCGGCCTGCGGATGCGCCGGGTCGCTGCCGATGAACGCCGCACCCGCGCGCTCGAGGCTCTCGAGATGGTCGGTCTCGGCACGTTCGCATCGCGGTTCGCCCACCAGCTCTCCGGCGGACAGCAGCAGCGGGTGGCGCTGGCCCGCGCGCTCGTCACGCGCCCACGGGTTCTTCTGCTCGACGAGCCGCTCAGTGCGCTCGACGCCAAGGTGCGCGTGCAGCTGCGCGAGGAGATCCGCCGGATCCAGACCGACCTCGGGATCACCACCCTCTTCGTCACGCACGACCAGGAGGAAGCGCTCGCGGTCGCTGACCGGGTCGCGGTGATGCGCGAGGGGAAGATCGAACAGATCGGCACCCCGGAAGAGCTCTACACGACCCCGGCAACACCGTTCGTAGCTAACTTCGTCGGACTGAGCAACCGTCTCGACGCCGTGCTGACCGACGGCTCGGTGGCGGTTCACGGTGCGACCCTCGCCGTGCTCGGCGCACCGCAACCCGACGGGCCGGTCACCGCGTTTGTTCGGCCGGAAGACATCGTCATCGACCCGGCTGGCACGATCGACGCGACCGTGCTCACCTCGAGTTTTCTCGGATCACTGCGTCGCACCGTTGTCGCGACGGCTGACGGCTCTCACCTGTCGGTGCAGCACGACGTGTCAGAGCGTACCCAGCCCGGCGACACCATCCGGCTGCGCCTGCGCGGCAACGCCGTGGCAGTGAGCGCGCGCGAGTAGCGATCCACCCGGCTCGATTCACCCAGCATTTGCCCAGAACCGCCGGTCGCACCTGACCGGCGGTTCTAGACTTGGGCGATGATCTTCGGGCGCAAGAAAAAGATAGATTCCCCTTCACCCCTCGGCCGGGATGTGCCCACCGGACCCGATCGCAAGCGCCAGGTCGAGCTCGCCATCCCCATGGGCGTCGAGGTCGGCGGACAGTTCGCCTGGCGACTACTCGCCATCGGCGCCGTCATCGTGGTCTTCGGCTTTGTCGTCGCCCAGCTCAAAGACATCGTCGTCCCCCTGCTCATCGCCGTACTCGTAGCGTCACTGCTCGTGCCGCTGGTCAACTTCCTCACCCGCCACAAATGGCCCCGCGGCCTGGCCGTGGCCCTCGCCATGGTTCTCACGCTCGGCATCATCTCCGGGCTCATCTTCCTGGTAGTCAGCCAGATCCGCGCCGGGTCCGCGGGAATCGCCGAGCGCGTGACCGTCGCCTGGGGTGACTTCACGACATTCCTCGCGGCACCTCCGCTCGAGATCAACGAGGCAGACCTCAACGGCTATATCGACCAGGCAATGAAGGCGTTCCAGGCGGACTCCGGGGTGTTCTTCTCCGGGGCGCTCTCGGTGGGCACCACCGGCCTGCACGCCGTCACCGGGTTCCTGCTCGTGATCTTCTCGACCCTCTTCATCCTCATCGATGGCAAGGGCATCTGGGGCTGGATCGTTCGCCTCTTCCCGCGTCGCGCCCGCCGCGCCGTCGACGGCGCCGGCCACGCCGGCTGGTTGACCCTCTCTACCTTCGTGAAGGTGCAGATCTTCGTCGCATTCATCGACGCTGTCGGAATCGGCCTCGGCGCGTTCATCATCGGTTTTGTCGTGACCGGCGAACCCGGTGGTTTCCCGCTCGTCATTCCGATCGCCATCCTGGTCTTCCTCGCGTCATTCATCCCCGTTGTCGGTGCCGTGGTCTCCGGTGTCGTCGCCATCCTCATCGCGCTCGTCTTCCTCGGCCCGGTTCCCGCGCTCGTGATGCTCGGTGTCGTGCTCGGTGTGCAGCAGCTCGAAGGCCATGTCTTGCAGCCGATCGTCATGGGAACCGCCGTCAAGGTGCATCCGCTTGCCGTCGTTCTGGCCGTGGCTGCCGGGTCGTTCATCGCGGGGATCCCCGGTGCACTGTTCGCTGTTCCCTTCATCGCTGTACTCAATGTCATGGTCAAGTACATCTCGAGCGGCACGTGGCGCACTGCGCGACGTCCGGGCGTCGATGACCTCGCCTCGGCAAGCGATACAGTGAAGACAAATGGCTGAAAAAACGTTTGCCGGGCCCACGCTCGCCGATTTCGAGGATGCCCGGGAACGCGTTGCCGCGGTCGCCGATGTCACCCCGATGGAGACCGCGCGCTTTCTCAGCGATGAGCTGGACTCGCCCGTGTTCCTCAAGTGCGAGAACCTGCAGCGCACCGGGTCGTACAAGATCCGCGGTGCCTACAATCGGCTCTCGCGCCTGACCGACGAAGAGAAGGCGCGCGGTGTCGTCGCGGCATCCGCCGGCAACCACGCCCAGGGCGTCGCGTTCGCCGCACGCGAGCTCGGCATCAAGGCCACGATCTTCATGCCCGTCGGTGTCGCACTGCCCAAACTGCAGGCGACGAAGGGCTACGGCGCGGATGTCGTGCTCCGCGGCCACACCGTCGAAGAGCCGCTGCGCGCGGCAGCAGAATTCGCCGAGATCACCGGTGCCATCTTCATCCCCCCGTTCGACCACTGGGATGTCGTCGCTGGCCAGGGAACCCTCGGCCTCGAGATCCTGGAACAGGTTCCGGATGTCGACACCATCGTCATCCCGATCGGTGGCGGCGGCCTGATCTCCGGTGTGTCGAGCGCGGTCCGCCAGCAGGCAGCGCTCACCGGTCGCACCGTGCGCATCATCGGGGTGCAGGCTGCGAACGCTGCACCGTACCCGGTCTCGATCACCAACGGCTACGTCACCGAGGTGAAGACGCGGCCGACCATCGCCGACGGAATCAACGTGGCCAAGCCCGGCGAGCTGAACTTCGCCATCATCAAGGACACCGTCGATGAGATCATCGTCGTCGACGACGACCTCATCGCGCAGGCGATGCTGCTGTTGCTCGAGCGCGGCAAGCTCGTCGTCGAGCCCGCTGGCGCTGTAGGTGTCGCCGCGATCCTGTCCGAGCTCATCTACGACGCCGGCAAGACCGTCGTCATCCTCAGCGGGGGCAATATCGACCCGCTCATGATGGCGCGCGTCATCGATCACGGGCTTGCGGCATCCGAGCGCTACCTCAAACTGCGTATCCCGCTTCCCGACCGTCCCGGCCAGCTGGCACGGACCGCCGCGATCGTGGCCGAAGCCAACGCGAACGTCGTCGAGGTGCTGCACACCCGCCACACCGGCGGTATGCAGATCAGCGAGGTCGAGCTCGAGCTGCACATCGAGACGCGCGGACCCGAGCACGCCGAAGAGGTCCTCGGCAAGCTGCGCGACGAGGGCTACGAGCCCCGGGTCGACTTCTAGCCTCGCTATTCATGGAAACGGCTCCTCACTCCCGCGATGGCGGGGGTGAGGAGCCGTTTCATCTACAGGGACTACGGGTCAGGGGATGTAGGTCTCTACCGAGACGATCTCCACCGTGATCTGCTTACCGTTCGGGGCGGTGTACGCCGTCGAGTCGCCGACCTTGAGGCCGATGATGGCGGTTCCCAGCGGGCTGCCCTCGCTGTAGACGTCTAGGTCGCTGTCGCCGACGATCTCGCGGCTACCGAGCAGGAAGGTGCTCGGGTCGCCGAGGATCTTCGCGGTGATGACCGTACCGGGTTCCACGACGCCGTGGCTCTCGGGAGTCTCGCCGACCGTCGCGTGACGCAGCAGCTCGGTGAGTACCCGGATGCGGGCCTCCATCTTGCCCTGCTCTTCTTTGGCGGCGTGGTAGCCGCCGTTCTCCTTGAGGTCGCCCTCTTCGCGGGCAAGCTCGATCTTCTTTGCAATCTCGAGGCGACCCTCACCGGTGAGCTGTTCGAGCTCGGCGGTGCGTCGGTCGAACGCCTCCTGGGTCAGCCAGGTGACTGAACTGTCGCTAGCCACAATGCGCTCCTTACAAAGGGAAAACCGGCCGTAACTGGCCGGTCTCGGGTGATGAATGCCCCAGCTTAGGCGAGCCAGCAGTGATGAATCAACCCGGTAACCGGCTTCTCTGAGGTGCGCACGGTCTCGACCAGATCTCGCGTGTTGCTCTCGGAGGCCGGGATATCGATGATCTTCCAGCCGATTACCGAGAAGCTGGAGTTCAGGGCCTGCACGGCACACGACACTTCGGTGCCCGCGTCGACGGTGAGCGAGAATCGCACGTCGATCGAGTTGTCGGTGACATTCGAGTAGCCGGTGTCGCGCGTCTGCAGCTGGGCGCCGGTGGCGAACAGGCCAGCCCAGAGCAGCCAGGCTCCGAACACCACGGCGAAAGCGCCGACGGCGACGATGAAAAAGAGGCGCGTGCGGCGGGTGGCTTTCGGGGTGCGGCCGTATCGGTCGTCGAGATCGGTGTTCCGCTGGTCGCTGGGGGAGGCCTGCTCGGTGATCGACACTAAAACTCCCCATGCTGCGGTTACTCTTGAGGCAAGGCTATTCGTTATCCCTAGGAGTTTGGTGACACTGCGACTACTGGCGGTGCACGCCCATCCCGACGACGAGTCGAGCAAGGGCGCAGCGACCTATGCCTACTACCGGAGCCTCGGTGCCCGTGTGCTTGTCGTGAGCTGCACCGGCGGGGAACTCGGGGACATCCAGAACCCCGAACTCGGTGCTGTCGAGACCGCGATGGCCGACCGGGACATGGGCGGGCTGCGCCGGGTCGAGATGGCCGGCGCCCAGGCGGCGATGGACATCGAGCACCGCTGGCTCGGCTTCACCGATTCCGGCCTGCCCGAAGACGGTGAGAGCATCCGCCCCGACAGCTTTGCCGCGCTGCCGATCGAGTTTCCCGGTGCACCGCTCGTGAAGATCTTCCGCGAGTTCCGCCCGCACGTGCTCGTCAGTTACGACGAGAACGGCGGATACCCGCATCCGGACCACATCCGCTCCCACGAGGTAGCGGTCTGGGCCAAGAAGGCGGCTGCGGACGCCACGGTGCTTCCCGAGCTCGGCGCACCCTGGACGACGCAGAAGCACTACTACGACCGCATCTTCAACTCGCAGCGGGTCAATGCCGTCTACGCCGAGCTGCTCGCCCGCGACCCGGAGGGCGAGCTCACCGCGCAGTTCGCCGAGATGCGTGAGTGGATGAGCGAGCGAGGCGAACTGCCCCAGCCGACAACCCGCGTGCCAGCCGGCGAGTTCTTCGAGACCCGCGACCGGGCACTGCGTTCGCACGCCAGCCAGGTTCCGCTCGACAGCAAGTTCTTCTACTGGCCGAACGATGTGCAGGCGGTCGCGTGGCCGACCGAGGATTTCGACCTCGTCGAGTCGCTCGTCGAGACAGAGCTGCCGGAAACCGACCTATTTGCAGGAATCAGTGCCGATGCCGGCGCTGGCGACAACACCGATGAGGACACTGAATGACCGTCTTGACCGCGCTGGGTGACAGCGCCCTTCGTGCATCCGTCTGGATCGCGCAGGCGACGCCGACTCCGACCCTGCCTCCGGCCTTCACGGGCAACGAGGACACGATCACCCCGACCTGGGTCGGTTTCGCGTTCACATTTGCGATTGCGGCAATCACCCTGTTCCTCATCATCGACATGGTGCGCCGGGTGCGCCGGGTGCGCTACCGCGCCGAGATCCGCGAGCGACTGGAAGAAGAAGCTGCCGCTGAAGCGGGACCGCAGCCGCCAGCCTGACCTAGGCTCCGGTCACGAGCCAGCTCGTCGTCCGCGCGCGAAGCCCGAGGGTTATCGCGCGGGCAGCGATATAGCCGTACCCGAACGCGAGCCACAGCCAGGTGAGACCGGCGGTTCCCCTCGGGTGCACGACAGCCACCGCGACGAGCATCGGCAGGTAGACCGCGAGGTTCACCAGCCCGGTAATGGCGAGGTACTTCGCGTCGCCGGCCCCGATGAGCACGCCGTCGAGAACAAAGACATAGCCGGCCAGCGGCACGCCGGCGGCCATGACGAGCAGTGTCACCGTGATCGCCTGCTGCACCGCCGGGTTCGACGAGAACACCGGGCCGAGCAGCACAGCGGATGCGGCGACAAGTGCACCGAGCACGACCCCGCTGCCGAGTCCCCACTGCACGAGCCTGTGCATGATGGCGCGGGTTCGGTCGACCTGGGACGCCCCGAGACCGTGCCCGATGAGGGCCTGCCCGGCTATCGCCAGCGAGTCGAGTACGAACGCCAGTGTGAAGAAGACCGTCGTGGCGACCTGGAAGGCGGCGAGCTCGATGACCCCGAGCGAGGTCGCAACCGCAACACTGCCGAGGATCGCGGCCCGCAAGCTTGCGGTGCGCACGAGCAGCCAGCCACCCGATGCGGCAACCCCGCGCACCCCGGCCAGGCCGGGCCGCAGGCTGACGCCGGCGACGCGTGCCCGGCGCACGGCAATCGCGATGAGGACGGCGGCCATTCCCCACTGGGCGATGACCGTTCCGGTGGCTGAACCCGCGATCCCGAGGCCCAGGCCGTAGATGAGCACGACATTGAGCACGATATTGGCGCCGAACCCGGCGCCCGCGACAATGAGTGGCGTGCGGGTGTCCTGCAGCCCGCGGAACAGCCCGGTCGCCGCGATCACCAGCAGCATCGCGGGAAGGCCGGCGAGGGAGATCGTCAGGTAGGTCGAGGCAGCATCGGCGACTCCGGGGGTGCTCGGGAAGAGGCCGACCAGTGGACGGGCAAGCACGAGACCGGCGAGGCCGAGAGTCACTCCCAGCAGGAGGGCGAGCCACAGGCCATCGAGCCCGGCGCGAATCGCACCGGGGATGTTTCCGGAGCCGAGCATCCGGGCCACCGCCGGGGTCGTGGCGTAGGCGAGGAAGATGAGCAGCCCGATGACCGTCTGCAGCAGTGCACTCGCGATGCCGAGGCCGGCGAGGGACGTCTCGCCGAGGTGACCGACAAGTGCCGTGTCGGTGAGCAGGAACAGCGGTTCAGCGACGAGGGCACCGAGGGCGGGCACCGCGAGGCGGAGGATGTCGCGGTCGAGTGCCTTCTTCGCAATCGGCCCGGTCATTCGGCCAGCCCAGTCATCTCCGTGAGCCTACCCGGCGAGCGAGAAATACTTTCTGTCCGTTGTCGATATCCGCCTGGCCCGTTCGACGCCATAGTAGGAGGACGCACCAGGCGGCCTCGACGATCCACCCGATACCCCAAGGAGTACCCCATGAAGTTCATGCTCATCATGCGTGCAAACGACGATGCGAAGACCGCCTACGAGAACATGCCTTTTTCTGAGGTCATCGAGAAGATGGGCGCGTACAACGAGTCGATGATCAACGCCGGCGTTCTGGTCGCCGGCGATGGCCTCGCCGACGACCTGAGCGAAGCGTTCGTGGTCGACTTCGCTGGCGAGACGCCGATCGCCACCGACGGCCCGTACGGTGAGACCCACGAGCTGTTCAGCGGCTTCTGGATCATCCAGGTGTCGTCGAAAGAGGAAGCCGCGGAGTGGGCGAGCCGCGCACCTCTCGGAGCCGGCTCGAAGCTCGAGGTTCGCCGGGTCACCGACATGAGCGACTTCGAGAAATTCGCCGAAACCGACGCACTCAAAGCAGAAGCAGCCTGGCGGGCGGAAAACGGCCAGGAGTAGCGAAGGCCGCACCGGGAGACGACCATGGCCGATGTGAAGCGCACTGTCGACGCGCTCTGGCGGATCGAGAGCGCGCGGATCGTCGGCACACTCGCCCGGGTCACCGGAGACCTCGGCCTGGCCGAGGATCTCGCCCAGGAAGCCGTCGTCGACGCCCTCGCGCAGTGGCCGGAGTCGGGAATCCCGCAGAATCCCGGCGCCTGGCTCACCGCGGTCGCCAAGCGCAAGGCCATCGACGCCTGGCGGCGACGTGATCGCCTCGACGACCGGTACCGGGCGCTCGCGCACGAGCTCGACGACTCGGTTGCCGGCGCTGACGCCTGGCAACCGATCGGCGACGACGTTCTTCGCCTGGTGTTCACCGCCTGCCACCCCGTGCTCAGTCGCGAGGCGCAGGTCGCCCTCACGCTCCGGGTCGTCGGCGGCCTCACCACCGAAGAGATCGCGCGCCTGTTCCTCGTGCCGGTCGCCACCGTGCAACAGCGCATCACCCGGGCGAAGAAGACCCTCGGTGCCGCGAAAGTGCCGTTCGAGGCGCCGGATCCGGCAGAGTGGCGCGCGCGGCTCGGTTCCGTTCTCGGCGTGGTCTACCTGGTCTTCACCGAGGGATACGCCGCGACGTCGGGTGACCGCTGGATTCGCGCCGAGCTCGCCGAAGAAGCCCTGCGGCTCGGCCGCGTGCTCGCCGCGCTCGTCCCCCGCGAGCCGGAGGTGCACGGCCTGGTAGCCCTGATGGAGCTGCAGGCTTCCCGATTCGGGGCGCGGGTCAATGCCTCCGGTGAGCCGATCCTGCTCGCCGACCAGGATCGAACCCGCTGGGACCACTCGCAGATCGCGCGGGGGATAGCTGTTCTCGCCCGTGCCGACGGAGTGGGTCGCGGTCGTGGCCCTTACGCGCTGCAGGCGGCGATCGCGGAGTGCCACGCCATCGCGCCGAGTGTCGACGGCACCGACTGGGCGCGGATAGTGCTGTTGTACGAGGCCCTCGGACGGATCGCCCCGAACCCCGTGGTGGACCTCAATCGTGCTGTTGCGGTGTCGATGGCGACCGGCCCGGCATCCGCCCTGGCGATCGTCGACCGCATGGTCGACGACGGGTCACTGCGGGGGTCGTACCTGCTGCCGAGTGTGCGCGGCGAACTGCTCACGCGGCTCGGGCGCCGCGACGAGGCCCGGTCCGAACTCGCCACCGCAGCAGCGCTCGCGGCCAACACGCGTGAACGCGACGTGCTGCTCGCGAAGATCGCGGCACTCTGACCTGGCGAGCCGGCTGGGTCTTTGGGAACGATCACGCAACGTTGTGTCACACGATTGGGAGATTATGGATGGAGGGTCGATCATAGAAGAACAATGCCGAACGATGACACGTCACCTTCTGCCGCTCCCACGACCGCGGCTGCGCTCGCCGAAGCCGGATACCCGGCGTGGCGGGCCTCGCGCCTCGCCTCGGTTGTTGCTCCCACCGGCAACCTCGCGCTCATCGAGACCCGCTGGCTGACCGGCGACGACGCTGCCGCTGACGCCGCGTTTGCCGCCGCGCTGAAAGACAGTCCAACCACGGTCATCGTCACCCGTCTCGAGCGCCGCAACCTCGATACCGGCGAACCGGAGCACGGCATCCGCCTCTGGGATTCCGCGTCGCCCGCGATCGCCGCGTTCGACGACGTGCCGGTATTCGACTTCGACCCGAGCTGGGTCATCGAGGCAGAATTCACTCCCGTCGCCGGCGACCGGACGATCCCGTTCGAGCACATCCGCGACAACGGCGGAAGCCGCGAGCTGGTGGTGCCCGGCGACATCCGTTTCACCCGCGACGGAGTGGACTACGCGCTGAGCGCGTTCGATGACAACGGGACCCTGCTTCTCGTCTTCGGCGACGCCACAAACCGCGCCACCGATGACACCGCGACCTACTCATCGGGGCGATTCCTGTTCGTGCAGCGAACGGATGCCGGCGGCTTCGGAGAACCCGGCACCGTCATCCTCGACTTCAACCGCGCCTTCGTGCCGCCCTGCGGCTTCTCGGTGCAGTACAACTGTCCACTCCCGCCAGCGCAGAACCGGTTCGCCGGACCTGTGCTCGCGGGTGAACGGTCGGTGGCCTTCCGAGACGGCTTCGACATCTACCAGGCGCTGGCAGCCTAGCTTCGCCTCCCGGACCGGTTCCGGTCCGCCCGCAGTGACGCGGAAACCTACTTTCCCCTTGCACCACAGCACCGCTCGGGCGCGCATCCCTGTCGCGCCCGCGCACCAATCCAGGAGTGTCATGAAGAAGTCCTTCACAACCAAAGCCCTAGTCGGGGTCAGCGTCGCGCTCGCCGCAACCCTCGCTCTCGCCGGGTGCGCAACGACGCCGGCGGCCGAAACCGGCGACGCGGTTATCGAGATCGGTTCGCTCTACGAGCCGCAGAACCTCAGCAACACCGGCGGCGGTGGGCAGGGTGTCACCGAGGCGTTCAACGGCAACGTCTACGAGGGACTGTTCAAACTCACGGACGACGGGGCCGTCGAGCCGCTTCTCGCCCAGAGCAACACGGTGAGCGACGACGGACTGACCTACACGTTCACCCTGCGCGACGGCGTGACGTTCCACTCCGGTGCGACGCTCACTTCAGCAGACGTGAAGGCGAGCATCGAGGCCGTTCTCGCCGAGGACTCGCAGTCGGCGCGCAAGAGCAGCTTCGGGGTCGTCTCCGACATCGCGACGCCGGATGACGCCACCGTCGTCATCACGCTGGCCGAGCGCTCTATCTCGTTCATCTACAACCTCAGCTACATCTGGATCGTGAACGCCAAGGCCACCGACCTCGAGACCAGCGAAGACGGCACCGGCCCGTACACGCTCGGGGAGTGGAAGCGCGGAAGCTCGCTCAGCCTGGAGAAGTTCGACGGCTACTGGGGTGATGCACCGAAGAACGACGAGGTCGTCTTTACCTACTTCACCGACGCGACGGCCCTCGGCAACGCGCTGCTGACCGACCAGATCGACATCATCACGAGTGTGCAGAGCCCGGATGCCCTCACCCAGTTCGCCGACAATGCCGACTACGTCGTGAGCGACGGAAAGTCGACCACCAAGGAACTCCTCGCCTTCAACGACCGCGTCGCACCGTTCGACACCGTCGACGTGCGCAAGGCGATCTACTCGGCGATCGACACCAAGAAGCTGCTCAACTCGATCTGGGGCGACTACGGAACCCTCATCGGTTCGATGGTGCCGCCGACCGACCCCTGGTACGAAGACCTGACCTCAGAGAACCCGTACGACCCGGCGCTGTCCAAGCAGCTACTGGCCGATGCCGGCTTCGCCGACGGATTCGCGTTCACCCTCGACACCCCGACCTACGACCCGCACCCCGCGGTCGCCGAGTTCATCAAGAGCGAACTCGCCAAAGTGAATATCGACGTGACGATCAATTCGATCAGCGCCGACGAGTGGTACACGAAGGTCTTCCAGGAGCAGGACTTCGAGGCCACGCTGCAGGAGCACGTCAACGACCGTGACGTCGTCTGGTACGGCAACCCCGACTTCTACTGGGGCTACAACAACGCCGACGTGACCACCTGGGTCGTCGAAGCCGAGCAGGCCAAAACCACCGAAGAGCAGACCGCGAAGCTGCGCCAGGTCAACGAGCAGATCGCGAAAGACGCCGCGAGTGTCTGGCTGTACCTCTACCCGCAGATCGTCGTGGCGTCGAGTGACGTGACCGGCTACCCGGTCAACGGCCTTAACTCGCAGTTCTTCGTCTACGACATCACCACGAAGTAATCACGGCCGCGGTGAACGGATGCCGGGGTCGGCATCCGTTCACCGTAGCCTTGGGCTGAAATGACCGTTTATCTGCTGCGACGATCCGCATTCCTGCTGGTCTCGCTCGTCATCGCCATGGTGGCTCTCTTCGTGCTGCTCCGGCTGCTGCCCGGCGACCCGGCCAACGCGCTGCTCTCGGTGAACGCGACTCCGGAGCAGATCGCGGCGGCGAAGGCCCAGGTCGGTTCCGACCAGCCGCTGCTCGAACAGTTCCTCAGCTGGTTCGCCAAGCTCGCGGTCTTCGATCTCGGTGAATCGTTCATCAGCACCCTCCCGGTCGCGCCGGAGATCGGCGCGAGACTCGTCGTCACCGTGCCCCTGACGCTCCTGGCGTTCGCGCTGGCGCTGGTTGTCTCGCTCGTCGCCGGATTCATCGCCGCGAACAAGTCCGACCGCTGGTACGGCATCCTGCTTTCGGGGTTCTCGCAACTCGGCGTTGCCGTGCCCGTCTTCTGGGTCGGGATCATCCTGGTCTCGGTGTTCGCCGTGCTGCTGCGGTGGTTCCCGTCCGGAGGGTTCCCCCGCGACGACTGGGCGAACCCCGCCGACGCGCTGCACTCGCTCACGCTGCCGGTGATCACCGTGGCCATCGTCATGAGCGCGTCGCTCACCCGTTACGTGCGCTCGGCGACTCTCGACGTGCTCGGCAGCGACTACCTGCGCTCGGCGCGCGCCCAGGGCTCTGGTTTTGTCGAGGCACTCTGGCGGCACGGGCTGCGCAACGCGGCCGTGCCGGTCATCTCGATCCTCGGTATCGAACTCGCCACCACCTTCCTCGGTGCAGTCGTCGTCGAGAGCGTCTTCGGCTTGCCCGGGTTGGGCAGCATGCTGCTCACCGCCATCCAGCAGCACGACTACCCGAACATCCAGGGCATCCTGTTCGTCAGCACCCTCGTCGTTCTCGTTATCGGTTTTCTCGCCGACGTCTCGCAGCGCCTCGTCGACCCGCGCCTGCGGCCGAGCATTTCGGGCAACCGGTGAGCGCCGCGCTTGTGAAGGGCGCCGTCGACCAGCTGGCCGTCGTCCCGGCCCGCCGCCACCGGTCGTGGACGTTGATCGTCGGTTCGATCCTCGTCGTGATCATCGCGGTCGCGGCGGTGGTGTCGCTCTTCTGGCTGCCCTATGCGACTGATGACACCACGGGCACCCGGCTGGAGGGTCCCGGTCCGCTCCACCTGCTCGGCACCGACAAACTCGGCCGCGACCTGCTGACGCAGTTGCTCGTGGGGGCCCGCATCGCGCTCGTGGTCGGACTGGGGTCGATCGTCATCGGC
>Ga0247729_10000124_pt1 | contig 36223 bp, 26 predicted proteins | sample UWRJL133311R2_FD_180958 | JGI IMG/M metagenome (GOLD analysis project Ga0247729, IMG submission 180958) | Plant litter microbial communities from Arlington Agricultural Research Station in Wisconsin, United States - UWRJ-L133-311R-2 | ecosystem: Environmental > Terrestrial > Plant litter >... | reverse complement strand
ATCCGTACTCCGACGTTAACGAAAGAGGGCCCGCAACCGAAGTTGCGGGCCCTCTTTGACAGTAAGTCTGAAGAGACTACTTGTTGATCTTCGTCACCGTACCGGCGCCGACGGTGCGGCCACCTTCACGGATAGCGAACGACAGTCCCTCTTCCATGGCGATGGGCTGAATCAGCTCAACGGTCATGTCGGTGGTGTCGCCGGGCATGACCATCTCGGTGCCCTCGGGCAGCGTGATGACGCCGGTGACGTCCGTGGTGCGGAAGTAGAACTGGGGACGGTAGTTGCCGTAGAACGGGTTGTGGCGTCCACCCTCATCCTTGGAAAGGATGTAGGCGGTGCCGTCGAAGTTCGTGTGAGGCGTAACGGAGCCGGGCTTGACAACAACCTGGCCGCGCTCGACATCTTCACGCTTCGTACCGCGAAGCAGCAGACCACAGTTCTCGCCGGCCCACGCCTCGTCGAGCTGCTTGTGGAACATCTCGATACCAGTGACCGTGGTCTTCTGGGTCGGGCGGATTCCAACGATCTCGACGTCCGAGTTGATCGCGAGCGTTCCACGCTCGGCGCGGCCCGTGACGACGGTTCCACGACCGGTGATCGTGAAGACGTCCTCGATCGGCATGAGGAACGGCTTGTCCTTGTCGCGGATCGGGTCCGGAACGGATGCGTCAACGGCTTCCATGAGCTCGAGGATGGACTTGGTCCACTTCTCGTCGCCCTCGAGAGCCTTCAGGCCCGAAACGCGGACGACAGGAGCGTCGTCTCCGTCGAAGCCCTGGCTGGAGAGGAGTTCGCGAACCTCGAGCTCAACGAGCTCAAGGATCTCTTCGTCGTCAACCATGTCGGACTTGTTCAGCGCGACGAGCAGGTACGGCACGCCGACCTGCTTGGCGAGCAGAACGTGCTCACGGGTCTGAGCCATCGGGCCGTCGGTCGCTGCAACCACGAGGATTGCACCGTCCATCTGAGCAGCACCGGTGATCATGTTCTTGATGTAGTCAGCGTGACCAGGGGCGTCAACGTGTGCATAGTGGCGCTTTGCGGTCTCGTACTCAACATGCGAGATGTTGATCGTGATACCACGCTGGCGCTCTTCCGGAGCCGAGTCGATCGACGCGAAGTCGCGCTGAACGTTGGTCGCGGACGGGTACGTGTCGGCGAGCACCTTGGAAATAGCCGCGGTGAGCGTCGTCTTTCCGTGGTCAACGTGACCGATAGTTCCGATGTTTACGTGCGGCTTGCTCCGCTCGAACTTGGCCTTAGCCACTGGGTCCTCCTCAGGACTCTGGTGTACAGCATCCGTTTGTCAGTGATGAAAACGGATGCCGTACGAATTGGTGTGTATTCATGTTACTCGGGCGAGGAACGCCTTCGCATTTCGGGCACAGGGCCCGGTAGGCAATAAGCCCATCGCTTGCGCGGTGGAGTTACTCGCCCTTGTTCTTCTGGATGATCTCGTCGGCCACCGCACGCGGCACTTCGGAGTAGCTGTCGAACGCCATTGAGTAGACAGCGCGTCCTGAGGTCTTAGACCTCAAGTCGCCAACATACCCGAACATCTCCGACAGTGGCACCTTGGCCGTGATGACCTTCACGCCCGTCGCGTCTTCCATTGACTGGATCTGACCGCGACGCGAGTTCAGGTCGCCGATGACGTCTCCCATGTATTCCTCTGGGGTACGCACTTCGACAGCCATCAGCGGCTCGAGCAACACGGGCTGCGCCTTGCGGGCAGCTTCCTTGAATGCCATCGAGCCGGCGATCTTGAACGCCATTTCTGACGAGTCAACGTCGTGAGCAGCGCCATCGAGGATGATTCCCCGGACGCCGACCATGGGGTAGCCGGCGAGTACGCCGACCTGCATCGACGCCTGGAAACCAGCGTCGATCGAACCGATGTACTCGCGAGGAATGCGACCACCGGTGACCTTGTTCTCGAACTCGTAGATCGAGTCGGGAGTGACCTCCATCGGCTCAAGCGAGATCTGCACCTTCGCGAACTGGCCGGATCCACCGGTCTGCTTCTTGTGGGTGTAGTCGTGCTTGTCGACGACGCGGCGAATCGTCTCGCGGTAAGCAACCTGCGGCTTACCGACGTTTGCCTCGACGTTGAACTCGCGCTTCATACGGTCGACGAGGATGTCGAGGTGAAGCTCGCCCATTCCCTTGATGACCGTCTGGCCGGTGTCCTGGTTCTGCTCCGTGCGGAAGGTCGGGTCCTCTTCAGCGAGCTTCTGGATAGCGATACCCAGCTTCTCCTGGTCGGCCTTGGTCTTCGGCTCGATAGCAACCTCGATGACCGGCTCCGGGAACGTCATCGACTCGAGGACGATCTGGTGGTTCGAGTCGGTGAGGGTGTCACCGGTCGTGGTGTCCTTGAGGCCGATAACCGCGTAGATGTGGCCGGCGGTCACGCTGTCGACGGGGATTTCCTTGTTGGCGTGCATCTGGAAGATCTTTCCGATGCGCTCCTTCTTGCCCTTGGTCGAGTTAGCGATCTGCCCGCCCGAGTCGAGACGACCCGAGTAGACGCGGATGAAGGTGAGACGACCGAAGAACGGGTGAACGGCGACCTTGAATGCGAGAGCAGCGAACGGCTCATCTGCACTCGGGTGACGCTCGAGGATCTTCTCTTCGTCGCGGGGGTCGGTGCCCTCGGTTGCCGGCACGTCGAGCGGGCTCGGCAGGTAGTCGACGACTGCGTCAAGCATCGGCTGGACGCCGCGGTTCTTGAACGCGGAGCCGCAGAGAACCGGGTAGATCTCGCTGGCTACGGTGAGCTTGCGGATCGCGGCCTTGATCTCGGCTACCGAGAAGTCGGTGTCGCCCTCCATGAAGCGCTCGAGCAGGTCGTCGTTGGTCTCAGCGACAACCTCGAGGAGCGTCTGGCGGTATTCGTTCGCCTTCTCGACGAGGTCTTCCGGGATCTCGCGGACTTCGTACTTGGCTCCCATGGTGACGTCACCCTTGGAGTCAGACGGCCACACGAGTGCACGCATCTCGACGAGGTCGATAACGCCGACGAAGGCGCTCTCGGAGCCGATGGGCAGCTGGATGACCAGCGGCTTGGCGCCGAGCTTCTTGATGATCGTGTCTACGGTGAAGTAGAAGTCGGCACCGAGCTTGTCCATCTTGTTGACGAAGCAGATGCGCGGTACGTCGTACTTGTCGGCCTGGCGCCAGACGGTCTCGGACTGGGGCTCAACGCCCTCCTTGCCGTCGAACACTGCGACTGCACCGTCGAGGACGCGGAGCGAGCGCTCCACCTCGACCGTGAAGTCAACGTGACCGGGGGTGTCGATGATGTTGATCTGGTTCTTGTCCCAGAAGCACGTCACAGCTGCAGACGTGATGGTGATTCCACGCTCCTGCTCCTGCTCCATCCAGTCGGTCGTCGAGGCGCCGTCGTGGGTCTCACCGATCTTGTGGTTTACACCCGTGTAGAACAGGATGCGCTCGGTAGTCGTGGTCTTGCCAGCATCGATGTGAGCCATGATGCCGATATTGCGGACCTTGTTCAGGTCGGTGAGCACGTCTTGTGCCACAGGGTTCCTCCGGGAAGTTAAAGAGCGGGGTGTGCAACTACGCGTGCCGGGCGGGTCCGCCGATTGCTCGACGGACCCATCCGACTGTGCGTGCTACCAGCGGTAGTGCGCGAAGGCCTTGTTCGACTCGGCCATCTTGTGGGTGTCTTCACGACGCTTTACAGCGGCGCCAAGTCCGTTCGACGCGTCGAGGATCTCGTTCTGGAGACGCTCGGTCATCGTCTTTTCGCGGCGTCCCTTTGCGTAGCTCGTGAGCCAGCGAAGAGCGAGCGTGTTGGCACGGTGAGGCTTGACCTCGACCGGCACCTGGTAAGTGGAGCCACCGACACGACGCGACTTGACCTCGATGGTCGGTCGCACGTTGTCGAGTGCCTTCTTGAGCGTGACAACAGCGTCCTGGCCGTTCTTGGAAGAAACGCCCTCGAGTGCGCCGTAAACGATGCGCTCTGCGAGACCCTTCTTGCCGTCGAGCAGGATCTTGTTGACGAGCTGGCTGACGATGGGCGCGCCGTAGACCGGGTCCGCTACTACGGGACGCTTCGGTGCTGGACCTTTACGTGGCATTACTTCTTGTCCTTCTTCGCGCCGTAGAGGCTACGGGCCTGCTTACGGTTCTTTACAGCCTGGGTGTCGAGCGCGCCGCGCACGATCTTGTAACGAACACCGGGGAGGTCCTTAACACGACCGCCGCGGATGAGCACCATCGAGTGCTCCTGGAGGTTGTGGCCTTCACCTGGGATGTAGGCGGTCACCTCGGTGCCGTTGCTGAGCTTGACGCGAGCAACCTTGCGAAGAGCCGAGTTCGGCTTCTTCGGGGTGGTCGTGTACACGCGAGTGCACACACCGCGCTGCTGCGGGTTGGACTTGAGTGCAGGGGCCTTGGTCTTGACGACCTTCGGCGAACGGCCCTTACGGACCAACTGCTGAATGGTGGGCACTAAATGACTCCTTGTAATTGCTGCACGGTGACAGCTGCATGATGGTTAGCATTCGACGTCTCCTGCAACAGAAACTTCCTGTAACAGAGGTTGTCGAGTTCATCTGGACCCGGCAAGATTGCCGGGTATGCCGTGGGGGGCGATCATGAGATCACACCCTGTTTGTGCGCGAAGCGAGCCCAAGAAGAACCCGAAAGCACAACACAGGCGTACGACAAAGCGCACACCCAATAAATCTTAGTCTCCGGTGGGTACTCGGTCAAATGATTCACGCCCGTTTGTCACGCCGTGAGCGAAACGTCACCGCCCAGAGAAACACGACGCTAAGTCCCCCGAGTAGCGCCGCCGCGATCACGAATGGGCTCGTGGCGTAACGGGCGGTGAACAATACGAGCCAGGTGACGTCGCGCTGTGTATACGAGTAACCGATCGCACCGATCACGAGCATCACGAGATAGACGGATGCCGTAGCGCCGAGCGCCGGCCCCACCAGCGATCGCCAGTTGCGTAGCGTCCAGAGCGAGAGGAACACGACGATCGCGGCACACAACACCATCGACGGCCCGAGCAGCGGACCGGCCCGCTTCTCTGAGATCACGTCGACGTCGAGGACCAGGCTGATGAGGCCCCATGCCGCGATGACTGCGGCGACATAGCCGACCGAGACGAGAACCGTCAGCAGGCGTGGATCCGCCGGCGGCGGCAGAGGAGGAACCTGCTGCTCGGAGCTCATCGACTAGGCGCGTACGTTGGCGCGCTGCTCGGCCTCGAACGCAGCCTGCGCTTCAGCGTTCCGTGCCTTGACCCCGCGGCCGAAGCGGCTGACGATGGCGCCACCCCACAACGCGACTTCGCGCGCGAGCAGCGCCGCCGCGATGGCGACGGGGCTGGCGAGGGCGCGGGTGTAGGTGTCAGCCGCGATCTCCGGTGTCGACGTGAGCAGGCCGTTTGCGAGCAGAATAGCCCCGGTGGACCCGAAGTAGACGAACGCCGCGACCACGATGCTGCCGATGATGTAGGCCCACCATCCGCCCTTGTTCACGATGAGAACGAGAACGACGAAGCCGATGACGAAGAAGATGACGGGCATGTAGTACCCGAGCTGCGCGAGCAGCTGAACGGATGCTGCACCGGCGAGCGCGTTCACGACAGTAATGACGATGCCTGCAAGCAGTACGGCGTAGACGGCCGAGGCGAGTGCGGCGATGGCCACGCCGGCGCCGCGGTTGCTTCGGAGCTTGGGAGGCGTCGGGGCCGTTACGTAGACGATCTGGGGAGCGACCGGGCCGGTCTCGTAGGTCGGCGTGTAATTCGTGACCGGGGCGACCGTGCCCGGGTCGGTGGTCGGCGTCTCGACGGCAACCGGCTCGATGACCTCGGTTGCGCCCGTCTGGTTCTGCGCTACCTGGTTCTGCGCGGCCGGGTTCTGCGCGGCCGGGTTATGGGCGACTGGGTTTTGGGCGACCGGGCCGGTGCCCGCTGCGCCTGCGGTCTTGTCCTGGTCCGCGATGATCACGTATGACTTGGTCGGCCCGGCGTTCTCGGCCCCGGGATTCTTGGGGGCAGCACCGCTGGGCTTCGCGTCGGCGTTCGGCGTCAGGTCAGCCATCGGAGCACTCCTCAATTGCCCTCGCGGGCGTCCGGATAGAACGGTGACACTCTACCAACGGACGCCCACGCGGGCGGAGGACTACGACGCCGGAGCGGCTGGGTCCGTAACAACCGGTGCAGACGGGTCCGCGGGAACTTCCGCAGCGGGCACGCTTGCCGAGTCGAGAAGGACGAAAGCCTCCGACGCCAGAGTCAGCGTGTAGTTCCCGTCCTCGTCGGGCTCGCTGCCGAGGGTTAGGTCGTGCACGAGGACGATGCGCTCGCCATTCTGCAGCTTGTCGACGAATGACATTAAGTCAGAGACCTCGCCTTTGACCGTAGTGTCGAACGGGACCACGAGTAGGTTCGCAGAGCTGACCAGGCCGAGTACGCCAGCGAGCTCGGGGTCAAGCGATTGACCGTCGATATAGGGCGTTGCGTCCTGGAAAGTCAGGGAAGTGACTGTGACACCGGCCGATTTGGCGTACGAGCCGATGTTCGAGAGGAGGGGGCCCTGATCTTTACTCGAAGGCATCACCACCCGCTCTTTCTTGAGCTCTGCTCTCAGGCTGTCGATCTGCTCGAACTGGGTCTTGAGCGACGCGACAGTTGCCTGGGCAACAGAGTTCTGGGCGTCGACCGCGATCTTGTCCGAACTGGACAGCGCCGCTGTTGCGAGCTGCGGTGATACGCCGAGGAACCAAGTCGCTGCGAGAAGAACAACGATGATCACCACGGACCCCAGCACCCAAATGCGATTTGTATTCATAAGTTAGCCCTCCGTTGTGGGGGTCGTGGCGGCCGGATCGGTCTCGGCCGTGTCCGAGCTCGGCGGGAACAGTCGTCGCGCGTATGCATCTGAGTTGAAGTGAAAAGTGACGTTGGCGACGTAGGTGCCACTGACTATGTCCGAGCCGGCTACGGCCACTACGGTCGCATCCGCGTAGCCTGTCACGTCTTTCAAGTTCTCGGAGAGGCTGTCGATCTGGGCAAGACTCTTTGCCGAGACGATGAAGTTTACGGTTCCTACCCGGCGCTGCTCGAGCGGCGTGACCACCGTTGGTTCCAACTCGAGGACATTGAGTGAATCCACTGTGAACGAAACCATCTTGGTCCCCGTTGGAAGTTCACCCTTGATCTCGGCGATGTACTCCTTCCACAACACCTCTGTCGCGGTACCGACTAGTTGGGCGCCCTTGGCTGCTTCGATTTCTGTCGCCGTTGTCTCGGCGACTGAATACTCCCCCTGTTGCTGAAGAAGAACCTGAGTCTGAGCACGTGCGGCGTCGAGTTCGGCCTGACTCTGCGCAGCGAGTCCGGCTGACGCTACGTATCCGCCGACGCAGATCACAATGACAACGAGCACCAGGAAGACCAGCGAGCGACGCGAACGGCGATTTGCCTTGCGCTGCTTGATCTCTAATGGAAGGAAGTCGATGCGTGGTTCGCCACCGATGAGGAGACCAGTCGGGTCCGTACTCTTGCCGCTCATGCTTTGCTCCCCAGCGCGAGCCCGAGGGCGACCGACATTCCGTCGTACCCCGCGCCGTCTTTTCCTGCAGTCTTCGAGACCTGCACGTCGGCGAAACCTCCGCCGCTCGAAACAGGCAATTTAGTGATCTCCGACAGAGCAGCATCCAGACCGTTGAGCCGCGATCCGCCACCCGAAAGGATGATGCGCCCAATGCCGTCCTGCTGGCGAGCGTTGACAAAGTAACTCAAGGTGTTGCGCAAGCTGGTGAGCAGCTGGCTAGCGGACTCGTAGATCGCTTCAACTGCCATACGGTGCTCGGGAGCGACTCCGGCCGAGCTGAGACCGAGCGCGCGTTTGATCTGTTCGGCCTGCGGGTGAGTCACCTCCAGGCGCGTGACCAAGGCCCGCGAGATGTCGTCGCCGCCGGCGGGGATGATGCGCACGAACTGTGGGATGCCGTCGGTAGCGATGACCACGGTCGTTGTCGTCGAACCGACATCGATGAGGGCGATGGTCCCTCGCGCCGCCGGACCGCGAAGGTGAACGCGAGCGAGAGCGAACGGAATCAGGTCGACTCCGACCGGGTTGAGGCCGGCGAGCTCCACCGCCCGAACATTGGCCATGACGGCTGACTTCACGGCCGCGACGAGAAGACCATTGACTACTGGCCCCGTCTCGGACTCGGACTCGGACACTGGGTAGAAATCGAGAATTGCCTCAGCCACCGGCACGAGCAGAAGGTCCTGAACCTGGAACGGGAGCGCTTCCCGGATTGTCTTGATGTTGGCCTTCGGCACTGTGAGATCGCGAGCGAGCACACGCTGGTTGCCCATGCCGAGCACCACGTCCTTGCTCTTGAAGCCCCCGTTGGTCCACAGAGTACGGAATGCCCCGGCCACAGTATTGAGTTCGACGACTTCGCCGCTTTCAGCCGCCCCCTCGGGAAGCGGCACCTCAAAGTACCGGGCGATGCTGGGCTTAGAGCCCGCCGCATCCATTACTTCGACAGCGCGCAGCGAAGTGCTGCCGATGTCGACTCCGACTATGCCGTTGGCCATGCTGTATTCCTATCCCCCTGATGTGTGCGAAAAACCTCGCTCACATCCCCAAACCAAACAATGCCAGATATCGCTCCGAAATGATGCCCCCCGCAAAGGTGCCTAACCATGCACCGGCGAGCATCCACGGGCCGAACGGGATGCCACTCTTGCGAGAAACCTTGCGCGCGAGCAATAGAACCAGCGAAAAAATGCCGCCAAGCACGAACGCCGCGAACGCGCCGACCGCGAGCTGACCCCAGCCGAGCCAGGCGAGGTACAGCCCGAGCACGCCGGCGAGCTTGACATCGCCAAAACCCATCCCAGCTGGGTAGGCCAGCGCCATGAGAAAGTACGCAACGAAGAGGATTGCCGCTCCGATAGCCGCCGTGAGCAACTGTGCCCAGTCGCCCTCGACCGCACTCGCGCTGCCGAGAAGCACGAAGCCCACGGCATACGCGGGAAGCACGATCTTGTTCGGCAACCTGTGCACATCGAGGTCGATGAGCGTGAGCGCGACGGAGATGGCTGCAAGGTACAGGAACGCCACGGTAGCGATAATTGTCGCGATGCCGGACTCGAGGCCGAGGGCACCAGATGCGATCCACCAGGCGACACCGGCGAAGAAGATCCCCGTGAACGCTTCGACGGCCGGGTAACGGGTCGAGATCGGTTCGCCGCAGTCGCGACACTTGCCACGGAGCACGAGCCAGCTGACGACCGGGATGTTATCCCACCAGCGAATCGGGTGACTGCACTTCGGGCACGCGCTTGCCGGGTGGCTCAGCGATTCACCGCGAGGCAGCCGCCAGACGACGACATTCAGGAACGAGCCGATGATCGTGCCGAGGATGCCCGCGAGCACAACCAGAGCGACCACAAGCTCCTGGGGTACCTGCGTCATCGATACGTGCCGTCGGCTTTGAACACCGGACTGATTTCAACCCACACAGTTACACCGTATGTGGTCGTCACGGGCGAAAGGAACTTCGGAGGCGCCGAGAAGGTGAAGCGTTTGTCGTAGTTGTAATCCTTGCTGTAGCCAGTACCGTCGAGGAGGCCGACTACTCCTCGGAACTTCTGAGCGATGGCGCCGTTCACAGTGAGCGTTCCCCGCTCGCCACCCACGCTGTGGTTCTGAACGGCGAAGGTATGCGCGACCGACAGGACAGCCGCGTCGATTCGACGACTCTTTGCGTTGAGCGCGGTGTATTTGCCGCTGACGACCTTCATCGGGTTGTGCACCCAGATTGCGTTGTTGCCGACGATGCCAAGCATGTCGTTGACCGAGTCCTTATAGGTGATGTCGCCCGTTGCATAAACGTAATTCTCCGCTGCGACAGTGAGCCCAGCCCCGCTGCTCAGCATGCCGCTGATAAAGAGATCACCATTGCGGCAGCCGTAGGACGACGTCGCTGACGTACCCGCGGTAGGAGGGGTCTCGTCGGTGATGGGATAGCCGACTACATTCCTCGAATAGCCGACGTTATTGCTCTGGTCGGCGCCGAGTGTCGTATCTGACGCCCCACGCGCCCGGCACCGGCCGGTGCTCGAGTTGGTCGTGTAGGCCTCCGCGGTACCGTTGGTGCCGCTCAGGGGGATGTTCTGCACATAGATGACGTTGTTTTTCGGTACGTCGAGCGTCGCGCCGGCAGTCGATCTGAGTGCGGTCTCAGTTCCACACTGTCCAGAATTGTCATTGTTGCCCTCAGTGACCGGGTCGCCCTTGATATTCGTGAATCTCGTCCAAGGAGACTTGACGATCATCTTGCCGCCGTCGAGCAGGGTGATGCTTGTAGGTCCGGTGTAGAGGCAGCCCGGACGCGGCACTTCTTCAGTGAGGTCGTACCGGGTTTCCTTCTTGATCTGCGTGTTGGACGTCGGCATCGAGATGCTCGGGCTGAACTGCACTGCGCCCTTATTAAGCGTAGGCCGGCTACAGCCGGTCCCGCCCGGGTAGGTGTAGCCCCCGTCCGGGTCGCCGGTGGTCACCACGCCATCGAAAACCGTGCCGCAGAGGCGCAGTGTGTCGTTCGAGTGCACCGGTCCGTCGATGCCGTCACCATCTCGGAAAGTGATCGCAGAGCAATACGAGCGGGTCGAGTCTTCCCAGGCGTGCTTCGGATTGCACCGCGTGTCGGCCGTGGCCGGGTCAGAGATCTCATAGTCCGTGAAATAGAGAAAGTCGATGAATCCCTTTTGGCGAAGGTCGGCGACGATCGACCGAGTCTCGTTGCCGACTTTGCCGGTAGCGCGAAGGCGGATCGTTCCGGTGTCGTAGTAAGTGGTGTTATCAACCTCGTACCGGTACTTGGCTGCGGAATCGGTACTCTGCGTGTCAGGGTCGTAGCTGCCCTCCACTATTGCCCACGTACCTGTTGTCCCCAGTCCGAAAGCCGGGTTGGTTTTATCGACCGGAGCCGTGGGCGGCAACTGCACCTTTGCGGTCACAGCGTGGTTCGGCCAGCTGAAAGCTGACGCGGGGTTTCCGTACTTGACGTATGCCGGCTCTTCCGACAAACGGCTCTGGTATTCCTCGATGCCTGCGTAGGCAGCTGCGAGCGCACCATTCCAGTTCGCGTCGGTCGACGCCTTCTTCGAGCTGCCAAGAGACAGGGCCACGCCGCCGATAATGAGCATGGTCAGCACGAGCCCGATCCCGAGCACCAAGACCATGGCAACGCCCTCGTCGCCACGTCGCAAGCTGAGACGGCGTTTGAGAAGAGCAATCATTAGTTCACTCCAAGTCGGGAGATGCCGAGGTTGGGAATACCGACACGGTTGAGAACCGTCACCGGATCCGCTCGGGAGTTCGGGTCAGTCTGCACCTTGATCGCAATCTCGACCGTGGCGATGCTGCCGAGGTTAGCTACGCCGGTTACGGGCGTTGTCATGACCTGTTCCGCCAAATTTGCATCGACTCGGTAGTAGGTGAACAGAGAGGCTTCACCCGACGCTGGCGTCACGATCTTCCGCGCGATAATTCGTGTCGAATCAATGGTCGGAAAGGTCCAGGGCGCGGTGGCCGAAGATCGTGTGCCTTTCCACCGGGTCTCCACGAGGTCCCGGGTCGTGGCGTTCACCTTGAACTGCACCTTGAGCGGGGTAGGGGTCGCATCCGGCGCGTCGATGTAGGCGTAGATCGTCAGCTCCTCTGGCGCTGCGGTGAGAAAGGCCGGATTAGTCGCAACCGGTGTGAGCGACGTTCCCGAACGGATGATTCGGGTGAGTTCATCCATTCCGACGGAGGCGACGTTCGTGTTGTCGGTCGCGACGCGATTCCTCGCGAGAGTTTGCGAGATTGTGGTTACCGAGGTGATCACCAGCGTCGAAAGGATGGCGAATAGGGTGATCGCGACGAGAAGCTCGGTCATCGTGACGCCGTCTTCGCCACCGCGACGGATCTGATCGATACGCGCCCGAAGCAATCTGATCCCCATCACGACTTCGCCCGTGGATCGAGAACGACCAGGCTATTGAGGCCCAGATCATTGAGACCGGATGAGTTAGTGAGGTTGGTCAGGTCGCTGTTCCCAATCAGCGTAGAGCTGCTGCCGTCGAACGTCGTCGTTGTGCCGCGATACAGGTACCAGGAACCATACGGAAGAGAGACGGTCATAGTGGTGCTCGTCGCCGCCGGGAACCTGTACGACTGCTGTATCGCACACGCGGGCTGGCCCGATCCGGCCTTGTCGGCCGAGATCGCGAGCAGGTATCGCTTCGAGCTGCCGCCCGTTGACGTGTCCATTCCCTTGACCGTCAGCGCACCCATCGGCACTGTCACGGCCACCGACCCGCCAGGGACGACCGCCACTGCGTCTGGGCCGATTCCGTCAAGCCGGCTACCCGACGCGGTCCACAGGCTCGGGTCGTGGGCCGCGCATTGCGTCGTATCGCCGGCGGCAACCGTGTACCCGTCGGGCCAGGGGTAGACCTTGTTATTCCGGGGATTGCTCGTGGCCGGGCTCGGCCCCACGGCAATCACGGCGTCCCGGGTGCTGAGAAAAGTTGTGACGAGAGCGTTCGGAGTGATCGCTGACGCAGCACGGTAGGTGGTGACGAGCGTGCCGGACTTGTCGTAGGTGAACGATACGGAGGCCGCAGTTCCTTTGGCAACGGATGCGAACCCGGTTGGGGCCGGATTTCCGGCGAGGTCGACGAAGTCCCCGGCTGCCGTGGAAATACCTACGGTGTACTGGGCGACCGGCACGTTGAGGAAGTAGGCACACCCGGACGAGTCGGTCGTCACTGTAGTCAGGGAGGTTCCGGACGCTGTCTTCGCAGTCACCGGGATGCCGGCGACTCCGACACCCGAGGCGGTGGTGACCGAAGCAAGGATCGTGCCAAGGTCAGGGTCACTGATGCGGGTCTTCGGGTTCAGAAGGGTGTCGGACTCTACTCCTGCGCTCCCCTTCCTCATACCGGACCACGTGACTGTCACGTTGATCTTCTTGTAACGGAGTGTTCCACCACCAGTTCCGCAGGCACCGGAGTTGGCGACGTTGGTCACCCACTCGGATTTGCGAGTGACTGTATATGTTTCGCCGTTCACCGAGGGTGTGCGCGAAACGGTTCCGACCTTGAAGATGTCAGCTATATCGCGAGCGAGGTCGATCTCTTGCGCTGCAAGGTTGGAGGCAACCTGCCGATTCCGCGACTCGCGCGAGACCTGGAGAAGGTTGACCATTGTGTAGAGCACACCGGTGGCGATGATCATGAAGATCATCATCGCGACGACTACTTCGATGAGGGTGAGGCCTGATTCGCGGTCGGAGCCGATGCTCAAACGATCTCGCAGCTTTTTCATGATTCCCCTCCCCCAAGCGGATGCGAGCGGCTCGGGCCGGTCGCGGATGATGCTGTGTTGCTATTAAAACGTCTGCTTCGAATACTGCATGCTTTCGAAAAGCCACGTGTGGGCCGCCGTTTGCACGGCGACCCACACGTAGCGATCAAGAGCTGGTTCGGACTACGGCGTTGCTACCGGAGTGCTTTCCTTGGTGAGGCCAGTGGTGCTGTCGAAGACCCACGGGTTCGTAAGGCTGGCGTGCTTCGCGCTCAGCGTGTAGGACTTGCCGTCGGCGGAAACCGTGACGGTGGTTACGACGTCGGGCGTTGCCTTGAAGCCGTAAGCGGCGAGCGTGGTCTTGGCGTCACCGGTGATGGTGACTGCCGGCGTAGCGGTCGTCTTGTACGCGCCGTTGTTCTTGGTCGAGAAGGTCTCGGCTGCGATGACTGCGTTGGCGAGGTCAGACTTGACCTGCGACTCCCACGCACCCTGGCGCTGGTTGAGGAAGGCCGGGATCGCGATCGCGGCGAGGACACCGATGATCAGGATGACGACGAGGAGCTCGATCAGGGTGAAGCCCTTTTCGTTCTCTTCGCGCTTCTTCGTAAGTGCTGCGGTGATTGACGTGATCATTTTCTGTGATCTCTTCCTGTCGATGGAATTGGTGCTGGACAGGTGGCCCCCATGTTGTTCTGACCCCCGAGACAATGTTGCTCCACGCCGTTGATATGCGTAATCCCTCGAAGGGGGGTGAATTGCCTGTGACATGCCCCCACTTAGGAGGTCATTCACTTTTTGTCACTATTTGATCTGATCGAAGATGCTGAAGATGGGCAGGTAGAGAGCGACGATCATGCCACCGATAACCACACCGATGACGGCGATCATCAGCGGCTCGATCAGAGCCGTGAGCTGCTCGGCGGTTGACTCAACCTCGTCGTCGTAGAAGTCGGCGATCTTCTCGAGCATGGTCTGCAACGATCCGGAGTCTTCTCCAACCGAGATCATCTGGGTCACCATGTTGGGGAAGACAGCTTCCTGCGACAACGGGCCAGAAATCGACTTGCCGGCGCGTACCGACTCGGCGACCTTGACCAGGGCCTGTTCGATGACGTAATTTCCCGAGGTCTCGCCAACGATGGCGAGCGATTGCAGGATCGGCACACCCGCGCCGATCATCGTTCCGAAGTTGCGGGTGAAGCGGGCGATCGCGACCTTGGTGAAAAGCGCGCCGAAGACGGGGAGTTTCAGCTTCAACGGATCGACGACTGCAAGGACCTTGGGGTTGAACTTGTTTTTACGCCACCAGAAGGTGAAAGAGACGATGATCACCAGCAGCAGCGGGCCCATCCAGACCATGTTCTGCGAAATAATGACAAGGAATTTGGTGGGAAGCGGGAGTTCCCCACCCAGGCCATCGAACATGCTCTGAAACACCGGGACGACAAAGATGAGCATGCCGATAACGGCGACAAAGGCGAGAACGAGGACCGCGACCGGGTAGGTCAGCGCCGACTTGATAGTCGCGCGCAGTTTCACGTCTTTCTCGTAGTTCTTGGCGATGGACTCGAGGGTGCCCTCGAGAAAACCGCCGGTCTCACCTGCCCGGATGAGGTTGACCATGAGCGGCGGGAAGATCTTCGACTGCCGGGCCATCGAGTCCGAGAGTGAAAGGCCGGACTCGACCTCGGTGCGCACCGTCTCGAGCGTCTTTGCGAGAATCTTGTTCTCGGTCTGCTCGGCAAGGATCGAGAGGCAGCGGATGAGCGAGAGCCCTGACGAGGTCATGGTCGCCATCTGGCGAGCCATGATCGAGAGGTCTTTGAGTCCGACCTGCTTCTCGAGGAACGCGATGTTGAGTTCCATGTTGAGGCCGGTGCCACCAGTCGCCTCGTTCACGGTGATCGGCGCGACCTGCATTGCTCGCAGCTTCGCAAGGACAGCACTCTCTGACGCACCGTCGAGCTTGCCCTTGACGACTTTGCCCTCGGTGTTACGCCCGGTGTAGGCGTATTCCTTTACAGCTGCCATTACATCTGTCCGCTCGAGTAGCCATCACCGAAGTTGACGCCGGCGTCTGAGGTGCCGCCGGTGCGGGTCACGAGGCGCTTGAGAACCTCGATGTCGTGGACCTTCTCGCTGGCCACTTCATACGTGATCTGGCCGGCGTTGACGAGGTCTGCGAGGTGCTGGTCCATCGTGTGCATGCCGAGCTCGCGGCCGGCCTGCATCGAGGAGTGCACCTGGTACGTCTTGCCCTCGCGGATGAGGTTCGAGACTGCGGGCGTCGTGATGAGGATCTCGGTCGCGACCGCACGGCCACCACCGATCTTCTTCACCAGCGTCTGGCAGACGACACCCTGCAGCGTGGCGGCGAGCTGTGCGCGCACCTGGCCCTGCTGGTGGGGCGGGAACACGTCGATGACGCGGTCGATGGTCTGCGGCGCATCCGAGGTGTGAAGCGTGGCGAAGACGAGGTGACCCGTTTCTGCTGCGGTGAGCGCAACGGAGATCGTCTCGAGGTCTCGGAGCTCACCGATCAGGATGACGTCGGGGTCCTGGCGCAGCACGTGCTTGAGCGCGTTCTGGAAGCTGTGGGTGTCGTGACCGACTTCACGCTGGTTGACTACCGACTTCTTGTTCGTGTGCATGAACTCGATCGGGTCTTCCACGGTGACGATGTGGTCGGCACGAGTGGAGTTGACGAGGTCGATCAGCGCGGCGAGCGTGGTCGACTTACCCGAACCGGTCGGGCCGGTGACGAGCACGAGTCCACGAGCGAGCTTCGCGAAACTCGCGATGCTCTCCGGCACACCGAGCGAGGCGAGCTGCTTGATCTCGGTCGGAATGAGACGGAAGGCCGCACCCATCGAGTTGCGCTGCTGGTAGACGTTGACGCGGAAACGCGCGCTGTCCGAAAGGCGGTATGCGAAGTCGAGCTCGAGCTTCTCTTCGAAGATTGCGCGGTTACGCGGCGACATGATGCTGTGCAGCGCCGCCTCGACTTTTTCGGCGTCCCAGGTCTCGAAGCCGGGCGCGGGGCGGAGGCCACCGTCGACACGGATCATCGGGGCCGTCTTGGCCGTGACGTGGAGGTCGGATGCGCGAGCCGTGACGACCGCGTTCAGTGCGGCGACGAGATCGGGATCGCTGCCCTCTTCACCCTCGCCCACCTGGGGCGAGAGGTCGATGACGGGCGGGCCCGACTGTGCGGCCGGTGCAGCCTGCGGCGGAAGCGCATGGGCTCCCGAGCGGCCGACGTCGAGCAGGGCGGTGTTGACCGGCGCGGGCGCCGATCCCGGGACAGCCACTGAGGTGGGAGCCGGGTAGGCGGGAGATGCAGCGTAGACCGGTGCGGCGGGCGCCGGGTAGGCGGGCGGAGCCGGAACCGAGGCGGGCGCAGAAACGGATGCCGGGGCCGGAGACGACGACGCCGGCGCGGTGGGCGCAGGTGCTGAGGCCAGCGAGGCTGCCGACGGCGGCGCGTAGCTCGAGAGTGACGACGCGACAGCGGTGGTCGCGGCTGCGGGCGCGGCCGGGGCGGCGTAGGCAGGCACGGAGAGTGCCGACGACGCGGTTGCTGCAGCTGCAGCACTGGCGACGGCGGGAGATGCGAGCCCCGCGTAAGGGTCGGCAGGAGCCGCCGGGGCGGCGTCCAGCGCAGACGGCGCCTTGCTGGCAGCGTCGAGGCCGAGCGGCGCACTGCGTGGGGCGCTGGGCGGCGGCATGCTCGGGAAGCTCTCGCTGTTGCCACCGAAAGCCGGGGGCGGGAAGGCCGCGGGCGGCGGGAATCCCTGCGCGGTCGGGTAGGCGGGAGGCGGAGCCTGGTCGTACGACGGAGGCGCAGCGTTGGTGTAGCTCGGCGGTGCCGCCTGCTCGTAACCGGCGGCGGAACCCGTACCGGTGATCAGCGCGTCGAAAGCGGGCGCGGGCGGTGACGACGGCGTGCTGCCAGAGAATGCATCCGGCGCAGACGCGGCCGAACGGCGTCCGGCAGTGGGCCAGACTTCTCCGTCACCGATCGGGATCTCGTAGACAGGCTTGCTCATGCGACAACTCTCATAATCTCTTCGACGGACGTCATTCCGAGCTGGCACTTGGCCCAGCCGTCCTGGCGCAGGGTCAGCATTCCTTCACCGACGGCGACACGGTTGATCTCGGCAGCCGACGCACGCGTGACCGCGAGGCGCTCGATCTGCTCAGAGACGATCATGACTTCGTGCAGTGCAATACGGCCGCGGTAACCGGTGTTGGAGCAGTTCGTGCATCCGACCGGGCGGTACAAGACGGGCAGTGGCTGCGTCAGGTCGTACCCGAAGCGCAGTGCGGCAAGCTCGTGCGGGTCGTGGTTGTACGCCTGCTTGCACCGGTCGCACAGGCGGCGGGCGAGTCGCTGGGCGACAACGGAGTCGAGGGCCGAGCCGACGAGGAATGGCTCGATGTCCATCTCGGTCAGTCGGGTGATGGCGCTCGGGGCGTCGTTGGTGTGAAGCGTGGAGAGCACGAGGTGACCGGTGAGCGACGCTTCGATGGCGATCTGCGCGGTCTCGTGGTCACGGATCTCACCGATGAGCACGACATCCGGGTCGGATCGCAGAATCGACCGCAGCGCACTCGCGAACGTCAGGCCCGCCTTGTTGTTGACCTGCACCTGGTTGATGCCCGGCATGCGGAACTCGACCGGGTCTTCGACCGTGATGACGTTGATCGACGGGTTGGCCACGGTCTGCAGCGTTGTGTAGAGCGTCGTCGACTTTCCCGAACCGGTGGGGCCGGTGACGAGGATCATGCCGTACGGCTTGCTGTACGAGGCTCGGTACGCCTCGAAGTTGCGCGGCAGAAGAGCGAGGTTCTCCATGGCCAGCGAGCTCGACGTGTTGTCGAGGATTCGCATGACGACCTTCTCGCCCCACACCGTGGGAAGGGTCGCGACACGCAGGTCGATCTTGCGGCCACCGTGGCTGACCGACATGCGGCCGTCCTGGGGCTTGCGACGCTCGGCGATGTCGATGTCCGCCATGATCTTGAGGCGTGAGATGACGCCGTTCTGGATGCCCTTCGGCGCCGACTGCATCTCGTGCAGCACACCGTCGATGCGGTAGCGCACGTGCATCTCGCGCTCGGCCGGCTCGATGTGGATATCGGATGCCTTGTCCTGGATGCCCTGGCTGATGAGCAGGTTCACGAAACGCACGATCGGCGCGTCGTCTTCCATGGTGTCCGAGCCACCAGCGATGACCATCTCATTGCCGCTGCTCTCTTCTTCAAGAGCGTTGGTGAGGTCGCTGAGTTCTCCATCAGCACGGTGGAAGCGGTCGATCGCGGTGCGCAGGTCGGATTCTTCCGCTACGACCGCGCGCACCTGCATCCGCGTGACGGCGCGGACGTCGTCGATGGCGAACACGTCGCCCGGGTCGACCATGGCGAGGGTGAGCACTTCGCCGACGACTCCGATGGGCAGCACCTGGTACCGACGGCATACGCCGGCCGGAACGAGCGATACCGCGTTGCGGTCGACCGGGAACTCGAGAAGCTCGACGAACGGCAGGTCGGCCTGCGCCGCACGGGCCGAAGCGACCTGTACGGGCGTGACGATGCCCTTCTCGACGAGCAGCTTGACGGCTTCTTCGTCTTCGCCCCAGGCGCCGGAGATCGAGTCGAGGTTCTCGATCGGAACCACTCCACGCAGAATTAAGATTTCGGTAAGGGATGCCATTGCACGCTCCTCACGAGTAGAAACTGCCGTGGGCCCCCCAGGCGCGGCAGTCAAGCGATGCTTATAAAACGCTAGGTTGACAACCTAACCGTTTGGTCGAGGGTTTGCTACACCCTCAGATGGGGGTATCGCGCGGCGGCGCGCGGTTTCTCGCGCATTTCTTTTGAGAAAAAGTGCCGTTCTCGGCGAACTCGTGGTTTAGAGATTGAGAACGACGAGCAGGATGACGCCGATCGCCACCGCGACGAGCACCGTGACTCCGATGACGGCGACGATCACGCCGATTCCGCGACTGCGGTTCTTGCGGGTCACCTTCGCACTGATCTCTTCGACTGGACGCACCGCGTGGCGGTTCGGCGCCACTTCGAACCGTGCACGATCGGCGGCAACAGGAACCGTCGTCACCGAACTCCTGATCTGGTACCGCTCTTTCAGAAGGCCGGTCGAGTCGCCCGTGGTCGCGCCGGGCACAAACGCCTCACGCGCGTTCTCGATCGGGCCTGGCCCGGTGGGCGTGGCTGCCGGTTCGGCAACCGCCGCTTCGACCGGGGCAACGGATGCCGGGCGAGCCACGATCGCGGTAGCGTCGTCATCCCCGTCGCCAGTTTCACGAGCGGGCGCGCCCGCGGGGCGCTCGACGACGACCGTTGCATCGTCGCTGTCAGCCGGCGCCGGACGCGAGACCACAACCGTGTGATCCTCGGGCTCCTCGACAACCGCAGGCGCAGCCCGCTGCACGACCACGGTGTGATCGTCAGGCTCATCGACGGCTGCGGCCGGACGCACCACGACAACAGTCTCGTCGTCAGGCTCCTCGACAGCGTCGCGAACTACGACAACGGTCTCGTCTTCCATCTCAGCGGCAACGACCGGCCCACGCGAAACCACAACCGTCTCGTCGTCCACGTCGCTGGCCACCAGCGACCGCGAAACGACGACGGTTTCGTCGTCGAGCTCGTCATTGTTGGGCAACTCGTTCAAGGCAGGGTCACTACCTTGAAAGCGACATGATCCCCGAGGCTCACAACCATCCCGTCGCTGAGCAGCGCCTGCTCCCCCGGCTGAAGCTGCGACGGATCGCCGTCGGCGGGGATGACCTCGGTGCCGTTGGTCGAGTTGAGGTCTTCGAGCAGCACCCGGTCACCGTCGATGGAGATCTTGAGATGAGTGCGCGAGATCGCGTGGCCGGGGCTCTCGACCGGAAGCAGTGTCGGAATATCAGCCGCAGCCATGCGCTCGGCCCGCGGGCTGCGACCGATGAGGATCGTGCGGTCGACGTCGACCTGCTGGCCGGTGGTGAACTCGAGGGTGGTGCGCACGGGGGTGTCCGGCAGTTCCGGCGTCGCGAGCTCTGGAAGGACGACATCGGTCGGTTCGATGACCGCGACTACCGGCGTCACACTGGCCGAGACGACACTCGAACCCGCTGCGATCGCCGGCTGCGCAATCGCGGGTATTCCCGAGCGGTAGGTGATTCGCGAGCTCGTGAATGAACCGGGGCTGACGGGCTCGGGCTTCTGGCGGCCGGTGGATGCCGACACGTCGATGACCTCGGCGGTGAGGCAATCGGTCTCGGTGACCGTCGACCATCCGCTGGCCTGGCGGGCGCGGAAGATGACCTCGGTGCCGTCGCGCCGGGCGACCCGGAGCGCGAGGCGTGTGCCGCGGAACTGCGACTGCATGATGGTGCCGAGAAACTGGGCGACGACGAAGTCCGGGGTGTGGTCGCCGCTGTGGCGGGCGATGGTCTCGACCGCTTCGTCGATGGTCAGTGCTTCTTCGATCTCGGCAGAGATCGAAGCCGCCACGTCGATAGCGCCGCCACCGGCGAGAACGACGAGCAACTGGCGACCGACGAGGGTCGGGTTGTCGCCGGCGGTGTACTCAACCTTCTGCATTGCGCACCACTCTTTCGGGAATCTCAACGGTGTCGGACTCGAGCTCGTCCGGGTCGGCTCCGATGCGGCGGTGAACACTGGTCTCTTCGTCGATCTCGGCGCCTGCCCCGCCCTCGACGATCTCGACGACGACGACGGTCACGTTGTCGCGTCCGCCGTTGGTGAGCGCCTGCTGAAGCAGCGCGTCTGCGGCATCCTGCGGGTCGGGCTCGTCGAGCAGGATCCGCGCCATCGCGTCATCCGTGAGCTCGCCCGAGAGGCCGTCGGAACACATGAGCAGTCGCTCCCCCGAGACGACCGGATACAGCCAGAAGTCGGCATCGCTGTAGTCAGCGCCGACCGCCTTGGTGATCACGTTACGGCCCTCGTAGCTGGCCATGTCTTCGCGGGCGAGCTTGCCCTCGTCGACGAGTTCCTGGGCGATCGAGTGGTCGACGGTGAGCTGGCCGAAGTCGTGGCCGCGCAGGCGATAGACCCGCGAGTCTCCGATGTTGAAGATCAGCCAGTGCGGGCGTTCGTGCTGGATGACGACGGCGGCACCGGTGAGTGTGCTTCCGGCACCCCGCGGCCGGCCCTCGGCAACGAGTCGCACCGATCCGTGTGCGGCATCGATGGCATCCGCCACGTCGTCAGGGGTGAGGTTCTCGCGCCCGACGATCGCGCTGAGCTGGGCGATGACAGCCTGGCTCGCCTTGTCGCCGGCGTCGTGGCCACCCATGCCGTCGGCCACCGCGTACATCGGGTGCCCGACGACGAGGGAATCCTCGTTCACCTTGCGGCGCAGTCCGACGTCTGTCGCCGACCCGGACCGGATAGTCAGGGTCGCGCCGGGAGCGCCGTCGTAGGTTCCGACCGAGGTGACCACGCTCAGAGCTCCGGGGCCAGTCGGATCGGTAATTCGCCGAGTTTGAAGGTCTCAGTGAGGGTCGCCGATGCTCCGGACTCGAGCACTGTCTCTTCACCGTCGGTCACGAGCACGATGCCGTTGGTCGAGCCGAGGTCGTAGATCGTCCAGACGCCGTCATCGAGCGAGATGCGCGCATGGTTCTTCGACATCGTCTTCGACGCATCGGGCACCAGCACGAGCTGCGCGTCGGGAAACGCGGCGTTGACCGACGGGTTGCGGCCGAGCAGCGCGACCGGGCTGGTGATGCGGATGGCCTTCGAACCACCGGGCTCGAGGATCCAGACCGGGTTCTTGCGGCCGACGATGACGGTGTCGTCGAAGTCCGGCAGGTCGTCGGCGATTATCGTGTCGTCGAAATCGGGAAGCAGCTCGGGAGCCGACGGGATCACCGGGGCAGGCGGCGGGGCCACCACCGCGGGCACAACCGGAGCGGCAGGCGGGGCTGTAACCATCGTCGACTCCGAAATGACCGGGCCGGCTGCCGGAGTCGCTGCCGGAGGCGGCGTCACCGGGGGCGCCGAGACAGGTGCAACCGGCGGACGCGACGTCGCTTCCGACGCTGCCATACCGGGGATGGTCGAGATCGGCGGGGCCCACGGATCCCCGGCGACACGGGTTTCGACCGGCTCGTCGATTCTCGGAGCGGCGTTGTTCTGTGCGGCAGAGATCTCTTCCGGCTCGTCCGCTCTGGCCTGATCGGCGACGCTGCTCTCTGGCTCAGCGGGCGGCGCGGTCTCCTGCGGACCGAGCGAATCGGCGATCGACCCGGGAACCGGAAGCTCCGGCTCGCTGGGCAGCGGCGCGGGATTCGCGACCGGCGCTGGAGGTGCAGCGGGCACGGCCGACGCGGGAGGTGCAGCGGGCACGACCGGCGCGGGAGGTGCAGCGGGCACGACCGGGGCGGGCAGCGCAGTGAAAGTGGGGGCAGGTGGCTGCGGTGCGGCGTACCCTGGAATCACCGACTGCTGCATCGGCGCCGGATAGACCGGGGCAGGTGGTCCGCCCGGAGTCGCAGGAGCGGGGGCCGGAGCAGCAGGAGCCGGCGGCGCGGGTGGGCCAGCAACCGGCGCGGGAGCCGGGTACTGCGCGGCGGGCGCAACCATCGAGCCGACACGGTCCTGGTACGCCGTCGCCCCGTGAGCATCCGCGGGCTGCGTCGTCGGCGGCGCACCGGTCCACGTGGTTGCACCGAGAACGGGCAGCGGCCCCTGCCACTGGGCGGCGCCGAAACCGAGGATGCTCGCCCAGACCGGAAGGGCGACCCAGGCGATGATCGTGTAACCGATTCCGAAACCGAAACGCTTATTGATGTTGTTGATCGCGACAAGAAGGAAGAACAGCCCGGCGATGTTGCCGATCGGGATGAGGAACGCGAACATCCACAGCGGTGTCACTCCACCGAGCTGGAAGATCGTGATGACGTTGAGCACCGGGACCCAGGCTTTCCAGGTGGGCTGTCCGACCTTGGCGAAGACCTTGGTCAAGGCGAACGCGAGCCAGACGTACACGATCGCGCTGAATAGCAGCGACAGGATCATCAGGATGATCGAGCTCATCACCGCGTCGTTTGTTGCCGTCGAATCCATTAGCTGTTCACGCCAGCGTGAGCGGGCGCATCCCCCTGCCTGAGTTGTACTGTCTCCGTTGCAAAACCTGAGAAACGTGCACGTAGTTTGCTCACCTTACCGTTTACCCTTCGCCAGCTGGGCTCCGAGATAACGGGTGAATGAACGCAGCGACACCGCTGCTTTCCAACGCTGCCAGCGCGTCATACCGGCGCTGAACTGGCGGCGTTCGTCTTCGACGATGCGCCAGAAGATCTCGCTCTCGTTCTCGTCGGGATCGAGCGCACCGAACACGGCGCGGTCGGCGATGGTGGCGAGCACGACTCCCTGCGGACTTTCGTAGCTCTTCGCGAGTTCGACACGGGTCTCGCTGCCGGGTGCCGGGCGCCCGTGGTCGAGTGCCGCGTCGACGTACTCGTCCCAGCCGCCGACGATCCGCTCTTCGACCTTGCCGGTGGTGCGCCGGTCTTTGCGACGACGCGCTTTCGCCACGAGGATCGTGATGAACGGCGCAAGCACGATGAGCAAGCCGAGCAGCGAGAGCCCGACGATCTTGAGGGTTGCGACGAGCCAGGCCAGGTCGACGCCGTCTTCGGCCGTCGGGTCATCGTCGCCGTCGCCTCCGCTGGGGCTGGACTCGGGTGGCTGTTGCTCGTTCACCGAGTTAGGCAGAACGTCGGTGCCGTTCTCGGGATCCTTGGTGTTCTTGTTCACCGGGTCGAGCGGGTTCTTGTACTGCGGAGTGACGTCGGCCGTGTGCCACGCGCCGTTGGCGTCCTGCACCTCGATCCAGGCGGAGAGGTCCTTGCCCTTGCACACGCCCTCAGCGCACGGCTGGATCGCCGACTCAGGGTTCGCGCTCTCGCCGAGCTCGAAACCGAGCACCACGCGCGAGGGGAAACCGAAATACTTTGCGAGCAGCGCGGCGGCAACGGCGAACTGCTCGTCGTCACCGACTGCGGCAACCAACTGCACGTCGTCCGTGTCGGTTGTCGAGTTCTGCTTGTCGAGCAGGGACTGGAAGAGTGTTCCGATGCGATCGGCGGAGTGCCCGGACAAGCTCTGCTTGAACGTGTACTCGCCGCCGAGTGCGGTAGTCCAGGCAGTGTTCGAGTCGTCGGTGGCCGCACCGATCGCGTGGCTGAGATAGCCGCGGGCCCTCAGGCGTTCGATGAGGGTCGCGAGCCCCTCGCCGTCGAAGGCAACGTCGTCCTGGGCTTTCACCCACGCGACGAGACTGGCGGGAAACTCGAGCTCGGCCGCGGGGTCGATCTGCGACAGGGGTGTGCCGAGGCTGGCGAGGTCGGCATCCGTCTCGGCCACAACCGCATCGAGCGAGTAGCTGTCGCCGGGTCCGAGACGGTCGAGCTCGATAGCCGATGATGTTCCGGTGTTGTAGAAGAATCCATCGGTCAGCGCCGAAGCGCCCTCGCCCGTGAACCCGACCGAGACCAGGTCGCCGACTGTCGGCACCCAGACGCCCGAGTACCCGTCGACATTGATCGTGAGCTGCTGCTCCTGACCGGCACCGGCATCGGGGTTGAGGCGGTACGGCACCCGCACGAACGAACTGTCGGCTGTCGAGCCCGTCGATTCCGGATCGATGACGCGGTAGACCTGGCCGTCGTAGTAGCTGAGAACAGCGAGTCGAACACGCGCCTGCAGTGCGGCATCCGACGTGACCGAGAACAGCTCGGTGTTGAACAGGTCGGTCTCGAAATAGCTGCGGTACTGCGAGAGTGGGCTGACGTACTCGCGCAGGTTCACGTCGGGGTCGATATTGCTGCGCAGCACCTCCCGACTCTGGTCGGCACCCACCGCGGGAGTGATTGCGGCAGCGCTGACGACAGCGACGAGCACGATGACGACGGCGAGGGCGATACGGCGCACGAGACTCGCCAGGGCGGGTCGCGCCTGGCTGATGCCGGCGCTGACCTGCGCTGAACGCAGCGCGGTGCGGCGGGTGTTCTGCACTCGCCAGAGCAGGTAGCCGAGGCCGATCATGAACGCGACGAGCCCGAGCAGGAATTCCCGCGGCGCGGTGACCGGAAGCCCGAGCACCGGCGTGGTGTCGCTTGAGGTGCTCGATCCGAACGCGATGCCGAAGAGCAGGATCACGAGCAGGAAGGGAAGCGCGAGCGCATAGGCGCGGGTACTGCGCCAGGCGATGGACAGTGCGGCCGTCGTGCCACCGAGGAAGACGGCGAACGCGGGGACGAGCAGGCTCTGGTAATCGCCGACCGGGAGGGCGATGGTGATGAGCTCTTTCCAGGCGAAGACCGTCGACGTGACGAGGTCGAGCCAGGCGGCGACCGGGGTCGAACCCGAGAACACCGAGGGGACAGCCAACGGGACACCGGCAACGAGGTAGACGCCGAGCGCAATGAACAGCACGGTCAGCCAGCCGAATCCTCGCAGCATCCCGAGCAGCGAGATGCCGACGGCAAGCAGGCTGGCCACGACGACGAGCACGACGAAACGCGGGCTCTCGTAGATCGGCCAGGCGGCAACAGCGCCGACGACGACGAGGGCGAGCACGAACGCCGCGTTGATTCCGAGGAAGGGCAGGTCGAGCGGCGCCGGCCGGGTGCGACGCGGGCGTTCGCGTTCTGGGGTCGTGGTCATCGCGAGGTCCTCGCCATCAGGTGACCGAGGTCGTCGAGTAGGGCGATCGTGATGACCTTCAACCCGCTGAAGTCGCGGTACGACGGCGCGGCCGACTGGTCGCAGATGATGGCTACGACGGCGACATTGCTGGGGAATTTGGCGGCGATCGACTGCAGCCGGCGCGGGGTCATCAGCGATCCGCAGAGCACGAACGCGATCGACATGTCCTGGATCACCTGGGTCGCAAGGGTGCAGACCTGTTCGACCGGGGTCACGTTGGTAGTGCCGTTGATCGTGCTGAGGTCGTCGAGTAGCGCCCGGGCGCTGAGAACGTTGAGGCTGTGGATGGAGTTCATCGCGTTGCGGATGAAGTCCGGGATCTCTTCGCTCACGACCACCGCGATGTCGCGGGCGTCTCGGATGGCGCGCACGCCGAGCGAGCCGGCGACACTGACCGCCATCTCGAACTCGTCGTCGCTCGCATACTCGGTGATGTCGAGGTTGAGCACGATGGCGAGGCGCGAGCGGCGGGTCTCCTCGAACTGGCGGACCATGAGCTTGCCGGTCTTCGCGGTCGACTTCCAGTGGATGTGGCGCTGGGCGTCGCCGTAGGCGTACTCGCGGATGGCGTGGAACGAGATGTCGGAATCGACGATGATGCTCGACGCGTTTCCCTCGAGGTCTTTGATGAATCCGGCATTCACGCTGGGGATCGACGTCGTCACCGGGTGCACGAAGATGTCGTGCAGGTCGACCCACTCCACCTCACGCTTGATGATGCCGAGCGGGTCGGTGCGCACCGACGTCACCGGGCCGACGGTGATGACGCCGCGGTGTGGGGCGGCGATGGTCAGCAGGTCTTCGTGCTTGTGTCCGGAGCGCAGCAGAGGAACGTGGATATCGGCGAGTCCGCTGCCGGTCGGGATGTCGATGCGGCCGGGCAGGGCAATGCGCTTCGAGACGTTGGTGACGATCACGCCACCCGATACTTCGCCACCGGCGACGACCCGCTCGGCGGTGAGGCTGAGGTCGACCTCATAGGAGTGCCCACCGAAGAGGAACGGCACGGCGACGATGAGAAGTACGAGCGCGACGGCGCCCGCGCCGATGAGTTCGACCCATCCGACGGCCACGCCGACGGGCAGCAGGATGACGGCGGCGATCACCAGCCACCCAGCCGGGGTCACCGTCGAGCGCACCCATTTCGCGCTCGAGCGTGCCACGGCGACGACGACGCGCCAGGCGCGGATCCACCAGACGACGGCTGTGACGAGCACTCCCTTGCGCGCGGTGGCGTAGCGGGTGTGGGTTGCGGTGCCCGTCGATGCAACGGTGCGGGTGATCCTCGACTCGGTGTGCGGTCCAACAGGATTCTGGCTCAAGTGAGATCGTTTCTCGCCGGCGGCACGATGTCGAGCAGGATCTGGCCGACGACGGCGCTGGCCGTGACCCCGTCGAACTCTGCCTCGGCGTCGAGCACGAGACGGTGCGACAGCACGGTGTCTGCGAGCAGCTTGACGTCGTCCGGAGTGACGTAGGTGCGGCCGTGCGCGGCTGCCCAGGTCTTCGACGCCTTGGTCAGTGCGCGGGCGCCACGGACGCTCGCGCCCATCTTGACCTGGGTGGCCGAACGGGTGGCCTCGACGATGCTCGAGATGTAGTCGAACAGCAGCGGGTTCACGTAGACACCGCGCGCGAGGTCGGCCATACCGACGAGCACCTGCGGGGTGATGACCGGCGGCAGCTCTTCTGCGACTGTGGCGGTCGCCTCGAGGATGCGCACGGTTGCGGCACGATCCGGGTAGCCGAGTGACGTTTTCATCATGAAGCGGTCGAGCTGGGCCTCGGGAAGTCGGTATGTACCCGCCTGCTCGATGGGGTTCTGGGTGGCGATGACCAGGAACGGAACGCCGACCGGACGCGAGACGCCGTCTACGGTGACCTTGCCCTCTTCCATGACCTCGAGAAGTGCCGACTGGGTCTTCGCGCTCGCACGGTTGATCTCGTCGGCGAGAACGACGTTGGCGAAGATCGGTCCGTTGTGGAACTCGAACTCGCCCTTCTTCTGGTCGTAGACGGTGATGCCGGTCACGTCACCGGGAAGCAGGTCTGGCGTGAACTGGATGCGGGTGCTGACGCCCTCCACTGTCTGGGAGACCGCGCGGGCCAGTGAGGTCTTTCCTGTTCCGGGAAAGTCTTCGAGCAACACGTGTCCCTCGCTGATCATCGCCGTGAAGACGAGCTCGATCACGTGGTTCTTGCCGAGCACGGCGCGCTCCACGTTGTTCACGAGCTTGTCGAAAGTCTCGGCGAACCAGATGGATTGTTCCGGCGTGATCGTCATGGGTGTCGTCCTTGGTTCGTGGGCGTTGTCGCGGTGGCGGTTTCGGGGCGGGGTTCTAGGGAGCGCGGCAGGCCTGCGTGGCCTGGCTCCAGGTGTATTGCTCGAGGCCGCTGACGGCATCCGCGGTCCAGGTCCAGGTGCCGACCAGGTCCTTCATGGTGACGGCATTCGCCGGGACCTTGCCGTCGACCAGGGCGACGGCGTTGCCATCGATGTCGACGTAGGTCTGGGTCTGCGTGCCTGTTCCGAGAACCGCGTCACCACGGAAGTCGATCACTCGAGGTGCTTCTCCCCAGACACACCCGACGACGTCGCCGGCGGCGATGCTGACCTGCCAGGCCCGGTTCGCCGTCTCCGGGGTGACCGCGACTTCACGGCTGCACAGGCGTCCGTCTGTCTTGAGGCAGAATTTGACGCGGATGCCCGGGTCCTGTCCTGTCGGCAGGTAGTCGGGATTGTCCGAGGGTGTGTAGACGGTGGTGAAGTAGCGCTCGTTCTCGGGCTGGTCGCCCGGAACGATCTGGATCACGAACTTTCCCGCGACGCCGTCTTTCTGCACGACCTTGTAGTGGTAGTTGTTCGGGTCCGACGGCTGCTCCCAGGCCTGGGCCGTGAGCTCGCGGCTTCGCTCGGCACCGAACCCGTTGGAGTAGCAGACGACGACCGTGTAGTACCCGTAGGGGTCGAGTCCACCGATCCGGGGCCCATCGGAGACGACCCCGTTGGTCGTGACGACGAGATTGCCGTCGCGGTCGGTGTCGCACCGGGCGAATCCGGGCCCCTGGCGGTACGCGATGTACTTGGTGGTCTCGCCGGCCCTGCTGTAATTGCGGTCGGTCGAGACGCCGTTGATCGTGATCGAGTCGGAGGTCGACGTCAGGTCGGATCCGCCGTCGTTGATGCTCGGCCGCCCGGCGATCGTCACCTTCTGCGTCTTGGTCTCCGGCTCGTCACCGACACCCTCAGGAATCCGGAAGCGGCTTTCGGCCTTGACCTGGATGTTGCGCTCGCCGACCCCGAGCGGGAAGGTGATGAGCTGGCTCTGCCCGAGCTGGCGAGGGATGACCTGCGACTGGTTGCCCCAGCTGAAGACGAAGTTCTTGATGGTCTTGTCAGTGTTCTCGATGGCCACCTCGACCACGCCGCGGTCACGGGTGGTCTCGCGCTCGCTGTAGATCGTGCGCATCGAGATGTCGCCGAGTGCCGGGTTGGCGTACGCCCAGGCGACGACCTGCACCGACGAGCGCGACAGTCCGAGGCTGTTGCGGGCGTAGGCCTGGTAGGTCTTCTTGGCGTCGTCGCCGTTGACCAGCTTCGAGATCCGCCCACACGCGCCGTACTTGTCGCAGGTGGTGACCGTCTTGCTGCCGACGCGGATGTCGAAGCCGGTGATCGACGGGTACGAGTCGCCGGATTTGTCGGGGTCGACCTTGAGGTCCACGGTTCCGTCGCCGTACCCGATCTGGGTGACCTGGGCCGGAGCCCTCGGAAAGCCCTTGAGGTCGATGGTCAGCGTGCCGTTGCGTTCGCCCGAGCTGACGAGGCCGCGCACGTCGCGAACTGAGAACGAGACGACGCAGATACCGCCGGCGACATCCGCGTCGTAGCTGGCGCGGATGCTGGAGTCGTCGGCCTTCGAGAACTTCACGTCGGAGCAGGAGTTGTTGGTGACGATCTTGTCGAGCGTGAGTGGTTCATCCCAGATGTTGCCCTCGCCGCGCACTCCGACGACCTTGGTGACACAGCCGTTCTGCTTGGCCGTGCACTCGGTCGAGACCGTCGCACCGCTCGGCACGGTTGTCGGCGCCGGGCCGACCTTCACCGAGAGGACTGTCGGTTTCGAGGTGAAGTCGGGCAACGAGATGCTGACCTTCTCGACGCGTCCGACCTTCGCCAGGTCATCGGCGACGATGATGAGCTTGGTTCTCGAGTCGTCGAGGGAGACTTCGAATTCGCCACCGGAATACTCGGCCTTGTACTTGAGCTGGGACGAATCGTGGGCGCCCTCCCAGGTCGTCATGAGCGCGAGGTCGTAGGTGATCGCCTCAGCACCGGGGCTCTGGGTGATCGACGCCGGGTGCAGCACCGGTTCGGGATTCTCCGGCTCGATGACGATCGGGACCGGGATGCTGGTGAACTCGGTCTGGCCCTGCAGGCGCACCGGAACCGTGCAAGTGTCGGTATACGGATCGCCCTCGCCGGCCGAGTACTCGATGTTCGTACCCGAGACGAGCGTGCAGGTCGCGGCCGCCCGGGTCTTGGTGGTCGCGAACTTCTTGCCGCTCACCGCGAGGGTTTCGCCCCGTGGCAGGGCAACGAGCTTCGCCACGTCGAAACGCACCGACTGCTTCTCTTTGACCTTCTGGGTCGCGTCGCCGACCACGGCGATGATGATGTCGTTGCGCCCGGGAACAGTGAGGAACGCGTGCGTGGTCACCGTCGTGCCGAAGTAGTTCACGCCGGTGAGGGTGAACGGGACGACGGCACCCTTGTCGGGCAGTTCACCCTTGATCGTCACGCCGTCGACGGTGAACGGCGAGTCGGCGTCATACAGGCTGAGCTTGAGCTTGGTGAGGTCGCCCGACAACCAGCTGACCTTGCCCGAGACGACATCGATTCCCTCAGCGAACGATGCACGGTCGGCGAGAGTGACGTAGCTGTCGGTGACCTTCGGGCTGTCAGGAATGGCCTCGCGCACGACCTTCATGACGATATAGCCGGTCGCGCTGCTGCTCTTGGCCGCGTTCTGCACCGTGTATTGGAAGACCTTGGTTCCCAGCGTCGTCCCGGCGTTCAGCTTCACGCCGTTCTTTCCGAGTTTGCCGATGAGGGGGAGCAGTTCCTGGTATTCCTGCTTGCCCTTGACGGCATCCGGAACCACCGAGGTGACCGTGAGCGTCGATCCCCCCGGGTCGATGTCGTTGGAGGCCGGGAAGACCTCGGCGAAGTTGTCTGCGCCGAGCTGCACTTCGACGTAGTCGCTGAAGGTCACCGGGGTGGGGTCGGTCTGGTCGTCGAGAACACCGACGCGCACACCCGCTGTCGCCGTCTTGCCGCCGGCGTCCTTGACGCTGTAGCTGAAGTCGACCGGCCCGCTGAAGCCGGCAACGCTCGCGTAGTTGATGGCGTCGCCGTCTTCGGAAATGCTCGCGATGCCGCTGTCGGGCTGGCTCTTGATGCGTTCGAGAATGACCGCGTCACCGTCCGGATCGAGCCCGTAGCGCTCGAACGGGATCGAAACGGTCTCGCCCGCGAACACCCGACCGACCAGGGTCTTCGGCTGCGGGGCACGGTTGTCGCCGCGCGCCAGCACGGTCACCTGGATCTCGGCGGTATCCGAGACATCCGGTGTTCCGGCCGAGTAGACGCCGTACGACAGGCGGTACTTTCCCGCTTTCTCTGGCGCGAGGTAGCGAACCGACGACCCGGCGGTGAAAGCAAGTCCCCGCTTCGCGCTGTTCTTGAGGGCCTCTGGGTTGAGAACCATCGAGCTGCCATCAGCGGCAACATCGTTGGCGAGCACCGGGATGTCGACCTGGGCCCCGGCACGCACGGTGACGGTGTCATTGATCGCGATCGGCGCCTGGGCAACGGCCGAGGGAAGCATGATGACCGTCGCGACACCGGTGACGTTCGCCGACTTCGTCCCCGTGCCGTCGGTGATCGTATAGACGACGCGTCCGACTACCCCGGCAGTGCCGTCGGGGGTGGAACCCTTCACGCGCAGCAGGCGATGGTCGACGATGTTCACGTCGAGCGACGATGCGCCCTCTTGCTCGGAGAGCGCCTCGTTGATGAGCAGCACCTTGCCGCCGGGGTTGGTGACGGCCGAGAAGACGTCGACTGTCGTATCGAGCTTCTGGCGCACGAAAACCGTGACCGGGGTGGTGCTCAGCGCGATCTCGGCGTTCTTGAGCACCGTCACGCGCACGGTGCCGATGACGTCATTGCGGCTGTCTTTCACGGTGAAGCCGACGAGGTAGTCGCCGGGGTCCTTTGCCGTGAAGCTGAAAGACGTTGCGCCGTCGTTGAGCGCGGCCTTCGAGCCGTCGTCGGTGCCGGTGCTCGCCGACGTGATCGAATACGAGCCGGCGATGCCCGAGATGTGCTTGCGCGGGTCGATCGTCACTGGCTCGCCGCTGCGGGTGGTGACAGCGAACGGAGCGACCTCGAGAGACGGGTCGGCGGTGACGCGAATGACGAGGAGCTTTTCTGCCGTCTTGCCGCGGGAGTCGGCAACCGTGACGGTGACGGCGACCGCACCGATCGCACCGGCGGAGTTGGGATGCTGGTAGACGACCGAGCCGTCGGGCGTCACCGCGACCTTTCCCGGCTTGTCGGCTTCGCGCTTGACCGCGGACTTCACGTAGAACGGATCGCCATCGGGGTCGAACCACCCACCGAGCACGGGAACCGTCACGGATCCACCAGGCTCGACCTCGGGAACCGGCCAGTCGACCTGGCAGTTCTTGACGCACCAGACCGGCGCCGAGTTCTCGCCGGCGTCTCGAACAGTGAGGGTGACGGTGGCTGCCTTCAGCGAGACCAGGCCACCGGGGCGGCTTCCGTCGGTGATGGTGTAACTGAACGTAGCCGTGCCCTTGGCCTTCAGTGACACCCTCACGACTACGGAGCTGTTGTTGTTGGCGGTTTCGACGGTGCCGAAATCTGCCGACAGCCCACCGAGCGAATCGGGAACGACGGTGAGTACGTCATCCGTGTTCGGGTCGTGGTCGTTGAGCAGCACGGGAAGCGTGACGAACTCGCCGGCGCGCACGCCGAATGAGTCGGAGACCGCGATCGGCGGCTTGGCATCGAGCACTTCGGATGCTTCGTCGGGGTCTTGGTCGGGGGTCTCTTGCTCGACGATCCCGAGCGTCCAGTCCTGTGACGACTTGATGAGGTCGCCTGTCGGCACCGACCACACCCAGCCGCTCAGGGTTTCGTTGAGGATCATGCGCGAGCCGTTGGTGCGCAACGCGGGCGCGAGTTCACCTTCGAGGGTCTTTCCGGCGTAGTCGAGCTCCCGGACGCCGTCGGCCTGGGACCACAGTGTGCCGTTGCCGGCGCCGGTGGGGGTCCACGCCGCATAGAGGATGCCGTCCAGCGGGGTGGGTGCGGCCGGGATGCCGAGCCCGGAACCCTCGTACTCCTCGGTCGCGTCGCCGCTGGTGAGCTCATACGAGGTGAGGCCGCTGTCGCTCGCGATGAACGCACCATCGCCGGATTCGGTGGCTTGCTGCAGCACGCCGGCGGGCTCGACCTCGACCGAGTCGGGGCCATGGTCCTTCGTGAAGAGCGCCCCGGTGATCGGGTCGTAGAGCACCCAGGAGCTTCCGACGACCGTGAGCGACGGGGTCGCTTCCGCCGGCAGATCGCTGACTGGCTCTTTGGTCTCGATCTTGCCGGTGGCGATGTCATAGGTGAGCACCGACTTCTCGTCGGCACTGAACGAGTAGAGCTTCTCGTCATAGCCGAGGGCGATCGCCGTTGCGACGTACTCCTTGGGGTCCTGGCCCTCGGGAACCTCGTCATCGATGTACGGGTCGACGTTAGCGGTGTTCGCGCCATCGGCGATCGCCGCGACGTAGACGTGCCCGTCACCGGTGCGATAGCCGATGTAGTCACCTGTGGTCACGACCTGCTGCGTGTCGGACGGCGCGTTCTGCAGGCCATCCGAATCGCTGTCGATGTCTTCGGGCTCGCTCAAGCTGACGTTGGTGACCTTCTCTTTACCCTGCGAGACGACGAGCAACGACGAGGTAGTCTGCGCGAGCTCGCTCGGTTTGCCGACCGACTTCACGGTCTCGAGTTCACCGAGATCGGTGTTGATGCGCGCGTACTTGTTCAGCGTGCCGCTCTGCAGCGCCCAGATCGAGCTGTCGTTGAGTGGGGTCTGCTTGACGTCGAATCCCTGGGCGACGATCGCACCACCGATGAGCACACCGAAGGCGGCGACGGATGCCGCGATCTTGATGGTCGTCGTGCGTGCTGCCGGCGACATCCGCAGGCGAGAGGTGCGGCGGGCCATCACATGCCTCCGATGATGACGGATGCGGCAATGGCTGCGGCCGCGAGCACAACGACGACGACACCGATCCAGACCAGGGTGCTGACGCTGACCGACTTGCCGGGCGATACCGCTGCCTGCGAGAAGACGGCTTCATCGTCTTCGCGAGCACGCTGCGCGGCAGAGCGTTTGGCTCCGGATGCTCGCTTCGACTCGGTGGCAACCGTGGTCTGCACGGGACCGCGCGAGGCCGAGTTGTCGAAGTCGACAGCGGACCCGCCGGAGTCCCAGCCGTCGGCGGCGACCTCGAGCGGGGTCGGCATGAGTCCGAGCTCGTACTGCACGTACTGCAGTTCGGTGGCGAACTCGAGCATGCTGGACTGGCGTTGGGCCGGGTCTTTGCTCATCGACTTGGCGAGTGCGGCCTGCAACCGGGCGGGGATGTCCTGGCGGCTTATCGGCGTGTAGCGCGCTTTCGAGATGCGCGAGCTGAGCTGTTCGCGGCTGTTCTTGCCGGTGCCGTCGACCTCGAACGGAGTGCGGCCGGCGAGCAGCGTGTAGAGCGTCGAGCCGAGGGCCCAGACCTCGGAGGCGACGGTGCCAGCTGTGCGCTCCTCGACGACCTCGGGGGCGCTCCACGGAACCGACATCGCGATGACGTCGTCGCCCTTCGATGACCCCGCGATCGAGCTGGCGATTCCGAAGTCCGCGAGCACGGGAGAGCCGAAGGTGGTGACGAGGATGTTCGAGGGCTTGATGTCGCGGTGCAGCAGTCCAGTGCGGTGCGCCGTCTCGAGTGCGCTCGCGATCTTGACCCCGGTGTTGAGCACTTCGGCCACCGAGATCGTCTCGGCCCGGTAGCGGTTTCCCATCGATGCCGGGCACAGCTCCATGACGAGGAACGGGCGCCCGTCGGAGGAGATGCTGGCGTCGTACACCGTGAGGATCGACGGGTGTGCGCTGAGGCGGGCCATGACATCCGCTTCGACGTTGAACATGCGGAGCAGGTCGGCGTCGACGATGTCCTGAAGCAGCACTTTTACCGCTACGGAACGGCGCGGGAGGTTCTGCTCGAACAGGAACACATCGGCGAAACCACCGACGCCGAGCGGGCGTGAGTAGGTGTACCCGGAAAGCACTGGAGGGCTTGCGGGCAGTCGCTTGGCCACAGTGTCTCCCCCAAAAGTACGTGACGTAGTCAGACCGGCACAGTTGCTCAACTATAGCTGAGCCTACCTCGATCGAAATTTCACTTTCGTTAACTTTTGACCCCCAATCGTGCGTGTAGTGGCTATTCGCTCAGTCCCTGTGGAGGAGGCGCTCAGCGCACGCTCTGGCGGCTCCCAGATGCAGCCTTATGGTGTCGGGATGGGGCCCTGACTCTCCTCCACAGGACGAGATTTCAAGCAGTTGTTCACATACTTATAGTGATGCAGAATAATGTCGGTGGCAGGGTGTCTGATGTAGTCATGGCACCGACCCCCGACTTCGCAGCAGAGATGGCAGGCCACCCTGCCACGCGCGCGCTGGAGGAGTTGCGGGGCACGATCGAGGAGATCGAGACGCAGACCCGGGTGATGAATGGTGCTGAGGCTGCCCGGTTGGAGTTGATCGAGAAAGCGCGCCGGCAGATGCGTGCGATGCAGGCGGTTCCGGATGAGGAACTCCGGCGAACCGGCGGGGTGAAGTTCCAGTCGGACGAGCTCGCTGATCGTTCCCTCGCGCAGGAGATCGGGCACGCACTCGGTGTCCACGAGCGCACGGGTGGGAATCGGATCTTCTGCGCCGAGGTCGTCACCA
>Ga0247729_10000120_pt1 | contig 37301 bp, 33 predicted proteins | sample UWRJL133311R2_FD_180958 | JGI IMG/M metagenome (GOLD analysis project Ga0247729, IMG submission 180958) | Plant litter microbial communities from Arlington Agricultural Research Station in Wisconsin, United States - UWRJ-L133-311R-2 | ecosystem: Environmental > Terrestrial > Plant litter >... | reverse complement strand
TCCTCACCGGCCAGCCGGGGCAGGTGCGCGGGGCCGGGGCCCGGGCCCAGCACGCGGCCGCCCTCACCGGCCAGCCCCCGCAGCTCCCGGCCAGCCTGCGGGCCAAAGTGGTTACGGCCGAGCGGCAGGCCGTGCTGGAGCACCTGGGCAAAACCCGCGTCGCGCCCGGCCACGTGGAGGGCGCGCATGAGCTGCTCGGGCAGGTGCTGCACACCGCCGACGGCCGGGCCATCCGGGTGCTGGGCCTGGAGGTAGTGCAGCCCGAAACCGAGCGCACCTACGCCGGGGCCCACAGCTACGGCTGCGCCGCCGACGCTACCTTCGTGGCCCGGCGCCAGCGGCCCCTGGGGCCAGCCAAGCCCAAGCCGCCCCTAACCAACCCTGGCCACGTGATGCGCGCCGACGCCACGGCCGTCCGGCCCCCGTTCGATATCACCAACATCCACCCCCAGCTGCCCGCCCCGCCGCTGACGCCCCAGCAGCAGGGTGCCAAGCAGATCGGAGACACGGAGCGCAACTGGAACGGCCTCGGGGCCATGCTGGAAGGCAACTCCCTGACGCGCAAAGCCATTACGCCCGTCAACAACTCGGCCTTTAAGGTCGCCCAGCGCGTCAACCGGATTGCGGGGCGCAAGGTCATCGTGCCCTCGCGCATGGCCAGTAGCGCGGCCAAAGTGGCGCGCTCGGTGGGGTCGGCGAAGCTGGCCCGCCTGGGCGGCAAGATCGGCAAGGTGGCCGGGCCAATCGGCATGGGGCTGACGTTCATCAACATCAGCCTGGAAGTGAAAAACGACACCTGGGACGCGCACACGGTGGTGAATGGGGCCATGCTGGTGGTGTCGGCGGCGGGGCTGCTGCTGGCCGGGGTGGCGGCTTCGCCCGTATTTGCGGCGGTGGGGGCCGTCATCGTCATCTACGGGGTGCTGGACTACGCCTTCGACATCGGTGGCAGCGTTATCGACCCGCTCGTGGGCCGCAAATCCGGGTTCTGGGGCGGACCCGTGCCCGCGCCGGCCAAGTGATGCTGCGCGCCTGGCTGCTGCAGCACTACGCGCTGGCCGTGTGGGCCTCGACCGGCGTCGACCTGCGCCGCCGGCCGCCGGCGCCCCTGGAAAAGCTGCTGCCCTTCATCCGGGCCGTGATAACCGGGCAGGTGCTGGCCGTGTGCGTGAGTTTATACTTCGCGCTGGGCGGCCGCGCCCTGCCCGACTGGACGCTGGTAGTCGGCATCGGACTGGTAGTGGCCTGGATGCTGGTGTGGGCACTGCCGCTGCTCGATACGCGGCTGAAAAAGGAGTGTATTCCGGCCGCGTTTCGCCAGCTTGCCGAGCCCCAGCGCCGCCGCCAGGCCTGGACGGGCATGCTGCTGTTCTGGGCCGCCTTCTTCAGCATCTTCTTCGTAGCGGCGTTTCTGAGTTAGAGGTAGAAGAGCAGACAAACAGCAAAGTGCGGATAGTGGCCCGCACTACGTGGGCATTATCCGCGCCTTGGACTATGACCAGACTGCCAGCGGCAGCTTTCCGCGTGCTTTCGGCAAGTATCTACCCGCTAAAACGGCATTCCCTGGGTGTTTCTTTGGCGAATGGCCTCTTCGGTTTTGGGAATGAAATAGTCATTCAGCATGGTTAGGGCGGTGGCCTGGGTTTCCTCGATAAACGGCCGTAGCGTGTGGTTGTACTCCTCGAAAGCTGCCTCAAAATTGCCGGCGTGCTTTTCCAGGGCCCCGGCTACCTCGGCGGCCCCAGCCATGGCCAGCGAGGCCCCGATGCCCGCCGCGGGGGAGGCGCAATAGGCGGCGTCGCCGACCAGGGCTACCCGGCCTTTGGTCCAGGAGGGCATTCGGATCTGGCCGAACTTATCGAAGTAGGAAATCCCGGCCTGCTGGACTGCTGCCAGCAGCTCGGCGGTGCGCCAGCCCTGGCCGGCAAACTGCTCCCCGATAATCTGCTGCTGCTGCCCGGCATCCCGGTAATCGTAGGGGATTTCCTGCTCGGAGAAAAACCAAAAAATGATGTCGGTCTTGCCGTTGTAGGCATTCAACATGATGCCCTTGCCCGGGGTGCTATACAGTTGGGCGGTGTTGGGGGCTATCAGCAGCTGGTTGACGATGGTGAGCGACGAGTAGTGCTCCAGGAAATGGGAGTACTCCGCCTCGGGCCCAAACCACAGCTGCCGCACTTTCGAATGGAATCCGTCGCAGCCGAATACCAGGTCGAAGGCGCGGGGCGGGCCACTGCTGAACGTGGCCTGGATGGCATCCGCGGCTTCGCTCAGGGCGGTGAGGCTGGTGTTGAACAGGAACTCCACCTCGCCTTCCACGGCCCCGACCAGGATGGCTATCAGCTCGGCGCGCTCAATCTCGACTTCCTCGATGTCGTCATCGTCCGCCGGTGGAGTGCCCTCGGGCAGCAGCAGCATCGCGCCTTCCGTCTCGTCGTCGGCATTTTTGAATTCCAGCTGCTGCAGTTGCAGCTTATGGGCTTTCAGCTGCCCGAAGATGCCCATGCGCCGCGCGCTGGCCAGGGCCGCGCCCTGCACGTTGATGGCGGCTCCGCCCGTGCGGGGCGCGGGGGCCAGCTCCACCACCGTGACGCGGTAGCCCAGCTTGTTGAGCCAGTAGGCGGTGGAAAGGCCCGCGATGCTGGCGCCTGAAACAAGTACTTTTTTCCCTTTTGCCGATTCCATAGTCAGACGATTTTGTGAGGATACTGCTAGCGTAAGCAGCTCCACAAAAGTCTGGCGCGGGCCGGCCTCAGGCTAGAATAAACGCGACAAAATCGGTACTCACCGTCTGCTGCCAGCGCGTGGCTTTGCGGGCGAAGGCTGCGGGCGTGGTGCCGCTGTAGCGCTTGAACTCCCGGCCCAGGTGGGCCTGATCGGCATAGCCCAGCTCCTGCGCCAGGCCGGCCAGGCTGGCCGCCGGGTGCAGCCAAAGCTGATGGCGGGCCTGCTCAAAGCGCATCAGGCCCGACACATCCTTCACGGTGTAGCCCGCCGCCTGCTTAAACTTGCGCTCCAGGGTCCGGACTGTGGCGTGGGCCGCCGCTGCTACTTGGCTCACCGGCAGCGTACCATTAGCGGCCCGCATGGCCCCGCCCGCCTGGATTAGCAGATGGTCGCTGGCGCGGCGCGGCCGGGCAGCCAGGAAATAGCGTTGGACCTGAGCCAGGGCTTCCGCGACATTGCCCGCCTGCAGCCACCCGCTCAGCAGCGCCTGTAGCTGGGCAATAGGGTGCGCCAGGACGCGCACACCGTCCTGGCCGGGCGGCAGGCCTAGCAACTCAAACACGGTCCAGGGAAAGCAGCGGATACCAATGACTTCCAACTGGCCTGGCGCGTGAAAAACCGCTGGCTGGTTGAGTAGGCCCACCATAAACGGGGACGGCAGGGGCTGCCTGCTGCCGTCCGGGGTGGCAATGCTGCAGCCGCGGCCGAAGTGAAAAATGATTTCCGCGTAGCCATCCGGGACCACCTCAAAGCTGGCCGGACCTTCGGCGAAGTTCATGCGGGTGTACCAGAAGCTCATGATGATATCCCGAAGCTCGGCCGGTGGTTCAAGTTCCTGGTGCTGCATGGCGAAAGATAGTATACGCCCCGGTCAGGACGGCCGCCGACTGTGGGCCGCGCCCGTTGTACCGGCGGCATCACGCTTCCACGTCCAGTATCCGGGACGGAGAACATCATAAGGAAGGAATAGAAGGGCAGATAGAAGAAGTATCGCAAGAGAAGTTCCTCGCCGTCGCTCGGCAAGGAGACTCCTGCTTACCGCGGTTAAGTTTATCTCGCCAGAATCTTTGCCGGCAGGCGGCAGGAGCATAGCATACTGACGCCCGCTGTCCAGCCTGAACCTGCCAACGCGCCAGCTCCGCGGTCATCCCGCGCGGAGCGGCGGTTTCCGGCGAGCCCACGGAGCCGCCGCAGTGAACTGCGCTTTTTGTGGGCCGTGGTGCGCGAGTTTCTGCGTGGGTTCCGAGTGCTACACTTTCTGAGCCCCTGCGTATCGGTGTTTGGCTCGGCGCGGGTAGCCGAGGCTCCGCCCTGCTATGCGCTGGCCCGCGAGCTGGGCGGGAGGCTGAACCGCCAAGCTTCACGGTGCTGACGGGTGGCAGCCCCGGAATTATGGCGGCCAACCGCGGGACCCAGGACGCCGACGGCCCTTCCGGGGGCTGCAACATTGAGTTGCCCCGGGAGTAGTAGCCCAATCCGTACCTGGATAAGATGCTGCTGTGCCGCTATTTCTTTGTGTGCAAGGTGCTGCTGGTTAAGTATTCCTACGCCTTCTTGATAATGCCCGGCGGTATCGGTACCCTGAACGAGCTCTTCAAGACCGTCCGGGGGAAAGCTGGGGTGTTGCCGAGGAATCTGCGCCCCTGCGCCCATCGCAGGGCGGCGGGGCAAAGGCTGCCTAAGGCATAGTAAAGGAAAGGTCGGCGCTGAATAAGCTGGCCGTGAGGCCGGTGCTCTGGCGGTAATGGGCGTAGCGCAGGTCCAAGGCCTTGAACTTGGCTACGCGGCGGCCAAACGGGGTCTTGAAGCGCCCGATGCCGTACACCGGCGAGTAGCGCAGGCCCAGCCCGAGCTTATGAGCCGAGAAGTCGGCCAAGTCATAGTCGGAAGTGTAGTACTCGTCGGTGACGGAATGCTGCAGATAGGGCGCAAAGTAGGTGGCTGCCGTCTGGGTGTGGTAGCGGTAGAACGGGTACAGCACGAAAAAGGGCGTCACCTTCACCGGCGTTTCCAGCTCCAGGGTATGGGCCCGGATGCCAAAGTTGTCGTTGTAGAAGCGGTAGTAGGCGCGCACCTGCACCAGGTCGGTGGCGTAGTAGGTCAGGCGCAGGCCCACCGGGTACTTGTAGCGCAGCCGGGGCAGCAGCTCGGCTTTGGCCGTACCGTAAACGGAGCCGGTTTCGCGGAAATACACCCGGTGAAAAGGCGTGCTCAACAGGCCGCGCTGGGCCACTAGCTCGGTGCTGAAGGCCAGCTGCAGGCGCTGGCTGAGCACCTGGGCATACACGATGTTCAGATTATAGCTCTGGCGGGTATCGGTGCCGTCCTCCCGGCGGCCGTTGGTGCGCAGTTCCAGGGGGCGGATGATGGTGGCCTGGTCGAAGAAAGCCTGGCCAGCCACGCTCAACTCCCGGTTGCCGTCGGCCGAGGCGCGCGACCAGGAGGCCACCAGGTTGAACGAGCGGTAGTCGTACTCGTTCGACACGCCCGCGCCCAGCCCGACGATGGTGCGCTTGTCGGCCAGCTGCCGGGTCAGGCCCAGGTCGAGGTGGTAACGGGTATCGTGGGCCGAGGGCGAGGACAGCACCTGGTCGATCCGGTCGGTGGAGGCCGACGCGTAATAGTCCACGCCCACGTTGGCTGAAATGCGCGTGGCGGAGTCGAGGGGCACGTTCAGGATGATGGTCGGCGTCAGGTCGGTGAGCTGCTGGGTGCCGCGGCCGCCTTCCACGGCGCTGTGGTCGCCGTCCTGCTGGTAGTAGCTGGACAGGATGTTGACCTCGGTTTCGCCGTGACTGCCGAAAGTAGCCGAACCGGCCGCGCCGGAACTGGGGGCGCCGTAGCCATCCACGCGGTTGGGCGCAGGCGTCGACTGAGCCTGCGTCAGGGCCGGCAGCAGCAGGGCCACTCCGGCCGCAAGACGAAAAACAGCGAAATAAGAATGGCGCATCAGACGGGTATAAGCAGCGTAAGCAGGAATTTGAGTAAACAAGTGGCTTCAGAGGAGAGTCTTAGTTGCAGCCGCAACCGCCGCCTACCTTGCCGCCGTTGGCCCCCCCGGCACCTTCCCGGTAGCTTTCGAAGTTGGTCTCGTACACTTCGATTCGCTTGCCCGCCAGCTTCATGTCCTCGTCGTTGAGGTACACTTTCTGGTAGGCCGCCACCGATACGCAGCCGGTGAGCCCATCGCCGGCCGCTAGCAGCGCCGCGCCGAGCACCAGGCGGGGGCGAAATAAGAAAGAGAGGGTAAACGTCATGGCTTAGGGGCCGCCGCGGGCGGATGCTGGGTGGAGTAATAGTTGACGGCCATGCCCCGGGAGGTGAGCGTGCGGCCGTCGTTGGTGATAAGCGTGCAGTCGACGCCCCGCAGGCGGTTGATGAAAGCCAGTCCTGCCTCCGGGCCCTTCACAAATACTACTTCATCAAGGCCGTCGGCCAGCTCTACATCGGGGCAGATGATGGTAACCGAGCGCAGGCCGGTGGCCGGGTAGCCGGTTTTGGGGTCGATGATGTGGCCATAGTACTGGCCCTGCACCGTGAAGTACTGCTCGTAGTTACCGGCCGTCACCACCGCCACATCGGTTACCGTCAGCCACGAGGATACCGACTGCGGGAAAGCCGGGTCGCCGATGGCGATGCGCCACAGGCTGCCATCGGCCTGCCGGCCCCAGCACGACACGTCGCCCGAACCGTTGATTAGGCCGCCCTGAATGCCCATCTGCCGCATCAGGGCCTGGGCCCGCCGCACGCCGTAGCCCTGCAGAATGCCGGCTAAGTTCATGCGCATGCCCTTATCCCGCAGCAGCACCGAATGCGTGGCCGGGTTAAGAATGATCTTATGGTAGTCGATGCGGCGCACTGAGGCGCGCACGGTGGCCGAGTCGGGCAGGGCGGCGTGGGCCTGCCGGTCGAAGCGGTAGATTTTCTCGCCCCCGGCGAAGGTGATGTCGAAGGCGCCGCCGCTAAGCTCCGAAAGCTTCAGGGTGCGCTGAATAAGGTCGTACACTTCCTGGTCGACCACCACCGGGTGCAGGCCCGCGGCACGGTTTACCCGCGTAATCTGCGAAGTAGAATCCCAGTAGGAAAACAGCTGGTCGATGCGCTGGGCCTCGCGGATGCCCGCCCGGATGGCCCGCCACGCCAGCGAGTCATCGGCCGCCACGGCCGTAAAGGTGAAGTACGAGCCCATCAGGTGGGCGCTGCGGGTGAAGTTGCGGGACTTGGGGCTGGGCGCTGTTGCCTGAACGGAGGCCCCAAGGCTCAGCAGCCAGAGAATCAGCAGGACCCTCAGCAGGGGGCGCCGGCCGAAACTGGGGCGGGCAGGTAGTTGGCGGTGTATCAAATCAGCGTTGGGCCAGCAGCTGCGTCAGGTAGGCATCGTAGGCGGCGGGGCCACCGGGGCGGTAGCCAGTTTTGGCCAGCACCTTGCCTTCCGGCGAAAGCAGCACCACCAGCGGGAAAGCGCCTTCCTTGTTGAGCTGCGCCGCGGCCTGCTCGTTTATTTTGGTCTGGGCGGTGGGCAGCTTGTTCTTTTTGCTGCGCGGGAAGTCGAAGCGGACCAGCACCAGCCGAGACTGGGCATACTGCTGAAACTCGGGCTGGCTGAATACTTCCTGCTGGAGCATGATGCAGGGCTTGCACCAGTCGGAGCCCGAAAAAACGGCCAGCACGGGCTTATTGGTGGCTTTTGCCTGCTGCAGGGCGGCCGTCAGATCCGAGTTCCAGGTGGGGGCGGCGGCGGTCTGAGCCTGCGCCCCAACTGTGATCAGCAGGAGCAGGCAAATCGAGAGAAAACGCATGAAAGGTCAGGAAGAGGATCGGATTAAAAACAGGTTAAAGCTTTGAAACGCGCTCTGTGCTGGTGAAGTTTTCAGATACATGGCCGCTGCCCCAAATCTTACGATTGGTCTGACCAGCAACCCGCCGCCAGAATGCCGTTAGCCTGGTACTTACTGTTCGCTGCGGTGGCCTTGGGTCCGCTTGGCATGTAGCAGAAAGAGCAGGAAAAGCCCCCGGTACTACTCCGTGAACAGCACAGCGGACTGCACCAGCCGGTGGGCTTGGGCCGCCCGCCGCAGGTTGCACTGGGCGCAGCCGGCCGCCGTAGGCAAAGAGCTGGTCGGGAGTAGCAGCACCGGCACGCGCAGGTGGTAGGCGTTGGTGGTTACGTACTGCGGGTTAAAGAAGCGCCGCAGCAGGCAGCCATCTACCTTGGCCAGCACCAGCAGTTGCACGTTTCTGCGGGCGCAGAACTCACTCAGGTCCTCCAGGGCGTCTTCTTCCGGCAATAGGTGAATGGTTGCGCTGCGTAGGTGGGCGCGGGCGGCCAGCAGGGCTTTTTTCAGCGGGGTCAGCCCGGTGCGGGCCGGCGAATAAAACTGGACCAGGTCGAAATGGGCGCTGGCCGTGCGCCCGAAGTCAGTGAGGCCCGCCAGGCGCCGGACGTCGAAGTGAGCAAAGTCGCCGGAAACGGCCACCTGGGTGGGCAGCTCGTGGTGGCCCGGCGGCACGATAAGCACCGGGCAGCTGACTTGCTCGGGCAGCAGCGAGAACGGGGCGCCGGCAGCCGTGCTGGCCGCGCAGTCGGTGAGGGTGAGGCCGGCCACAACCAGGTCGGCATGGTAGCCGGCCACCAGGACCTGCAGCCCATCGGCCAGAGCGTCGGCTACCAGATGGTAGTGGTAGTTGATGCGGCGGCCCTTCTGGCGGGTCAGCTGGTGGTAGCGTAGTCGCTCGGCCAGGGCCCGTAGGCGGTTGAGCCGGGCGGCGCGCTGCTCGGGCGTCAGGGCTGTACCGCAGCTGCCTTCTACCAGCACAATCTCGGCCGGTAGGCGCAGGGCCAGCTTGTTGGCGTAAATCAGCGCATTTTCGGCCGCGGCCGTGAAGTCAATAGGAACCAGAATAGTCTGCATGGCAGCAAGAGAGGTTGAAGGAAACGGAAGGGTAGAAGTTGTAGTGCAGTACCTAAGGCTGCCGGCTCGCAGCGGGAGCGGGGCCGTGACAATAATGCACCGAGGCCGGCTGACGGGTCGGGCCTGCCGAAGTAGCGGGCCGCAGCTGGGGGCTCAGGTAGGGAATTTCCAGGCCCAGGCCGCGCAGAATCAGCAGCCCGGCCAAGGCGCTGGCCAGCAGGGGCACGGCCCGGCGCAGGCGGCTGCGCCAGCGTAAGGGCACCAACTGCCCGGTGAGCGAAAGCGCCAGCATCAGCGGCAGCGTGCCGAGCCCGAATAAGGCCATGTAGAGGGCCGCGCCCGCCCCGCCCGGCACGCTCAGCGCCCCGGCCAACGCCAGGTAGACCAAGCCGCAGGGCAACAGGCCGTTGAGCAGCCCCGTGGCGTACAGAGCCCGCAAGGAAGGCTGCTGGTAGAAGTAAGCCAATTGGCTTTTCACCCGGCTCAGCACGGTATCGAACCCCAGCCGGGTGGTTCCTCGGCTCAGCAAGCGTTCCGGCGTTACGACCAGCAGCAGGATCAAGGCTCCCGAGAGAACCGACAGGCTTTGTTGCCAGCCCGCCAGCCGCAGACCCTGGCCCAGCAAACCGGCCAGGGCGCCCAGCAGGCTGTAGGTCGTGACCCGACCCAGGTTGTAGAGCACCCGCCCGGCCACGTAGCGCCCACGCGTCTGACCCGGGCTCGGTAACGCCAGGGCAATGGCTCCGCACATGCCCACGCAGTGAAAGCTGCCCAGCAACCCGAATAAAAAACCTGTCCACAGCATAGAAAAGGTATAAACCAGGCATTGAAACCCACCCACCGGCAATTAAAAGGCTACCGGCTCGCAGCCACCACCAACTCCCGGTCGACGAAATACTGCTGCCGGCCGGCCGTAAACTCGAGGCGCAGGCGCCACAGGCCGGGGTGGAGCCGGCGGGTGCTCAGCTGCTGCCGGGCCGGCTGGCCGCCAGGGGCAAAGGGCAGGGTAAAGTCCAGGTGCTGGTCGGAGGGCCGGAAGAAGTGCAGGGTGCCCAGCACCGCTTGCCCGCTCAGGCTGGCCGGCAGCTCCAGGGTAAGCTGCTGCCGGGCCGCGTCGTAGCGGAGGCCGACGGGCGCGGGCAGGCCCGCCGTGCGCGCCACCGACTCCATGCGGCGCTGGTAGCCCAGCTCCTGCTGGTAGTAGTCGGCGCTGACCAGGTCGACGCTGGTGCGCAGGGCCTGCTGCACCATAAAGCCGATGTAGGCCGCAAACAGCACGAACGTGGCAATGATGGCATAGGGCCACGGGGAGCGGGGGGAGGTAGTCATGAGCGGGAACGAGTTGAGCAGGCGAAAAGCGCGGGGCGGCTACTGCGCCGGGCCCAGAAACTTGGTTTGGGCTTCCGCAATCAGCTTACCGCCGCTGAACACGCCGATGCGGATTTTCTGGTTGGTCACGCGCGGGGCCGACTTGAGCAGCTCGGCGAAGAACACGGCCTCGGCCAAGCCCTGAGCCGGCAGGGTCAGGGCTTGGCCGCCGACGACGGAAATCGTGCCCCCGGCCGGCTCCAGCACCCGCAGCGTGATGGGGTAGGGCCGGTTGGTTTTGTTGATGACCGACACATTGTAGAGGTTGGTAATCGTACCGTGAGCAGTTTTCTGAAACAGCTGCCCCGGCGTGCGCAGCACCGTGGCCTGCACGTTGGAGCGGGAGGCCAGCAGCAGCGTGAGGCCCAGCAGCAGCCCCAGCAGCACGCCCGATAAGGCCTTCACCCGGCCCGTGAGCCCAAAGCGGATGCCCTGGGCAATGTTGTTTTCCGAGGCGTGGCGAATCAGGTTCGGGGGCAGGTTTACCAGGGCCATGATGTTGTTGCAGGCGTCGATGCAGGCCGTGCAGCTGGTGCACTCGAGCTGCTGGGCGCCGTTGCGGATGTCGATGCCGGTGGGGCACACCTGTACGCACTGCTGGCAGTCGATACAGTCGCCGACGGTGCGCGCCTGGTTTTTGCGCCGCTTTTCCCGGGGTTCCCCGCGGCGGTAGTCGTAGGCTACCACGAGGCTGTCCTGGTCGAGCATGACGCCCTGCAGGCGGCCGTAGGGGCAAGCAATGGTGCAGACCTGCTCCCGAAAGCGCGCAAAGACGGCGTAGAATACGGCCGTAAACACGCCCATCGAGGCCAGCCCGCCCAGGTGGGCCGTCGGCGGATCGGTGATGACGCGCACCAGCGCATCGGAGCCGATGATGTAGGCCAGAAACGTGTTGGCAATCAGGAAGGAAACCAGCAGAAACAGCGCGTGCTTGGTGGTTTTGCGCCAGGTTTTGGACCAGTCCCAGGGGGCGCGGTCCAGGGCTTTCTGCCGGGGCGCGTCGCCTTCGAGCCAGTACTCGATGCGGCGGAACACCATTTCCAGAAAGATGGTCTGCGGGCACACCCAGCCGCAGAAAACCCGGCCGTAGACTACCGTAAACAGGATGACGAACAGCACGAACGTGAGGGCCCCGAGCAGCAGGATAAAGAAGTCCTGGGGCCAGAAGATCTGGCCGAGGATGATAAACTTGCGGGCCGGCAAATTCAGCATGAGCACCGGCAGCTCGTGCAGGCGCAGCCAGGGCCCGGCAAAGAGCAGGGCTAGCAGGGCGTAGCTAACCCACTGGCGGGCCCGGTACAGTGGCCCCTTGGGCTGCCTGGGGTACAGCCACACGCGCTTGCCGTCGGCGTCCACCGTGGAGATGGTGTCGCGGAAAGCGTCATTGGGGTGAAAGGTAGTAGCGGCCATGGGCGGGGAAGTGGGGAGAACTAACGAGGGGCCGACTGGGCGGCGGGGCCAGCGGACCGGGGCTAGCGGGCGGCCAAGGTTTTGGTTGGGGCTCCCTTTTCGCCCTGGGGCTCCTTGGCGCCAGCGGGCTTAGAGCCCTGCAAGGATTCGATGTAGGAGGCCACCTGCAGGATTTGCTTGCCGGCGAGCTTGCCCTTCCAGGCCACCATGCCCTTGCCGGTCACGCCGAACTTGATGGTTTTGTAGACGTGGTTGATTTCTCCGCCGTGCAGCCAGTACTCGTCGGTAAGATTGGGGCCCACCTTGCCCTCGGCGCTGGTTCCGTGGCAGGGCGCGCAGTTGGTGGCGAAAATGGCCTTGCCGGCAGCCAGGTCAGCCGGGGCCGAAAGGGCGGCGTAGGTTGTGAGCTTGTTCGGGTCGTCGGCGTCGGCCGACACGAGCAGGGCGGCCTGCTGCATCTCGGTGGCGTACTCGGCCGTCTGCAGCTGCCCGGCGCGGGCCACGTGGTAGTAGCCCAGGTAGGCGACGGCAAACAGGATGGTGGCGTAGAAGCCGTATTTCCACCAGGGCGGCAGGTCGTTGTCGAACTCGCGGATGCCGTCATAGTCGTGGTCCAGGATTTCGTCGCGCACCACCCCCTGCACCAGGCGGGAGTCGCCGACCAGCAGCCCCAAGGCTTGCCCGCTCCAGGTATCGTGCACGGTGGGCAGGGCGTAGAGGCGGCGCAGCTCGGGCTTCAAAAAAGCCACCAGGCCCACAAAAAGCACCAGAAACAGCAGCAGCACGCAGCCCAGCACACCCAGCAGCACCCAAAGCAGGCGCAGGGCTCCGGCGGGGTCCGGGGTGGCGGGCGTGGCCAGGGCCGGGGCCGCGCTCAGCAGCGTCAGCCCGGCCCCGGCGAGGAGGTGGCGGCCGCGCATCATACCAGAACCGGCTCGCCGGTTACGACAGCCGCCGCTGCTCCTACGGGCGCGGGAGCAGTGGCCTCCGTGGGAGTAGCGGGGGCTGCTGTCGTAGCTTCGGCCGCAGCCCTGAGGCGGCTGGCGTGGGCCAGCGAGGCCGCCGTTATCAGCAGCATCAGCAGCACGACGGCGGCAGTGGCCCAGGTCAGCCAGCTCAGGATGTCGGTAGGCGTCGGACCGCCCGCCGGAGCGGCAGTAGATTGGCCGGCGGCCATGTAGCCCACCAGCAGGCCGGTGGCGGTGAGGAAGAAAGTGCGCTTGGTTAGCATAGCACAGAGCGTTAAAAGTGGTAAGTCAGGGTTTCCTCGTCGGGGGTGAGGCCGTCGCGCAGGGGCAGCTGGCTCATGGCATCGAGGTGGGGGCGGCGAGCCCGCACCACGTACAGCAGCAGGCCCAGAAAAAAGAGAAAGAAGATGACGAAGGAGATAATCGGGTATATCTCAACGCCGGCAATGGATTGCAACACGTTCTTGTCCATGACACTAGCAGAAAGGGTTACTGGGCGGCCGGGGCCGCTTGGGTTACTTCGGGCTTCACCTTGATGTCGGTGCCCAGGCGCTGCAGGTAGGCAATCAAAGCCACGATTTCCTTATCGGACTTCACGTCGAGGTCCTCCTTCTTGAGCTCCCGCACGATGCCGTCGGCCTGCTGGCGGGCGTCGGCCACGGCCTGCTGGTCGAAGCCGGCGGGGTAGGGCGTACCCAGGCCCTGCAGCACCCGGATCTTCTTGGGCAGGGTAGAGTAGTCAATGTCGTTGTCGAACAGCCAGGGGTAGGGCGGCATAATGGAGCCCGGCGACATGCTGGTGGGGTCCAGCATGTGGTTGTAGTGCCAGGAGTGCGGGTACTTGGCGCCCACGCGGTGCAAATCGGGACCGGTGCGCTTGCTGCCCCACAAAAAGGGCCGGTCATACACGAACTCGCCGGCCTTGCTGTACTCGCCGTAGCGCTCGGTTTCGGAGCGGAAGGGGCGCACCATCTGGGTATGGCAGTTTGAGCAGCCCTCCTTGATGTACAGGTCGCGGCCCTGCAACTCAAGCGGCCGGTAGGGCTTCACGGAGGCAATGGTGGGCACGTTGCTTTTCACCAGGAACGTGGGCACCATCTCCACGGCGCCCCCAATGAGGATGGCCACGGTGGCAAACACGGCCAGCTGAGCCGGGCGGCGCTCAATCCAGCGGTGCCAGTGCCCGCCCTGGTGCTCTTCAACCAGCGAGGCGGGCAGCAGGGCCGGGGCGTGGGCCTTTTCCGAAGCCAGCAAAGTACCCGAACTAGCCGTTTTGATCAGGTTGTACAGCATCAGAAACGCCCCGCTCAGGTAGAGCACCCCGCCGATGCCGCGCATGTAGTACATGGGCACGATTTGCAGCACCGTCTCCAGAAAGTTGGGGTACTGCAGCATGCCTTCCTGGTTGAACTGCTTCCACATCAGCCCCTGGGTGAAGCCGGCCCAGTACATGGGCAGGGCGTAGAACAGGATGCCGATAGTACCCAGCCAGAAGTGGGCGTTGGCCAGCTTCTTCGAGTAGAGCTCGGTGCGGTAGAGGCGGGGCCAGAGCCAGTAGAGCATGGCGAAGGTCAGAAAGCCGTTCCAGCCCAGGGCTCCCACGTGCACGTGGGCCACAATCCAGTCGGTGAAGTGGGCAATGGCATTCACGTTTTTGAGGCTCAGCATGGGCCCTTCGAAGGTGGCCATGCCGTAGGCCGTTACGGCCACCACCATAAACTTGAGCACGGGCTCGGTACGCACCTTGTCCCAGGCCCCGCGCAACGTCAGCAGCCCGTTGATCATACCGCCCCAGCTCGGGGCGATGAGCATGATGCTGAAGGCCACGCCCAGGCTCTGAGCCCAGTCGGGCAGGGCGGTGTAGAGCAGGTGGTGGGGGCCGGCCCAGATGTAGATGAAGATCAGGGACCAGAAGTGGATGATGCTCAGGCGGTAGGAATACACCGGCCGCTCCGCCGCCTTGGGCAGGAAGTAGTACATCAGCCCCAGGTAGGGCGTGGTCAGGAAGAAGGCCACCGCGTTGTGGCCGTACCACCACTGCACCAGCGCGTCCTGCACGCCGGCGTACATCGAGTAGCTTTTCATGAAGCTCACCGGCACCTCCATCGAGTTGACGATGTGCAGCACGGCCACGGTGAGGAAGGTGGCAATGTAAAACCAGATGCCCACGTACAGGTGCCGCTCCCGGCGCCGGGCAATGGTGCCGAACATGTTCCAGCCGAACACTACCCACACCAGGGTAATGGCAATGTCGATGGGCCACTCCAGCTCGGCGTACTCCTTGGAGGTGGTGTAGCCCAGGGGCAGCGAAATCAGGGCGCTGAGGATGATGAGCTGCCAGCCCCAGAAGTGAATCTTGCTGAGCGTTTTGGAGTACATGGCTGCCTTGCACAGGCGCTGCAGCGAGTAGTACACGCCCATAAAGATGCCGTTGCCGACGAAGGCGAAAATCACCGCGTTGGTGTGCAGGGGCCGGATGCGCCCGAAGGTGGTCACGGCCGTGTGCATATTGGCCTCGGGCTGGGCCAGCTGGAAGGCGGCCAGCACCCCCACCAGCATGCCGGCAATGCCCCAGAAGACGGTGGCAATGCCAAAGTCCCGCACGATGCGGTTGTCGTAGAAAAACTCGTCGACGGTCCGGCTGACTTGGGGCTGAACCAGGAGCGGCGCCACCGCGGTGAGCGGCGGAGTAGGGGCGACTTCCATAATGTGAAGCAGTAAGTGGATTACGGCTTCAAAGGTCTTCTACCCTCGTTTTTCGAAGCATGACCCAGATCAAGACCCGGCATGATTGATATCAAGCCGGGCCTGGGGCGGATAGCCGCTTACTGCGGCGGCTCCGGCTCGTCGAAGAGCATGCGCACCGAGGGCGTGTAGGCGTCGTCGTACTGCCCGTTGCGCACGGCCCAGAGAAAGGCACCCAGAAAGGTGAGGGCCACGAGCAGGCTGATGCCGATGAGCAGAAAGATGATGGTCATAACAGGCGGGGCTTAGAGGTGATGGCGCCGGGCGGCCCAGCCCACCAGCACGGTGGCCACGAGCATCACGCTCAGCGAGCTGATGGGCATCAGAATGGCCGACACGATGGGGTTGAAGCGACCCTGCACGGCCAGGGCCAGCCCAAAGCCATTGTAGCAGAACGACAGCCCGAACGTGACCAGCACGGCCCGCAGGCAGGCCCGGGCGAAGCTTAGAAAGTTGGCCAGCTGCCCAAACTCGGCGGCGTCGAGAATGGCGTCGCAGGCGGGGGAAAAGTTGGTGAGGGAGTCGGTGAGGGCCAGGCCGGCGTCGGCGGCGCGCAGGGCGCCGGCGTCGTTAAGCCCGTCGCCGACCATGACCACGGTATGGCCCCGGGCCCGTTCGGCAGCAATGTAGGCCAGCTTGTCGGCCGGCGACTGGCGGAACAGCAGTTGAGCGGCGGGTCCGAAAATGGCCCGCAGCCGGGTCTGCTCGGCATCCGTATCGCCCGATAGCACGGCCAGGCGGTAGCGCTGCCCGAGCTGGGCCAGCACCGCGGGCAGGGCCGGCCGGTACACGTTGCCAAAGGTAAAATAGCCGGCGGGCAAGTCATCGAAGGAAACGTAGACGTGGGTTTCGGGGGCCGCCAGAGCATCCGCGTCGCCGCCGGCAACCGGCGTGGCTGCTCTAGGGGCCGGCGTCGCCAGCTCACTGCCAGCCGCCGCGAAGGCGGCCGCGCCCAGCCTCACGGTAGGGCCGCCGGCGGCCGTGGCACGGATGCCCTGGCCGGGAAACTCCCGGCAGGCCTGCAGCGGCACCGGCTCCGCCGCCAGCTCCCGGGCCAAGCGCTGGCTGAGCGGGTGGGTCGACTGGGCGGCGGCCGTGGCGACGAGCTGCTTCTCCGGCTCCGAAAGGGCCCGGCCCTGGTACTGCACAGCCGCCTGGCTGGTATCGGTGAGCGTGCCGGTTTTGTCGAACACGATGGTGTCGGCCCGGGCCAGGGTTTCGACGACGGCAGAGTTTTTCAGGTAGAGCTTGTGGCGGCCCAGCACCCGCAGCGCGGCGCCCAGGGCAAACGGCGTAGCCAAGGACAGCGCGCAGGGGCAGGCAATGACCAGCACCGAGGTGAAGGCCCGCCACATCACGGCCTGGTCGCGCGGGGCCCAGTACCCGAGCGTGCCGGCGGCCAGCAGCAGGGTTAGGGCCACGAAGCCGCGGCCCACGCGGTTGGCGTAGGTTTCCAGGCTGCGGGGGGCTGCTTGCTTGGCAAAGGCGGGGTTGTTCCAGAGCTGGGTGAGGTAGCCCTGGCTGACTTCGCGCACTACTTCCAGCTCCAGGGCCTCCCCCAGCTGCCGGCCCCCGGCGTACACCAGCTCGCCGGAGGTTCGGGCCACCGGCGTACTTTCGCCCGATACGAAGGCGTAGTCAATCTGGCCCGCCCCGCGCCGCAGCACGGCGTCGGCGGGCACCACTTCCTGGTGCCGCACCCGGATGCGGTGCCCCACTTTCAATTCCTTGACCGATATGGACTGCTCGCCGGCGGGCGTGAGGCGCGTGACGGCCACGGGGAAGTAGGAAGTGAAATCCCGGTCGAAGCGCAGTGCGTCGTAGCTGCGCTGCTGCACCCACTTGCCGATGAGCATGAAGAACACCAGCCCCGTAAACGAGTCGAAATAGCCCTTACCCCGGCCCGTGAGCACCTCCACCGTGCTGACCCCAAACAGGGCGGCCAGCCCCAGGCTGATGGGAAAGTCGAGGTTGATGTAGCGCTGGCGCAGTCCCTGCCAGGCCGAGCGGAAGAAGCTGCGCGCACTCACCAGCAGCACCGGCAGGGCCAGTGCCAAACTCAGCAGCCCAAAAAACCGTCCGAAGCCGGCCTGCAGCTCTTCCACGAAGGAAAAGTAGTCGGGCAGGGCCAGCAGCATCACGTTGCCGAAGGCGAAGGCCGCCAACCCGAGCTGGTAGTAGAGCGTGCGGCTGGCGCGGTGGGGCTGGGCCCCCAGCTCGGCCAGCGTAATCTGCGGCTCGTAGCCCACGGAAGCCAGCAGCTGCACCACGGCCTTCAGGCTGGTTTCCTCGGGCTGGTAGGTGATGCTGATTTCCTTCCGCAGAAACTGCACCCGCGCTTCCACGATGCCGGGGTTGAGCCGGGGCAGGTGTTCGAGCAGCCAGATGCAGGACGTGCAGTGCATCTGGGGCACGGGCAGCGTGAGCCGGGCCCGCTCTTGTGAGCGAAACGTGAGCAGCTGAGCCTGCACGGCCTCCGAGTCGAGGTAGTCGAAGCGGCCGGGCAGCTCCACTTCCCGCACTTTCAGGCCGGGCCGCTCGTCGAGCGTATAGTAGGAGCACAAGTTGTTGGCCGCTAGCAGCTCGTATACCGTGCGGCAGCCGGCGCAGCAGAAGTCCTTGTCAGACCAGCGCAGGGGAGCCGGCGGGCAGTCCTCGCCGCAGTGGGCGCAGGCCAAGCGAGTACGGGGCAAATCGAGAGTGGCAGCTGACACGGGCAGGTACGGGTAGTATAGCGGCAAAGCTCCGGCGCGCTGCCCCCGGCACCGATGACCAGGATCAAGCCGGCGCTTGATTAATATTAGGCGAAAGCCGGGGCGCAACCATCACCTTTGGCCCAGCAGCCCAAGGCTCCCCACCGATTGCCTGGATGGAGTTACCCGTTCGTCCCGCTGTCCTGCACGCCCCGAGCTACCAGGCGAACTTTCCTGTCACGGCTTCTTATTTATCTGGGCCGGGATGGTGGCGGGCCTCTCCGGAAGCCCCGCTTAAGTTTACGGCGCCCCACCCCGCGGGGCGGGAGCATTGGCCGCGTCGTATTTCCCGCCCGATTGGCTCAGGGGCTGAAGAGCTGGCGGTGCAGGATTGCGCACCGTCCGTACCCGTCGTAAAGCCGCGCCTGGCCGGCTGCCACCGTGCATGAGCAGGGTAGAATGAAACCGAAGAACTACCGCCAAGGTGGGTCGTTTCGCCAGTGCCTGCTCTGATTTTAATCATGCTCAGCAATGATTGGCCTCATGGAATGCCGCCCGCCGCTGCGTCAATTTTGCGGGGCGTAGCCGCCAGGCACATCACTCTTGCCTGGGCTACCTCTCAATGACCCTGTCTACCGCCCACTATGCTCATGAAAACAGCGCCGACCTTACTCGTATTAACTGATTTTTTTCCTGCCGCCGGCCATGCCCTCGACTACGCCACCAGCCTAGCCGTCCCGCTGAGGGCTCGCCTGGTGCTGCTGCACGTGCGCCGCGACTCGGTGCTGGACGCTGATGCCTTAACCGGTGAGCTCTCTAATCTGAACGCGTCGGCTATTCGGCTGGCGCTCAATAGCCTCACGCGGGACTTGCCCGTGCCGGTAGTAGCCGAGGTAGGCTATGGCCGCCTGCTGCCTGCCGTGGCGGATGCTGTCGGGCGCCACCAGCCGCTGCTGCTCGTGCTGGGGCGCCCGGCCGATGAGGAGCTGCCGGATGAGCTGGCGGCCACCACGGCGCTGGAAATTCTGCAGCATACCCCGTATCCCATGCTGGTCGTGCCGCCAGTGTCCGCCGTCACCTCGCCCCGGCGCCTGCTGCTGGCCGTGGACGGGGAGCCTTTCACCCTGGGTGACTATGCCGGTGCCGCCCGGCAGCTGCTCAAGGCCCTGCAGGCCGAGCTCACGATAGTGCAGTGTGTGCCCCATAAGCAGGGGGAAGATGGCGCAGCGGTGCACTCGGTTCAGCAAACGGGTCTGACCGTGGAATTAGGCGCCCCGCGGTTCCGGCAGGTAGTAGCTGCCGACCCTGCCACCGGCATCCTGGCTGCCGCCCAGCCCGCCGATTACGACGCGGTAGTGCTCCTGGCGCGGCGGCGCAGCGTAGTCGGGCGCCTGTTTCACCGGAGCGTGACGGCGCAGGTGCTGTTGCACAGCCAGCTGCCGGTGCTGGTTCTGCCGGTCCAGTAGGGGGCCGGAGTGACGCTTTACTAGCTCCTCTTTTTCGTTTTGTCATCCAGGGGCCTAACTTTCTGGCTAGCTGATGCTCGGCGGCGCGGGGTAGCTGCTACTCGTCGCTTGTCGGCGGTAAGGCAGTAGTCGGCTACCTTGTGCTGGCTCTGGTAAGCAGCGCCTCAATCCCAGCGTCGTCGTCAGGCAGGCCCTGCTGCCGCCACAGCTCCACGCCCTGCCGCATCAGCACGCAGGCGGGCAGCGTCGGCAGGTCAAAGCTGCGAACCACGGCCGGATGCGTGGCCGCATCTACCTTCAGCACCCGCACGGCGGACCCAAGCCGGGCTTGCAGCGTTTGCAGCGCCGCGCTGGGAAGGGGCGCATCGGCAGCCTGGCCCAGCGGCCCCACGGGCAACAGGACCAGGAGCACCGCAGTATCCGGGAGCACAGGTGGGGGAACAAGCAGAGGCATTGCGCGGTAAGCAGGTAGAAAGGAGTGGTTATGCTCGTAAAATTAGGCGGCGCCCGCCCTGCCTTCCATGAGGCGGGTCACGGCGCTGGTTGACCTTCGTCATCGGGGAGTTATCTTTTTTGTCGACCTTTCCTTGGTTCCGCCCCCTTGTGTCCTTATGCCGCTGTCTGCTTTCCATCTGTCTGCCGATCCTGTAGCGCGTGCTATAGCGGATATGCTGCTCAACAAGGCTTCCGACTTCGTGGGGGTTTATGACGTGGGCCTGGGCTGGTTTACGCATGTAAACCCAGCGGGCTACCAGCTGCTGGGCTACGCCTCGGCCGAGGCGCTGTACGCCGATCCTGAGCGCACCCTGCGTCCGCAGCAGCTTAGCGCCCGCGAGTGGGACCAGCTGCAGGCCGAGGTGGCCCGCACCGGCCACTACGAGTTCGACGCGGAATTGCGCCGGCAGGCCGGCGGCTCCTTCTGGGCTCACCTGGAGCTGACCAGCTTCGAAGCAGTGGGCCGGCTCTACTACCTGGTCCGTCTCATGGACATCAACCGCCTGCACCAGGCCGAGCATGAGCTGGCGCAGAGTGAGCGGCGGTTTGAGGCCGTAGTGGCCAGCGCCACGATTGGCATCATCGTCTGCAACCGGGCCGGCACCATCGTGTCGGCCAACCAGATGGCCCAGCAGCAGTTTGGCTACCCCGAGGGTACCTTGGTTGGGCAGCGCATTGAGGTGCTGGTGCCCAATGCCGCCGGCCGCCGCCACGAGCAGCTGCGGGAGTCTTTCAACGCCCGGCCTTCGGTGCGGGTCATGGGGGCGCACAAAGGGGATCTGGAAGGCCGCCGCCAAGATGGCTCCGTGTTTCCGGTAGAAGTCAGCCTGAGCTACTTTCACCTTGATGACGAGCTTTACGTGGTGTCGTACATCCTGGATATCACCTATAAAAAGAACGCCGAGCAGGCTTTGATTGCCGAGCGCCAGCGCGTAGAGCGCCTTAATGCGGAGCTGGAGCAGAAAGTAGCGGACCGCACCTTCGCCCTGATGAGTACCCTTGAGCAGCTGGAGCAGGGCAAGAACGAGCTGGCCCAGGCCTTGGCCGCGGAGCGGGAGTTGGGCGAGCTGAAGTCGCGTTTTGTCAGCATGGCCTCGCACGAGTTTCGCACCCCGCTCACCGCCATGCTCACCTCGGCCGCACTCATTGAAAAATATCCCGCCACCGAGCAGCAGGACAAGCGGGTGCGGCACTTGGAACGCATTCGTCATTCAATCAATCACCTGAACGACATTCTGGAGGAGTTCCTTTCCGTGGGCCGCATCGAGGAAGGCAAAGTACTGGCCTGCCCGGCCGAAATCAGCGTGCCCGCGCTGCTGCACGAAACGATTGCCGACATGCAGGGCCTGCTTAAGGCTGGCCAAACGGTAGTTCCGGAAATCAGCGCGTGTGCGGAACCGGTATGGCTGGACCCTTCGCTGCTGCGCAAAATCCTGGTTAACCTGCTCTCCAACGCCCTTAAGTACTCCGGCGAGAACTCGGTAGTGCGCGTGCTGGCCACCTGCGCCGACGGGCAGCTGGTACTCACAGTGCAGGACCAAGGCGTGGGTATCTCGGCCGAAGACCAGGAGCACCTGTTCGAACGATTTTTCCGGGCCCGCACCGTGGCCTACGTACCGGGCACCGGCTTGGGACTCTATATCATTGCCAAGTATCTGGAGCTCATGCAGGGCCGAATTGCCCTGCAAAGCACGCTGGAGGTTGGCACTACCGTCACCATCACCATTCCCTATGAAAACCATCCTGCTGATTGAGGACAACGATTTTATTCGCGAGAACACCGCTGAAATCCTCGAAATGGCCGGCTACGCGGTGCTTACGGCAGAGAATGGCAAGCTGGGAATTGAAAAAGCGCTGGCTACCCGGCCCGACCTGGTGGTGTGCGACATCATGATGCCCGTGCTCGACGGCTACGGCGTGCTGCATATCTTCAACCAGAACCCGCAGCTCACGGGCATTCCGTTTATTTTTCTGACGGCTAAAACCGAGCGGGCCGACCTGCGCCGGGGTATGGAGCTGGGCGCCGACGACTACCTGACCAAGCCCTTTGCCGACAGTGAGCTGCTCAGCGCCATCAGCAGCCGCCTGGCCCGGTTTCAGCACCTGCGCCCCGATTACGACCTGCAAGCTGATGGCCTGCACGAGTTTCTGGCGGATGCCCGGCGGGTGGGGAGCCTGGCCGGCCTCTCGGCCGACCGCAAGCCCCACAGCGTGCCCCGGAAGCAGATCATCTACGCCGAGGGCGACGAGGCCACGCGGCTGTATTTTGTGCAGTCGGGCCGGGTGAAAACGGTTAAGAGCACGGCCCATGGCAAGGAGCTCATTACGGGGCTCGGTCAGGCCGGGGATTTTTTTGGCTACAAAGCCTTGTTGGAGGGCACCGCCCACCACGATACGGCCGTGGCCGTGGAGGATTCCGTGCTGCTCTACATCCCGGCCGACGACTTCACCCAGCTCGTGTCGCGCAATGCCGAGGTGAGCCAGCAGTTTGTGCGCCTGCTGGCCGGGCGGGTCCGGGAGCAGGAAGAGCTGCTGCTGGACATGGCCTACAACTCTCTGCGCAAGCGGGTGGCCGATACCTTGCGGCGGCTGCACGCGCAGCAAAGCGCGCTGGACCCAACCGATCCGCAGATTCACCTCTCACGAGATGATATGGCCGCCTTGATCGGCACTGCCCCGGAATCCCTGAGCCGTATCCTAAGTGAGTTCCGCCAGGATGGCATCATCGAGCTGAATCCGAAGTTCATTCGGGTGGTGCAGCCTTACCAACTGCAGCGGGCCAACTGGTAAGCTGCTTGCACTCGGAGTTGGGCCCAAGGCAAGGGCCGTAACAGATATCGGCGCCGTGCTGACAGCACGCTCCTTCACCGCGCGGACTATCGAAGACTATTCCCCGTCCGTTTGCCCGGGCGCTTCCAACTCAGCGGCGGGGGCTGAGCGCAGTAGCAGGTAGCCGAGCACCCCGGCGCTCAGCGACGACACCAAGATGGCCAGCTTGGCCACGTCGGTGCCCCCGGATGCCTCCCCCAGGGCCAGGAGCGTAATAAAGATGGACATCGTAAAGCCGATGCCGCCTAGCACGCCCGCGCCCCAGAGCTGCCGCCAGCTCACCCCGGGCGGCAGCGTGGCCCAGCCCAGGCGCACGCTCAGCCACGACAGGCCCGCGATGCCCAGGGGCTTGCCGACCACCAGCCCGGCCAGGATGCCCAGGCCCAGCGGCGAGAGCAGACCCCGCACGGCAGCCGGCGCAATCACCAGGCTCGTGTTGGCGAAGGCAAACAGCGGAATGATGCCAAAGGCAACCACGGAATGCAGCTGCTGCTCCAGGCGTTGCGCCGGGGAACTGCTGCGCAGGTACAGCTCTTCCAGCTCCTCGCTGATGGTGCGCGGGTCGGCATCGGCGGCATGCAGCTCGTGGCGCAGCAGGGCCAGCCGCTCGTCGATGCGGCGCAGCAGCTCCGGGCGGGAGTAGGGAATGCGGAAGGGAATGGCCACGGCCAGCATCACGCCGGAGAGCGTGGCATGAATGCCCGATTCAAGCATGAAGTACCAGAGCACCACCCCCAGGGGCAGGTAAGCCCAGAGAGTGCGCACGCCCAGCCCGTTCAGCGCCAGTAGCGCGGCCCACGTGCCCATCGCCCAGTACAGGGCGCTCAGGTGCAGGTCCGTGGTATAGAAGCCGGCGATGACGAGCACGGCCCCCAAATCGTCGACGATGGCCAGCGCGGTGAGAAATACTTTGAGCGCCAGCGGTACGCGCTTGCCCAGCAGCTGCAGCACGGCCAGGGCGAAGGCAATGTCGGTGGCCATGGGAATGCCCCAGCCCCCGGCCGTGGGCGTGCCCCGGTTGATGAGCGTGAACAGCAGCGCCGGCAGGAGCATGCCGCCCAGCGCCCCCATGATGGGCAGCGCCGCTTGCCGCAGCGAGGACAGCTCCCCTTCCAACACTTCGCGCTTGATTTCCAGGCCGACAATCAGAAAGAACACGGCCATCAGCCCGTCGTTTATCCAGTGCAGCAGGCTGTGGTCGAGCACCAGCCCGCCAACGGCCACGCGCAGGTGCGTTTCCCAGATGGCGGGGAAATAGCGGGCCACGCCCCAGTCGGTGTTGGCCAGCAGCAGGGCCAGCACGGCACTGGCCATCAGGATGATGCCACCCGCGGCCTCGCGGCGGAAAAACTCGGCGAAGGGCCGGATAAGCGGCTGCACCTGGGAAGGAATACTCATGGTCTGGTGGGTTGACAAAAGTGCGGGGGCGTCCAGGCCGGGCGTAGCTAGTACATCACGCTGGCACTGGCCACGGCGTAGAGCGGGCCTGCTAGAATGTTGCCTCCGCTGATGGAATCCACCGTACCGAGCAGCCGGCGGCAGTCGGGGCTGAGGGGACGCAGGTGCCCGGCCTTGCCCGCCCGCGGCTGGGCCCGGGTAGGGGTGCGCGGCCCAGCCAGGATTAACGACTGTCCGAGGGCGGCACCGGGCGGGAGAGCCGGGATGGAGAGCATCATACGGAAGGAATTAGGGAGTAGGGAGAAGAAGAGGCGAAAGATATGGTTCCCGCCGTCGCCCGGCCGAGGAGTTCCGGCTTACACCCCGGTAAACTTCACCGTCACGATGGGCTGGGTTTCGTCGCAGCGGATGAGGTGGGGCTGGGTAGCCAGCAGCGCCGCGGAGCCCTTATAGGCAAAGTCGAACTCCTGCAGGATGCTGCTGTCGAAGTCGCCGTGGTGGTTGAGCAGCTCCGCAAAGCGGTGGCGGTAGGCATCCTTGTCGGCTTTTCGGAGCGAGTGCCAGTGCTTGAGCGTGGCGGTGCGGCTGTGCTGGCGGCCCGCGCCATGCGCGCAGCTCCACAGCGCCTCCGCCACCGCCGGCTGCCAGACGTTGGGCTTCACGATCAGGGAGCCCCGGCTCATAGACAGGGGAATGACCACCTCCTGGTTGGGCGTCAGCTGGGTGCTGCCCTTGCGGTGAATGACCCCGGCCTCGCCAAACTCCAGCAGGTTGTGGCAGCTGTCGGCGAAAACGGGCGCGCCGGGCGCTAGGTAGTGGTTGCGCCGCAGAAAATCGTAGGTTTTGTGCACGAATTCCCGCCGCCGGCTCGCCGCGTACGCCAGCACCCGCTCGTACTCCCGGCGGTAGGCGGGCGTCGCCACTTGGAGGGGCAGCCAGTCGTGGCCGGGGTTGTGGGCTTGCAGCAGCGCGCGGTTTTGCTGGTACATGTAGATGCCCAGGTTGCGGCTGCCGGTATGCACGATGATATACAGATAGTCGGCCGAGGCCTCCAGGGCCAGGAAGTGGTTGCCGCCGCCCAGGCCCTCGTCGGTCATGGCGTGCACCTCCCGCTCGAAGGCGCGGTAGTGCCGGGCTTTGTCGAAGGGGCGCAGCACTTCCGATTGGGGAATGCGCAGGTAGGCCACGCCGCAGCCCAGGTCCTTGCCGGTTACTAGGGGGTAGAAGACCTCAGTAGTTTCGAAGGCCACGCCCACCGGGATGGAGCGCTCGGAGCAGTAGTGGATATCAGGGAATACGGCGATTCGGCTGATGTTGTGCTTTTCCTCGAAGGCGAGGAGGGACTGTAGCGCGTTCTGCTCCACGACGCTACTATCCGTAAAGTAGACCGTTTTCACGTTATCTTCTTTCGGGTAAGAATAAAAAAGGTCGCGCGCCGGGAAGCAGCCGCAAAAGTGCGCGCGAGTGGGGGCCTCAGCATAGGCCGTGACAAAGCTAGGTTTTTTTCCCGGATGGGCTCCGCCGCTGCCTGCGCCAGGCCTCGAATCCGAACTACCTACGCCGGCTTCAGCCCGCTGAGCTACTTTATCTTCAGAAACACTCCCTCGGCGGTGGCGTTGTGGCCGAACTGGTCCAGGCATGGGCCTTTGGTGTAGCTGACCACCAGAAAATCCCGGTAGAAGCGGACCCGGAACGCGCAGTCGGGGGCATCGGGGAGGGCGTAGGTGAAGGCGGTGCCCGTCAGGGGGATGGTATCGAGCGGGACGTCGGCGATGTTGTGGGCGGGGGTGCCCGTCACGCCCAACAGCTCGAAGGAGGCTCGGCCGGCCGCCAGCCGGGTCAGGGTGAAAGAGCCCTGGCCGCCCTCCGGGCCGTAGCGGTAGAAGTAGTCGCCCGCCAGTCGGGCTGCATCGGCGCGGAGGGGGACTGAAGCTACTCGGGCCTCTTTGCGAGTGAGCCGCAGGGCCAGCTCCCGGCCCGTGGCGGGCGAATACCACTGCCCGGTGAAGGCTCCGCCGGCTGGCCGGCCGACGAGCACACCCGTGATGGTGCCATCCTTACCGAACTCCAGCAGGCGGTACGTGTGGTCGGCCTCCACGGTGCCCAGCAGCCGAATGGGGGTTTTGGCCTTCGTGTTCAGGTAGGTGATTTCGCCCGCCAGCACGTCCCCGTCGCGCTGGTAGTGCACGAGAACCGGGATTTTGCCGCCCAGGTAGCCGTTCCAGCAACTGTCGGTGGCGGTCGGCGGAGGAGTGGCTGGCCGGTGGGGCCGCGGATGAGCGGCGGGCCGTGAGCTAGGGGTGAGGCTGGCCAGCAACAGTCCGAACACAAGCAGTCCCGCGCCGCGCCGCCACGGCCGGGCAAGCCGGGTGCTGGTCGGGTGGGTAAACGGATGCCGTAAGAAAAGTAGCATAAGCAGCGGCAATGATGGCGGAAAAGGGAGGCGGTGCGGAGCAGGATGAACTGCCAGCTAAAGTAGTCGCCTTTTTGCTCGTTGCCCCAGGCGGTGCGGAGGTCCGCTTCTCAGAGCGTATGTATCTTGTACCAGTCGTAAGATGACTGCCAAAGGTGTGAGAGGCACCAACCAACCAGAGCATCCGGAAACGGATAGATTCTAAAACTTAAATCAACAACCAATTATGTACACGGTAAAGGCCTTGAATTACTTACTTAATGCCGGATGGATCGAGGGTAGGAATGTTGATATAAAGGACTTTGAGTCATGGTGGGATCAGTACAATCTATCTGGCTTTGAAAGTGCCAAAGCATTCATGCGGGAATTTGGGGGACTTTATATCGAGTTCTTTAACCACAAGCGAGGCTTACCAGATAATATGCTGCTTGACGTTGAAGAGGCTTTAGCGGTTGATTTTCCCGAAAAAATTGATCCGGTATACGCTGCGCGGATAGGTCGGAACGTGGTGCCGATTGGCGCTGCTTTTCACTACTCTATGGTTCTGTTGATACACGAATACGGCATGGTTTACGCGGCCTATGATACTTACATAATAAAGCTAGGTAGAGCACCGTACGACTTTTTCAATTTCGTGCTAGACCTTCCTAAGGACGTAAAATTTGAGGAGGTTAGATGAGCTTTTGATGGGGGTATAGGAGTGATGGTACTAAGTGAGCGCCCTACGCCGGCCGGGTCAGCCCCCTAAGCTACGCTGCACTATAGGATTCGCAGCATCGTTACTCGGAGTGCGGTAACCACTCGGCACTATCAAGGGAAGGCGCGAGAGCAGAGTATATCGGTAGGCCTGGGCAATTGCATCAGACACGCGAGATGAGAAAAGGGTAGCTACGATTGGTTACAGCTTTTTATCAAACCGTCCCTGGGTAACCTTCACTGTATCGCAGCCAGCTTTGACCAACGTGAACTCAAAGGTGCCCGACACAATGCCGGCCTGCACGTCTAGGCGTGTGAGCGTCAGCTTGCCTCGGCAGTAAGTTCCAGCGTCGCTGGAATAGAGCTGACATCCCGTACGCAAATCAACTACGCCCGCTCCATGCCTTCCCACGGAGCGGAAGGTGTAAGAGCCCGTTGTCCGGATGCTGTCGGAGAACATGCCCAACGTTTGATGGTCGCTGGTTTCCGTTCTGATCCGGGTGGCAGCAATGCTCAACGTGCCTTGTGCGCGAGCCGGGTCGTAATCCACCGTATAGTTGGAAAATCCATCGTTGCCGCGGGGTGTCCAAGGCTGTCCGTCAACCAAGCAACCGAAGGTATTAGCGCCAGACTGCGTTGCAGGGGGCAACTGGTTTTCAGGGCTTGGAGCGTCATCCTTGCACTTGGAGCATTGGGTAAGCAGCATGAGGGCTGCGTATACGAAGAGAAGGCGAGGTTTCATTATAGTCGTTAAAGGGCTTATCAACGAAGCAGGAGAGATGCTTCGACAAGCTCAGCATGACGTTCTGAATACTCCTGCCCTCCGGCCGGTAGGCGGCTACCAGAGCGGCAGCTTGTTGAGGTCCGAGGGGTGGATAATGGGCGTGTCGTACTCCGTGATGCGCAGCAGGCAGCTCAGGTTGGTTTCGAGGCTGTTGGCGGAAATCTCCGTGTCGAACTTGGGGCTTCTGCCCGAGAGAAAGGACACCTCCTTCAGGTTGGCGCTGAAGCTGTAGCGCACGTTGGCCATCCCGATTACCCCGAAGTGGTTCGCCGCCACGTAGCGCTGCATGATCGGCTCCTCCCCGTACTCGAACCGGTGGCTTTCCAGGGGGCTGGTCAAATCCCGCCCCAGCTCCTTGCGCACAAACTCCCGGTCGAAGGCCCGGATCTGGTCAATCGAGTCGAACTGCCGGTAGTTGAGGTAGTGCTCCCGCGTGCCGCTCTCATACACCGACTTACTCTCGTCGTCGGGGTCGTTGTCGTCGTAGAGCTGGCGAAATTCCGTGACGTAGGCGCTGGCCTGCTGGGGCTTGTCGTAGGCGAAGACGATTTCGGCAAGCTTGTGCCCGCTGGGCTTGAAGACGGTAAGGGTTCTATCCATGCGCTAAATGTAGGGCAGTTGGGGGAATGAGGCGTGGAGGCGGATTACCAGCTACTATCTTGCGAATCAACGATGACCAGCTACAGCAGCAAGCGCGACAGGCTGGATCATGATTCTTACCAATGAGTACTTACGGGCATGATAGAAAAAGAAGATTACGATACCCTGGCCGCAAGGTGCGTCAATGAACTCAAGGTCCGGCAAAGCAAAATGCAGGAAGAATATGATCTGGATGGCTATGACGAGTGGTTTTATGATCAAGCCACCGGGCTCCTGACGTTTTCCAGCGAAGGCAGGGAAATAAACTTCAGCTACTTTCAGGCGGGGACATTCTCCCGAAACACCAGCACTTGGCAATGGGCGTGGGCAAATGAAAACACGCTCGACTCAGTCAAGGAAAAATCTGCTGCAATCAAGGATTTCGGAAGCGAAGCTGGTTTCCCGAAGCTCACGGATGGCTACTTCGCAAGTGACGAAATCGAAGCCTGGGAATTCGCGGCCATAGCCACCGCATTGACCAACGGGCTTGGCATATACCGCCCCGTCAGTGACCATCTGCTGCTGTTCCTGGTAATAGTGGAGGTAGTCGACGCCGACGAAGCCCAGCAGCTAAAGGAAAAGTACGTTGACTGCAGAATCCACGAAAGGGCGAGAAGGGCTTTTGTGTGCCATCACTTGAACAAGCAGACCAAAGTCGGCTTTGAAGAAGCCTTTGAGACGGCCGAAAATATGGAGCTTGAAATCGACGACGATTTTCAGGCCTGGTGCGACGAGTGCGAGAAAGTGCGGGAAAACGAAGATGGATGGAATGATGCCTCTATGGTCCTCGCGAACATCAGGCTTGTCTGTGAGCATTGCTACTTCGACATGAAAGAAGTGAACCTCGGGTACCGGTAGGAATGAAGTTTCGCTTTCACTCTATACAGCCGAGTGAAAGCCCACAAAAAAAGGTCCCGCCGAAGCGGGGCCTTTTCTATGCCTTGTTATTTCAAACCGCTACTGGTCAATCCGGAAACCCAGCCCGAACTGAATCAGCCCGTTTTCCGGGGACTTCTGGTAGGACACGGACAGGGCGAACTGGTCGGCGACGGGGGCGATGAAGAAGCCCGCGCCGTAGCCGTCGTGCCAGCCGCCGGGGGAGCTGTCCTTGAAGTAGACCCGGCCCCGGTCGTAGAAGCCGAACACGCCGTAGGAGAAGGGCAAAAACGACGTCTTGACCCGGCCCAGGGCCAGGCGCAGCTCCGTGTTGAGGTAGAGGCTGGCGTCGCCGCTGAAGCGGTTGCGGTAGTAGCCGCGCAGGTTTTCGCGCAAGCCCAGGGTGGCAAACTTGTAGAAGGGAATGTCGTCGTCGTTGCCGTAGTTTTTGGCCCCGCCGCCCTTCACCACCAGCGTCACGGGGATGCCGAGGCGGGCCGTGCCGTAGTACTCGGCGAAGCCCTGGGTGAGGCCGAAGTTGCCTTTATTGCCGCTGAGCTGGTGGTAGCTGTCGTGCTGGGCCAGCAGCCGCACCCCGCGCCGGGCAAAGCTTTTCCGGTCGCGCAGGTCGAGGTCCAGCAGCGCATTGACCCCAATCAGGCGCTGGAAGTCGGTGTTGGGCTTGGTATTGTCCGGCACCGGACTGGTTTCGAGCTGGCCCAGGTAGCTGTTTTGGCTGAAGCTGCTGGTGTACTGCTCGTAGGTGGGGCCGAAGCGGAACAGGCTGCGCTGAAAGAAGGTGCGCTCGGTGAAGGCGTTGAGAGTGTAGCCCTTGTAGCGCGCCTTGTAGTAGAGGTTGTCGTAGCGGGTCTGGTCCTTGGTGGTGTTGTTGCCCAGCCCGAAGAAGTTGTAGAACGGGAAGTAAGCCCCGTACTCGGTGCGAGCCCCGATGTCCCACTGGCCGATGGCGTGGCGGTGGCGCATGTTCAGCGCTACCTGGAAGTTGCCGTTGGAGGAGCCGCGCACGTCGAGGCCGTAGAGGTTTTTGTAGCCCGGCTTGCGGAAGCCCTGGCTCACGATGTCGACGCCCGCGCCCACGCCGAACCCGTCGCTCTGGTTGTAGATAACAGTGGCGCGCGGGTTGTAGCCGTCGTATTCGAAGGCCTCCCGGTCGTAGCGGTTCACCCCGATTTTGTCGGAGGTATGGTTGTCGGTTTCCTTGCTCAGCTTGAGCTCAGTGTCGGCCACGTCGTACACCTTGGTCTTGGTGCGCAGCCCCCGCACGCTCGACTGGTCGGTAATCTGGTCCTTGCCGTCGCCGCCGATGAGGCGCACCAGCACGCTTTTCTTGGCCTCGCCCGTGACGGTAAACACGTCCTTGCCGTCGAGGCCGTAAAGGGCTACCTCGTCGGTTTCCTTATACTTAAAGGTGCGGTCAAACAGCGGCGCGCCGTTGGGCTCGTTGCCGTCCTTGCCCTTGTCGAACATGCGCACCCGCACGTCGCCGTTGGGCTGGCGCTCCACCTGGAACACCTCGGCCTTATTGGAGCCCACGATGTCGACGCGCTTGGCCAGCATCAGGTAATAGTCGTCGAGAGCCTTGGGCAACTCCTGGATGCGGGCCTTGAGCTTGCGGTTCAACTCATTGCCCGACAGCGGCATGATTTCCTGGGGCAGCGTAGCCGTGGAGGCGTCAATGGCGGCCGGGGTAATCTTCTGCTGCATGTACTTGCCGATTTCCTGCCACTGCTCCCGCGTCAGGGACTGGAGCAAAAACCGGTCGAGGTGGCGGGCGGGCCAGTTCAGGCTTTCTAGGTCATGAAACTCGGCCTGGAAGTCCTCGATGCTGGGTACGGCCCACTCCCGGTTGGCCACGTAGGTCAGTAGGCCGTTCCAAAGGGTAAAGCTCTGGTCCCGGTCGCGGGGAATGGGGCGGTAGATGGTTTTCTTGCCCTGCTTGTAGCCGGCCCACTTCCAGTTGTCCTCGTGCTTGCCGAAGTCGGCCACCAGCATGTCGAAGGCGCGGGCCTTGCCTAGGGCGTAGGCGTCGATCTGGTTGTCGTGGTCCTTGTAGAGCTGGCGGAAAAAGCTGAAGGAGCGGCGCACCTCGTCGGCCCCGCCGAAGCCGGGCAGGTTGGGCTTGGGGTCCACGGGCCGGTCTTCGAGCGTACCGAAAAGGCCGGCGTAGTCTTCGCGGTAGGGGCCCAGGGAGTTGTTGTCGGGCAGCACAAACAGCCGGGGTCGGGCGTGCAGGATGTCGGTCTGGTCGAGCAAGGAGCCGGTGACCAAAGCCGAGTAGGGGTGGGCCGTGGGCGTGATGTCGCGCAGCACGTCGGCGGCAATGGAGGTGCGCAGCTCGGGCGGCAGGATGCGCGTCACGTCCTTATCAACGGAGCGGAACACGTACTCCGACGAGTCGGCGGCAATGAGCTTGACGGAGGTCGTCTGCCGGCCGCCGCCCTTGCCGAAGATGCGTAAGCCGCCTTTCTCGGTGGTTAGGTTCAGGGTTTTGACTTCCACCGGCTGAGTCCAGGAGGTGCGGTAGAGCGGTCCGAGGAAAAACCGCTTGCCCGCGCCGGCTTGGTACTGCGCGCCGGCGGGCAGCGTCACCGTGGGCCGGAAGGGCGCGTCGGGTTTGGGTGCCGCCACGCCCTTGGCAGCCGTGGGGCACTCGGGGAAAAAGTAGCTCACCGGCACGTTGGGCAGGCGCGGCTCCGTACACGCCGACTGAAACAGGGTCGAGCTATACGCTTCCTTGGCCGTGGTGCCGGCCTTATCGAAGGCGAAGAAAGCGGCCTTCACGGTGCCGTCGGCGTAGTAGTCGAGGCGGGAATAGCCTTCCGCGGCCTCGTTGAACAGCGCTTGGCCGCTGGCTCCCACATGCTCCTTTTCGGCGAAGCTGCCGGCTACCAGGTGGTAGTTGTCCTCGAAGCGGGTGAGCTGCAGGCTGTAGTCGTGGGCGGCGGCGTACACCACGCCGGGGTTGTCCTTAAGGGTGTTGAGCAGTTCCTTGCGCAGATCCTGGTAGGCGGGGTTGGCCAGGTCGCGGGGCGTGCCCACGTTCTGGCGGTAGGCCGAGTACAGCGTCCCGAACACCGGCAGCGGTACGCCGTTCTCGAAGGGAAACAGCTGCCGGCTCAGCGGCATCCGGCCCGCGTATACCCCGTTGCTGACTACCGGCTGGTGGCCCACCAGCAGCACGTTGCGGCCCTTGGTTTCGTCGAGTACGTCCTGGAGCTGTTCCCGGAATTCCTCCTTGGTCATGGTCTTGCACTCCGTGTCGGGCGCTTCGGGCCGGTCGTAGGGGTGAGTCCACCAGGGCGAGTTGATGGCCACCAGCCGCACCGTGGGCGCTACGTCCACCACTTCGGGGCCGGGGCAGCCGCCGGTCGGGATGAAGGCGTTCTGGCCGGGCAGCTTGCCTTCGATGTACTCTTCCAGGCGCTTTACCCGCTTCAGGCCGTCGGGGCCAGAGTTGTCCCAGTCTTTGTCGCCGGGCAGGAAGTAGATGTGGCCGTTGGGCAGGCCCTGCACCAGGGCCAGGAGCTGGTCGATGCGGGCCAGGGTGCTGGCATCGGGCTCTTTCTTGAGGCCCTTGTTGGCGGCAATATCTCCCAGGTGGACGACCGTGAAAGCGCCCTTCTGCTGCTCCAGCTGCTGTCGCAGGGCCCGCAGGTGGGCTTCGGGCAGGTCTTTGCCGGCCGTATTGCCGAGCAAATACACGGCGTGGGCGGGCGACTGGGCGTAAAGGGAAGGGGCGAGTGTGGTCAGCAGCGCCGCGAGGAGCAGGCGGTAGGTTTTTCGCATAAAAGAAGGCGAGGGCGTAAACTTGAACCCTCCCTTACGCAAGAAAGCCTGTTGAGGTGCAAACGGTTATTTTGCCGCTGCCGGCCGAGCCGAAAAAAGCCGTTGCGCCAGTATTAGCGCTACGCATGGCAGCCCCACCCACAAGGCCTCACTGCGCAGCACCCGCCAGGCCGCCCCCGCAAACCGCTTGAGGCCGATGGGCGAAACCTGAATCGGGTGGAAGCCGAAAAAGTAGCGCTTCAGCCCAAACGGGCTGAAAAACGCCACGCCCAGCCCGCCGGTCGTCATGGCGTCGAGCATGCCGTGGGAGGCCGTGGCCAGAAACAGCAGCGTCCAGAGGCGGCCGGGCGGGGGCATGGCCAGCCGCTTCGCCAGCGCCAGCGGCCCCACTATTGCCGAGGCTACCACCGCCGCCGCCAGCAGCGAGTGCGTCAGGCCGCGGTGGCCCCAGAGACTGGCGTAGGGCACGTGAAATTTGAAGCCGATAACGTCGGCATCGGGCAGAAAGGCGCAGGCGGCCGCCAGCAGCCAGTACGGCCAGTGCCGGGCGTCGGGGAGCAGCAGCTTGCCCAGCGTGGCGCCCAGCGCCATGTGTCCGAATCCGGAGGCCATGCTAGCGGTTGTGCAGTAGCTCTGCCGCCACCCGCGGCACGCCCACCGAGGCCGGCTCCGTGACGAAGCGCAGGTTGCGTCGGCCCGTCAGCGGCGGCTGGTGGGGGTCAATGACGTAGATGGGGCAGGCCGCGGGCGCGTAGTCGACCAGGCCCGCCGCCGGGTATACCTGCAGGGAAGTGCCGATGACCAGGAACACGTCGGCGGTGGCGGCCTCCTGCGTGGCCAGCTCCATCAGCGGTACCGGCTCGCCAAACCAAACGATGTTGGGCCGCAGCTGGTGGCCTTGCTCGCACTGGTCGCCCAGCTGAATCGTGTCGCCGGTCATGGGGTACACCAGCGCCTCGTAGCGGGTGCTGCGCGACTCGAACAGCTTGCCATGCAAGTGAATGACGCGGCCCGAGCCGGCCCGCTCGTGCAGGTCGTCCACGTTCTGGGTGATGACGACGACCTCGAAATCCTGCTCCAGCGCGGCCAAGGCTAAATGGCCGGCGTTGGGCTGAGCGGCGCGGGCGGCGGCGCGGCGCTGGTTGTAGAAGTCCAGCACCAGCGCTGGGTTGCGGGCCCAGCCCTCGGGCGAGGCCACGTCTTCTACCCGGTGGCCTTCCCAGAGGCCGTCGGAGCCGCGGAAGGTGGCCAGCCCGCTTTCCGCGCTGATGCCCGCGCCGGTCAGGGCTACGATTTTCGGTTTCATTTCTGGCAAGGTTAGTAACGACGTTTTTCGCACGGGCCGCAGAGGTTTTCTCGCAAGCCACGGCGCGCAAGGTACTACGCCGGCCGAAGCTTTAAAACTGCTTCAGCTCGTCGCCGCCGAAGGTCCATTCCGGCGTGTCGAAGCGGCTGGCCTGCCCATCGACGGCAAACCAGGTCCCTAGGGCTGGCTCTTGGGTATTACGCAGCACGTGGATCTGCTGGGCGGGCATGTAGCTCTGGGCCAGCAGCACGTAGCGCCGGCCGGTGGCGGGCTGCTCGGCCACGTCCAGCACGATGACGGCGTGGCCGGGGGAGCCGCCGTGCACCAGCACGTCGCCGGGCTGCACCTGCGCCAGCGGCCGGGCAGTCATCTCGCGGGCCAACGACAGCGTGCCGGCGTAGGTGAAAATCTGGTCGAGGTAGCGGCGGAACACGGCGTGGGTGGGCTTTTCCACCGGGCGCGGCGCGGGCTCTACTGCGCTGCCATTCACCCGGAAGCCCCGGCCGCCGTACCAGTCACTAAAGCGGATATCGTCGCCGCTGGTGAGATGAAAGTGCACCTGGGCGGGGTTTTGGGCAAACAGGTACTCGCCCCGCAGCCGGATAACCGCGTCGGCGCACTGCTGCAGGTCGCGGCTGCCCACGTCGATGTTGAGCACGGCGGCGTGTACGCTCTGCGGAGTTTTCAGCGCCCCATTATAAAGGTGCACGGCCGTGCCGGTGGGCAGCAACGGTAGGTTGCGCAGCCAGGAGCCGAAGGAGCCGGCTGCCACGGCCACCCGCCGGCACCCCCGCGGCGGCGCAAACCGCGCGGCTAGGCTCTGCTTCGGGTTGTAAGTACCGGCCGGCAGCCAGGCGTACGCCACGGCTGGCGCCGGTCGGGGCGGTGTCACGTTCAGCCCGGCGGCAAAGCAGCAGGCGAAAACACCCAGGGCACCGGCGGAGTAGTTCATGCAGTAGCTCGGGAAGTGGGACGGATAGGGTGGCGTTTTAACGCGGCTTAGCCAAAGAAATTTTACGGCCCGCTCACATACTAGGTGGCCGCTAAAACGCAAAAAGGCCCCGATCCGAAGACCAGGGCCTTTGTAGCTATGCGGTAAAGGCTACTTCGCCTTTACCGCCGGTTTTTTGGCCGTGGTGCCGGCGGCTTTCTTGGCCGCTGGCTTCTTGGCGGCGGGCTTTTTAGCCGCCGGCTTTTTCTTGGCGGGTTTGTCGGTAGTGTCCTCGGCGGCCGGCGCAGCTTTTTTACCGAAGCGGCCCCCCTTGGCGGGCTTGTCCGGCGTGGCGTCGGCCAGCTCGATGCAGCGCTCCAGCGTCAACTCGGCCGGCTCCTCGCCCTTCGGAATCTTCACGTTCTTCTTACCCGCCACGATGTAGGGGCCAAACCGACCATTGAGCACCTGGATGTCCTCGCGCTCCGGGAAGCTCTTGATGAGGCGCTCCGCGTCGGTTTTGCGCTTGGTCTCAATCAACGCCACGGCCTCGTCGGCGGTGATGGTGTGCGGGTCCTGCTCCTTGGTGAGGGAGTAGAACTTGCTGTCGTGGCGGATGTATGGCCCAAACCGGCCCAGGGAGGCCGTCATCGACTTCTCCTCGAACTCGCCCACCACGCGCGGCAGCTTGAACAGATCCAGCGCCTCTTCCAGGGTAATGTTCTCGATGAACTGGCCTTTGCGCAAACTGGCGTACACGGCTTTTTCGTCTTCCGGCGCGCCTTCCTTGGGCTCGATCTGCACGTACGGGCCGTAGCGGCCCAGGCGGGCGGTGAGCTTCTGCCCGGTTTCGGGGTGAACCCCGATTTCGCGGGTGCTGCCCAGCGTGCTGCGCTCAATGTCCTGGCCCCGCTCGATGGTTTCGTGGAAGGCCCCGTAAAAGTCGCCGAGCATCTTGCCCCACTGCTCCTGGCCGTTGGCAATCAGGTCAAACTCGCCCTCGACCTTGGCCGTGAACTGGTAGTCGATGATGATGGGGAAGTGCTCCACCAGGAAGTCGTTGACGACCATAGCCGTGTCGGTGGGGAAGAGCTTGGCTTTGTCGGCGCCGTAGGTTTCGGTTTTGACCTCCGTCGTCACCGCGTCGCCGTCCAGCGTGAGCACGTGAAACTTGCGCTCCTTGCCCTCTCGAGTATCTTTCTCCACGTAGCCGCGCTTCTGAATCGTGCTGATGGTCGGGGCGTAGGTAGAAGGCCGGCCGATACCCATTTCCTCCAGCTTTTTCACCAGCGAGGCTTCCGTGTAGCGGGCCGCCGGCGAGGCGTACCGCTCGGTGGCGCGCAGGGTTTGCAGCGGCAGCTCCTGGTTCACGCTCAGCGGCGGCAGGCCGCGCGAAAACGACGACTCGGTGCTGGCGTCGTCGTCCAGGGTTTCCTCATCCTTCGACTCGCTGTAGGCTTTCAGAAAGCCCTCGAACGTAATGACTTCGCCCGTAGCCGTGAGCGTGACGCCGGGCTGGGTGCTGATGCCGATGGTGGCCACGGTGCGCTCAATGACGGCGTCGGCCATCTGCGAGCCCATAGCCCGCTTGCGGATCAAATCGTAGAGGCGCTGCTCCTGGGAGTCGGAGCCGGCCTTGAGCAGGGCAAAGTCGGTGGGGCGGATGGCTTCGTGGGCTTCCTGGGCCGAGGCCGACTTGGTTTTGAAGTGGCGCGTGTGGGCGTATTCCGGGCCGTAGGTGTTGCTGATTTCCAGCTTGGCCGCCGCCAGCGCGTCCTGGCTCAGGTTCACCGAGTCGGTCCGCATGTAGCTGATCTTACCGGCTTCGTAGAGCTTCT
>Ga0247729_10000119_pt1 | contig 37379 bp, 36 predicted proteins | sample UWRJL133311R2_FD_180958 | JGI IMG/M metagenome (GOLD analysis project Ga0247729, IMG submission 180958) | Plant litter microbial communities from Arlington Agricultural Research Station in Wisconsin, United States - UWRJ-L133-311R-2 | ecosystem: Environmental > Terrestrial > Plant litter >... | reverse complement strand
GGTTTGGGAGATAATAGGCTTTAGCTTACCGCAGCAAGGTACGTAAGCTGGGCCGGCTGGTTCGACGCCAGCTGCCGTTGCCCGAACGTCAGTAGTTTATCCGGTGCGTACTCAGATAGTTGCGTAAGCAGCGTGCTGATCCTTTTTTCAAACGCCTATATTTGCCCGCGTTCTGCTCCATCCTCTTTTCCCCGCTTATGAATTACCCCCTGCTGAAACTGGCCGCCATCGATATTGGATCTAATGCGGTGCGGTGCCAGATTTCGGCGGTGCTGCACTTTGGCGACCGGTACCGGCTCAAGCGCGTGGAGTACGTGCGCTACCCCCTGCGCCTAGGCGAGGACGTCTTTGCCACCGGCACCATCTCCGAGAAGAAGCAGGACAAGTTCATCAAGTTTCTGCACGCCTTGAAGCTGCTGATGGAAGTGCACGATGTGGCTCACTACCTCATCTGCGCTACCTCAGCCATGCGCACCGCCGCCAACGGGGCCGCCGTGGCCGCCCGCATCCAGCAGGAGCTGGGCATGACGGTTAAAGTTATCGACGGGCAGGCCGAGGCCGCCTACATCAACCGCGTAATCGAGCACCTGCTCGAAGACAAGAAGCACTACCTGCACATCGACGTGGGGGGAGGCAGCACCGAGTTCAACATCTACCACGACCGGCGCAAAGTAGCCTCGCAGTCGTTTGAAATCGGCTCCATCCGCCGCATGCAGCAGGAAGAAAGCGGCCTGGAAAGCACGGCGGCCCAAAATGGCCTCTGGCAGCGCATGGAAGACTGGGTAACCGAAAACGGCCGCAAGTACCACGTCACCCGCGCCATCGGCACCGGCGGCAACATCAACAAGCTCTACAGCCTGGCCCAGCCCGCCCTCGACAAGCCCGTCACGCGCCGCCGTATTGCCGCCATCCTCGGCAACCTGAGCACCATGACCATGGACGAGCGGGTCAACGTGGCCATGCTCAACCCCGACCGCGCCGACGTCATCATCCCCGCCGGCCGCATCTACCTCTCGGCCATGGAGTGGGCCAACATCAACCAGATGATCGTGCCCGACATTGGCCTCAAGGATGGCATGCTCCAAACCTTGTTTGAGGACCACTTCGAGGAAATCCGTCCCAAGACCGACCACTCCGGCATCACCCCCTACGCCGACGTACCGGCCCGTTCCTCGGAGCTGGAATAGGCGGATGTGTTGGTTTTTGGTTGTTGGGTACTCGTTTTCGTCTGTCGTTCTGAGCAAAGCGAAGAACCTTCCTCCTGATACTCGGCAAGTCGTATTAAATGAGCAAAGCCCTTTACCGTTGGCGCGGTAAAGGGCTTTGCTCATTTAGCTTAATTCATAGTGCCGAAGAGGGAGGTCCTGCGCTTTGCTCAGGATGACCAACCCAAAACCAATAACTACTTACCAAAAACCAGCTTACGCGTTGGCAAAGCCCTCCCCTGCGTTTGGCTCACCTTCCACCAGCGCCTGTACCAGGGCCACGTCCTTGGCTATTTCCTCGCTGATTATTTCCTCGGCCTCTTCCTCGAAGGCGGGCTCCGGGCAAGCTTCCAGGGAGGCGGCTTCGGCCGTTTTCACGGCTTCGGCGGCCTGCTGGTGGCGGACCTGCTGGCCCATCAGGTGCAAGAGGCCGGCGGGCGTGGCAGCGGCCATGCGCTCCTCGTCGCGGCGGTAGAAGTCACGGTGAATGTTGACCACGGGCTCGTTGGGCTCGGGCTGGCAGCGCACGTAGGCGCCGTCTTCGCGCATCTGGTAGGAGTTCTGGTTGTCGAGCAGGTTGAGCATCAAAATGCTGATGGCCTCGCGCTTGAGCTGTGGATTCACAATCAGAAACAGCGCCTCAATACGGCGGTCGAAGGAGCGCACCATCACGTCGGCCGAGCCGGCGTACACCTTGGCCCCGCCCGGCTGGTGGAAGTAAAACAGCCGCGCGTGCTCCAGAAAGTCGCCCACGATGCTGCGCACCTCGATGTTTTCGCTCAGCCCCGGCCGGCCCGGCCGCAGGCAGCAGATGCCGCGCACGATAAAGCGCACCGGCACGCCGGCCTTGGAGGCCTTATAGAACTCATCGATCAGCTCCTTGTCCTCCAGCGAGTTCATCTTCATCACGATGCCGCTGGGCAGGCCCTTCTTGGCGTTGCGCACTTCCTCCTTGATGAGCTGAATCAGCTGCTGGCGCATATCCTTGGGCGCCGTGATGAGGTATTCGTAGTCGTCGGGTTGGGAGTGGCCGGTGATGACGTTGAAGAATTCCGACACGTCGTGGCCGTACACGTCGTTGGTGGTAAGCAAGCTCACGTCGGTGTATACCTTGCTGGTCTGCTCGTTGTAGTTGCCGGTGCCGATGTGCACGTAGCGCGTCACCTTCTCCCCTTCCTTGCGGATAATCATGAGCAGCTTGGTGTGCGTCTTGTACTTGCTCACGCCGTAAATCACGAAGCAGCCGGCCTTTTCCAGCCGCGCGCCCTCCCTGATGTTCTTTTCCTCGTCGAAGCGGGCTTTCACCTCAAACAAGACCGAGACGTGCTTGCCGTTTTCGGCCGCCTTGAGCAGGGCCGCACTCACCCGCGAGTCGTCGGCTAGCCGGTAGATGGTTTGCTTGATGCCCAGCACGTGCGGGTCTTCGGCAGCCTGCTCCAGCAGCCGCACCACCGGCTCGATGCTGTTGTAGGGATGGTGCAGCAGCACGTCGTGGTGCTTGAGGTACTCGAACATGTTTTCCTCGGCCCCTTCCGGCAAACTCAGCGGCGGCACCGTGGCGGGCTGCTTCGTCGATTTGCCGCGGAAGTTGGGATGCTTCAGAATCTGGAGCAGGCCCTTCATGTCCATCAGCGAGTTGATGACGAACACGTTGCCGTTGTCAATCTGCCAGCGCTCCTTGAGTACGGCCATCATCACCGGTGAGGCGTCCTTCTCCACCTCCAGACGCACCACGCGGCCTTTCTTGCGGGTTTTGAGGCCCACCTGAATTTCCTTGATGAAGTCCACGTCGATATCGTCGGATTCTTCCAGGGTGAAGTCGCCGTTGCGGGTGATGCGGAACAGGTTGGCCGACACGATTTCGACGTTGCGGAACAGCTTGGGCAGGTTGGCCCGCACGATTTCCTCGATGGGCACGAAAATCACCTTGTCCTTGCGCGTGAGCTCGAAGAAGCGCGACAGGTTCTGCGGAATCTGTACGAAGGTGAGGCGCTCCTGCCCTTTGCCGTCCGTCTCGTCCATGCCCGCCACCCGGGGTTCGTTGCCGCCGATGTTGGTGGCCACGCCGAAGATGAGCATCTGGTTCATCATCAGCGGAAAGCCGTGGTAGGAGTCGTATACCATCGGCGTAAGAAGCGGAAACACCGTGTTTTTGAAGTAGCCCTCGGCCTTCTTCAGCTCCAGCTCCGTCAGCTCGTCGACCCGCAGGATGTTGAAGCCGTTCTTCTCGAACTGCGGCTTCATCTCGTTGAGGTAAGTCAGCGACTGGTCGTTGACGAAGCGGTGGGCGAAGTCGAGCAGCTTGCGGCGAAACGGCAGCTCCCGCAGCCCCGAGTAGTCGACGCGCTCCTTGCCGTAGTCGAGGTAGTTGTAGAGCGAGCCGACGCGAATCATGAAGAACTCGTCGAGGTTGGAGGAAGTAATGGCCAGAAACCGCATCCGGTCGAAGAGCGGACGGGCGGCGTCCTTGGCCTGGTCGAGCACGCGGTAGTTGAACCGCAGCCAGCTCAGGTCACGGCTGATATACTTGCTCTTGCGGATAAGGTCGGCAGATTTGAAGAGTTTCATAGGGAGGTAGAAAGCCGGGTAAGATACGTAGCGGAAGGTTTCAGCTACGCGTTTTCACGCGGGAAAATAAGGGCAGTGGCTTCAATTTCGACCAGCAGCCGCGGGTCAATCAGGGCCACCACCTGCACCATGGTGGTAGCCGGCCGGATGGCCCCGAACACTTCGGCGTGGGCGCGTCCCACGGCTTCCCACTGGCTGATGTCGGTGACGTACATGCGCGTACGTACCACGTCGGCCAGGGTGGCGCCGGCGGCGTGCAGGGCGGCCGTTATTTTTTCCAGCGCCAGCCGGGTTTGCTCGTAGGCACCCTCGGCCAGGGCCGTAGTGCCCGCCACTTCCACCACGTCGCCCACGCGCACGGCCCGCGAGTAGCCCACGGCATCTTCCCACGGAGACTCGGAGGAAATGTTCTGGCGCATATGGCGAAGCTTAGGTGAGGAGGCAAGTAATGAAAAAAAGCCCGCCTGACGGCGGGCTTTTCGACTTTTAAACCAAGGCCAGCTCAGCCAGCCGGCTAGTCGGACGGCCGAAAAAGCCCGCGCCGCTCACGAAATCCGTGGAATCCGAAAAATCCGGCCGAATCCGTGGTTTAGACATCCAGCTTGGCGTATTTGGCGTTTTTCTCGATGAACTCGCGGCGGGGCGGCACTTCGTCGCCCATCAGCATCGAGAACAAGTGGTCGGCTTCCACGCCCGAGTCCACGTCGACGCGCTTCAGGGAGCGGGTGTCGGGCTGCATGGTGGTGGTCCAGAGCTGCTCGGCGTTCATCTCGCCCAGCCCTTTGTAGCGCTGCACGTTCACGGTTTCCGGCTTGCCCCGGCCCAGGTCTTCCTGAGCCTGCTGCCGCTCGGTTTCGGTCCAGCAGTAGCGCTCTTCCTTGCCGCGCTTCACGAGGTAGAGCGGCGGCAGGGCAATGTAGATGTAGCCCTTGTCGATCAGCTCGCGCATGTAGCGGAAGAAGAATGTCAGGATCAGAGTCCGGATATGGGAGCCGTCAATATCAGCATCGGTCATGATGATGATCTTGTGGTAGCGCAGCTTGTCCAGGTTCAGGGAGCGGGTGCTGCTGCCGTCGTCCTCGTCGGTCTTCTTCTCGAAGCTCACGCCGAGGGCGGTAATCATGTTCCGGATTTCCTCGTTTTCGTAGATGCGGTGCTCCTGGGCCTTCTCTACGTTCAGGATCTTACCCCGCAGCGGCAGAATGGCCTGGAAGGCGCGGTTACGGCCCTGCTTGGCGGTACCGCCGGCCGAGTCCCCTTCCACCAAGTACAGCTCGCAGATAGCCGGGTCCGACTCGGAGCAGTCGGCCAGCTTGCCGGGCAGGGAGTTGGAGCCCAGCACCGATTTGCGCTGCACCATCTCGCGGGCCTTACGAGCCGCCACACGGGCTTTGGCCGCCAGAATCACCTTCTCGACGATGATGCGGGCTTCCTTGGGATTTTCCTCCAGGTACTGGTTCAGAATCTCCCCTACCACCTGGTTCACAGCGCCGCTCACCTCGGAGTTTCCCAGCTTGCCCTTGGTCTGGCCCTCAAACTTGGGCTCCTGCACCTTCACCGAAATAACGGCGGTGAGGCCTTCGCGGAAGTCGTCGCCCTGAATCTCGATTTTAGCCTTGGCCACTTCCCCCGATTTCTCGGCGTAGGCCTTCAGCACCCGCGTGATGGCCGAGCGGAAACCCGCCACGTGCGTGCCGCCCTCGTGGGTGTTAATGTTGTTGACGTAGGAGAAGATGTGCTCCTGGTACGAGTCGTTGTACTGGAAGGCCACTTCCACCGGAATGCCGCGCTCGGTAGCCACGTACACCGGCCGGGTCATGAGCACGGTGCGGCTGCTGTCGAGGTACTGCACATACTCGGCCACGCCGCCCTGGGAGTAGAACTCGTCGCGCTGCTCCTCACCGCCGTCGGCCGGGGTGCGCAGGTCGGTCAGCACGATGCGGATGCCCCGGTTCAGGTAGGCCAGCTCGCGCAGGCGGGTGGCAATCCGCTCGTAGGAGTACACCAGCGTCTCGTCGAAGATGGTCGGGTCGGGCTGAAACCACACCCGGGTGCCCCGCTCGGTGGTGTCGCCTACCTGGCGCACGTCGTACTGGGGCACGCCAATGGTGTACTCCTGCTCGTAGATGTGGCCATGCTGCTTGACCGTGACGTGGGTGTGGGTGCTCAGCGCATTCACGCACGATACGCCCACGCCGTGCAGGCCGCCGGAGGTCTTGTAGCTGTTCTTGTCAAACTTACCCCCGGCGTGCAGCACAGTGAGGGCAATTTCGAGGGCAGATTTGCCGAATTTCTGGTTGATGCCAACGGGAATCCCGCGGCCGTTGTCCTGCACTGAAATGGCGTTGCCAGGATGAATGTGCACCTCGATATGGTCGCACTGCCCGGCCAGGGCCTCGTCGATGGAGTTATCGACAACTTCCCACACCAGATGGTGCAGCCCTTTCACGCCCGTGTCGCCGATGTACATCGAAGGCCGCTTACGCACGGCTTCCAGTCCTTCCAGAACCTGAATACTATCGGCGGAATACTGATTATCGGCTTGTTGTTCTTTCGTTTCGCTCATGTGAGACGGTCTTGTTTCAGCTAAAGTGGCTTAGCTACAAAGATACCGATTTTATCCGGTTTTTGCCAGCCCAGGGGCGTTTTGGAGCCCTGCCGGAAGCCGCAGAAAACCCATTTTCCCAGTGGTCGGAATACCCTTACTTCACCGCCGGCCCGTTGCCCCGTCGGCCCGCGCCGGCCGGGCACAAAAAAAGCCCCTTCCGGGGCGGAAGGAGCTTTCTGAGGTAGGCTTAAAAAGCCTGTGCTTACTTATTCAATCACCAGCTTCTGCTGGGCAACACCGGCGTCGGTGCGCAGTTCCAGCGTGTAGAGGCCAGCTTTTTCCTTGCTCAGGTCAAGCGTGGTTTCCTTCGAGGAAACGGCGGTACCGTTAAGGGTGTTGTTGAGCACTAGACGGCCGACGGCGTCGAATACGCGCACCGTAGTGCCAGCTTTGATGCCCGACGCCAACTGCAGGTTGAAGATACCCGAGGTGCTGGGGTTAGGGTAGACCGACAGCGCTTTCTGCACTTCGGCGTTGCGGCTGGCCAGAATGGTGGTGGTAGACTTGTAGATACCACCGGCGCCGGTAGGATCAGTCAGACCACCGGCAAACCCTACCGTGCGGCTCACGAAGTCAACAGATGGATGGTACACGCCACGTTCGATATCAACCCAGCTACGGCCGTTGTTGGTAGAGTAAGAAGTACCACGGTCGCTAGCTGCAGTAACCGTTTCCACAGAGGCGCCAACACTGACTAAGATGTTGGTACCAGGCACGGCAGCTACGTCGAAGTGGTTGAAGTTGCCCGTGTAAGTTTGGGTGGTCCAGTTAGCGCCACCATCAGTAGTAGCAATAAGACTGGTACCGCTGTAGGCAATACCGTTGTTGACATCCGTGAAGGCAATACCGCTAACGGCACCCAAGATAGGCGTTACCGCCGAAGCGGTCCAGGTTAGGCCGCGGTCAGTAGATTTCAGAATGCGGGCCGGGATGCCAGTCGTCTGATCAGCAGGGTCGAGCAGGTGAATGGTACCTACCCAGATAGTATTGCCGATGGCATCATAGGAGCCTACCAGGCCGTACTCATTCGCGTCAAGGGGAGCCGGAATATTGGCTGAGGGCACGCGCGTCCAGGTTCCGCCGGCGTTGCTGGTGGTGTAGATTTCGAAGTAGCCGTTGGTCGGGTCACCCAGGGCCACACCGTTATTGGCGTCAAAGAAGTACACCATATCGGCAAAGCCACCTTGGCTGGCTACAAATTGAGTAGCAGTAGTAGACTTAGCCCACGAGGTACCCCCGTTAACGGTCTTCACCACTTCCCCACCGTTGGCAGCACCAAACTGCGCGACGTACGCCGTATTGCCATCAATAGCATGAATGTTAGCGGCCGAATAATTGGCCGTACCGTTGATGGCGCTGAGCGTGAACGACGTGCCACCGTTGATGGTACGGGTCAGCAGATTGACTTTGGAAGACGTCACGTTTTCCTGGATCAGCGACCAGACAACCTGGTCACTAACAGCCTGTACTTGGGAAAAGAAGTAGTCCGGGGGAGTCTGGGGGCCGGTCGTGTTCAGCAACGTCCACTGCGCTTGGGCCGGCACCGAAAGGCCTAATCCAAACAGCAAAGCCAGGGAGAGTAAGTTTTTCTTCATGGAAGGAAAAATGAGTGTAAAGGGTGTGTAAATCAGGTAAGGTTTCGTGGCAACGTAGCCTGCTGGCTATACGAAAAGACCACTGGATTGATGCCCAAGGTAAGGCTTTCCTCAAAAAAATTCCATTGGTCGGCCACAATAAACGCAAAAAGCCGGGGAATCCAGCCGGTAATCAGGACTTTTACGCGGCCGATATGACTTAGACCGTACTGCCGCCGGGCCACTGCAAAGGCATTTTCGTCCCGTTGCGGGGCCTTTGCACTGGGTCCGCAGTCCGTTTACTCACCAGCCCGACACAGAAGCTTCCGATTTCCGCCCTCAACTCCATGCAGACCCGCATTTCCGCTACCCTTCGGCAGCTTGAAGCCGCGCACGGCATCCGGATTCTCTACGCCGCCGAGTCGGGCAGCCGGGCCTGGGGGTTTCCCTCGCCGGGCTCCGACTACGACGTGCGGTTTATCTACTGCCACCCGGTGGCCTGGTACCTCACGCTCGACGCGGGTCCGGACACGCTCAGCTTTCCCGTGGAAGATTTGCTGGACCTGGGCGGCTGGGAGCTGCGCAAGGCCCTGCAGCTGCTCCGCGCCGCCAACGCGGCCCCGTTTGAGTGGCTGCAGTCGCCCATCGTCTACTACGAGGCGCCGGGCTTCCGGGCGGGACTGGCGCCGCTGCTGCCACGCGCGTTCAACCTGCGGGCCGGGCTGCACCATTACCTGGGCCTGGTGCGGCGCGGACTGGAAACGGACCTGACCACGGAGCCGGTGCGGCTGAAGCGGCTGTTTTACGCCCTGCGCCCGGCCCTGGCCGCCCGCTGGATCCGGGTGCGCCAGAGCGTGCCGCCCATGCAGTTTGCGGAGCTGGCCGAACTGCTACCTTCGGAGCTGCACGCCGACGTGACGCAGTTGCTGCACCTCAAAGCCGAGGCCGACGAGAAAACCACCGTAGTGCTAAGCGCGGCCGTGCGGGCGTTTCTGCAGCAGGAATACGCCGCTGGCAACGCCAGCCGTGACGCGCTGCCCGTGCGCCCCGGCCCCGACCCTACCGCCGAGCTGAACCAGCTGTTTCGGCACTGGCTGGCCGCGGCTTTCGCTGCCTGATGCTGCCCCGGCCGGCCGGTCTTTATTTTGCCGGGCGCACCTCCCCCAAACTGCTCCTCTGCCATGGACATTGCCGATCTGCGCCGACACGGCCTGATTCTCTTCGAAGCCATTAGTGGCAGCCGGGCCTACGGCACCGACCTGCCCCACTCCGACACCGACCTGAAAGGTGTATTCGTGCTGCCGGAGGCGAACTTCTTCGGGCTCGACTACGTGCCGCAGGTGGCCAACGCCACCAACGACGAGGTGTTCTATGAGCTGCGGCGCTTCGTGGAACTGCTGCTCAAGAACAACCCCACGGCGCTAGAAATCCTGGCCACGCCCGTCGACTGCGTGGTGTACCGGCACCCGCTGTTTGCCGCCTTTCGGCCCGCGGATTTTCTGTCCGGTTTGTGCCGCCAGACGTTCGCCGAGTACGCCGTGGCCCAGATTCGCAAGGCCAAGGGGCTTAACAAGAAAATTAACAGCCCGGAGCCGCCGGCCCGCAAGGCCGTGCTGGACTTCTGCTACGTGACGGTGGGCGCCGGGGCGGTGCCGGTGCTGAAGTGGCTGGCCCGCCGGGGCGTGGCCGCCGCGCAGTGCGGCCTGACCAACGTGCCCCACCTGACCGACCTCTACGCCCTGTTCGTGGACCCCGACCCGGCCGCGCCGCTGGGCTACCGGGGCCTGCTGCGCGACGAGGCTACCTCCAACGACGTGCTGCTTTCGGCCGTGCCCAAGGGCGCGGTGCCGGAGGCGTACCTGTCGTTTAACCGCAACGGCTACTCCACATACTGTCGGGTGTATAAGGAGTACTGGGATTGGGTTAGCCGCCGCAACGCGGAGCGCTACGCCAACACGGTGCAGCACGGCAAAAACTACGACGCCAAAAACATGCTCCACGTGTTTCGGCTGCTGCGCACGGCCCTGGAAATTGCCACCACCGGCCAGCTGCACGTCCGCCGCCCCGACCGGGAGTTTCTGCTGCAGATCCGGCGGGGCGAGTTCGACTACGACGAGCTGGTAGCGGCCGCCGAGGCGCTGGTAGCGCAGGTAGACGCGGCCTTTGCCACCGCCACCCTGCCCGAGGCCCCGGCCCGGGAGCCGGCCGAGGAGCTGCTGCGCACGGTGCGGCGGCAGTTTTACGCCGGCCGGCAAGCCCGCCAGCCCTGACGGTTGCGCTGATTGCCTAGCTTAGCGCCCTCACCCCTTTCCCCGCGCCCTGCTATGCCCGTGCTGCTCGTGCTGCCCGACCACCAAACCGTCCCGATTGCCGAGGGCCAGCCGATGCTGCAGGCCACGCTCCAGCACGGCATTCCGCACGTGCACGCCTGCGGCGGGCAGGCCAAGTGCTCAACCTGCCGGGTAGTGGTGCTGCAGGGCCTGGAATACTGCAGCCCGCGCAACCCGGCCGAGCAGGGGCTGGCCGCTAAGCTGCGCCTGCCCGCCGAGGTGCGCCTGGCCTGCCAGACCACCGTGCGCGGCGGCGACGTGGAGCTGCGCCGACCCGTGGTCGACGCGCTGGACCTGGAACTCACGCGCCAGGAAGTGGAAGCGCCGGGGCAGCGGCTGGGCGAGGAAAAGCAGTTGGCCATCCTGTTTACCGACATCGAAGACTACACGCCCTTCGCCGAGGCCCTGCCGCCCTACGACATCATTCACGTGCTGAACCGCTACTTCCGGCTCATGGGCGACGCCATCAGCCAGCACCACGGCTACATCGTCGACTACGTGGGCGACGGGCTGCTGGTGCTGTTTGGGCTGGAACGGCCCGCCGCGGCCGTACCCGACGCGCTGGCAGCCATGCAGGCCATGTTTCAGGCCGTCGACCGGCTCAATCCGTACCTGCGGCAGATGTACGGGCGCGGGTTCCGCATCCGGGCCGGGCTGCACTACGGGGCCGTGGTGGTGGGCCACATTGGGCAGGGCGCTTCCCGCAAGCTGGCCGCCATCGGCGACAATGTGAACATGGCCAGCCGCATCGAAAGCACCAATAAGGAGCTGGGCACGCAGTTTCTGGTGTCGGAAGCGGTGATAGAGGCGGCCGGTCCGGGCCTGGTGCCCCACCGCAGCTGCGCCCGCACACTTAAGGGCAAGTCGGGTGAATACCAGCTCTACGAGGTACGACCCGAACAGATGACCAGCTTCCTAGCCCCCGAACCGCCACCGCCAACGGATTCTCCGCCGGCCGACGCCGGCCCCGGCTTGGCCTAGCTGCCCGCCACTCAAATTATTTTCCTACCCTTTTATTTTCCAACGTATGTCCTTTCGCGGTTTTATGGTGTCGCTGGGTTTGCTCACGGCGCTGGTTTTGCTCACCTTCTTTGGGTTGCAGCAGCTGCACATGTCCACCGGCCACCTCGTTGACTGGCTGGTGGGCGTGGGCGTGCTCTGGTGGCTGGCGGCCGTGACCATCCTGCCCTGGGACGCGCACTTTGCGGCTCTGCACGTGGTGGAGCAGGCCCGCGAGTCCCGCGCCCTGGGCATGGCCGTGCCCGAAGACTCGGCGGCCTACGCCCAGCGCCTGGCCACGCGCTTCAAGTGGCTGGCCTACGGCCTGCACCTGCTCACGGCTCTAGTGCTGTTTCTGCTGGCCTACTTCCAGGTGGTGGCCGTGGGCTACCCCGCCGCCGTGGCCGCCCTGGTCCTGACGGCCGTGCGGCCCGCCCAGCGCGCCTACGAGCACCTGAGCGCCCGCCTGCGCAGCATGGCCCACCAGATGCAGTACCCGCGCGAAGACGTGCTGGAGCTGCGCAACCGCGTCCAGTCCCTGGAAAGCGCGGTGCAGGACCTGACCTACATGCTCGACACCGACCGGGAAAGCTCCTGGGCTTCCAATCAGGCGCTGGCCCTGACCGCCGTGCGCCAGCAAATTGACCGGATGGACGGCCGCGTGGAGGAGCTGGCCCGCCAGAATTCCCGCGACCACGAAGCCCTGGCCCGACAGACCACCACCGAAATTGCCCGCCTCTCGGAAGATGCCCGCTTCTTGAACCAGATCCGGGAGTTGATCCGGTTCGTGAAGGAGTCGTAGTCTTCGGGCTGGCGGCGGGGCCGGGAATGTCGGTTTTTTACTACCGGGCCGGGAGGTGCGGGGCCTAGCTTTGGCCTTCGTCTAACCGCCTCCAATGCCCGCTTCCTGCCTTTTCCCCCGCCTGCTGCCCGCCGTCACGCGCGGGGCCAGCGCCATCCTGCTTTCACTCTTGCTAACGCAGTGCGCACCATCCGCTCCGGTTGCCGGTGCTGCGCAGCATCCGCCCCTGGCAGCCACCGTGCCGCCGTCCGCCTGGCCCTACCCCGATTCGCTGGACGCGCTGGTGGCCGCGCCGCAGTTTCACCGGGTGCTGTTCGAGAATGAGCAGGTGCGGGTACTCGAAGTGCGCGTGGGGCCGCACCAGCGGGAGCCCGTGCACACCCACCGCTGGCCCAGCGTAATCTATAAGGACCAGGTCGGGAAGGGCCGCTACTACGATGGCAGCGGGCAGTTGCGGTTCGAGTCGACCAAGCCCTACCAGGCCGGCCCCGCCTTCGTGCGGGCGCGCTGGCAGGCGCCGGAAGGGCCCCACGCCGTGGAAAACACCGATGAGATGGCCGACCGGTTTATCCGCGTGGAGCTGAAGCAGTGAGCCAGTGAAGTAACTTACGACTAGTGTCCTAATCGTCACATGTTCATGTGATTGTACCAGGAGGGTTTCTCCCGGACCTTGGACCAGGCCAAAATGGCGCGGCATCATTTACCCCGCCGGCTTGCCTGGCTCACCCTTTCCCTGGTCATGAAACCGATTTCCTCTCCCCTGCTTCTGCTGGCCGCCGCCGGCCTGTTTGCCGGCGTGGCGGCCTACACACCCCGTTCCGGCGGCGACCTGGCCCAGCTGTCCGTCCCCTTCACGCCCGTCATTCCGCGCACTTGGGACAGCGCGGCCATGGCTACCGCGGAGCTGCCACTGGCCACCGCCAAGGCCTCGCCCCGGCACGTGCCCGCCAAGTACTACTACCAGCTGCCGGAACGCGTCGCCTACAAAAACTATCCTGTGTATGCCCCGGGCCGGGAGCCCCAGGGCTACTGGGAATGGCTGAAAAAGCAGGAGCCCGAGGTGGTGTTCGACCCAGCCAAGCTGAAAACCGAGGCCGACTGGATCGAGGCCGGCGAGCTGCTCTTCGATATGCCCATCGATGTCGACGGGGCCGTTATTTCCACCGCCGACGTGCGGAACCCGGCCTTTTACACCGACAACAACATTCCGCTGACCAAGGACGGCATCATGCCCTACGCTCGCTACGTCGTGGCGGAGAAGGGCAAGGTGCTGACCGGCAACCTCTCTTGCGGCATGTGCCACACCCGGGTGGAGAAAAACGGCGTGGTGCTGAAGGGCGCGCAGGGCAACTTTCCCGGCGACGCGGCCACGGGCTGGGTGATTCGCCACGCCGCCGACTTCCCCGAGCCGGCGGTGCAGTTCGTCGCCGGCGCACTGTTCGACGCGCCCTTCGTGCCCAATGACCCCAACTCGCAGCTTAGCCGGAAGGCGCGGGCGGAAATTGCTGCCGCCTTCGAGGCCCTGCCGCCCGGCACCAACGGCCGCCAGGGCACCAGCATCCTGTTTCCCCCCTCGGTGCCCGACTTGATCGGGGTCAAGGAGCGCACCTACCTCGACCACGGCGGCCTAGCCCGCCACCGCGGCATCGGCGACATGATGCGCTACATCGCCATCAACCAAGCCATGGATTTCCTGGCCGACTACGACGGCTACATTCCCGTTGGGGTGAAGCACAAGACCCTGCCGCCACCGGGCAAAAGCCGGTTTGCCGGCACCTTCGACCGCTACAGCGAGGCCCAGCTCTACGCCCTGGCCAAGTACGTGTATTCCCTGCAACCGCCCACCAACCCCAACAAAACCAGCGCCCTGACCAAGCGCGGCAACCAGGTATTTATCCGGGAAGGTTGCGTGAGCTGCCACACGCCGCCGCTCTACACCAACAACATGCTCACACCCGTCGACGGCTTCGTGGTGCCCGACGACCACCTGCGTAAGTACGACGTCTTCGACATCTCCGTGGGCACCGATCCGGGCTACTCGCTCAACACCCGGCGCGGCACCGGCTACTATAAGGTGCCGTCGCTGAAGGGCGTCTGGTACCGCGGCCCCTTCCTGCACGACGGCTCCCTGCTTACGCTCAATGACGTGCTGGACCCCAACCGCCTGCGCGCCGACTACGTGCCCACCGGCTTCCGGGGCGCGGGCGTGACCACTAAGGCCGTGCGGGGCCACGAGTTCGGGCTGGAGCTGACCGCCGCCGACCGCGCCGCGCTACTGGCCTTTCTCCAAACCATCTAGCTATGAAGATTCTACTCGCCATCTGGCTGCTGCTCGGGCTGGGCGCGGGCCTGCTGCCCGCCGGGCCGGCCGTGGAGGAAGCGGAAATCCGGTTTCAAATCGTGAATGCCGGGCTGACCGTGGAAGGCACGCTGACGGGCCTGGAGGCCGACGTGCAGTTCGACCCCGCCCACCCGGAGTTGGCTACCATCCGAGCCGCGGTGCCGGTGAGCAGCATCCGGACCGGCATCGGCTTCCGCGACCAGCACCTGCAGAAGCCCGACTATTTCGATGCGGAGAAGCACCCGGCCATCCTGCTGCAGTCAACAGCCATTCGCCCGACGGGCCGTAACCAGTACGAGGGCCAGTTCCGGTTGACCATAAAAGGTATTCAGCACGACGTAACGATGCCCTTTACCGTGTCGGCTACTAACGAGCTGCGCGGGCAGCTGCGCCTGCGCCGCCTGGATTTCAACCTGGGCCGCCCCAGCTCCATCCTCGCCGATGATGTGGCGGTGAGCATCCGGGTGAGGCTGGCCAAAGGCTCCTGACTGGTTTTTCGCAGTGGCAAGAGCGGCCGGCAAGCTTAGTTCAGTACGCCCGGCTGCCACAGGGTCAGGTCGTCCTGCAGGGGCAGCTCACTGTGAAACGCGCGCACCCGGACGTTGTTGAGGGAGCCGGGCGGCTGGTGCAGCTCGACGAAGAAGCCGCCCTCCGGATTGGTGTACCAGTACAAAAACACGTTGCCGGTGGCCCGGCGGCACATGCCCAGATACCGGGCCCAGCTTTCGGTTAGGGGCTTTTTGTGGTCGTCGGGCAGGGCGTCGAATTCGGCGAGGGTCATGCGGGCAAGGTAGCGGATGGCGGCAAAGGTAGCGCCGCCCCCGACTTAGCCCGGCCGCCCGCTACCTTTGTCCGATGCTGCCTCCCGAAGCTTCCGTGCGCCTGTTGTCCTTTAGCCCCGCCATGCTGGCCGCCGTCCGGGAGGGTCGCAAGACCGTCACCCGCCGCCGGTTCGCCCCGGCCCTGAGCCTGCACGCAGCCCCAGACTGCTACGCTTTTCGCGGAATGGAAGCCGGATACGCCCTCTTTGAGGAGGTGGTGGATGGTGAGGCGCAGCTCCGGTCCGTAGCCAGCCCCTTCGGCCAGCCCGGCGACTATGTACGCGTGCAGGAGGAGCCCACCATCACGCTGCGGATAGTAGCAGTGCGGGCGGAGCAGGTCCACGCCATTACGGCGGCTGAGGCCCTGGCCGAAGGAATCGTGGCAGTTCCTGGTCACGGCTACCAGCAGGAGCCCGGCGCAGGAGTTCGGTACGAGTCAGCGAGGGAGGCCTTCCGGGCGCTGATTACCAGTATCTACCCCGGGGTCTGGGCCCGCAACGAGTGGGTGTGGGTGGTACAGTTTGAGGTGCAGCGCTAAAGCAGCGTACGGCGCCGGTGCACGGCCAGCTGCTTGAGCCCGAACAGCAGCAGCCCGAAGCCCACAATGCCGACCCAGTCGAGGCCGAACCGGACCGCGCCGGCCCAGGCCAGCGGAACCTGACTCGTGGCCAGCCCCGCCCCGATGAGGGCAGCAGCCGGAATAATAGCCTGGGCAATGAGCGGCCCGGCCATGAAGCTGCGCCGGAAAGCGGCCAGCATCACCACGCCGGCCAGCGCCCCGCCCCCGGAAACCAGCAGCTCCTTGAGCTTCGGAGCCATCAGGTTCTGCACCTCGGAGTTGCCGGCCAGCTCGGCGGGCGTGGTTTCGCCGGCCCACAGCAGCCCTTCCATCGTGAGCCAGGCCGCCCCGATGAGCACGGCGTAGCCGACCACCGTCGAGAGCAGGCCGTGCCACACCACCGGCCAGCGGCGCAGCACGATGCCCAGCGGCACCTTGGCCACCGGGTCGAAGCCGGGCGCGATGACGGCGGCGGCGGTGAAGGCCACGGCCTGCGGCACCGCTTCGGACACCAGCCCCACGGCGCAGACGAGGCCGGCCAGAAACATCAGGTAGAGGTAGTTGGGCGTGATGCGAGCCTGGTAGCGCAGCCCGCTTTCCATTTCCTCCCAGATGGCCTCGTCCTTGTCGCCCACCACCAGCTTCTTCTGGGCCGGGATAATCAGGCTCGTCAGCTCCGCGGTGGCCACAGATATCTGCTGCTCCGGCACCTGGGCCCGCACCCGGCGCAGCACTTCGTCGGCACCCCGGTTGAGCACCTGCACGGTTACCACGTCGCCGGGCGGCTTCTGCGAGGCGCCCCGGTGCAGCGTCAGGCCCACGACGGTTTCCAGCGTGTTTAGCTCCTGGCAGAGCGTATCGGTGTGGGCGGGCGGAACGGTAATCGTGAAGCTGCGGTGCATAAAGGCGGAAAGAGCAGGACACTGAAACGGCCCCGATCTTTCGACCAGAGCCGTTAGCCGCCATACCTTACGGCAGCCCTACCAGTACGCGGCGCACGAATAGCGGGTTTTGCCTGGTCCCGCGGAGCTGGAATTACGACGGCTCCAGCTGGGCCAGGGCCTCCGAGTTGATGCAGTAGCGCAGGCCCGCCGGGGCCGGGCCGTCGGGGAAGACGTGCCCGAGGTGGCCGGCGCAGACGTTGCAGCGCACCTCCACGCGCTGCATGCCTAGGCTGTCGTCGAAGGCGTAGCGGATAGCGTTTTTGGTGATGGGCTGGGTGAAGCTGGGCCAGCCCGAAATGGCGTGGTACTTCGCCGTGGAGTCGAACAGCGGGCTGCCGCAGCCGCGGCACGCGTACACGCCGGGCTCGTAGGAGCGGCAGAACGCGTTGCGGTAGGGCAGCTCGGTAGCCTGCTCCCGCAGCACCCGAAACTGCGCCTCGGTCAGCTGCGCCCGCCATTCCGCCGCCGACTGCTCTACCCGGCGGGCCGGCTCCGGGTTGCTGTATTTGGCGAATTTGAGCACGTCGATCCAGCGCAGCATGCGGCTTTTGCATTTAAGAGTAGCAACCTAAAGAAATCCGTTTACGAGCCCGCGCGGGACAGGTAGATGGCCCGGCCCGTTGATTTCTGCGCGCAATCCGGATTTATCCCCGGACCTTTGCCCCGGGTCAGGGTTTCCAAGTCTTCTACCAACTTCTGCATGCAACAATCCGCCGCTCCTACCAACCGTGAACGGGCCGAACGGGGGCAGTCCTCCACCCTGCTGGGTATCGGGGCCAATATCGTCCTGGTGCTGGGCAAGGGCACGGCCGGCGTGGTGGGCCACTCCTACGCCCTGATTGCCGAGGCCATCGAGTCGGGCACCGACATTCTCAGCTCCCTCATCGTGTGGCTGGGCCTGCGCACGGCTGCCCGGGAGCCCGACGACAACCATCCCTATGGCCACGGCAAGGCTGAGCCGCTGGCCGCCATTGTGGTGGCCGTGGCGCTGGTGGCCGCCGCGGCCTACATTGCCACCGAAGGCATCTTGCACATCCTGACCCCGCACCAGCTGCCGGCGCCGTTTACGCTGGTGGTGCTGGCCATCGTCATTGCCATCAAGGAAACGCTCTACCGCCGCGTGCACCAGGTGGGCGAAGAGGTGGACAGCAGCGCGGTAAAGGCCGACGCCTGGCACCACCGCGCCGACGTCATCACCTCCTGCACGGCCTTCGTGGGCATCAGCATTGCCCTCATCGGCGGCCAGGGCTACGAAAGCGCCGACGACTGGGCCGCGCTGGTGGCCTGCGGCTTTATCGTGTTCAACGCCTACCACATCTTCCGCCCGGCCTTCGGCGAAATCATGGACGAAGCCCCGGCCGGCACCTGGGCCGAGGACGTCCGCGCCCTGGCCCTGAGCGTGCCGGGCGTGGTAGCCACCGAAAAGTGTTTTGTGCGCAAGATGGGCTTCGAGTTTTTCGCCGACCTGCACATCATCGTGGACGGCACCATCAGCGTGCGCGAGGGTCACGACATTGCTCACGCCGTAAAGGCCGCCATCATGCAGGCCAAACCGGCCGTGTACGACGTGCTGGTACACGTGGAGCCCGCCTAGCGCGCGAAGCCGGACCGCCACCGACATCAACAAAAAGCCCCGACCTGGAAAGGCCGGGGCTTTTTGTTGGGTGGATGAAAGCGCCTAGATCGGGCCGCCGCTGCCGTCGCAGGCGCCGTGGGTGTAGGTCGTAACGCCGGCCCGCCGTGCGTAACAGGCGTTGGAGTAGGTCACGCCATTGCTGCAAACCGGGTCGTACACGTCCAGGCAGTTGTAGTCTGGCTTCGCGTCGGAAGTGGCTTGCGTTTGGGCGGTCCGGGGCGCTGGAGCACCCTTATCCTTGGCGCAGGCGCCGGTAAACAGCAGCAGAGAAAAAAGCGCGAGTTGCTTCATAGCACAGAAGGGAAAGTGGAAAGGTTGGGCAATACTAGCCCTTCCGCCAGCGGCACGCCAGGCCACAAGTGTCTTTATTGTGACATTCAATTTTATTGATACATCAGCTACGCGGCCAAGCCCGGCTGGCTTACTCAGGCCGCCGGGATACCCAGCACGCGCTGCAGCACCTGCTCCACGACGGCCAGGCTCACGGCGTCCGCCTGAATCAGGATGCGGCCCCGCTGCCACAGCAGCATCTTGCGCGGCCGCTCATCCTCCCCGACCGTGCAGTAGAGCGTGCCGCCCAGCGCGGAGCTGGCCGGGCGTGTGTAGAAGCCGGGGCGCTGGGGCTCGAAACCATACCGGACGAGAGTGGTGTGGAAGTATTGCATAATCAATAGTAAGCAGGAGCCGCCAAAGAAGCAGCAAACCTGATACCGGTGGCCCGGCCGGCTTTTGCTTGCGCCTAGCTGCTCATTCCGTTGGAGCTGCTGCCGAACAAGCTGCTCACCAACGCCTTCACGCTTACGCCATGGTGGTCCGCTCTGGCCTAGGCGTCTACCTGGGGCCAGCCGACAATGGCTTCGCGGACCTGCTGGTAGAAGTGCAGGCCAACGGCCTCGCACTGGCTGGCACCCGGCCTTCCGCCCGTTCTTTCGGGCAGCGGCTCACTGCCTCCCTGAGCGAGCTGGTGGGCGGCAAGATGGAGTTCCGGTCCGACTCCGTAACCTATTACCGGCTGCACATTCCGCAGGAAGTACCCGGGCCGCTGGCCGAAGGCTAGCCGGTCACTGCGGCGGCAAAGAGAGAATCCGCAAGCCCGAGCTGACTTTGCAACCGCCGCGCGGCTACCAGTCAAAAAACAATTACGTCCTCGCTTTTCTTATCCTTTCCCGGTATTCTTGCACTTTCTGCCGTTGCTCGGCCTCGTCTTACGCTGCTTTTATGAAGCCCCTGTCCGCACTTTTCTGCCTGTTGACTCTGCCCCTGGCCCCTTTGCTGGCCCAGAATACCCCGTCGCCCAGCCTCCGGGCGCTGGATGAAACCTACGGCTACCGCGGAGCCCGTTTTGAAACCGACACCAGCGCGTTTCATGACCTGGCCCTGGCCGAAACCGCGGGGCAGACCCGCTACTACCGGCGCACCGGCGAACAAAAGACGCTCGGCGAGGGCGAAGTAGCCGATATCACCTACGGCTTTTACCGGGGCAAGCTCAGCGTCATCCTGCTTAAAACCCAGGGCCTGGCCAACAGCCACGCCGTGCTCGAAGCCCTGCGCCAGAAGGCGGGGCCCGGCACCCAAAGCAGCCCCTTTGCGCAGCGTTACTCCTGGAGTACCAAGCGGGTGCACATGAGCTACGACGAAAACGCGTTGAGCAACGACGCCGTGATTGTGCTGACCTGCAAGAAGCTCAAGGAGCAGGAGCTCAAGCAGGCCCTACGCACGCGCCCGACCACGCCCTCGGGCACCTAGCAGCCTCTGACTACATGCCGCAACGAAAAGCTCGGTTGCACTACGGCCCAGCCCTCAGGAAGCCACGGCCAGCAGCAGCTCGTGCTCGAAGGCCAGGAAATGAGTCACCACGCCCGCGGTATTCCGCACGGGCCGGATGCGGACGTAGCAGTAGTAAGGCTGGCCGCTACGGCGGTAGTTGAGCAGCATGCCTACGAACGGGCGCGCCTGCTGTAGCCGCTGGCGCAGGCCTTCCCGCACGGCGGCTTCGGTCCCCGGCCCCTGCAGAAAGCCCGGCCGGCGCCCCAGCGCCTCAGCTGCCGGATAGCCCGTCATGCGGCTAAAGCCGGCGTTGACCCAACAGATCCGCTGGGCGGCATCCGTCAGCACGAGGGCCGTACCGGGGCGGCGCAGCTCGTGGCGCCAGCGCAGCGGCAAGTGCCAGTCGTGCCGGGCGGCCAGCGCAGTGAGCGTGTCCCAGTCGTCCTCAGCCGCCGGGGCCGGCGGCGGCAGAAACTCCCGGCCCGTCAGCAGGGGGTGCAGCACCCTGGGCACCGCGTACACTGCCCCGAAGGGTGCCGGCACGGAACGAGGGTGGGCGGAAAGTGAGTCATCCATGGAGCAAGTGAGGAATAGCGGCCGGCGACCGGGCCTAGCGTAGTGGTGCAACAGCCGGACAAAAGGATTGTTGAGGGGCTGCTGCGGAGGCAGCTGAAAGGAAGTTTTCAGCTGCCTCCGCAGCAGCCCCCACCGTTGCCGCCAGGCAGTACCGTTCCGCTAGGTCAAATGAGCTGGCCTGGCAGACCCTCGCATAGCTACGGACGCCCAGGCCGGATTCTTCCGGAAGCGTTATTTTTGCACCATGCCTATTCGCTACACCCCTGCCATCAACGAGTACCTGCGCGACCAGCTAACGGCCCTGGGCTGCCGCCGCGGCAAGTTCGATAGCACCGGCGACGGCCGCCATAGTAGCCTGACGGGCACCCGCCCCAACGGCCAAGCGGCGTTTATGTGGGCCTTCTTCCAAGATTTCAACGTACTTCTGGCCGACTACCTGGAGCGCTACTGCCCACCCACCACCGCCCGGCTCACCATTCACATCGACCTTGACGCCGACACCTTCCGCTACGAACTGACCACCCACGCGGCCGTGGCCCGCTTGGTAGACACCGAGGCGCAACAGGAACTGGAGCGCCGCCGCCAGCTGCCGCGCGATACCACCCCCTACGGCCCGGCATTGGCGGGGCAAGTGGCCGATGCCTTGCGCGTGGGGCACTTCCTCGGCTACGGGCACCGCGACTACTGCGGCTTCGGGCTAGAGTATGCGGCCGGCGAATACCGCTACGGGGCCATCTGGGAGGGCGGCCTGGAGCCCCACCAAACGTTTGCCAGCCGCGAGTCCTTCGTGGGGTGGCTGGCTCGCCAGTCGGATGCAGCGCTGGCTCAGCTCGATAAGCCCGACCCGTGGCTGTGGGACAATCAGGTACTGACGCGGCAGCGGCTGCAGGAATTCGTGCGGGGGAGCTAGCTGGCTTTCGGGCTACGGATGCCCTTCTCTCCTTACTCCCCTGTGAAATCTGGAGTGCAGCTCCTCGCACTAAAGCCTCTCTTTGCTTAGAATCGACTAAGTTATTAGCCTCACTGTATAACCCGCCAACAAAAAAGCCACCCAGCAAAGAAGCTAAGTGGCTGATTACAAACGTGGCCCCGATGTGATTCGAACACATGACCGGCTGCTTAGAAGGCATGAATACCCCCGTGTTCGTCTGCTATCAAATCTTATCACAGATAGGTTAAATCAAGCTTTTTGAGCCGCTGATCTATTATCCCTTATCGTTCTTATCCAGCTTTTTGTTATACTTGTATGAACCGCTGTATGAACCGCGGCCGGTTCATACGCTACGTGAGCAAAACCACTGATTCCAAAGAAGGCACCGCTACCGTCAAGATTGTCTATTTCACGGGCAAGGTTTTGGCCGATGGCTCCCACCCCTTCCTGATCCGGATTACCAAAAACCGCAAGCAGCTCTACCGCTCTACTGGCATTAGTCTGCATCCAAAGTACTGGAATTACGAGAAAAAAGAAATACGCCGTAGCTACCCGGGCGACGCAAAAGCCCTCTGGCGAAAGCTGGAAACCAAGTCCGCAACCTACGAGCAGGCGGCCGAAGAATTAGCCACTGCCGACGAGCAGCACGACGCCGAGACGGTTCTGAACAAAGTAAGCCAGACCCGTCGGGCTACCCGCCGGGTAAAGCTCCTTGCTTACTGCGACGAACTTATCGCCGAGCAGACGGCTGCCGGCCAGTTGGGAAACACCCGTGTGTACCGAGACGCTCGTAGCCAGCTGGCGCACTTTCTGAAGCAGGGACAGCCCGACACCCCAGACATTCCCTTTTCGCAGGTCACCGTCGCTTTCTGCCACGCGTTCGAGCAGTTCATGCGGGCCATGGGCGTTGAAGATACCTCTTTGTCGGTGCGCTTCCGTACGCTGCGTGCCGTCTTCAACAAAGCTATTGCGACGGGCCTGGCTAAAGTGGAGTCCTATCCCTTCGCCCGCAACCGAGCTGAGCAGCATAAGTACAGCGTCAGCAAATTCGACCTCACCACCCGGAAGCGGGCCCTGCCGCGGGAGGAGCTGCGGCGGCTTGAACAGCTACAGCCCACCGTCGGCCGTCAACGGCTGGCCAAGGACGCCTTCCTTTTTTCGTTCTATTGTGGAGGCATCAATTTTGTCGACCTAGCCCAGCTGCGCTGGCAGGATTTGAAGGGCGCAAGCCCAGCGACAGGACACCCGGAACGGCTGGAGTACACCCGGCAGAAAACTGGCGGCAAGTTTTCGCTGAAGCTGCTAGCGCCGGCGGCGGCCATCGTGGCCAGCTACGCACTCACCACGCGAGCCACGCCGGAGAGCTACGTATTTCCCTTCCTCGATGTGGTGAAGCACACTACGCCCGCCAAACGGCTGGTACGCCTGCAAAACGTGCTGGGCTGGGTGAATAAGTCGTTGAAGCTGCTAGGTGAGCAGGCTGGCATCGCCACGCCACTGACGACCTACGTAGCTCGTCATTCCTTCGCGACCACGCTAAAACTGGGCGGCACGAATACGGCGCTGATCAGCCAGGCCATGGGTCACAAGTCGCAAGCTGTGACCGATATATACCTTGATTCCTTCGGCTCTGACCTGGTAGATTCAGCCTTTGATGGGCTTCTATAATGCTTAATCCTACGTCAATGGAAGAACGGCCAGAAACCCCATTCAGCATAGCCTGGGCTAATGCAATGCCATGGACAGAATATTTAGCTACTAACGTCGGCAAACAGTTTACAGCGGAAAAATATGCTTACTGCCGCGCTGCTGCACAGCTATTGGGTGGTGAAGTCGCTCAGTTTGCTTCTCTTGGAGCCATATACCCCGCTGATAAGTTAGAGGCGCAGGTTAATAGTGCAGTAATCGAAAAATTTGGCCGGATGAGTGGGAACGTCGAACTGGAACGGTACAAGTTTGACGAGGAGTGTAAACGCTCAGAAAAACAGTGGCAAGAAAAAACACCTTACTGTCAAGCTTTCGCAAGGAGCTTCGTTAATAGTATACAGACCACCCTTTTTGATCAGATTCTGCTAGGATTGGAAGAATTCTGTCGTTTTGAACAGTTGAAGCAGGGCGCTGACTTTCGCTACTTGATAAATATTCTATTGAGTGGCCAAAAGTCTAGCCAGCACCTAGCTGTAGCCATAGGATGGTTACAGGAACAAGAGCTACAAGATGCTCGAAAAGTAGATAGAGATGTAGGCCCATTGATGGCTCGACATGTTATGGATTGGAAGAGGCTGGATGATGTAGCACTTCATGCTGAAGAAATCCAACCTCAAATCACAGAATTCTCCTTGGCTAAATCTGACTTGTGGAATCGAATAGATGCTTTAGCTGAAAAGATAGGATTAATAAAAAACAAACAATTTACGGTAGCCAACAATAAGGTTGCTGTAGCTGGTGCCGGGCTCATAGATGCCCTGATAGACAAAGAATGGATTGAAAAGCCAAGACTTTTGCGGTATATAGAATTCTCTGACTATTATGGAGTACCTATAAAAGCTGAAGAAAGAGGACGTACTAGGGATAAATGGCAGAAGATAGCTTGTGAAGAGATAGAGAGGCAGCGGAAATTATAAAAAGGCCGGTTTCTCAATTAGGAAGTCCCGTTTTTACCCCCGGAAGGCCGGCCAGGACTTGCTAGTAGCCATGCATTACTCTCTATTCGTTTACTGTTGACAGGATAACATCCCCTATGAGCAGTAAACGAAATGTCACGAATCATTCTAGATGGCGGTACAGTTGCTGACTTGCTCGAACAATTTCGAGCAGTAATTAAGCATGAGCTTACTAATTCCTCATCACCTAACTCATTACCTGAAATAGGAGGAATTGAATTAGCTATAGAAGTCACTCGTCTGAGCAAGGCCAGAATCTACGCTTTAGTTTCACAACGCAGCATTCCTCATTCCAAACCCGCTGGCGGCAACAAGCTGTACTTCAATCGGCAGGAGTTGCTGAATTGGGTAGCTCGCGGTAGTCGCCCTGTTCAGCAAACAGCCCACTAGTCTTCACGGCAATGAAGAATAGTGGGCTGGATACTTTGACGCCGTTGTGCAGAGGGCAAGTCAAAGATAACACATTGATCCTTATCGGGGCAACACTGCTCCGCACGCGCCAGGGACTGCTCACGTGCTTGGACGCAGTACCCCACTTCGTGTTCAGCGAAACGGGGCGCGCCAATTTGTGCAGCCGTTTTCACCTGAGTGACGACGAGCTAACAGCGGCCTTGCTCGCCTATCCAAATCAGGAAGGCACTACTCCCTTACCGACACCGATTGCCACCAGCGCCCCAGCTGTAAGGCTACAGGACAGCAGCTACACCCATCTGCTTAGGTCGGCGCCGCCCAATTCCTTTCCAGCTGTTGTGCCGCGGGTATTACCTGGTTTTCCTAGACCTGAAGCTGGGGAAACGTACTATGCAGTCACGGCCCTTTTCAGCGGTGAGCCCTCACAGACGAAGGAGCAATTGCTGCGCCGGCTGTCCGGAAGCTGGCCTGGCCCAGCCGCGGACAATTTTGCGGTAATTCTGCAGGCAGGATGCATTGAGCAAGTGCTGCCGAATCGGTACGTTTTGCCTCGCCGCGGTGGACCGTCTGCTGATATGCAGCAAAAGCTTTACGGAGCCCAGTATCGGCAAGCCTCGCTGGCGACTCTACCCACTATCTCACAGCAGTCTGCTGCTTAGCCCGATGAGTAGCTCACACTACCGTAGGGTCGCTCCCCTATGGTCATGGCTGGACATCATCCGCCTGCCATCCGCACTTTTCAATACGCATACCACCCGCTATGGCACGCCCAATCCGCAATAATGCAGAATACTTCACGCACCCCGCGGGTTTTCGCAATGACCGCCGGGTGAAGGCTATTCGCGCCCAGATGGGCGCGGCTGGCTACGGGCTGATGCTGATGCTGCTGGAGGCCTTGACCGATGCCGACTACACCCAGCTCAACACCGAAGAATTAGAGGTAGAGCTGCTGGCCGGTGACTTCGGAGTTTCTGCCACAGAAATAAACAGTTTGCTACAGGCTGCCGAAAAGTTCGGCCTGTTCACCCGCAACGAGGCCGGAAACCTGATCTGCCCCGAGCTGAATAAGTGGCTGGAGCCAGTTTTCGACAAGCGTAATCGGGCCCGAAACTCCCCAAAAGCAGACCCCACTGCTGTTTCTGTGACAGAAACCCTAGTTCCTGTCACAGAAAGTACACAGAGTAAAGTAAAGAAGAGTAAAGGAGAGGAGAGTAAAGGAGAGGAGAGTAAAGAAAAAGACGTTCTAGAGAGTGGGCCGGCTGTTGCCGTCTCGCGCATCCCCGGCGGGGCTGACGCAGCTTCTTTTTCAGAATTGTCCTCTGCCAGCCGCGTTCAGGAAGATAAGCACCGGGGGGGCGGGCCGACGGCGCTGGCCGAGGGTGAGCACGCCCGCGGCGGCTTTATCGACAAGTCTCTCGACGACGAGGACCCGCGCAAATGGGAAGCCATCCCCCGGGATATCGAAATGGTCAACGCCTACCTGGCTTCCATCAAGTCGCCCCACGCCGGCAAGGGCCAAATCTTCTGGGACTTCTACCAGGGCCGGGGCTGGGTGCAGGCCACCAAAAGCGGCGGCTCTTTGCCGATTCGCAACTGGAGGGCCGTCTGCAACCAGTTCGGCTTCCGCCCACCTGCCGCCGAGGAGCCTTCTGGCAGCCGTTTCGGCCCCGCGCCCACCCCGACCCGTGCCTCCGTTAGCGCCACGGCTCAACATAATTCTGCTGTAAAACTCTAACCCAGCCATGAGCGACTACGCCCACAAGTTACCCCAGGACCACGCCGTCGAGCGCGTGGTGCTCAGCGCTATCCTCTACGAACCGGGCAGCATGGGCATAGCCCGTATCATCCTGCGCGGCAAGGAAACCATCTTTTACCAGCCTTACCACCAGTACATTTTCCGCGCGGCCTGTGTGTTGCAGGCCTCCGGCCGCGCCATTGACCTGCTGAGCCTGAAAGCCCAGATGGAGCGGGAGGGCACCTTCGCCGTGCTTGAGAAGGCAACGGAGCTGGATGGGGGAGCCGTGTTGTACCTGAGCAAGCTGGCCACGCTACACGCGGGCTCAGCGCTGGAAACGCATTGCCTGCACCTCGTGGAGCTTGCTACCAAACGCGAACTTGGGGAAGTCGCCGCCCTGGCGTCGAGACTCATGTACGACCCTCGTCAGGATGTATTCGAGCTGATTCAGCAGGTCTACGCCCGTCTGAACGTTTTGCAGGACGGATTACAGTTACGGCGGCCGCAAGCTGTAGGGGAGCTCTACGAGGCCGGGATGCAGTCCATTGCCGACGCTACCCAAACCCCTGGCGGACTGACGGGCATCCCGTCGGGGCTCTGGGCCTTGGACAAAACCACCGGTGGCTTTCAGAAATCCGACCTGATCATCATTGCCGCACGGCCCGCGATGGGCAAAACCACGCTGGCCTTGAGCATTGCCCGCTTTGCGGCCGGCCGTGGCCACGCGGGGCTCTTCCTGACACTGGAGATGGGCAACAGCCAGCTTGTGGTGAAGCTCATTGCCACCGAGTCGGGCTATACTGCCTCCCAGCTGCGCCGTGGCCTGCTACCTGGAGGCTTGGATGAGGTGGCCAGCATCCGGGAGAAAACCCAGGACCTGATCACCCTGCCCCTCTACCTCGACGACACGCCGGCGCTGAGCATCTCGGAATTCCGCGCCAAAGCGGCCAAGCTCAAAGCCGACTACAAAATCGAATTCATCATCAGCGACTACCTGCAGCTGATGACCGGCGACGGCCACGGCAAGGGCAACCGGGAGCAGGAAATCAGCTCCATCAGCCGCGGTCTGAAGCTGCTGGCCAAAGAGCTTGATGTGCCTGTAATTGCCCTGGCCCAGTTGAGCCGGGCGGTAGAAACCCGGGGTGGGGAGAAAAAGCCTCAACTCTCCGACCTACGCGAATCGGGTGCCATCGAGCAGGACGCCGACATGATCATCTTCCCGTACCGGCCGGAAGCCTACAAGATTTTCGAGGATGAATTCGGCAACTCCACCCGCGACACCACCGAGCTCATCATCGCCAAGCACCGCAATGGAGCACTCGATAACCCGGTGGTAAGGTCTGTAATGGCCACCGGCCGCTATTCGGATTTGGATGAGCCTCCCATGCACGTCAACAGCCAAACCGTGCCGTCGCAATCCTTACCTGCCTCAACGTTTGATGATCCTGGAAAACCGCCTTTCTAACGAAAAATTGCTTCAGGCCCAGCCGCATCTGGGTGGCGTAGTCGATAGCGCCTCTCCAAAGCATAGTTTCTCTTAAAAACAATAATTTTCACCTCACCAGAATGAGCAAAGCCAACAACATTCTGAAGCTGAGCGACTACCTGCTCGACTCCCAGCGCACTTATATGCGCCACTTGATCCATGACCGATTTCCAGAGCCCGTTGATGCCACCAAGGCCCAGTACCAGCACGAGGCGTTGCACCTGGCCGTGCTATATGGTCAGGTGCAGGACCTCTACGGCACGCTTACCTTTCTAGAAACGACGTGTCAGCATGGCATCGCCGGCACCGCCCCCGATGCCTACCTTGATTGCCCGGAAACCTACGATGCGTACAACACCCTGGCCTTCGCGCTGGCCCGGCCGAACACGGCAACCAACCTCGACGCGCCCATCTCGTGCCTGATGTTGAGCATCCCCCTGCTGGATTTTATCGACCACTTGCCCGACCAGAAAGAGGGCTTAGCCCAGGCCGATGCCTTCAGGAAGCAGTGGCAGGACCGGCCGTTGGATGCTCCTTGGGCAGCAGATCAAGAAGGACTCGCGCAGGCGGGCACCCAGGCCTTCACGGCAGCCTTGGAAGACATGCTCTGGGTGCAGACCTACGACGCTGACATGGCAGCGCTGGAGCACCTCGTCGAGCAGAAGGCGCCCTTCGTTGAAATCCTGGACTTGCTTCGCTAACTCTCCATGGCCTACCCTACCAGTTATATCGCCGCATTCTCAACCCTGCAGAACTTCCTGCGCCAAGAAATTGCCGATGGCCGCTCGGCAGAGTTGTCGACCCTGGCCCAGGAAGTCGACGGCCACGGGTACAACCTGCGCCACATTGAGGACCAATGTATGGATAGCCCTGGAGCATATCCACACGCCGAAATCATCCGGGGCCTGGATGGGCTGTCCGGCTACCCAGCCAGTCGCACGTTGAGCCCAGCGCTGCTCACCTTCCTTCAGTCCCTACCAGCCCAAGTAAACGAGCAGCTTCGACAGCTAACAGAGCAGCTGAGCGGCACTTCGGAAAAGAAACAACGACAGGAGCTCCATCAACGTCGAGCGTTTCTCCAGGTGCTTCAACAGGACCTCACCTTCACCCGCTCTTACTCGGCCAACATGCAGGCCATTGCGGAAGTAGCGCAGCAAGAAGGCCCGCTTAAACAGGTATTTCAACTGCTGTTTTTCTCGCCAACCCCGGCGTAGTCCAATAGTAGCCGATAAAAGCGAGCTTCTCCGTTTCACCCACATTGTACTGCCGTTACATCCCAGCGTGTAACGCCGTTACACGACCAAACGCATAAGTCATTGACTACTATACCTAAACCGAGATTAAACTACTTCCTTCCTATGTCTCCCCTCAAATACGTGAAATCCCACTCCATTGCATGCAAACCCACTATTCTACCTCCACATCCTGATTCGGGCATTTTCCAGCAATAGTGCAACCGTATCCTCTGCACTCGATTGTAGAAAATCAGGTACTTCGACATGCACTGGTACGCCTCATGCCTATTTACCCACCCCTCTGAAAAGAATCCAAAACACCTTTTTTCAGACCGGGTAGGGTCCGGCTCGATGGGGGCCGGCAGGGGCCGGTGGCTCACAGCGCAAAACAAAGAACTAACTCTGGAAATACTCGCAACGCTCACACAGGAAGGCACTAGGTATTTCCCCACTCTTCATCCTCAACAGTCAGGGTAAGTATCTGGCTGTTTCCTGCCCAGCACTGACAACAAACGCATGAGCTATCATCTGTCGCCCAACGAGTTGACGAGCATGGCCTACGTGGTAACCGGTAGCGCGGTCCTGCGCCGTGTCGCAACGAAGGAAAAGGTGCCGGCCGCGTTGCTGCCCGTGCTGCTGGCGCTGCACACGCTGGCCGAGAACAAACTGCTGGGCCCGAGCAGTGCCGACCTGCGGGCAGCCAACCTGATGAGCTTACCCCTGCTGAGGATGTATGTGCGCGAGCTGGAGGCGCGCAAGTTCATCGTACGCCAGAAGCTCTACCGGCGCGGGCCCCGCCTGCTGGTGCTCACCATCGAGGGCCGGTGGCTGGCACGCCGTTGTGTGAAGCAGCTGCACACGGCGGCCAAGGCCTTTTTAGAAGAGAAGTAGCGGAACTCGTTTCTAATTACCCCAGATTCGGGGCAATTAGACTTGCTACCATTCCCAGCAGTTTCTGGTCTGGCAGTGCTGGCCACCACCGTCACCGCTGTCGCATCAGCACCACGCCCATCTCGTTCTCGTTTGGTGGCGTCGCCATCCGCAAGGATGAGCAGGGCCGCGGGCACCTAACTGATTTGTGAAAAGCGGCGGGCACCTTTGTGCGTTCAGCGTGCTCGTTTCTAAATGCCGTTTCAAACGACATTATAAAAAGCCGGTGCGGTAAGGCCGGAGGCACTTTCGCCCACCAGCAGGTGGCGCTGGAATATACCCAGTACTTGAGCCCCGACTTGGCCGTGGCCGTGAACCATAATGCCGGATTCCTCGGCATTATGCAGTGTGCTGCCGGGCTGGCTCAACCAATCTGCTGTGCCGTTTTGATAATGTAGTCTTCCTCTACATTATCAACTACGATTTGGCAGGTAGAGGTATTCCCAGCCGTCGAGCTTCATCATAGGCTAGCATCTTAAGCAACGTCGCCACTTTCAGCCCCCGCGCTGCTGCTACAGCCTCAATCAACTCTTTCTCACCTGCTTCTACCTCAATGCCGATCTGAGGTTTACGAGGCTTTTTGTCTGCTTTCATAGTACAAAGGTACTGCACTAAGATTACACTAGTGTTTTATAAGTCAAATACTTTAACAAACTACTTTCATACAAAGAAAATACTAGTATATTTGAAGTATTACCACAATAAGAAAGAGGTTATCCGCGCCAACGGATAACCTCCCGACTCAAAAACCGGGACGCGAATCCCAATTCCCAATCTTCATAAGCTCAAAGGTATGCAAACTGCCCCCAGCACCACAAGCCCGTCGCGGCTTGCAGCTCTCCCCACCCTTCACTTTACGCCCACCAGCCTGGGCCTGTCCCTGCTGCGGTTGCACCTGTATGAGGTGCTGCGCAGCCCCGTCTTCACCGATGCTGAGCGGGCCCGGGCGCCCATGCGCATCGGTCCGTGCCAGGAGGCTGCCCAGCTGCTGCGCTGGCACAAGAACGTGACGCGCGTCCATGCTGAGCGCGGGGCGCCGACGATGTGGATAGCCCAGGCAGAGCCCGCTGCAACGGCTACTCCCCTGCTGCCATGCGTGCTGGCCCAGGACGTGGCCGGCCGCGCCCACCGGGGCCGCACGAGTGATTACGCCGGCGAACTACACGCCACCGCTATGCAAGCAGCCTTCACAACCGAAACCGGCCTGACGTGGGCCGACGTTGCCACCCTCTAATTCTTTCCTTATGACCACGTTAGAATCCGTCGCGGCCGAGCGCGGCTTGCCGGGCACCTTGTTCGGCTACACACCCAACGACCAGGCGTACTGGAGGGAACCCACGCTGCCGCTCCTCGGTACCTTGGCCCAGCCGCACACCTGGGCCCGGACGCTGCAGTCCTTCACCCACCTGCGGGTCGAAGGGACTGGCATGGCCCCGCGCTTCCCGCCGCGCACGGTGGTGAGCATGCACCGCGTGACTTGCGAGAAAGACATCACACCAGGTATCTACTGCTGCCAGTGGCAGAGTGCCGATGAAGAGAAGCACCTCGTCCTCGCGCGGCTGGAGCAGGTCAGGCCAGGCTATATCGTGCTGAAGTACGACAGGCACGGCGCCCAGGTCCGGTGCTCGCTCCAGTGGGACAATCCTTCCTTTCGCCTGTACCGAGCTGCCTACTACGGCTTTTACCCCATCACCTAGCGCAGCCAACACATGTTGCTCAGATACTCACTGGTTCAGAACCAGATTTTCTTTTCATTTCACCAACCCCAAGCCAATATCACATCATGGAAGTTGTCCCTCTTGCCCAGTTTCAAGAATTAGAGCAACGGTTTCAGCGACTCGACCAGCGTATGACCGACCTGGAGCAACAGTTGCCCGCGTGGGTGGGCCAGAAGGAGGCCGAAAAGCTCACGGGCTACTCGCGCACTTGGCTGTTTCGCCAGCGCAAAGCCGGTAAACTGCCCATCAAGTACAAAAAGACAGGGGCACGCACAATTATCTATGACCGCGCCGACTGCGTCGCCTTCGGCCGCAAGCACCTGATTCACCCACCAACGTTCCCTACCCTATAAAAACCTCCCGTTCACTATCCCACGACCCGGACCGGTTTCAGCGCGCCGCCAAACAGGTAGCTACTCGGTTCGGGGTACCGTTCGTTCGTACGGGTACAGCCGATAAGCATGGCTACGCCGCTTACGTCTGCCGGTACCGGCTGCCCGCCTTCGCGGAATGGCTGGAGGCGCCACCCGGCAACACGCCCCAGGACGCGGTGCTCAATCTCGCTGATGCGCTTTGGCAAATGAGCCACGCCATGCTTTCCGTCAACTAATTCCCATCTACTCCACGAAAAAGGGAGGCCCCGCCATCGGAGCCTCCCTTTTTCGTGGGGCCGGACCCTAGCGTGCTATGGGCACCCGGGCCGGCTGGGCCACGGCACGCTGGGCGCGGGCTTCGAGCACGGCGCGCCGCGCCTCCCGGTTGGCCGCCTTCACAGCTTTGTCGCGAAGGCTCTTCGCCTTCTTTCTGTCCTTGCCGCCCAGAACCGTTAGCCGGGGCGTGCCGGCGCCGTTGGGCTGCAGCAAGTACTCACGCAGGGCTTTGCCGCGCTGAGCCATGTAAAGGTGAAATTCCGCATCGCTCAGCGGCGTCAGGCCTTTCTTGGTGGCCGGGTCGTGCAGTCGCAGGTCATCATCGTTGGGCGTGGGCCACTTCGGCAGCAAGTGCGCCTCGACGAGAGCATCAACGACACGCTGGCTATCCACATCCCGCACCACCTCGCCCGCGTCGTTGTAGCGCATGGGTTGGCCCAGCACGTCGAGCATCTGCTCAGCCCCGCCGTGCCAGTACGGCACATCGCCCAGAAACTGTACGGTGAGCCGGTGCACGGGGTCCGTGCTCTTCTTTTCTGGGCGGGCAGCGTTCTGCCAGTCGTCGTAGAGCTGCATCGTACCGGTTGCCACGCCCGGCACCACCGCACTTTTCACCGTGTTGGTGGCCAGGTTGGCAAAGAAGCTCTGCCCGCGGCTGGGATTGCTCTTCGAGGCGGTAATGGCACTGAGGAAATCAGCTGGCCCGTTGGCGGGGCTGCTGGTCACCAGGTACACGGCGGAGGCGGCCGCGCCGACCGTGAGCAGGTCGGCCGCATCGTCGGGCTCGCCCTCGGCGCGCTGCTTGCCTTGGTGCGCCAGCACGCCGGCCAAAATCGTCAGCGGGTATTCTAGGAAGGTGCCTTTGTAGGAGTACTACTCCTCTCCGAGCCGGATGCTCTGGGGGGGCCGCTCTCGGTCATCATCCGCGTTGCCAGTGCCCGGGCCGGTCAGGGTCACTACGCCGGCCTGCACCGCCGCATATGCCGCCAGCCAGCCGGCGGCGCCATACGTAGCACGAATAGACGTTTTCACTCGCTCTTCGGGGGTCAAGGCACGAAAGTATTTGCTATCAGGGGGCGCAAACAAGCTCCCACCTTTGACAGCGCGGGCATAACTCAGGAAGGGCAGGCCCCACTCCAGGCGCTGGTTGAGCACGTTGGAGTTGATGCGCGTGAAGGGCACCAGAATCGTCCCCAGAATCCGTTGGGCCGTGTTCTGGGTTTTAGCCAGCTGGCCTACCCACTCCGACACGGCTCCGATGGTGCCCTCATAACCGTTGTTGAAGGTGTTGCGCAAGGCAAACTCATTGGTGTCGGCTTTCAGGGTCGGATTCACCTCCGCCCGTGCCTGCCAGAGCAGGTCGTCGATGCGCAGGGCCCGCAATGTGGCCGCCTCGGCCGCTTGCCTCACCGTCAGGCGGCCCTGGGTGATGTCGGCCGCCGTGGGCGCCGGCAGCCCCTCAGCGTCGGCAATGGCTTCCGCGTCGGCCCGGGCCTGGGTGGTGTGGTAGAGCAACTCGTCAGCCTTGGCGAAGGCCTGGGCCCGCACCTGGCCATGGGTCAGCGCGGGCTGGCCCGCCGGGCGGCGCTGCTCCTGGTCCCGCACAAGGCGGAAGGCCTCGCGGGTGGCCAGCTCGTAGGCTCGGCTTTCGAGTAGCGGCTGGTAGTTGAGCTTGTCCTCGGCGGCCAGGGCCCGGCCGACGAAGCGCCAGATACTGCCGCGCTGCTCCAGCTGGTTGGTGTTCCCGAACTTCTCACTGTCCCCGGCCTGGTAGCCCGTGCCCAGTACGTAGGCCGCCTCGGCCAGGCCCTGCTGCTGGCCTCGGAAGAATCCTACCAGCGGCGCCAGGCCGCCGCGCAGGCTGCGGGTGGCAACCAGGTTGTACGGCAGGCTGACCAGCGCCAGTTCCGTGGCAGACTGCCTGAAGTTGTCCAGAATATTCCGACGGTGCGTGGTGGGGTTGGACAGGATAAAGGCGTACCAGAGGCTGCCCGGCAGCTCAAACCAGTTCACGTGCTCCAGCTGCCCGGCGTAGCGCACCAGCTCCGCCACGGCCCGCTCGCGGGCTTTGGTATCGACCACTTCCAGTTGCTTGCCGCCGATGGTCACCACTTTCGCCTGCTTGGCCTCGCGCACCGCGTCAGCCAGCCGCCGGAACTCGGCCACCTGCTCGGGGGTAACGTCGGGTAGCTTTGTGGCCTGCCGAATCAGCGCCTCCGCCGGGCTGGCTCCTTCGGGTACTTCGGTCAGGTTTAACGCCGTGGTAAGCTTGGCCAGGGCCGTGCGCGCCGCGCCCGTGGGCCGGGCCGCCGGACGGAGCAGGCGCCCCACCAGCCGTTGCCGCTGCTGGCTGACCAGCGCCGTGAAGCGCTGCTCGATGGCGTCGGCGAATACTCGGGCCTGCTCCGAACTCAGGCCGGCTTCCTGCACAAACCGATCCGTCAGGGTTTGGCGCGCCTGGGTCAGGTCCTGGGCGTGCTCCCGGGCAATGCGGTCGAGCGTAGTGCCCAGCGCCTGCACGCCGTGTCGGACGATATCCTCACTCAGCCGGCTGGCTATCTGCTCCTCGGTGGCGCGGGCGGCGAAGAGCGCCGCTACGCGGGCCGGTAAGGATCTCGAGCTAGGGCTGGTCACTGCGGACGGCGTATTTCCCTCTTCCTGTATTCCCGCACGGGTGCGGGTCTGCTGCTGGAGTTGGGCCACGCGGGCGTCGAACACGTCGGCCACTTCCTGCACCAGTCGCTGCGTGCCGGCGTCGGTGAGGTCCAGGCCCTGGGCCACGTCGCGCACGAGCTGGGCGCGGGCTTCCGCCTGGGCGTCTTCCTCCCCCAGCGCGACAGCCTCGTCGACGAGTTGCCGCACGCGGCCGGGCAACTGGGCCTGGCGCTGCGTGGTGAGCACGGAACGGCGCTCAGCCAACTGGGCGTCGACGGCCGCGCCGACAGAGGTGGCCAACTCGGCTTGCAGCGCCTCATCGGCAGTAAGCTCGGCCGTGACGTGGTCGATGAGTTGCTGCCGGACGGCCTGCTGCTGGGCGGGGCTGGCCAGGGCCAGCGTGTCGAGCCGCTGTGGCCGGTTCTTGCCGGCCAGACCCTTGAGCACGTCGTCTTGCGCCTGCTGCAGGGCGCAGGCAAACTGCTGCTCGGCATACGGCTGGGCCGTTACGTCGGCATAGCCAGCCGCCAGCGCGGTGCGTAGCTTCTGCTGCTGCGCCTCCGATACGCGCAGCTTTTTGATTTTCTCCTCGACGACGGCTCTACTCTGCTCGAACACCGCCGCGTAGGCCACGCGGTTGCGCAGCGCGTGGGCCAGGGCCACACGGGCCGGCGCGGGCTTCGCCGCGGGAAGCGTCTCGCGCACCTTGGCCGTCAGCGTCTGCACCAACTCGCGCATCGGGTCCACGACACCCGCCTGGGCGGGCCGCAGGGCGGCCAGGATGCGGTCGGCCACCTGCTCGGCCTGTTCCGCCTGCAAGGCCTGCTCGATGGCCGCGGCCGTATCGAAGCCGGTGGCATCACCTCCCCGGCGCACGTACTCGCGCTGCGCTTCCAGGTAGGCGACGGGGAGTAGCGGCCGCACCTTCTGGCCTAGGTCCCGCAGCACGCGCCGCGAGATTTCGGCAAAGGATTTCTCGCCGCCGGCGCGGGCCAGCGCTTCCAGATGGTAGCCGACGAAATAGACGAGTTCCGACGGAACACCCGTCGCCAGCAGGCCCTGTTGCCGCAGCTCAACGCGCCACTGGGCAATATTCTGCTTGCTGAACAGGATATTGCGGCTGCCGTAGCTGGCCGGGTCGGGCCCTACCGGACTCGTAGCGGCGGGCGTGGGCGCCGCCGGGTCCTGGCCCGTCACGGCCCAGGTGGCCACGCGGCGCGCTACAGCCTGTACCGTAGGTTCGGCCAGTACTTGAGCCGTGGTAACCTTGCGCACCTTTACGGCCTGCTTCTCCACTTTCCTTGCCTGCTGCTCGATATGGGCCTCCGCTTTGGCGCGCTGCTCCAGCACGGCGCGCACGTGCAGCTCCTCCGCCGCGTCCGGATTAGCCGTCACATCCCGCTCAAACTGCGCCAGGCCCTGCGCCAACTCGGTGCGCGCCTGGGCACGGCTACCGATAACGGCCAGGTAGTGCTCGTGCAGACGGTCGGCAGTTGGCTGGTCACCTGCTTCCCGCGCCCGGGCTGCGTCGTCCCGGTAGCGGATTCGGAGCTGGTTGCGGATTTCATCCAGGACGGGGGCCGCCGTGTCGCCGTGGTCGGTGCCCAGCACGAAGCGCAACGCGTTGTCGCGCCCGACCTGGTCGATGTAGGCGTTGGCCTCGTCGGCGTTCTGAATACGGGTCCGGGGCGCGTACGTGCGCTGCTCCGTGGTCAGCGCCCGCTGGGTGGCCGGGTCATACTGTACCGGGTGGCCCCGCTCTTTGCGGCCCGGAGCCGCGGTACCCTCGGCATTTAATTGACCGAGGGCTGGTCCTGTTGCTGCTCGTTCTGGTTGAGAATCTGGAGCAGCAGGTTGTGCGCCGGGCGGTGCGTCTGCTGCCGGGCTTTCCACTCCTCGTGGCGCGGGTGGCTGGGATGGCCCATCGGCAGGACCGAGTCCAGTCGGGCTTTGCGTTGTTCCGGAGTTTCGGGTTGGTCGGCCATTATCAGCTACGTTAAATACTTGTTGGACGGCATCAGGGCGGCTTTTCGCCGGTGTTTCCCCGAACAGCGCCGCGGCTTCCCCACGCACGGCGTGGGCATACTCGGCGAAGACCCGGGCAATATACGTTGGGCGCTTCTCGGTGGCCAGCAACTGGATCAGCTTCAGTTCCAGCGGCGAGTAGTGCTCGGCCGGCGACTGCCCATCGTTGAACATCTCCCGCTGCCGGGACCAAGTGGCAAAGTCAACCCC
>Ga0247729_10000118_pt1 | contig 37427 bp, 38 predicted proteins | sample UWRJL133311R2_FD_180958 | JGI IMG/M metagenome (GOLD analysis project Ga0247729, IMG submission 180958) | Plant litter microbial communities from Arlington Agricultural Research Station in Wisconsin, United States - UWRJ-L133-311R-2 | ecosystem: Environmental > Terrestrial > Plant litter >... | reverse complement strand
TGCCTGAAGATGGGCTTCCGGCCCAAGGAAGCCATTGCCGCCGTCACGCTCAACGCCGCCTGGGCCCTGAACCGGGCCGCCGACATCGGGAGCCTGGAAGTGGGCAAGCGCGCCGACATCGTGGTGCTCGGCGTGCGCGACTACGAGGAAATAGCCTACTGGCTGGGCGAGAATCCGGTACGGGAAGTCATTATCGGCGGGCAGCGGCAGGCGCTGCTATAGCGTAGAAAAAGAAAAACGGCAGCCAGAGGCTGCCGTTTTTGAAGTTTCGCTAACGATAAAAGACTCTGATAAGCACGGGGGATTTGGGTAGTATAACGCAAGGGCTATAGGCGGTTCAGCTCCGCTTCCAGCGCGGCGGGCGTGGTTTCCTGGAGAGTTGGAGTGAATGGTACGCCCGCCTGCACGGTGCCGTCCTGGCGGCCGTAGTATAGCTTGCTATTGACCGTCCGGATGACAAAAATGCTGACGGCCGACCCCAGCGGCACGCCGGTGGTCTTGAAGGTGCCGGGTGCGGTAAAGTCGCATAACCGCAGTGAGCCATTAAAGTCCCTGAATACGGCAAAGACCATCGTGTTCTTTGCCGGGTCGATGTCGATGAAAGGCAGGGTCACCGTAATGGCCTGCGGATTGGGTGTGGAGTAGAATCGGTCGCAGTTAAACCAGCCGATTCCCTTGTTGTAGAGTGTGCTGCTAACAGTGACGACATGACCGCCGGCAACGGGCGTAAGGCTGGAGGTGGGGTCGATGTTCGGATTCCAGCTGAAGCAGTCGTTGAGCGGGTTTGCTCCGGTGCGGCCCGGACCCACGAACAGGCTCATTGAGTCCGGCCTGGGATTGATGGCGGGGTTGGGCATCTGCAGCTGAATAGTGGCCCCCGGGGCCAGGCGCAAGCTGGTGTCCTGGTCTGTACGCAGGTAGACCTCACCCGCCGATTCGAGCAGGCGGCCATTGGCCACCGTGGGCATGTTGCTCAGCACCATGTCGGCCCGGCTGAAAATCTCCCGAAACGCCAGCTCGACCGGGCTCTTCACCACTTGCCCGTTCTTCACGAAAGCGTTGGCCGGAATAGTGAAGACGGTGCCCTTGCCGCCCGTGACGATGTTGGTGCGGCTGGGGTCGTAGGTGAACGTCTGGACCGGCGCACCCATCTGGGTATAGAGCTGCTGCAGTGAGGTCGGCGTGGGTGTGGGGCCGGGCGTGGTGCCGTCTTCGCACACTACCACCGCGGAGTCAAGCTGGCAGGCCGGAAGCAGGGCCGACAGCGTCAGAAAAGAGGCGAGCAGGAATCGTTTCATGAGTAATTCGGATTCGGGTAGCGAAAAAAGGATAGAGAATCTGCTAGTGGCTGCGCGGGTCCAGGTCCCAACTGTAGCCGGCCTGCACGCCCAGGCTCCAGGGGCGTCGTGCTGCCCGGTTGCTGGTCGGGGTCGTGAGGGAGTTCAGGAAGAGCTGGCCCTGCGGCCGAATGGTGAGCCACTGACCCAGTGCAAATTGGTAGCTGGCAAACGCGCCGCCGCTCACTAGCAGGTTGGTGCGCTGAAAAGGCATCGTCGGCATATTATTCGTCCACTGGCGCTGGCCGCAGTTGCAAGCCGAGCCTTCGGTGGTGCGGGCACCGGTCAGGAAGGCCAGGGTGCCGCCGCCCAGCACGCCGTAGCGCCAGCGCAGGCTGCGGCCCAGCGTGAGCTGGGCCTGCACCGGAACCGTGAGGAAGCGGTACACGTCCCGGAAGTCCTTTTGCTGCACCGTTTCATCGGTAGCTTTTTTGAGTTGGTAATGCAGTGAATTGGCGTATTCACTGTAGCCCAGGCCCGCGGCCACCGTAAGCTGGCGCGAAAAGGCATAAGCGGCCGTAGCCTGGCCGGTGAAGCCCAGAGCGGGCCGCTCCAGTCCTTCCAGCTGGGTGGAAGAGCCGCCCAGCGCCCGGTAAGTAACCCCGGAGCCGAGCAGAACCTGGGCGCTCCAGTTGCGCAGCCGCAACTCCCGCTTAGACGGGGCGCGTTTGCGCGTGCGCCGTCGGGCCCGCACCTCCGGCTCGGCTGGCTCTGGCTGAGCCAGCTGCACCACCAGCAGCTTCAGCGGCGCGTTGCTGATTTTGAACCGGCGGTGCTTGGCCTGGTCTGCCGCGGCTCCCGGTCCGCCGCCGGCCAGCGCTGCCGACTGCGCCGACGAGGCGTGGCGGCCAGTGCCGGAGTGCGGGCTGGTAGTCCGTGCCAGTGATTCGGAATGGTTGGGGCTACCCAGGCGCCCCGACCGGGTCTGGGCCGCCGTCCGGTTAGCCAGCTGCCCGGCCGCCAGCCAGCCCAGCTTGCGCCGCCTACGCCGGGTGTCGTTCCGCGTAGCGTCCGTCGGGCCGCCGGCGAAAGCCGCCGAAGAAGCGTCGGAGCGGTGCCGCGTGGTGCGCTTGGGATGCCCGGCTACGTCGGCGGAGCCCAGCCAGCGGCGGGCCCGAACCCGGTCAATGACCGTTCGGCGGCGCGCGGCCGGGCCCGGCGTGTTGGGTTGTGTCGCCGCGCCAGATACCGTTGTAGGAGCTCCCGGTGCTGCGTGAGCGGCCTTGTCGGCCGAAGCCGGCGACTGGTCCGAAGTACCGACCAGGGCTGGGTGGAGGCGGGTGGAAGCGGTGCTGCCGGCACCGTGAGCGGCCAAAAGCTGCTCCGCGGCCGACGGGTTGGCTAGCCCCGCCGGGGCGAAGCGTTGCCACTGCCCGGTGCCCACGGTGAGGCCTACGATAGCCAGCCCCAGCCCCAGGAACAGAAGCAGCAGTAAGGGCCGGCGCCGCCGCCGGCGCGGGAGCTGGCTCTGAATACCGGCCCACACGGTTTCGGGCGGAGGACTGCCGTAGTCTTCCAGCTTGCGGCGCAGGCTCTGGTAGAGTTCTTCCGATTCGTGATCAGTCATGATAATGGGGGATGTGAGCCTGCTCTTGCAGGCGTTCTTCCAGCAGGCGGCGCGCCCGGGAGAGCTGCGACTTGCTGGTGCCTTCCGAAATACCGAGCAGCGCCCCGATTTCGGCGTGGGAGTAGCCCTCGATGGCGTAGAGATTCAGAACCGTGCGGTAGCCCATCGGCAGCGTGCTGATCAGCCGCAGTAAGTCGTCGGCGGAAAGATGGTCGAAGGGCGTCCCGTCGGGGTGATGCACGTGGGCCGCCTCCTCCGGCGCGAGGTGGGGGCCCCGCTGCTGGTGCTGCTGCCACAGGTTGAGCGAGGTCGTGACGGCAATGCGCCGGGCCCAGGCCTCAAACGGCCCGTGGTTCTGGAACTGGTCGAGGCGGGTGAATATTTTTACGAACGTCAGCTGAAGCGCATCTTCGGCCTCGGCCCGGGAGGAGCAGTAGCGCAGGCATACGCCCATCAGCTGGTAGCCCAGCCGCTCGTACAAAGCTCGTTGTGCCGCCGGCCGGCCCCGCCGGCAGCCTTCCACTAATACGTCAATTGAGTCGGCCATAGGCAAGGGGCAGATAAGCAGCGCGGATACTATAACTAGCGTTCTGCCCCCATGACCGGGCCGGCCGGAGGTTGCGTGGGGTAGTAGAAATATTCCTGCCCTGGTCATCAACCCGGCGCGCCACCCGAAAACCTGCGCCCATTCGGGCGGCGCGCTTATCTTTAGCCTCCTGCTAACCCGCTCCCGCCATGCTGCTTCCGCTCTACCAGATTGACGCCTTCACCGACCGGGTTTTTGCCGGCAACCCCGCCGCCGTGTGCCCGCTCCCCGCGTGGCTCCCCGCCGAAACCATGCAGGCCATTGCCGCCGAAAACAACCTGGCCGAAACTGCCTTCTTCGTCTCCCAAAGCGGCTCCGACTACGAAATCCGCTGGTTTACGCCCACCGCCGAAATCGACCTCTGCGGCCACGCCACCCTGGCCTCGGCCCACGTGCTGTTTCAGCACCTGAGTTTTCCGGGCCCCGAAATCACCTTCCACTCCCAGAGCGGTCCGCTGCGGGTGCACCGCCAAGCCGACGGCCGCCTCACCCTCGACTTTCCGGCCCGGCCGCCGCAGCCCTTGACTGTGCCGCCCACCGGCCTGCTCGACGCCCTGCACGCCACGCCTCTCGAAGTGCTGGCCTCCCGCGACCTGCTCGTGCGCTTTGGCTCCGAGGCCGAAGTGCTGGCCCTGCACCCCGACTTCGCCAAAATAGCCGCGCTGGAGTACGTAGGCGTCATTGCCACCGCACCGGGCTCCGATGGCATCGACTTCGTGTCGCGCTTTTTCGCGCCGCGCGTGGGCGTGCCCGAAGACCCCGTCACCGGCTCGGCCCACGCCACGCTCGTTCCGTACTGGGCCGCCCGCCTGGGCAAAACCACCCTGCGCGCCCGCCAGATTTCCGCCCGCGGCGGCGAGCTGTGGTGCGAACTGCGCCAGGACCGTGCCCTGATGAGCGGCTACGCGGTGACGTACCTGCGGGGTGAGATTGAAGTAGGCTAATGGGGCCGCGCCTGAAAATCTTGCTGCGCTACGGCATCGCGGCCGTGTGGCTCGCCAACGGCCTGCTGTGCAAGGTGCTGCACCTCGTGCCCCGGCACGAGGCCATCGTGGGCCGCATCCTGGGGGCGGCCTACGCCGCGCCGCTCACGCGCCTCATCGGCGTAGCGGAAATCGGGATGGCTGCCTGGGTGCTGAGCGGGCGCGGGGTGCGGCTAAGCGTGGCCACGCAGATTGGGCTGGTGGTGGTAATGAACGTGCTGGAGTTTGCGCTGGCCCCGGATCTGCTGCTCTGGCACCGGCTGAATATCGTCTTCGCGGGCCTGTTTGCGCTGCTGCTGTATTATTACGGGTTCGGCCGCCCCTTCGCGGCCACTCCTCCCGCGTAGCATGGCCTGGCTTACTCCTCATCCGTTCGGCGTCGATGCGCTGCTGACCCGCACCACCGTGCTGACCTTTGCCGCGCCCGCCGCCGAGCTGCAGCGGCGGCTGCCGCCGTGCCTGACCCTGGACACGCTCGACGACACCTGGGGCTTCGTGGCCGTGGCGCTGGTGCAAACCCGGGCGCTGCGGCCCCGCGGATTGCCGGCCTGGCTCGGGCACGACTTCTTCCTGATTGGCTACCGCGTATTCGTGCGCTACACCACGCCGGCCGGTAAGCGGCTGCGGGGGCTCTACATCCTGCAGTCGGAAACCGACAAGCGCAAGATGCAGTGGCTGGGCAACCTGTTTACCAGCTACCGCTACCGCACCATCGACATCCGGCACGCCGCCGCGGCCGGGCAGCTGACGTTTGCCTCGCAAAAAGCCGGGCTGGCCGTGCGCGTCGAGGAGCTCCCGCACTATGAACCGGCCCTGCCGGCCGGGTCGCCGTTTGGGAGCTGGGCCCAGGCCCGCCGGTTTGCGGGGCCGCTGCCGTTCACGTTTTCGTACCAGGCGGCCCGGCGGCAGGTGGTTATCGTGGAAGGCATCCGCGAGGCCTGGCGCCCGCGGCCCGTGCTGGTGCACGAGGCGCAGGTAGGGTTCATCCATCAGCTGGGCCTGAGCGAGTGCCGGCTGGCCAGCGCCTTCACCATGACGGACATTCCCTACCGCTGGAAAAAGGCCCGCACCGAGCCGTGGCTGGCATGAGAAAACCCGCGCAAGGCGTCTGGAACATCGTCCGGTTCAACTGGCACTTCTACGCGGCCGCGGCCGGCGTGGCGCTGCTGCTGGCCGCCGTGGCCCTCGGGGGGGGCCCCGCCTGGCAGCCCTACCTGCTCGCGCTGTTGGTACTGATCAGCGCGCCAGTTGTCGTCTCGCTGCTGGTGTCCTACTACGTGTACGACTGCTCGGCGCTGTACTCGCTGAGCTGGCTGGAACCCGGGGCCGCGCCGGCCCGCATCGTGAATATCCACGCCGGCTTTGACGAAACCAGCGCGCTGCTGCGCCAGCGGTTCGGGGCGGCCGAGCTGGAGGTAATTGATTTTTGCGACCCCCGGGAGCACACGGAAGTTTCCATCCGGCGGGCCCGCGCGGCCTATCCGCCGTTTGCCGGTACGCGGCGGGCGGCGCCCCAGGCCCTGCCGCTGCCCGCCAGCAGCGCCGACCAGGTGTTCGTGATACTGGCGGCCCACGAAATCCGGCAGCCGGCGCAGCGCGTGGCCTTTCTGCGGGAAATCCGGCGGGTGCTGCGGCCTGGTGGCCAGCTGGTGGTGGTGGAGCACCTGCGCGACCCGGCCAACTTTCTGGCCTACACCATCGGCTTTCTGCACTTCTACTCCCGGGCTTCCTGGCTACGGGACTTCGTGGCCGCCGGCTTCGGCCCGGCGCGAGAACAAAAGATAACGCCCTTTATCTACGCCTTTACTTTACGCTGATATGGAAACGCAGCTCAGGCTTATCGGGGCCCTGCTAACGGCGCTGGCGCTGGTACACGCCGGCTTTCCGCGCTACTTCGACTGGGCCGGCGAGCTGAAGCCGCTGAGTTTGATAAACCGGCAGATGATGTACGTGCACACGCTGTTTGTGGCGCTGGTGGTGCTGCTGATGGGCCTACTGTGTTTGAGCTGCCCGGCCGAGCTGGTGGGCACTCACCTGGGCCGGGTGGTGGCGCTGGGCCTAGGCATGTTTTGGCTGGTCCGGCTGCTGGTGCAGTTCTTCGGCTACTCCCGCGAGCTGTGGCGGGGCAAGCGGTTCGAAACGGCGGTCCACATCGGGTTTGCGCTGCTCTGGACGTACCTGACGGCCGTGTTTTTCGCGGTGTACTGGCAGTAATAACCGAGCCCGTCGGCCATTCGCACAGCCCTACGCTAAATTCAGAAGCCGGGGCTTTGTCTTTTGGCGGAACGCAGTAGCTTTAGTCACCAATCTATTTCCCTCCAATCTGCTCAATTGTTGACTTATGCAGTATTCCAACGCTAAAAAAATGGTGGCGCTCCTGTTGCTGCTGCTGCCGGCCGCCGCGCGGGCCCAGGCTCCCGACGATGCTCAGGCCCTAGTGAAGCAGGGTGTGACGCTCTACGACCAGGGCAAGTACGACGAGGCCGTGCTGCGCTACCGGCAGGCTCTGAAACTAGCCCCGGACAACTTCACTGCCCAGTACGAACTGGCCATGACCTACGGGGCGCTGGGCCGCAACGAGGAAGTGGTGGACCTGTGCCGGAAGCTGCTCAAGAACAACGCGGAAGCCAGTGACAACGTCTACGTAACCTACGGCACGGCCCTGGACGACCTTAAAAAGCCCCAGGAAGCCGTGAAAATCTACCAGGCCGGCATCCGCAAATTTCCGGACAGCGGCCTGCTCTACTACAACCTGGGCGTGACGCAGGCCGGCCTGCGGCAGTACGACGAGGCCATCGGCAGCCAGCAGCGGGCCGTACGCCTGAACCCCAGCCACGCCAGCGCCCACCGCGTGCTGGCTATTCTGACGGCGGCTGAAGGCAACCGGGTGCCGGCCATTCTGGAGTACGTGCGCTTTCTGCAGCTGGAGCCCCAGAGCCGGCGGGCCGCCGCCAACCTCACCCAACTCGACCAGCTGTTGGGTCAGGGCGTGGAGAAAACCGGCGAAAACAGCGTCACCATCAACATGTCGACCGAGTTGCTCAAGCAGGTAAACGGCCGCAAGAACAAGCCCGACAACTTCGGGCAGGCCGACATGCTGCTCACGATGGCCGCAGCGCTGGACCACGACGAGAAAAACAAAGACAAGACGCCCACCGCGCGCCTGACGGAAAAGCTCGGCTCCCTGTGCCGGAGCCTGGCCGAGCAGCAGCCCGCAAGCCGGCAGGGCTTCGCCTGGGAATATTATGCCCCGTTTTTCATCACCCTGGAAAAAGCCGGCTACGTGCCCACGCTGGCCTATCTGATCCAGTCGTCGCGCACCGACCAGGCCGACGTGCAACAGTGGCTGCAGCAGCACCCGAGCGAGGTAAAGGAGCTGCAGGAGTGGGCCGCCGCCTACGTCTGGCCCAAGGGCAAGTAGCCGCCGCTACCGCACCTGTTCGCGCTGGTACGGTCCGCCTTCCAGCACCTGGGCCACGAACTGCGCCTTGCCCGGCACCGCCAGCAGCGCCGCATGCACGGCCGCGCTGACGCCCACGTAGCGCACCACGCGGCCATTGCGGTATTCAATTTCCAGGGTTAAAGCAGTAGCGTCGTAGCCCACGGATTTAAGTGAAGTAGAACGGATAGGACGGCGTAGCATAAGCGGGAGTGCGTAAGGCTGTATGTATAAAAAAGAGCTGTGCTAGCGGATGCGCCGGCAGCGTTAAGCTAGCAAATGCTGTCTATTCTTGGTAGTAAACCGGTCAGCGTCAGCCCGCTTACTCTTCGACTGCCGCCCTAGCTATATCAGTTAAAAAGCACTGCCATGTACGGCTCTAAACTTCTGACCTATTGTGGAGCTGCGGGCTTATGGTTGCTTTCCCTGCGCAGCCTTGGGCAGACCCTTCCGACCCAAACAACTCTTCAGCGGGCAGATTTTAGGGTGAGCGGCCCGGCTCACCGCCAGTTGGCCGTCCGGCGGGTGGCGCTGCCAGCGGCCACGGGGCGAGTTGTGCTCCTGGTGCACGGGGGCGGGCCGGGCGGGGTGGCCTCGTTTGATCTGCCGGTGCCCGGGGGCTCCTTGGCCGCCGATTTGACCCAGCGCGGCTTTATTGTGTACGCGCTTAACATCCGGGGCTGGGGCGCCTCCCCAGACCCGGTGCTACCCGCGGCGGCCACCGGGCAAGTCAACGGCAACTGCCAGCAGGCCAGCCAGGATATTGACCGGGTGGTGCGGGCCATCCGGCGGCGGGAAGGTGTGACGCAGGTGGTGTTGTTTGGCTGGGCCACGGGCGGCCACTGGGGCGGCTATTATGCTACCCGGCACCGGCGCCGGGTAAGTCACTTTATCAGCCTGAACTCGCTCTACGGGGTGCGGGCGCCCTGGGGCCTGCGCGCGGCCTTCGCCGATCCGCACGACTCCACCCGCTACAACCAGGAGCTGGGGCCCTGGCGCACGGCAACGTCCAAGTCGTTGACGGATGCCTGGGAAAAGTCGATTCCGGTGGCGGACAAGAACCAGTGGCGCGACTCGGTGGTGCAGCGGGCCTACGGGCAAAACGCCCTGCGTGCTGATAGTGGGGCCCTGCGGCGCCAGCCGCCCACAATGCGGGTGCCCGGGGGCTACCGGGAAGAAGCCTTTTATCAGTCTCTGGGCCGGCAGTACTGGTCAGCGCGGCGGTTGCGCCTGCCGGTGCTGGCCCTGCGCGGTGAACTGGATTTCTGGTCCCGCCCCGCCGACCTGACGGCGCTGGCGGCCGAGCTGCCGACCGGTTTTCCGCACAAGACCGTTACCCTGCCCCAGGCCACGCACTTCGTTTTCCTGGACCGGCCGGAGCGGGGCCGGGCGCAGCTGCTAGCCGAAATCGAGGCCTTTTTGCGGTAAGCTCTTCCCGGGCTCTACTTCGCCTTGGCTTTCGTCAGCTTCTTGCCCGCCACGGGGGCGGCCAGCTTGTCGGGGTTGTCGGCCAGGAACTTGCCCCAGCTTTTGCCGCCGGCCTTCACGTTGTTGCCCTTCTGGTAATGGTGGCACAGGGCCACCGACAGCGCATCGGTGGCGTCCAGAAACTTGCTGGCTTGCTCGATGGGCGGCAGCGTGAGGGTCTGGCGCAGCATGTGGGCTACCTGCTCCTTGGTGGCGTTGCCCGAGCCCGTCACCGACTGCTTGACCTTGGTGGGCGCGTATTCCACGTACGGAATCTGGCGGGACAGGCAGGCGGCAATAGCCACGCCCTGGGCCCGGCCCAGCTTGAGCATGCTCTGCACGTTGACCCCGAAAAACGGCGCTTCGATGGCCAGCTCGTCGGGCAAGTACTCGTCAATCAGCTCCAGCATCCGCTCGAAGATGCGCTTGAGCTTAAGGGCGTGGTTGGTGCCCAGCTTCTGCATGTCGATGACGTCGTAGCAGAGCACGTCTACTTTCTGCCCGCGCACCTCAATCACGGCGTAGCCCATGATGTTGGTGCCCGGATCGACGCCCATGATGACTTTGGGCAGCAAATCGGGGGAGGCGGGGAGGCGGGGCATAAATGGAAAGCGAAGAGGGAAGGAGCGGGGCAGTGGCCGTTGGCAGGGGAGTCGGTAACTTGCCGCCTCAACCCACGCACGCCGCCGCCATTTTGCCCGAGCCTTCTCTACAAAACTACACCCAAAAGCCGGAACCAGCGGCCCGGCGGCGCTGGCTGGTAGTGGCGGGCAAGCTGCTCGTGACTGGTCTCACGCTGGGTTTGCTCTACCACTCCGTGTTTGCCGACGGCGCCACGGCCGCCGCCTGGCGGCAGCTGCTGGCCGCCGCCCTCACTGGGGCCGGCCGCGGCCCGGTGCTGGCGGCGCTGGCCCTGGTCCCCGTGAACTGGGGCCTGGAGGCGTGGAAGTGGTGGCGGCTGGCTCGGCACCTGGAGCCCGTCTCGTTTCGGCGCAGCTTTCGGGCCGTGCTGGTGGGCCTCACCCTGGGCTTCGTGACCCCCAACCGCGTGGGCGACTACGCCGGCCGCATCATCGAGCTCAAAAGCCGCCGACTGGATGCGCTGGGGGCAGTTTTCCTGGGTCGCTACTGCCAGTTGGTAGTCACAGTGCTGGCCGGCACGGCGGGGCTGCTGTACTTTGTACTGCGGTTTTACCTGCGCGGCTACCCAGCCTCGGGCTTGGGGCTGGTGGTGGCGACGCTGGTGCTGAACCTGCTGGTGCTGCTGCCGCTCTACCGCTCCCGCCTACTGCTGGCGGCCCTCACGCTGGTGCGGCCCCTGCGGCGGTTTCGGCCCTACCTAGCCGTGATGCCCACGTACTCGGCCCGCGCCATTCACGCGGTGCTGGCTATTTCGGGGCTGCGGTACATGGTGTTTTGCGGGCAGTTTGGGCTGTTGTTGCTGGCCTACGGGGCGCGGGCGCCGTTTGGGCCGGGCTTTGCGGCCATTGCGGGCACGTTTCTGCTCAAGTCGCTGGTGCCCTCACTCAATGCCCTGGCCGACGTGGGCGTGCGGGAGTTGTCGGCCACGCACCTGTTTGGGCTGTTGCAGGAGCCCGCGCTGCCGGTGCTCAGCGCCAGCCTGAGCCTCTGGGTGCTGAACATCGCGCTGCCCAGCGCCGCCGGGCTGCTGTTTGTACTGCGGCTGAAGGTGTTTCGGAAGAAAAAGGACGGTAAAGCGCTAGTGTAATGAGTGGGCTGACTACCACCTGGGACTTGCTGGGCGCAGCTCTGCTGGTTGTGCCGCCGCTGCTCTACGCTGGGGCCATGCTGCGCTTCCGGCGAGCCTGGCTTGGGCTGTCGGCGTGGCCCGACCCGACCGCCGTCGGCTCCGCGTCGCCGGAGCTGCGGCTTTCCGTGCTCATTGCTGCTCGCAACGAAGCCGAAAACCTACCCGCCCTGTTCCAGGATCTGCAAAACCAGATCTTGCCCGCCGCTTACTTCGAGGTGTTGGTAGCCGATGACCACTCCACCGACGCCACGGCGGCCGTGGTGCGGGCCTGGGCCGGGCGGGTGGCCTATTCGCTCCGCCTGCTGTCATTAGCCGATATGCCCGCCGCCCGCCCCGGCAAGAAAGCCGCCATCGAGGCCGCGCTGGCCGCTGCCCGCGCCCCGTGGGTGGTCTGTACCGATGCCGACTGCCGCGTGGGGCCCGGCTGGCTGGCGGCCCACGCCGCCCCGGCCTCCGACCCGGCCGTGCAGTTCGTCAGTGGCCCGGTGCTGCTGACGGGAAGCGGCTGGCTAGCCGAGCTGCAGGGCGTGGAGCTGGCCGGGTTGGTAGGCGTGGGCGCGGCGGGCATCGGGCGGGGCCGGCCCACCATGTGCAACGGAGCCAACGTGGGCTACCGCCGCGTCGCCTTCGCCGCCGTGGGCGGCTTCATCGGCAACGCCCACTTGCCCAGCGGCGATGACGAGTTTCTGCTCCACAAAATGCACGCGGCCTACCCGGCGGGGGTGCGGTTTCTGCGCGCCAAGGCGGCCATCGTGCGCACTGCCGCCCAGCCCACGCTGGCCGCGCTGCTGGCCCAGCGGGTGCGCTGGGCCAGCAAGTGGCGACATTATCAGCAGCGGACCCCACAGGAGCTGGCCGTGCTGGTGCTGCTGGCTAATGTGGCGCTGCTGGCCGGCTTGGTACTAAGCTTTTTCTACCCTCGGCTGCTGCCCTGCACGCTAATGGCCTGCACTCTGAAGCTGGGTGCCGACGTGTGGTTTCTGCTGCCGGTGCTAGGCTTCTTTGGCCGGCGGCGGTGGCTGACGTGGCTGCCGTTGTTGCAGCTGGCCTACGCGCCCTACGCTTTGGTTACCGGCTTGCTGGGCTTACGCGGCGGTTACCGCTGGAAAGGCCGGCAGCTGTCAAGCCGGCTGTAGCGGCCAGAGTTCCGGCTGGTAAGCATGGTATGATAAGCTCTGACCACAGTCTTTTCACGCTCACCAATGTGAAAACCATGTACTGCTCGGCACCGGAGCAGGGGTCTTGGCTAAACTCCCTGCCGTCGGCAACGTATCGGCCGCAAAAAAAGAAAGCCCGCTGACGAGTACGTCAGCGGGCTTTTCTGCAGTGCTTCTCTCAGACTAGCTGACGCCGGCGTGGGCTTTCAGGATCTGCCGGGCCTGAGCCAGGTTGGTGTCGCGCGAGTTCACGGCCAAATACACGAAAAGTTTGCCGTCACTGGAGAGCTTCAGCAAGTGCAGCTGATCGGTGAGGGTGAGCAGGATATCCTGCACGGTCTGGTTCAGCTTCAGGGCCTGGATGGCTTTCAGCTTGGCCTTTACTACTTCCGTGTTGTAAGCAGCGGCCGTTTCGATGTCGAAGTCGGCAATGTTGGTGTGCGAAGCCAGCGGCATGCCGGTTTCAGTTTCCACGACGGCTACGGCCAGCAGAGTGGGCAGTTCGGCCAGGATCTCCTGGATAGTTTGCTTGGGGGATGCCATGCTAAAGGTAAGAGGTGTTGAAAGAGGTGTGAAATTAAAAAACCTTGTAAAGAGAAATCTATAAGGTGTGGCGGCGCATGATTTCCTTGGCGATGCCCAAGTTGGCATCGGCCAAGCGCACCGCCAGAAAGCAGTACCACTTACCCCCGTTCATGGGGCGCAAATGGTGCAGCTGGTCTTCCAGAATCACGGAAACGTCGGTGAGGGGACCGCCGGGCCAGGCCTTTTTTGCCAGGGCTTCCTCCATCGTGCGCAGCAGCTTAGCGTTGCGCAGACTGATTTGGTTGGGGTTGTAAGAGCTGTTGGCCGTGTACGAGGCCAGCACCCGGCCCGAGGCCGTCTCGACCACGCAGGCCATCAGTAGGTCGGGCAGTTCAGTTAGCAAGCCTTCCAGAACTTTTTGCGCCTGCTTACCGCTTTCATCGGATACTCCTACGATTATTTTCTTTAGCGGCAGTCGATTGAAGAAAGGAAGATTCATGCGGGGGAAGCGAAGGAGAATAGCTACTGCCAGGCAGTAGGGGTAGAGCGAGCTATTCCGGCGGGCCAGCCGACGACCGGCCAACCTCGCTGCTCCCCCCGGGCTGTGGTAACCAGAGAGGAGCAGGATGTTCGGAAGAGTACTCTAGAATCCAGCAGTTCTGTCGGGCCATCAGTCACTGCCGCCCCAGGAGGAGCGGCAGGGCAGGGGCAGACAAAAGCAGCTTACTCGGTACCGTCAGGGTGGAGTATGGGGAAAGCCAGCCCCGGCGTGTCCTTACTCGAAGAGCGTGCTGCCGCCAGAACAGAGTACTCCGAACGGGTATTAGGTGCTTAGAAAGACCACCAATGGCTTTTCTTCGCTTTGGCAGGCTTATCGGTGCGGGGCAGCAGCGTTACATTCTGTACGCCACGGCCTTTCACCTGCACTACTTCTTCCGAGTAGCCACCGTAACCGTACTGCAGCTGCGAAAGCTGGTTGGCGGGCACGGCAATGGTGTAAGCTCCCTGGGCATTGGTGGTCACACCGCGGCCGCTGGCTTTGTCCAGCACCGTGGCACCGACCAGCGGCTGCCCGTTTTCGCCCAGAATCCGACCATTGAGGATGGACATTTTCTTGGCGGCTGCACCTTCGGCTACGACCAGCATTTCGGCGCCGGTAGCAGTAGCGCTAGCTACCACGGGCAGGTCGCCGGCGGTGGTTTCCGTGGGCAGGTTGTTGCTGGCCAGTACGGCTCCGCTCAGCAGAGCACCCACCACGAGGATGGAAGCGGCCCGCTGCCGGAAACGCACGGGCTCGGTGCGCATCAACTGGAACTGATTCTGAATCCAGCCGACCGGGCGAACGTCGTGGCCCTTCTCACGCAGGGCGTGAAAGCGGAGCATCGTTTCGTCGCCTTTGGCCGGATTGGCTTTCAGGTAGGCATCAACCAGATCTGCGTTATGACCGGATAGGTCACCGCGCAGATAGGCGTCCCGGTGGCTGGCGAGTAGCTCGCCCGTCACTGGGTGAAATGGGTTTGTTGTTAACGACATGGTGTGCAGTAATGGTGGTGAAGAAGGGCGGCAGGTAGCACAGAGTAGATTGAGTGTGTACCGGTTACAAATGTATAGTGCAAGATGAACTTCCCAACGTATTATTCGGCAAATAATACATTATCGTATGTGAACGGCACTTACAACTCGCTAAACGATGCTAAAACCACTGTCCAAACAGTACGATCCGGGAACTATTTGGTTTGGCGGGTTTATAGGATAATTACCTTTTTGTCGTTCTGCCGTTCAGCTTACCCACGCCGTACAGTTTAGGTTGGCAACCCGCCAAGCTCATCTCTATAGTGGGTCGGCAACTGGGGTAAACTAGTGGCAAAACTGGGCTAGCTTGCTGCAAATGGCCTCTTCGGCTGGAAAGCTACACTAAGAAGAAGCAGACAACTTTAATGGAGCAGTAGTCCCGCGCCAGTGGTGGATATTTTATTGGTCGAATCAAAGAGGCATGGTGGCGAAAAAGGGTAAGGTATGGCAGGCGCGGACTGATGAAACCACCTGCTCGCCCGTAGGTTTCGGCTGAATGACGAATTAAGTGGACGCGGCCCCTGCAGACAGGCCAGAAAGCCTGGGGCCGCCGGAGCCGGATGGCGAAACCTGAAGTTGCTAAGTGGCTGGCGGGCTACCGGATAGCGGGCGGGACCAGGGCGGAGGAAATATGTTGCGTAATTTTTTAATTGTTTTGCGGCGCAAAGACCTGAAAAGCCACCCTCTACTATCCCACTCATGACTTACCCAACACGCTCCTGGGCTGCCCTTTCGCTTCTCTCCACGCGCCGGCTGCTGGCGCTGCTGAGCTTGTGCCTGCTGCTCTGGTCTACCGCCCGGGCCCAGGAGCTGAAGTCGCCCAACCAGCAGCTGCGGCTCACTTTCGCCCTGCAGAGCGGCGGCGTGCCCACCTACAGCCTGACCTATAAGGGCCGCCCCGTCATCAAAACCAGCCAGTTGGGCCTGGAGCTGCAAAAAACGACGGCCCTGACCAGCGGCTTTACCGTGGCGGCCTCGAAGCAAACCACGTTCGACGAAACCTGGCAGCCGGTGTGGGGCGAGGTGAAAAGCATCCGCAACCACTACAACGAGCTGACGGTAAACCTGCAGCAGACGGCCACCAGCCGCACCGTGATTCTGCACTTCCGCCTGTTCGACGACGGCCTGGGGTTCCGCTACGAGTTTCCGCTCCAGAAAAGCCTCGACTACTTCGTCGTGAAGGAGGAGAAAACCCAGTTTGCCCTGGCTGGCGACCATAAAGCCTTCTGGCTGCCCGGCGACTATGACACCCAGGAATACAGCACCGTAACGTCCAACCTCTCTGAGGTGCGCGGGCGGATGAAGGCCGCCGTGACGCCCAACGCCTCGCAGACGACGTTTTCGCCGACGGGCCTGCAGACGCCGCTCATGCTCAAAAGCAAGGACGGTCTCTACATCAACATCCACGAGGCGGCGCTGGTTGATTACTCCTGCCTGTCGCTGGAGCTGGACGACCAGAACTTCGTGCTGGCCGCGCACCTGACGCCCGACGCGGTGGGCAACAAGGGCTACCTGCAAACGCCCTGCGTGTCGCCCTGGCGCACCATTATCGTGAGTGATAAGGCCGGCGACATCCTCGAATCGAAGCTGGTGCTGAACCTGAACGAGCCGACCAAGTTCAAGGACACTTCCTGGATCAAGCCCACCAAGTACGTGGGCGTATGGTGGGAGATGATTACGGGCAAGAGCACCTGGTCGTACACCAACCAGGAAAACATCAAGCTCGACTCCATCGATTACGCCAAAACCAAGCCCAACGGCACCCATGGCGCCACCAATGCCAACGTGAAGCGCTATATCGACTTCGCCGCCAAGCATGGCTTCGACGCAGTGCTGGTGGAAGGCTGGAACACGGGCTGGGAAGACTGGTTCGGCAAGCACAAGGACTACGTGTTCGACTTCGTGACGCCCTATCCGGACTTCGATGTGCAGGAGCTGAACCGCTACGCGGCCGGCAAAAACGTCAAGATCATCATGCACCACGAAACGTCCGGCTCGGTGCGCAACTACGAGCGGCACCTGGACACGGCCTTCCAGTTTATGAACAAGTACGGCTACACGGCCGTGAAAACCGGCTACGTGGGCGACGTGCTGCCGCTGGGCGAGCACCACTACGGGCAGTGGCTGATCAACCACTACAACTACGTGCTGACCAAGGCCGCCGAGCACCATATTATGGTCAATGGCCACGAGGCCGTGCGGCCTACCGGGCTGGCGCGCACCTACCCCAACCTGATCGGTAACGAGGCGGCCCGGGGCACGGAGTACGAGTCGTTTGGCGGCAACAACGCCGACCACACCACCATTCTGCCCTTCACCCGCCTTATCGGTGGCCCGATGGACTACACGCCGGGTATTTTCCAGACCAAGGTCAGTGCCTACAATCCCAGCAACAACTCCTTCGTGCACAGTACCCTGGCTCGGCAGCTGGCCTTGTACGTGACCATGTACAGCCCGCTACAGATGGCTGCCGACCTGCCCGAAACCTACGAGAAGTTCCTCGACGCCTTCCAGTTTATCAAGGATGTGGCCGTGGACTGGGACGACAGCAAGGTGCTCGAAGCCGAGCCCGGCGACTACGTCACCATTGCCCGCAAGGCCAAGGGCAAAAGCAGCTGGTTTGTGGGCAGCACCTGCGACGAAAACGGCCGGGACTCCAACATCCGCCTCAACTTCCTCGACCCTGGCAAAAAGTACGTGGCCACCATCTACGCCGACGCCAAGAACGCCCACTACGAGAAAAACCCGCAGGCTTACGCCATCCGCAAGCTGCCGGTGACCAGCAAAACCAAGCTCACGCAGTACTGCGCGCCCGGCGGCGGCTACGCTATCAGCATCACGGAGGCCGGCAAGTAAGCCGGGCTCATTTCGTTGCGAAGCCCCTGGCCCCTGACTCCGTCGCGCAGGGTCAGGGGCTTTTTCGTGGCTGATACAGTGGGCTAAAGTCGTGAAGGGCATAAATAAGCCACCAAAAGATTGGTTTCCGGCATTTTCAGCGCGACCTTACTCTACGGAATAATGGTTTCACCTAAGTCCCGGAAACGATGCGTAAAGTTGATTTTGGGTGGTTGCTGCCCGTGTGCATGGTGCTAATAATCGGACTGGTTGGCGTGGTGCTGTACAAGGCGCTCGACTGGCTGCAGACGCCGCCCGCCGCGGAAGTAGCATTGACTGATGCATGGGGATGTGGCGTCGTTGACCCCGTGACAGTTTCAGCTGCTACAGCCTTAGATACCAGCGTGGCGAACTACGAATCCATTGCTGCCGGCGACGCCTTATTTAAAGGCAACTGCGCCCAGTGCCACGCCGTGAACGACGTGGTGGTGGGCCCGGCTCTGGCAGGTATTACCCGGCGGCGCCCCACCGCTTGGCTGGTTCGCTGGGTGAAGAATTCCAGCAAAGTAGTGGCCAGCGGCGACGAGTATGCCATGAAGCTCTTCAACCAGTATCAAAAGCAGCAGATGCCCAGCTTTCAGCTCTCAGAAGCGGAAATTAAGGATATTATGGCCTACATCGAAACTCAGGAGGCAGGCGTGGCGGTGGCTTCAGCCGTGGCAATGCAGCAATAAATTGGGGCTAATCAGCGGGTATTGGCGGATACGGGACCTCCCATTTCCCATTCCCGCCCCGTAGCCCTACATTTGCTTACCTCACCTGCCCTTAGTTTCCGTGACCAACGCCGAATTCGATATTCTTGACGAGCTGTACTTCGTAACCTCCTTTCGCGACCTGGCGCAGAAAACCAAGCTGCCCGTGCCCGCGCTGGAAAACGGCCTGCGCCACCTGCTGGAGCAGGATTACGTGAAGTATTTCTACCCCGACCCCGACACCGAGCTGGCCTACGAAATCACCTCCTTCGGCGCCATTGCCCGCGACTGTTACTACCTGGCTACCAAGGCCGGGCTGCTGGCGCACAACTCCCGCTAACGGTGGCGGCCCCCACTGCCTCCGCCACCGGGCGGGCCGCGCCCCAGGCGCGGCCGCCGGGCTACTACGTGCGGCAGCGGCTGCTCCAAAACCGGCCCGCCATGCTCGGGCTGGCCTTTATCGGGCTCTGCGTGCTCATCGGGCTGGCCGGCCACTGGGTGCTGCCCGACAACTCGCCCGACGCCAACAACGGTCTGGTGCAGTTGCAGAAGGAGCCGCCCGGCTTCGCGGCCACCATCCTGCGCCTGCCGCTGCCCGACTCCGCCCGCGGGGCCAACGACAATATCTTTCGCACCTGGCAGCAGGGCCGGGAGCCCCGGTTCCGGGATTCACCCATCGGTGGCTACCGCCTCGTCGGGGATTCGGTGCTGGTGGAACCCTATAAAAACCACAGTGCCCTGGCCGAGAAGCCCCGGCGCTACTCCCTGGCTGCTGTGGCCGGCCGGCCCGGTTCGGCCGCCGAGCTGCGCCCGATAGTGGAGCAGGAGCGGATTATAAAGCGCACTTACTGGCTGGGCACCGACAAAGCCGGGCGCGACGAGCTGAGCCGGCTGCTGCTGGGCACGCGCATTTCCTTGGGTATCGGGCTGGTGGCGGTGCTCATTTCCCTGGCCCTGGGCATGCTGGTGGGCGCGCTGGCCGGCTACCTGGGCGGCTGGGTCGACAGCATGTTGCTGGGCCTGATGACGGTGGTGTGGAGTATTCCGGGCATCATGCTGGTCATCGCCATTTCCCTGGCCCTCGACAGCAAGGGCGTCTGGACCTCCTTCGTAGCCGTGGGCCTCACCATGTGGGTCGACGTGGCGCGGGTGGTGCGGGGGCAGATGCTGGGCCTGCGCGAGAAAACCTTCGTGGAGGCCGGCCGCGTGCTGGGCTTGCCCCAGAGCCGCCTGATTGTGCGCCACCTACTGCCCAACATGACTGGCCCGCTCATCGTCATTGCAACCAGTAACTTCGCGGCGGCCATCCTACTCGAAGCCGGCCTGAGCTTCTTGGGGCTGGGCGTGCAGCCGCCGGCCCCGTCGTGGGGGCTGATGGTAAACGAGGGCTTCCAGCTGCTGGGCACCGAGGCCGGCCTGTGGCTCACGCTGCTGCCGGGCTTGGCTATCAGTTTGCTGGTGCTTAGCTTTAACCTGCTCGGCAACGGCCTACGCGACGCCTACGACCCCAAAACCCCGCTGGGGAGTTAGGTACCAAGATTCAGATAGTAGGACCCCGGGAGTGGTACATTGTCTGCCCCAATCCTAAGCCCTGCTTCCTGAATCCTGCTCCTAAATCCTACTCCTTATTATCTAATACCGCTTCCATGCCCGACTCCCATCTGCTCCATTCCAACGCCGACGTGCTGGCCCTACGCAAAGTACTGCTGCTCAAGAAGCAGGAGCTGAGCGCACTGCTGGAAATCACCCAGGCCATCAACCAGGATACCACGGAGGAAGCGCTTTACAAGATCTTCCAGTTTACCCTGCTCGGCCAGCTTAACATCCGGCGCATGGTGGTGTACCTGAAGGAGGAAGGCCAGTGGCAGTGCATGGTTTCCTTCGGCTACCAGCTCGCCGACTTCAAGAAGATTGCCCTGCCCGAAACCATCATCGACAACTGCACCGTGGTGCCCTGCCCGATAAGTGATTTTCAGCTGGGCCCGGAGTGGCAGCAGCTCGAAACCATCATTCCGGTGGTGCAGAAAGACGTGGTGCTAGCCTACGTGCTGGTAGGCAACGTGCAGGAAGACTACGCCACCGAGGAAGCCAGCAGTTTCCTGCAGACGCTGAGCAACATCCTGATCGGGGCCATCGAAAACCGCCGCCTGAACCGGCAGCGCGTGGCCGCCGCCGCCATCCGCAAGGAGATTGAAATTGCCCAGGAAGTGCAGAATCTACTCTTTCCGCGCACCCTGCCCAACGATGCCAGCGTGGCCGTGCACGCCAGCTACGTGCCCCACACCGCCATCGGCGGCGACTACTACGACGTGGTCAGCATCGACAAGGACAAGTTCATGTTCTGCGTCGCCGACGTGTCGGGCAAGGGTGTGCCGGCCTCGCTGTTGATGTCAAACTTCCAGGCCGGGCTGCGGACCTTGCTGCGCCAGAACGTGGACCTGGCCACCATCGTGCACGAACTGAACCACTTGCTGTTTCGCAACTCGGGTGGGGAGAAGTTCATCACCGTGTTTTTCGGCATCTACGACCGCAGCACCCGCCACTTGCAATACGTGAATGCCGGCCACAATGACCCCATTCTGCTGCCTGACACCGGCCCGGTGCAGTATCTGAAAGACGGTACGGTGATGCTCGGCATCATGGAGGAGCTGCCCATGCTGACCGTGGGCGAAACCCAGATTCCGCCCCACTCGCTGCTGCTCAACTACACCGACGGCCTCACCGAAGTATTCAACGCCGCTGGCGACGAGTACGGCGAAGAGGGCCTCATCAGCCTGATGCGCCGCAACCGCTACCTGCCGCTCAAGGGCCTGCACCAGGAGATGCTGCGGGAAATTGAAGCCTTCAACGTCAACAAAACCCAGTTCTCCGACGACATCACCATTCTGAGTTGCCGGTTTAAGTGAATTAAAAATTGAGAATTAAGAAGTAAAAATGGCCGTTCAACGACCCCGTTTGGAATCGTCGAACGGCCATTTTTACTTCTCCACTTTTACTTGATCTTCCTCCTCAATCCAGCTTTCGGACCGGATCAGGATGGCCAGGGCAATGTAGAAGAAGGAGCCGACCTTATCGACTTCGACCAGCTCGTTGAGCAGCAGGTGGAAGATGATGATGACCAGGGACAGGCCCGCGGCCAGCACCACGCGCCGGTGCTGGGGCGAGCGGCTGCGGTGGTACAGGTTTTCGACCATAATCAGGGCCGCTCCAATCAGGATGGCGAAGAGCAAGAAGCCCGGGAAGCCTTGCTCGGCCAACTGTAGCAGGAAGTAGTTGTGCGTCGTCGACTTCTCCCGGTTGTCGCTCACGTAGGTGCGGAAGCTCTTGACGGTGTAGCGCTTATACTCGGGGTAGAAGGTGCTGGGCCCGCTGCCGGTAATGGGCTTCTCACTAATCATGCGCGCCGCCGCCACCCAGCGGTACACCCGCTCCATACCCGACACGTCCTCCAGCTTGTAGGTCGCCTCCAGATGCTTCTCGAAGTTGTGCTTGTTGAAGATGGTCTTCTCGAAGTCCGGGGCGTAGAGCATGTAGTTGTTCTGACTCATAAAGTAGAACGCCCCGCCCACGGCCGCCAGGGCCGCGCCGGCCAGCACCAGCCGCGTCAGCCGCAGGCGCAGAATCAGGTAGAAGATGCCCGCCAGCGGCAACGACAGAATGGACGCCCGGGTGTAGGAGAGTAGCACGCCGAAAACCAGGATGGCCAGCGCCACGCGCCAGAGCAGGCGCTTCAGGCCGGGCTGCTTGTCGCGGGCGGCGTAGAAGGCGTAGGGCACCAGCATGGCCGCCACCACGGCGTAGATGACGTGGTTGATGTAGAAGGGCTGAATGGCCCAGTTGATGGAATCGAAGGAGAAGCCCTTGGTGGCGTGCCGCGAAGCCGTATAAAGCACCGTAATGACGGCGCTGCTGACGTAAAACGCCGCCAGCCGCCACACGTCGGCGGGGCGCCGCACGATGGTAAGCGTGACGAATACAAACGGCACGATGTACCACGTCTTGGCCAGCAGGTACTTCACCGACTTGATGGTCGACACCGAAAATACCGTCGATACCACCGACCACAGGAAGGCCAGGCCCATGATAACAACCAGCGGATGCGCCCAGAAGCGGGCCGGCACGTGGGTTTTGCCCAGCACCACGCTCACCCCGAAGCAGCCCAGTAGCACCAGCATCAGCGGCTCGGAGGGTACGTCCATGCTCAGGCCGCCGGGCAACCCGATTTCGCGGGAGAAAGCCAGGCAGAACAGCAGCACGTAGTACACCCAGCGCCAGTCGACGAGCAGCACGGCCACGCCCAGCACGGCCAGCGGCAGCCCCAGCAGGGCCGGTATCTGCAGCAACAGCGCCGCCGCGCCGGCCGGCAGCAGCAGCCCGATGAACACCACGAACAGTCGCTGCGCGTTGTCGCGCGGCCACAGGCGCTCCAGAATAGTCGGCGTGGTTTCCATCAGTAATTCAGAATTATCCCCGCCGGCCCACGCTCAGGTTGCCGCGGTACAGCTCCAGCAGGGTAATGAAAATCACCGACAGTGCCAGCGTAATCAGCACCGATGAGAAGACGATCAGCCAGCGCACGGGCGCCGACTTCTTGGTGGCCGGGAAAGCCTTTTGGACCACGTAAATCGAGGAAATCTTGCCGCTAATGGCTAGCTTGGCCGATTCGTAGGCGCTGCGCGCCCCGATCAGGCGGCCCTGCAAGTCGTTGAAGCGGGCGTAGAGCGTGGTCATCAGGTCGGTGCCGGCCACGTAGTTTTCCAGGTTCAGCAGGTTGCCGCCGTCGGCCTGGGTGAGGCCCTTCAGCGCCCGGCGCAGGCCGGCAGCGCGGCGGGAGTCGCCCTCGCCCTCGGCCCGGCGCAGGTCGGTTTCCGTTTGGATGATTTCCTGAGCCAGGTAGCGCGACTCGCGGTCCATGCCGTAGATGCCGTAGCGCCGGCGGCCCTGGATGAGGCTGTCGCGGGTGCTGGCGTATTCCTTCTCCAGAAAGTCGCGCCGCTCGCGGTAAAGCTCGATGATGTTGCGGCGGTTTTCGAACGTGAGCTGCTGGTTGATGGAGTCGATAACCTGGGTGAGCGTGTTGGTGATTTTGGCGGCCAGCACCTTATCACGGTCCTTGAAAGTCAGCTCGATGGCGTCCCGGTCGTTGTGCACCACGGTCAGGTTGCTGTTGAACTCGTCCAGGGCGGCCTGATCGGCCTGGTCGTTGCCGGCCGCTCCCGTTTTGTAGTGCTCGTGCAGCTTGAAGCGCTTAATCAGCAGCTCGGCCACCGTCTGCGACTCGCCGATGGTAATGACGCGGTCCAGGTCTTCGGTCCGGCCGCCCAGTTCCAGCCGGCCGCCTTCCGTCACGATGCGGTCGGGGTCGGTAGTGTTAGGATTGGTCGGGTAAAAGACGGCCGTTGACTTATAGATATTGGGCAGCAGCAGGGCCACGATAACGCTGATAACCAGCGCCAGACCGACGGCCGTAAGAACCAGAAACTTCCACCGATTGATAACGGGCCACAGGCCCAGCAACGAATAGGAACGGGATGACATGCAGGGAATAGAAAGGGCAACGGAGGCTGCCGAGGCCGGTTTTCGGGAGCAGCGTAGCGGCAAAGCTACTCGATTTTCCCCGCATTGAACAGCCCGGAAACGGCGGTTCGGGTTTTGGGCCCGCCCGGCCAAAAACTACCCGCGGCAGCCCCGCGCCTCCGGCCGCTACCCGCACCGAAGCGGAGAAAAAGGCGGTTGCCCGGCGGTTTTTCCATAATTTCGCCGTTCCACTCACGTTTAAGCCGCATCAAAAAGTTTTTCGGAAATATCAGTTTCGTCGTGCTGCTCAACCTGCTGGTGAAGCCGGGCTGGGTGGTGGTAGAAAACCTGGTGCAGGACCGGCTCGGTCACGCCGCCTTCGGCACGTTTACGGCCCTATACGCCCTGACGCTGATTTTTGCCTCCGTTTCCGACCTCGGCCTGACCCAGCTGACCACCAAGCGCGTGGCGGCCAACGCGGAGTTTCTGCCCGAGTACTTTCCCACCATCCTGCCCCTGAAAGGCGGGCTTTCGGTGCTGTTTCTGGCCCTGATAGTGGGCGCGGGCTGGCTGATCGGCTACCGGGGTCACATCCTGACGCTGCTGGCCCTCACCGGCACCGGGCTGCTGCTCACGCAGTACACCAGCTTTCTGCGCGGCACGTTGCAGGCCCACCAGCGCTTCAATACCGACGCGCTGCTCTCGGTGCTGGAAAAGGCGCTGCTGCTGCTGCTGGTGCTGGGGCTGCTCACCGTGGGCCTCACCCTCGACAATTACGTGGTGGCCCGCTCCGCCGCCACGCTCTTCACCTTCGTGGTGCTGTACGTGCTCATTACCCGGCTCTACGGCTTCGTGCGCTTCCGCCTGCGCTGGAGCCACGCCCGCACCGTGCTGCGTGCCAGCCTGCCCTTCGCCATGATTACGTTGCTCTACGGCCTCAATGAGCGGATCGACATGGTGATGCTGGAGCGCCTGGCCACGCCCGCCGAAGCCGGCTACTACGCCGGAGCTTACCGCTGGGTCGATGCCATCATGATGTATATGTGGACGGTGCTGCCGCTGTTCTTCGCCAAGTTTGCCCACGCCACCGACCGGCCCGGCGAGCAGCAGGAGCTGCTCTGGTTCGGGCAGCGCATCGTCACGGTGCCGCTGCTGTTCGTGTGCGCCTTCGTGCTGTTTCGGGGGGAGGTGCTGTTCTGGCAGTTCACCCACAGCACCCCGACGGAGCTGGCGCACATGACCCTGAGCCTGCGGATTCTGATGGTCAACGTGCTGGTACACGCGTTTTTCGCCATTTACAGCACCCTGCTCACCAGCACCAGCCAGGAAAAGCCGGTGAGCTGGCTCGTGGGCATCAGCATCGCGCTGAACGTGGGCCTGAACGTGGTGCTGCTGCCGCGCTACGGGGCCGTGGCGGCGGCCCTGGATACGCTGCTGTGCGCCGTGTTCGTGTCCGGGGGCTACCTGTGGCTGGTGCAGAAGCGGGCCGGCGTGCAGATTCCGTGGGCCATGCTGGCGCGGCTGGCCCTGGCCTTTGGGCTGCTGTGCGCCACGTTCTGGGGCCTGCGCCAGCTGCTCAACCAGTGGCTGCTGGAAGCCGTGCTGGGCGGACTTACCTTCATCGGCATCCTCTTCGCCTGCGGCATCGTGAAGCTCAGCGAGCTGAAGGCGCTTCGTTAATTATAAATGCTGAATTCTGACTCATGAATTGGAAAACGGGGCATGGCGAGCAAAGAATTCAGAATTCACCATTCATAATTCAGAATTACCCGAAGTGCAGATAGCCGTCAACGTTCGTTTTCTGCTGCCCGGCGACAAGCTCGAAGGCATCGGGCGCTTCACCTACGAGACGCTCAGCCGCCTGGTGCGCCAGCACCCGGAGCACACGTTTCACTTCCTTTTCGACCGGGCCTACGACGCGCGCTACCTGTTCGGGCCCAACGTGGTGCCGCACGTGCTGTACCCGCCGGCCCGGCACCCGTTTTTGTTCGTGGCCTGGTTTGAGGGCGCCGTGGCCGCCTGGCTGGCCCGCCACCGCCCGGCCGTGTTTCTGAGCCCCGACGGCTTCACGACCCTCAACACCAGCGTGCCCCGCGTAACGGTGATGCACGACCTGGCCTTCGAACATTTTCCCCAGGACGTGGGCCTGCTGGTGCGCAAGTACTACCAGTATTTCTCCCCCCGCTTTGCCCGCGCCTCCCGGGTGCTAGTGGCCGTATCGGAAGCCACGAAGCAGGATCTGATGGCCACCTACCAGATTCCGGCCGACCGGATCCGAGTGGTGTACAACGCCGCCGACGCGCATTTCCGGCCGCTGCCCGAGGAGCAGCAGCAGTCGGTGCGTGACCGGTTCAGCGGCGGGCAGCCGTACTTTCTGTTCGTGGGCGCGTTGCAGCCGCGCAAAAATCTGGTCAACCTGCTGCGGGCCTTCGACCAGTTTAAAGCCCGCACCAACTCTGCGGTTAAGCTGCTGATTGTGGGCCGTGCGGCCTGGAAAGCCGGCCCCATGTTCGACGCCTACCAGCAGCTGCAGCACCGCGCCGACGTGCACCTGACCGGCCGCGTCACCGATGAGGAGCTCGTGCGGCTTTACGCCGCCGCGCTGGCCACGGCCTACGTGCCCTACTTCGAAGGCTTCGGCATACCCATCATCGAGGCCCAGGCCTGCGGCTGTCCGGTGCTGACCTCCGACTGCAGCTGCCTGCCCGAAGTAGCCGGCGGCGCGGCCCTGCTGGTCGACCCGTTCAGCGTCGATTCCATTGCCCAAGGCCTCGAAGCCCTGCACGCCGACCCGGACTTGCGCCAACAGCTGGTGGAGTGCGGCTTCCGCAATACCAAGCGGTTTTCGTGGGACCAAAGCGCTGCTGCCCTCTGGGAAGCGGTGGCGTTAATTCTGAATGTTGAGTTCTGAGTTGAAGTGGGTGAGTCGGGCTTCAACGCGGCGTGCTGAGTGCTGCGGAAAGGCTTCGGGCAGTTTGCCTTACCTTGCGTCGGCCAAGCAGCCCACATACATAATTCAGAGTTAACCGAAGTGCGCCTGATCCGAATGCCAGCTCCCGTGCGGCGCCTGTTGCCCGACTGCCTCTGGGAGATGCCCGGCCCCGCCAACACACTTTACCTGACCTTCGACGACGGCCCGGTGCCCGACGAGACGCCGTTCGTGCTGGAACAGCTGGCCCGGTACGAGGCCAAAGCCACGTTCTTCTGCGTGGGCGAAAACCTGGTCCGCCACCCCAATATTGCCCGCCAGGCCCTGGCCGCTGGCCACCGCCTGGCCAACCACACCCACCGCCACCTCAGCGGCTGGAGCCACGCCCGCCCCGAGTACCTGGCCGACGTGGCCCGCTGCCAGCAGGAGCTAAACCGGCTGCTGCCCGCACCCGAGGCCCGGCCGCTGCTGCGCCCGCCGTTCGGCCGCATCACCCGGCCGCTGGCCCGCATCCTCAACGCCACCCACCAAGTGGTGATGTGGGACGTGCTGACCTGCGACTACGACCGGGACTTTCCCGCCCCGCAGTGCCTTGCCACGGCCATTCGCTACACCAAGCCTGGCTCCATCGTCGTGTTTCACGACAGCCTCAAGGCCAGCCGCAATCTGCGCTACGTGCTGCCGCGCTACCTGGCGCACTTTGCCGGGCTGGGCTTCCGCTTTGAGGCGCTATAACCAATGCTGACGCTGCTGCTCCTTTATTTTCTGCTGTGGTTTTTGGTGCTGGGTGTCTCCACGCTGCTGTTCTGGCGCTTCCGGCCGGTTCTGGCCTCGCAAGCCCCGCCGCCACTGCCACCCCGCGTCAGTATCCTGATTGCGGCCCGCAACGAGGAAGCCGCCATTGGCCGCTGCCTGACCGCCATCCGCGGGCTCGACTACCCGGCCCACCTCATTGAGGTGCTACTCGGCGACGACGCCTCCACCGACCAGACGGCGACTGTGGCGGAAGCGGCTATGGCAGGCTACGCGGGCCACTTCCGCTGCCTGCGCATCACCGACACGCTGGGTAAGGCCCGGGGCAAAGCCAACGTGCTGGCCCACCTCACCCGCGCCGCCGCCACCGACTATTTCCTCATTACCGACGCCGACATTGCCGTGCCCGCCACCTGGGTAACCGGCCTGCTGACCCCGACCTGGACGGCGGGCCGCCCCGTGGGAACCGTCACGGGCCTCACGGTTGTGCGCGGCCCGCGCCTGTTCGATCAGCTGCAGGGGCTCGACTGGTTGCTGTCGTTGGGGCTGGTGCAAATGGTGTCGGATCTGGGGCTGCCCGTTACGGCCATGGGCAATAACATGCTGGTCACCCGCGCCGCCTACGAGGCCACCGGCGGCTACGAGCAGCTGCCGTTTTCCGTCACCGAAGACTACGAACTGTTCAAGGCCGTGCTGGCCCGGGGCTTCACGTTTCGTAATATCTTCAGCCCCCAGGTGCTGGCTTTTTCCCTGCCCATTGCCACGCCTACGGCTTTGCTGCACCAGCGGCGGCGGTGGCTGCGCGGGGTAGAGGCGCTGCCGCTCTGGCTGCAGGGCGGGCTGGTTTTCTACGCCGGCTTCTACCCGATGCTGGCTTTGCTGGCCTGGACGGTCGGGCCGCTGCCGGCGCTGGCCGTGTTGGCCGGCAAGATGCTGCTGCAGGGCACATTGGCGCACCTGTGCTTTAGGCGCGCCGGCCTGCACCTGCGCTGGACGCTGCTGCCCGCTTTCGAGCTTTACACCCTGGTCCTCACGCTCGGCTTGGCCCTGTTCCGCCTGCTGCGCTTCCGCTTCGACTGGAAAGGCCGGCAGTATAGTTAGTAGTTGGTGGGTTTTTATTGGTTGCCTGTTTTTGGTTTTTAGTCCGACCTACCTCAAGAAAAGACGTAGCATCCCCAAGTCCCCAAATATGCACTTCACCGACTCGCACGCCCACATCTATTCCGAGCAGTTCAAGCCCGATCGGGACGACGCCCTGCGCCGCGCCTTCGACGCCGGCGTCACCACCATCGTGATGCCCAACATCGACCACACCAGCGTGGACGTGATGCTCGAAACCGAGGCCAGCTACCCCGAGCAGTGCTTCGCCATGATGGGCCTGCACCCGTGCTCAGTAGGCAAAAACTTCGAGCGGGAGCTATACCAGATTGAGGACTGGCTCGGCAAGCGGCCCTTCGCGGCGGTAGGGGAGTGCGGCATCGACTTGTACTGGGACAAAACCTTCCTGCCCCAGCAGCAGGAGGCTTTGCGCGTGCAGATTGCGCTGGCCAAAAAGTACAGCCTGCCGCTCGTGCTCCACACCCGCGACGCCTTCCAGGAAACCATTGACCTCATCGAAGCCGGGCAGGACGGCACGCTGCGGGGCGTGTTTCACTGCTTTTCGGGCACCCAAGCCGAGGCCGAGCAGGTCATTAAGCTGGGCTTCAAGCTGGGCATCGGCGGCGTGGCGACGTTCAAGAACGGCGGCAGCGACAAGGTGCTGCCCGGCCTCGGCCTGGAACACCTGCTGCTCGAAACCGACTGCCCGTACCTGGCGCCCGTGCCCCACCGCGGCAAGCGCAACGAGCCCGCATACCTGCCCCTGATTGCGCTGCGCGTGGCCACGCTGCTGGGCAAAACCGAAGCCGAAGTAGCCGAAGCCACCACGCGCAACGCCCGGGAGCTATTCAAGCTGTGAGTTTCGGGTCCGCGTCATGGCCAGGCCCGAGAGCCAGCCTGTGCAGCACGCTGAAACCTTTTGCCCCGAAAAGCCCCGCCGCCTCTCCGCCGCCGGGGCTTTTTAGCGAAACAAAGCTTTCTTTGCGGCTCCACCCACGCCGCGCCCGGCTTATTTCCCACCCGCTCCATTCCGCCCCGATGCTCGCTACGTTGCCCCAGCCCACCATTATCCAGAGCGCGGAGCCGGAAGCGGGTACCCAGCTGCCCGCTTCCATCCTGGTTATCTATACCGGCGGCACGGTGGGTATGGAGTACAACCGGCGCGGGGAGCTGGTGCCGATGAAGTTTGAGCGGATCCGCAAGAAGATGCCCGAGCTGCGCCAGCTCCACATGAACCTGGCGGTGCTGAGCTTGCCCGAGGCCATCGACTCGTCGAACGTGGTGCCAGCCGACTGGCTGCTGATGGCCCGCATCATCAGCGAAAACTACGCCCGCTACGACGGCTTCGTGGTGCTGCACGGCACCGACACGATGGCCTACTCGGCGGCGGCGCTCAGCTACCTGCTTGAAAACCTGGGCAAGCCCGTCATCTTCACCGGGGCGCAGGTGCCCGTAGGCCGCATCCGCACCGACGCCCGTCGCAACCTGCTGACGGCCCTCGACATTGCCGCCGCCCGCCACCCGATGGTCAACACGGCCCGCGTACCGGAAGTATGCGTGTTTTTCAACGACCTGCTCATCCGGGGCAACCGCGCCAAGAAGGTGGAAAGTCAGCAGTACAGTGCCTTCCGCAGTGAAAACTACCCACCTCTGGCCCGCGCCGGCATTGAGGTGGCCTTCAACGACCAGGGCATCCGGCTGCTGCCCGCCGGCCCGCTGTGCCCCCATCAGCGCCTCGACGACCGGGTGGTGCTGCTGAAGCTGTTCCCCGGCATCACTGAGCGGGTGGTGCGCACCATACTCGAAATCGACGACCTGCGCGGCTGCGTGCTCGAAACCTACGGCTCGGGCAACGCGCCCACCGCGCCCTGGTTTCTGCGCTGCCTGCGCGAGGCCCACGAGCGGGACGTGCACCTGCTCAACGTGAGCCAGTGCGAGGAAGGCCGCGTCATTCAGGGCCAGTACGAGACCAGCGCCCACTTTGCCGACCTCGGCATCATTGGCGGCGACGATATTACCACCGAGGCGGCCATCACCAAGCTCATGTTTGTGCTGGGGTTGCACCGCGGTTCTGCCGAAACCAGCCGCCTGCTCACCCAGGATTTGCGCGGGGAAATAACGGTGGTGTAGGGCCGGGGCTTGCGTATCCCAAAAAAGGGGCGTTACTTTGTGCCTGATTACTACCCCTAGAGAGGTGTCCGAGTGGTCGAAGGAGCACGCCTGGAAAGTGTGTATGGCTCAAAAGGTCATCGTGGGTTCGAATCCCATCCTCTCTACATAATTCCTCAAAAGCCCCACGTACTGAAGTAGTTACGTGGGGCTTTTTGATTTCAGCCATACAAATAGCGGAAGACTTACCCAGTGCTTCGGCGCGTAGCAGGGTTGGTAAGGCCCGGAAGCTGGCCCATCTGAGCCTGCCGGATGAGGAAAGATTGGTCGGTTGTCGTTGGCAGAAGTTGGGCCGGGGCTGATGCCAGCCGTGGCGAAAAGATGAAAAAACGCTTTCGTCCATAACGCCAAAAAGGCCCAACGCTACAGCGTTGGGCCTTTTTTGTAAGGATACTGCAGCTACCAGAGCTTGGTATCGTTGACGCCGGGTGGCAGGGGCGGTTGCTTGCCGAAGCCCAGCACGCACCAGCCGGCTTCCACGCCGAAGGTGCCGCCCTGCAGCACGTAAGTAATCCAGCGGGCGGTGGTACGGCCGCTGTACTGCTCACTTTCGGGCTCGTACTCGCGCAGCAGCAGCGCGTCGCCGACCTGGAAGCTGCGGTCATTCGCGCGCACGTCGAAGGGTTTAATGCCGGCCTCGACGGCGGCAAAGCAGGCCGGCCAAATTTTGAGCTCGTGCGTCCGGCGCTGCGTGGTTTCGGAAACTGGGACGAAGAAAGTTGGATTTGCAGTCATGGGAGTGGTCGTGTGAAGTGAGATATTATGCATTAATATACATAATAAAATACTAATCGGATATGTTTCAGGGTTCTATAGAGGACAAGAATTGCACAAAAAGTGCAGCGGCGCGGGCTGCCCGTTACCTGCTGGCTGCTTCCGCTGCCGGAGTAGGAGTGAAGCGTAGGGTCATTGCCAGCAGCATCATAACGGCAAAAAGTCCGACGACCACGCCCAGCGCCAGCCGGAGCGTGATGCCGTCGGCGAGAAAGCCGATGAGCGGCGGCCCCAGCAGAAACCCGCCGTAGCCGATGGTCGACACCATGCCGATGGCCACGCTCGGGGCCAGTCCCGGCTGGCGACCCGCGGCGCTGAACACCGTCGGGACGTGCCCGCCAGGCCCAGCCCGATAAGGAACAACCCGCCGATGCCCACAATGGTTTGGGGTACCAGCAGCATGGCGAGCAGGCCGCCAAAGGCGAGCAGCCCCCCTAACGCCACCACCCGGCGTTGGCCAAACCGGAGCACGAGCGCGTCGCCAAATACCCGGCCGAAGGTCATGGTGAGGGAAAACGCGGCGTAGCCCAGGGGCGCCAGCGCGGGCGTGGCGGCCGTATCCTGCACCAAGTAGATGGTACTCCAGTCGGCCATGGCACCTTCGCCCAACATGCAGCAGAAAGCCACCAGCCCCAGGCCCAGCAGCGTGCGGCTCGGCAGGCGAAACCGAGTTTTGGGCGCCGGAGGAGCTTGGTCGGTATCCGTGGCCGGCTCCTCCGGCAGCAGACTGGGCGCGGCCATAAGCACCAGCACCAGGCTCACGACGGAAAAGCCCAGCAGGTGGGGCGCGAAGCTCAGGCCCAGCCGGGCGCTTAGGGCTCCTGCGCCGGCCCCAAGCATGCCGCCGAAGCTGAACGCGGCATGAAACGACGACATGATGGGCCGCTCGTGCCGCTTTTCCACGTGCAGGGCTTGGCTGTTCATGGCTACGTCGAGCAGACCAGTGGCGGCGCCGAGCAGCAGAAACAGCGTCATAACCTGGGACGCACCATGCAGCAGGGCCATACCCGGGATCAGGCCGCAGAATAGCAGGGCTCCGATGGTGGTGAGGCGGGCGCTGCCCAGGCGCTGAATCAGCCAGCCGGCCAGGGGCATGGCGCACCACGCGCCCATGGCGTTGCAGAATAATACCTGGCCTAGGTCGCGGTGGGTGAGGCCGTAGCGCAGCTCCAACTCGGGCAGGCGGGCGGCCCAGTTGGCAAATAGCAGGCCGTGGAGGAAGAAAATCAGCGTGACGGCGAAACGAGCCCGGCCTGGGGTCCGCAGCGCGTCAGGGTAGCGGGAGAGCAGCTGAGCCATACCACGTGGGGTTAGGGAAACAGCAAAATTACCGCTCCGGCCACCGGCGCACTACCACCCGTTGATTGAATGCTGGTGCTGTATTCAATTAATGTGGCGCGGATAACGTGGAGATAATATAATAAAGCATTAAATTACCCGTTAACTATCCCCGGCCGGGTTGGCAGGCTGCCCTTTGAACCGACCCAAAAGGACATAAAAAAAGCCGCCCCACCCGGAACGACTTTTAGTGGAATCAGAAACCGGAGAAAAATTCCCACCCAACTCCGGTCCGATCCTGGCTTCAGATGCAGTGCCGAAACAGCAGCGCAGGAGAAGTCAGTCCTTGTCGGTTGCCATTCCAGTTGAATGGGCCGAACGATATTGTTATTCTAAATAGCTCAGGAGGTGACTCCCGGCTATAAAGGAAAATCTTGTTGTAAGTAGTAGCTCAATAGCCAGGCGACCCTGACGTAGTTAAGGTGCAAGGCCAAGCGGCTTATTTTCCTAACTGCTACAATACAAAGGTATACTTGAATAGTAGTTGAGACTACGCCTGTATTCACGAATATACGTGCTATATTTAGCAAAAATGCTCCGCAAACGTTTGCATAACGCAGTTAAAGCACCATTTTTATGAAGCTTCAATTCGAGAACATCCAGACTTCGACGGGCAGCTCCTTCACGCTGCTGCACCACACCAGCGTGAAGGATACTGGCATGGTCTGGCATCACCACCCCGAATACGAGCTGGTGTATATCCCGTCCGGCGGCGGGCGGCGGCACATCGGCAAACACATTGCCCGCTTCGAGGAGGGTGAGCTGGTCTTTATCGGGCCGAATCTGCCGCACCTGAGCTTCAGCTACGGCCGCCAGGACCCCTACGAGCAGATCGTACTGCAATTGCGTGCCGACATGATGGGCGAGGCCTTCTGGCAGCTGCCCGAACTGGCTCCGGTGCAGCAGCTGTTTGCCCGCTCCCACCAGGGCCTGTCGTTCGGGGCCGAAACCCGCGCCTCGGTCGGGGCGGCCCTACGCGAGATGACCACCCAGCCCTCGTTTCAGCGCCTGCTCACGCTGCTACAGGTTCTCCAGCAGCTGGCCCAGGCCCCCGACGTAACGGTATTGCACGCCGGCAGCGGCGGGCTGGGCAAGTACGGCAAGGAAAAGGAGCGCCTGACCCAGATCTACCAGCACGTGCAGCAGCACTACAGCCGCAACCTTGAAGTGCGGGAGCTGGCCGACATTGCCAACCTCTCGGTGCCGGCCTTCTGCAGCTACTTCAAGAAGATGACGGGCCAGACGCTGACTGATTTCGTGCAGGAATACCGCGTCAACCAGGCTTGCTTGCTGCTGCTCACCGACGCCACCATTACGGAGGTCAGCTACGCCAGCGGCTTCAACAACCTGTCGCACTTTAACAAGACCTTCCGCAAGATTACCGGCCTGAGCCCGTCGGAATACCGGAAGCAGAAGATGAGCGAGCTGGTGTGAGGTAGGGTCTTGGTTGTTGGGGACTTGGTTGACGTTCGAAAATCCCAAACCCGGAGGAATAAGCCTGAAAAACCGGAATTAGCTTATGCTCCAACTTCTCAAAAGCGAGACCTTAATAGCTAAGAGGTGTTAACAGTAGCTACTACTTTCGAGGATGAACTTTATGCTGACGGACGCGCAGTGGGCGCGCAGCGCGCCGCTGCTTCCGGGGCACACGGTAGCCGACGCGCGGGGCCGGTTCGTACGTGGGAGCGTGACGGCGGGCCAGCGCCACGATGCGCCGCAGGCTTTGCCGCTGCTCGAGGGGTTGAGCCTGGCGTAGGTGGTGGCCGCCCGCGGCTACGATTCCGACCCGCTGGTGGCCGCCCGCAGCACCTGTACCGTGATTCCGCCCCGGCGCAAGCGCCGACACCCGCGGGCCTATGACGTGGCCCGGTATGCCCAGCGTCACCCCGTTGAGCGACTCTTTAGCCGACTCAAGCAGTTTCGCCGTGTGGCCACGCGCTATGACAAGCTCGATGCGCATTTCCTGGCCTTTGTTCAACTGGCCACAACCGTGCTCTGGCTGCGCGACTGTTAACACTTCTTAACATGAAAGGCCCTCGACGTCGCGTCGGGGGCCTTTTTAATGGTTGACTTTGTAAACTATGCTTTGGGCCGCCGGCCGGAGCGTTGGTTGCGCTTGTAGGCCACGCGCTGGCTCTGGTATTTGGCGTACTGGTCGGCCGACAAGATGGCTTTGAGCTCAAGCTCGGTTTCATTTTCGGGGCGCTGCTGCATGGCGGGGAGAAGTTGGTAAATGGCGGATTAATAATCGGCTTTCGGAAAAGCTGCTACTGCTCAAACCTACCACGCCGCCGGCCGGCAATCCGGGCCAATCGGCCACCGCCGGGATTCCGCCGACCAGTCGGGGAATTCTCCCGGCGGGCGGAAATCGGGGCCGGTTTTTCGTCGTTTAGGCCTGTCGAAAAGCGCGCTTAGAGGAGTCGGAAACCGGAAGGTTTAACGCTGAAAATTATATTTCAACTTTATTTTCAGCGCCCGTTAAAGGTAGAAAACTGGCACGTGGGTTGTCTGGAGAGGTTTCAGGGACGCTGCCGGGCACGGCGACCTTCCCTGATAAGTCAAACTTCCAACAATCAACCTTCTCTCTTTTCGCCATGAATAAGCTTCTCATCCTGCTCGCCGCTTTTTCCTTTTCCGCCGCTGTCGCCTCGGCCCAGACCATGAGCGCCAAGCCGGTGCCGCTGGATAAGAACGAGCACGCCGGCAAAGCCCACCAAACGCCCGAGCAGCGCGCCGACCACAAATCCCAGCACCTGCAGAAATCTTTGGGCCTGACGGCCGAACAGACGGCCAAAGTGCGCCAGCTCTACCTGACCCAGGCCCAGGAAATGCAGGCCAGCAAGGCTAAAGCCGACGCCAGCAAAGCCGGCCGTCACGCCGAGATGAAGGCCAAGCACGCCCAGTATGACGCCCAACTCAAGCAAATCTTGAGCGCCGACCAGTACACCAAGTACAGCCAGGAGCGCACTGAGCGCATGAACAAGCACAAGCAGCACATGGGCCAGCACTCGGATAAGATGAAGGCCAAGAGCTAATCTCACTGCATATATAGAAATGCCCCGGCGGTTTCGTCGGGGCTTTTTTGTGCCCATCGGGGCCGGTTGAGTATGGCAGCCGCGCCGGCTGAACGGGCATGGGCCAGTAGTCGAAGCTTAGCCCAAGGGGTGAAAAGCACGCCGTTAGGCCCGCGAACGGTGGGCGCCCGGCTCCCGCGCCGCCGCTGATGCTGGACTATATAGGCGTTTGGGGGTGGAAGATTCACGCGGCCCGCGCCCAACTTTTTAGCGAACAATCAGTATTTCATGGAGTTGATGATAGCGCGCAGGGCTGAGTGGAGAAACCCGCCAGCCGCCGGCCGCGCTGCCCAACCTCTTGCTACTCACCGCTAAATTCTGCCGCTATGTCTCACGATTCTACGCCCGATCCGGCGGCCGGCCCGTCCGGCGCCGTACCCAACGACGGCACGCGCCGCACCTTCATGAAGCAGGCCGGCGGCCTGCTGGGTCTGGCGCTGGCTCCGCCGCTGGTGGCGCAGGCCGAGCGGCTGACGGCCTACTCCAAAACGGTGGCGGGCGTCACCACGCTGCAACTGAAGGTGAACGGCACCGTGCGCAGTCTGCAAGTCGAGCCCCGCGTGAGTTTGCTCGATGCGCTGCGCGAATACCTGGACCTGACCGGCACCAAGAAAGGCTGCGACCACGGGCAGTGCGGGGCCTGCACCGTGCACGTCGATGGCCGCCGCATCAATGCCTGCCTGACGCTGGCCGTGATGAACCAGGGCAAGGAAATTACCACCATCGAGGGCTTGGCCCAGGGCGAGGCGCTGCACCCCATGCAGCAGGCCTTCATCAAGCACGACGGCTTCCAGTGCGGCTACTGCACGCCGGGTCAGATCATGAGCGGCGTAGCCTGCGTGCGCGAGGGCCACGCCGGCACCGACGACCAAACGCGGGAATGGATGAGCGGCAACCTGTGCCGCTGCGGCGCCTATCCCAACATCGTGGCCGCCGTGCGCGAAGTGGCCAACCAACCTGCCAAAGGCTAACTCCATGAACAACTTCAGCTACACGCCGGCCAGTACGGCTAAAGAAGCCACCGGCCTGCGCAAAGACCAGCCCGCGGCGGCCTACATTGCTGGCGGCACCACGCTGCTGGACCTGATGAAGGCCCACCTGCAGGAGCCGCCCCAGCTGGTCGATATCAACGCGCTGCCTTTTGCCAGTATTGAGCAGACCCAGGATGGGCTGCGCATCGGGGCGCTGGCGCGCATGAGCGACGTGGGCGAGCATGCGCTGGTCGTGCAGCAGTTTCCGGCCGTGTCGGAGTCCTTGCTGCTGGCCGCCTCCCCACAACTGCGCAACATGGCCAGCATCGGGGGCAACCTGCTGCAGCGCACCCGCTGCGGCTACTTCCGCGACGCGGCCTTTCCCTGCAACAAGCGCGTGCCCGGCTCGGGCTGCCCGGCCCTGGAGGGCGACCACCACAACCTGGCCATCCTGGGCGTGAGCGACGCGTGCATTGCCACGGCGTATCCCGGCGACCTGGCCGTGGCGCTGGCAGCACTGGACGCGGTGCTCACGCTGGAAAATGCCAAGGGCAAGCAGCGCCGCGTGCCCGTAACGGAATTCTACCTTCTGCCCGGCAAAACACCTCAGAAGGAAACCGTGCTGGAGCCCGGTGAGCTGATCGTGGCCGTGACGATTCCACTGACCGCCCACGCCCGCCGCTCCACCTACCTGAAGGTTCGGGAGCGCAGCAGCTACGCCTACGCCCTGGCCTCGGCCGCCGTGGGCCTCGACGTGCAGAATGGCACCATCCGCTCGGCCCGCGTGGCGCTGGGTGGGGTGGGGGCCCAGCC
>Ga0247729_10000117_pt1 | contig 37870 bp, 66 predicted proteins | sample UWRJL133311R2_FD_180958 | JGI IMG/M metagenome (GOLD analysis project Ga0247729, IMG submission 180958) | Plant litter microbial communities from Arlington Agricultural Research Station in Wisconsin, United States - UWRJ-L133-311R-2 | ecosystem: Environmental > Terrestrial > Plant litter >... | reverse complement strand
TTCTCGGTTGTGGTGCCATTCGCAGAGTGTGCGCACCATGTCGAGTGTGGTTTGTTCGCCGGGTTGCCATTGTTTGAGGTGTGCTGCTTGCAGGTTGGTGGTGGCTGGGCAGCGGGTGCCGTCTCGGAGTGGGTGCACGCATTGGTTGCCGTCGCGTTGTAGGCAGGCGTCGCGTATGTGGGTGGGTACGTGGTGGGGGCGGTTTGTTTCCCATGCCATGGGGGTTCTCCTGTGCGGGGGTGTTGTGTTACCCGGGTGGGGTATTACCCTGTGCGGTATGGCTGATGTGGAGACGAAGACGATCGCTGTTGACTTGTCGAGTCGTGCGGGCAAGAAGGAGTTGGAGAAGCTGCTTGCTGCTGGTTGGTCTATCGCGTCTGAGAAGCACCGTTCGGCGTTGCAGTGGGGTCCGCGTAAGTCTGATCTGGTGTTGACTCGCTCGAAGGGCTGATCTGCCAGGAGTAGATCGGGCTGCCATATTCGTCATGCGAGGTGGGTTCTGCCAGCTTGCTGATCGCGGCACATAGTTCTGAAATGTTGGTTACGACCGCGTCCACGTAGGGCTGCAATGCGTGGATCAGAGCGTCGATTAGGTCGACTTCCCGTTTGGTCTCGGTGCTGAGAGTCACGGTGACGATGTCTTTCACTGCGGCCATCAGGTCGCTCCAATCTTTCTAAACTGCCTGGTTGTCGAGCCAGTCTCGTAACTCCGCGAGCACACCCGGTTCGAGTCGTGCTGCGATGTTGACCCCTGCTGCTTCGGCCGGGGTGAGCGTGTCTGCGTTTGGCTGGCGAACTGGCGGTTGGACTCTAATAGCGGGCCTGCTCCATCCGGGTGCGATCTCGGTCATGCGTGCACCTTTGCTTCGTCTGTGGCTTCGTAGAGCATCGGCCAGATGGCGGCGAATAGGTCGCCTGCTAGGTATGCGAATGGTTCGTTGTTGCCGGTGAAGTGGTCGGCTGCAAGATCATCGGGGTTGATGAGGTCTAGTCCGTAGAGGTGCGCTGCTGCGTGTGCTACCTCGTGGCTGATTACTTCGGCGTTGAGGTGTTCGCGTGAGAACCGGATGATGGCCGCTTTGGGGCTTTCAATCTCGGTGCCGTCTGCGACTACATGGGACAGGGTGAAGCAGTGGCAGACTGCGGCGACGTGCTCGTGGTGGTTGGCAGGGTCAGGTTCGATCCTGTTTGAGTGGCGGGATGCTGCAGCCCGCATTTGGCTTTGTTTGTCGTACAGGTGGAAGTCAACCTCACGCGGCTTACCAGTGTGGTGGGTGGTGACTGTCCAGTGTCGAACGGTCATCGTGCCCCTGCCGGAGGATGGGCAGCGAGGAGTGTGCGGATCGCTTCGGCTGCTGCATCCGCGTTCTGTTGGATGAGGTCTACTGCGCTCGTGCCGTCGACCAAGCCTGGACGGTTCGTGAAGTAGGTCGACTCGTGGTCGTTCCAAGCCTCGGTGTGGTGCGCTGCTTTCCCTGCGACGGCAATGGCGGAAAGGATCGCATCGACCGGGCCAATGCCTGTCGGCTCGAAGCTGTAGTAGTAAGCGCTCATCCGTGCCTCGTTGGGCAGCGGGCCGAAATTGTCGGCTTCCACTGTTGTTTCTGGCATCTTCACGGTGCGTTCCCTTTCGCGGCCTCGAGGACGAGGGCAAGGTCGAACCCACCGAGTTCGCAGTCACGCGCGGTTATCAACGGCTCGAGGTACCGCGTTGGCAGTAACTCGTTGATGTGGTCGACGGCTTCAGCGATGGTCGGGTCGAGCTCGTGTGGTTCGGCTTGCCAGTCCATGGTGTTGGTCCTTGGTCGCGTCTCCATCGGCGCGGTAGTCGTTTGATGCAGCCTCAGCCCCTAGCTGCGCGTCCAGTCCTGAACCCGGTCACGGTTGCCGAAGCAGAGCCGCTCTCCACCATCACTGGCTTTCTACCGCGTCTCCCGTTACAGGATTCGCAGGTCACTCCATGCACCATCGCTGGTAATGAATGACAGCATTCCGGCTTGCGATCGTTCGCCGGTCTTGTTGGTGAACCAGGAAGATCCCGAGTCGCTGGACGGCGAAACCATCAGCCATCGTGAGTCACCGGATTGCTGCACTCTCAGCGAGTGGTAGTGACCAAACAGGGCGATGTCGGCGGCTGCGAGTGGCATGCGGCCGTGTGATTGTCCTTGCCAGAACTTCCCGAGTGCGTCTGGTGATTGTGCTTGGTGGCCGTGTGCGAATCCGAGTGTTGTCCGGGATGTGGTGAGCGCCAATGTTTCGGCGCTCTGTTCGGGGATGCGGATGGTGACGTTGGTGAGTTTGTCGGATTCGTTGCAGATGTCGCGGAGTTGTTCGGCGATTTCGATGCCGTAGTCGTCGAGTACATGGTTTTCGGGCGACTTCGGGCCGAGACGAACTGACCCGTGGTTGGACGGCACCGCAACGTACACAAGTGAGTCGGTGAGTGGTGCGAGTCGTTTGATGCCTTCGAGCATGAGCCGGCGCGCTAACCGGATTTGTTCGGTGATGGCGAGGTCGTTGGTGGCTCGTTGTGAGCTGGTGTTGTTGATGTTCTCAACGATGTCGCCTAGATCAGCGAGGATGATTTCCGCGAACCTGGTGTTGGTTGCGATCTCGGCTGCATGGTCGAATGATGCAAGCACCCGGTTGAGCAGATCGCCCGAACCAAGCCCGTAATCGACCTTGCCCGCCTGAAGGTCCGCGGCACAGACGACGAACGTTTCCGCGCTGGGGGTCGCGTTGGGGGCTACAGCGGGCGTCCAGGCATCAATCGCGGCATGTAGGTCGTCGGTGGGAATCGCGGATGCACCAGCGGCGATCGGTCGGACGTTGTTGAGTTTGTTCCAAAACCCGCCTGCAGGGTTGCTCGTCCAACCCCAGGTGAAAGTTACTTCGTCGGGGTTTTGCCCTTTGGACTGGATGAACGCTCGGTAGTCGTCGAATCCCCATGGTTGCTGCGAGAACCGGACGTAGTGGTCGCCGTTGCCGTCGTGGGTTTCGGATTCCCCACCGGATGTGGGTGCGGTGCTCGAGCTCGCAACTCGTGGCGTGTGCTTGAGGTGGCTTCGAACAGCCTTCTCGGATACGCCGATTTGCTTGCCCCATGCGACGTTGCTGAGGCTGTCGTCGATGACAACGCCGGAGACGCAGACGGTGCAGGACATTGCGGCTCCACTCAATTTCGGGTTGTTTGAGTGGCCGTATGCGTCAGCGGCGAACCTGCACTTGTGACGGCAGATCGGATGCCGTGTTTATGCCTGCACGCAACGGGGATCGATACGTGCAGGAGGTGGGTGAAACCGTGGAGTAGGCGTGTGCCGACGCCTCGTTCTTAGACCGACCCTCCGGCGTCATTTCGCAACCTTGGCTAATGTCCGTCATCCGAAGATGGGTTTTCCCCAGCGGCAACCTGGGACGGCCTCCACGGCCTCACGGGGTGTTCCGATTCATCGACTGGCGTTGACGCTCGAGGCTGTCTGATGTGTCCCAGGTGATCGGAAGACGTGGGGGAAATAGAAAAAGCCCCCAGACCGTGGTCCAGGGGCTCTTTCTGATTCTGGCTGTAGTGCCATTGAATCCTCGCGTTTAGCATACACCTAACCGTGGGGGTGAATGTCAAGTCGCTTTCGGCGTGTCACACGGCGATTTGGTATTTCTTCATCAGGTGGGCGGTGGTGGCTTGTGCTTGTCTCATTTCGATTCGTGCTTGCCGGAACACGATGATGAGTTCTTCGTACTGGTTTGGTTCGTAGTGCAGTCCGCATGTTTCGCAGATGATTCGTTCGCTGTCTCCGAAGTTGCGCGGCGGGTATACGGCGATTTTGCCGTTGCATCCGTTGTTGGCGCAGGGCATGTCGGAGTAGCGGGGTTTCTCCTGTTGTGGCCATCGTGCGTCGGTTTGGAAGACGTAGCGGAGGTTGTCGCGGAAGTCGGTTACGTCTTCCGGGTCGAGCTCGCAAATGTTTTCCAGGTGAATACCGAGCCATGTGGTCATGACGCCGGCCAGGTATCTGGCGTCGCTGGCGCTGATGTCGGTTGGTAGGCCGACGATCGTTCCGCGGTCGTTGCGCCATGCTCTGGCTGCCGGTCCTGGCATTTGCAGGTTGAACTGTTCTGCGAATGCTTTCGTCCAGTAGACGAGGATCGAGTAGATCTCGTTCACGTCGGAGAACGCCTGGGTGCTCATGGGCAGGGGAACTTCTCGCGTGCCGTCCACTCGGTCTTCCGCGCCACCTGATGCGGTGATGAGTGAGATGACGTGTTCTATGACTCCTGGCGCTTTCTTGATTGCAGCGTCGAGGGTGCGGTAGAAGCCTTCGGAGAAGTGGCCGTGGGTGGCGGTGAGTGCTTCGTCATTTTTGCCACGGTCGTAGGCGATCTTGATTTTCTGAAACTCGGCTATCGGCTGCTCGCTCATTTTCGCCTTTCTGAGCAGTTGGGATTCCTGGTTGACATGTTCGGGCCTTGGGAGTGTTTTAGGCGCTCAGAATCGAACTGGTGCACGAATGAGGGCATGTTGGACAGCCATGCAACTACTGGCACTGCCCATGACTCCACGAGAAGTACCCAGAGTGTGTGTTGGGCGATTCGGCCTTTTGCTTGGATGCGTGCTTCGGCAACCCGCTTCAGGTCTTGTTTCCAGAACGCATGCCCCTGATCGGTTCGGGTGTCATCGCTCATCTGGTTCTCCGTTCGCAAGGGGTCACAAGGTTGGCGGCTATGAGTGCGTCTGCGAGTATCGCGGCGGCACCAGTGTCGGTGAGGTCGGGGATGCTCCATGGGTCTTTGTCGATGGTCTCGGTCGTCCGCAGCAAGCCTTCGTCGTCGTACATTTCGGTGCGATCGAGGACTGCATAGATGAAGCGCACCAGTTGCTCTCGGCTCATCGTGTGTTCTCCTGTTCCGTCTCGGGTGAAGGGGTGGCGTGATGCATGGTCCACGCCTCCCCGTCGATGATCTTCTGCTCACACCCGCTGTGCCCCTTCTCGGTGCACTGGCTCTTGATGGCGAATGGGATGACGATCGCGCGACCGATGTCGGGTCGGCCGGCGCGGTCGGCGAGCACGGAGTCGGCGAGGGCTTGGTTGCGGCGTATCTCGGCATCATGAGCAGCCAAAGCGCGGTCTAGTTCGGCCAGCACCTCACGTACGGGCCGGTTACCAGGTCGGTATGCGATCCATGCCCACCCGAGTTCTTCCATCGTGGGTGTGTATTCGTCAGCCACGGTCGGCCTCCTTCGCGGCGCGAGCAGCTTCGAGAGCGGCTCGCGCGTCTGTGCGCCAAATATCAGCACGGGTCGGGTCATCACGGACCATTTCGGCCCATGTGTAGTCGCCTACCCCACCTGTCGGCGGCTCGAACATGACGTGAGCGACGGCATCCACTTCGGCATCACTGATGAAATTGCGGCGTATCTCGGACTCGGACAGGCGACGGTAGCCAGCGGCGAGAACCGCATCGGCGTACTTCAGTCGGTCTGGACCTTCCATCCCTGCATCGTTCAACACCCACGCGAGCGCGTGCTGTTCGGTTTCTTCGGGGTTAGGGGTAGACATCAGGACTCCTTCGATTCGTAGATGCCCGCGGCTTTAGCGGCGTCTTCGATGATGTGGACAACACGCCGCGGTGATTCGGGTGCGGCATGCGATGGAGAGACGCTGATCGTGACGCCCATGTCTTTGAGCTTCTGCATCTGGTATTCGAGTTCCTGCTGAGGGGTGCGCTTAGGCATCAGTCGTTTTCCGTTTCGTCGTCCCCGAACGCGATCCCACCGTTTTCGAGTAGGTACCGGTTTTCGTCGAGGGTGAGTTGTTCTTCCGGGTTCAGGTCATCCCAGTCCGGGGTTGCATCGTCGTGGCGGGGGTTGTTTGTGTAGTGGGTGTTCTGGTCGGCAAGGTGGGCGTGCCTTATGGCCGCTTCTTCATCTGTCAGGGCCGCCTTCAGTGCAGCGAGCAGGTCGATCGCAATGCCGCGGTACAGGTCGTCATACAGTGAAGGGTCGCCGGTGAGGACGAAATCTGCGTGCGTGATCAGATCGGTTACGGGCCAATCGTTAGTGCTGTCCGGCATCAGAACGGGGCAGTTTCTGTGTAGTCGACTGCTGGTCCGGTTGCTGCCCACGGCTCGGGAGTAGGTGTGGCGGATGTAGTCTGCCTGGTGCCCTCTGCGAGCTCGATGCGGTCAGCCCACACCACGACGTCGTAGAACTTCTTCCCCTCGTGTTCCCGCGTCTCGGTGACTTCCTTGCCCCAGATGGACACTCGGTCGCCCTTGCGAAACTGGGTCAGATCCAGGGCGGATGCGCGAGACACCTTCACGGTGCGGAATGTGCGGCCAACGGTTTCGTACTTGCCGGCGTCGTTCTTGCGACTGTGGGGTTCCGCCGTTTTCATGCCCCATGCCGGGTGCTGGTCACTGTTCTTGTTCCACGCTTCGACGAACGCGGACTCGATCTCGATCTTTGCCATTAGTTGCTTCTCCTGATTTGTTCGCCTCGGATTTGGGCGAGTAGTTGTTTCGTTTCTGCGTCGTACTCGCGAATCAGCTTCTGCTCATACGACATCGATGGGCGTTCATGAATGGCACGACCGACGTTCACCGTTTTCAGATACCGGGTGAAGTCCAGGTCGGTGGATAGCAGGCCGATCATTCGGGTATGTCCTTTCCGATGTCGCCGGGGTCGAGCGGGTTGCCTTCGAGTTCGTCGAATGCGAACCGTTGGGCTGCGGTGCGACGTTCGGTGTCGCGGAGTGTAAAAAGTGCCTCCCGAACTGAATCGGGAAGCACTTGTTTGTCGGTCCAGGACTTGTCTATAAGCCCTCGAGCTTTCGCCGATCTGACATCCGTTTCGATCGCCGCCCTGTTTGACCGGTTCTGCACAGCCAACGCATCAGTGATGTGTCCAACGGTCAGATACTCGGTACGTTTCGGCCCCGTCTGGTGGGCAACGACAACGGCTTTCGCATCCTGATAGTCGGCATTAGCGAGCTCGGGGATGAGTGCCCACGCTTCGACAGTCACCTGATCAACCACACGCCGGTCAAACCCGGATGCCAGGGTGAGCAGTTGCGCAATCTCGGTCTTGTTCACCACTCACCGTCCTTGGCTGTCTCAACATGCGGAAAGTGCTCGTCGGCATAGGCGCCAACATCGTTCTGAAGTCCGGCCAGACGCGTTGCCACGTCTTTCCAATCGGGGCCGTCAGTGAACAGCCCGGCGAACTCGATGTCTTGACGCAAATCCATGAGCAACCAGCCGACATGCATAAACAGCCAGTCGCGGTGATTCACTTCAGCCAATGGTGATTCCTTTCTGCTCCTGCGCCGCGTACTGGGCGACGACGGAGAGGTTCTGTTCCGTACGGGTGGGGTTGCGGCCTTGAGCGGTGGGCAGTTCGTCGGTCCACCGTTCGTGCCGGAGCCACACACCAAGCGCAGGCACAAACCGCTTCTCCGTTGTCAGGGCATAGAGATCACCGAACTCGATAATGACGTCCGCCAGAGTTAGCGCTATCGGCTTGTACTTCTTCCTGGCTTCTTTGAACTGCTCGAACGCCTGCTTGCGTTCGACTTTCTTTGGCCAGTGATTCCATGCTTCGTCAAACTCACGCTCGAGCACCGAAGGTGCGTGTGTTTGGTTCTCTTCTTTTCTCTTCTCTCTATTTCTCTTCTCTTCTCTTAACGCTGAGGATGGGAGAGTTTCGGTGAGCACTCCCAAACTCTCCGGAGTTTCGGTGAGCACGAGTGAGTCTTGGAGAGCACAGGCGGGGCATCTGGTCTTCCACCGGGGATCGGTTTTCTGGTACCCCTCGAATGTTGGCATCCAAAGAAACGTCTTCTCATCAGCGGAAAGTCTGACCAGCTTGCCGCTACCCATCAGCTCTGCGACAAGACCAGTAGCATCCACCTGATCAGCAGGAAGGACTTTCAACTTCAGTGCCATCGCATCGTCAGGCAGGTGGCCCTTGTCGCAGTAGGCGAAATTCCACAGACCGATGTAGAAGAGTCGCGCCCCAAATGTGAGGCCGATCATCGTCCCGTCAGTCCAAAAATCGGGAGTGATTACTCTTCCGCGTGCCATCAGCCGCCTGTCTTTCTTCTCGTGTCTCTCATTCGAGTTCTCCGATCGGTTCGCACACATGCACACGCCCGGACGCATCCGTGTAGTAGACGGGCCGGTTACCGTTCCGCACAGCTCTCACGTGTGCGTCCCGGAATGTGTAGTAGCGGAAATAGGAATGACGCCCATCGGACGCCGTTAGGTGGAAGTGATACGCCGGGATGGCAGGCGGGAATGTCACCGGATCTTGCGTCGGCGGTTCATGTCTAGCCACGGGGTGATCCTTTCGAGGGTGTAAAAGTCGGGACCGTTCTCGACCAGATGGCACCAGTACGAACAGAACCGAACTGGTGGACTGTACGGCGGACGCCTTTCGAGCGGGCCACCGCATGTGACGCAGAACCACTCGCGGGGCGGTGGGTCGAAGAGTGAAAGCATCGTCATTGGCAGCGTGTGACTTTCACGGCGACGTATGGCTGGTCGTCTGCGTACCATTCCTCAACGTGGAGCGAGACAACTAGTGCGTCGTCTTGGAATACGCCACCGTCAGTCATCCCGTCGAGACACGCGCGGGTGAGTTTGTCGATGTCGGGTTTCGTGGACGGTCGCAGCCGCGTGACTGTTTTCGGTCGTGGCATGTGGAACTCGAGGTGCACACATGCGGCGTCGGTGATTCCGATGCGTCCGGCCAACGCGATCTCGCCGGCATGCTGTACTGCTGCACGCCACGGTCGAAGCTGGTCTTTGTTGGAGTCGACAACGACAGCACGTTTGCCAACCACGTAGGCGACCTTGCTGCCTTGTGGGACTGGCACGCCGAGGACAACGAACTTCAATTCCTCGACCTGCTCCATCAGGTCACCACCAACATTCGAGGTCATGAGGTGGCCTTTGCGAGCTGAAATTTGAGGTTGACAAGCTCAACATCGGCACCGGCATGCTGATCTTTCAAACAAGAGAAGGCGCGATCCGATTTCGCGAGTTCAGAGCGCAGTCGTTCTATCTCTGCGATTAGTGCGCGAACATCCTGCGGCGCGTTGGCAACGAACACGGCGTCTTCTTCCGCCATGCCATCGACACGGAACTGCTCGGTGAAGTTATCCGGCGCGACCGACACTGGCTCTTTTGTGTCGGATGAATACCAGACCTGCCACGCTTCGCCATCAAAATCGGACAGGGCGTTCACTCGCGCACGGATTGCATCAAGGTCGATCATTTGAGGGCTTCCTTCCGTGCTTCTTTGGCGGCGAACACTTCGGCCTGCTTAGTCACACCCGCCGTGGTTGCTTCTCCCCAAATGTCCTGCAGTTCGGGGAGTGTGGTTGCTTCGTCGAACTTGGTCACCCATGCGCGGATCACAACAGGGTCGATGTAGGGGGCGGGGTTTGCGGTGGGTGCGTCTGGGAGGGGCTGGACCGTATAGGTGGCGCTCTTCCCACGCTTGACCAACAAAGGCACGGACAACGGTTTGTCGATGCCGCTCATGTGCGAGATGCGCGTCCCACCGGTGGTGTCGTTGCCGAACTTCACGGTCTGATCGCAGTAGAGGGTCACTCGTTTGCCGATGTAGGCATCTGACTGGTTGCCCCACGCAGCTGCCATCACCCGGAGCATCGACTTCGCCGGCCGCCAGACGCGTGGGAACTCTGCGAGGTGGAAGTTGTATGGCTGCTCAGCGTTGTTGGTGGATACCTTGCTGATGGTGAATGTTCTCGGACCCGAGATGAGTTCGATCGCGTCGAGCTGATCAGACTTTGGGGCGAGGCCGGCGCTGATGTCCATTAGTTGATCTCAATCTGAATGTCTGCGAAGTGGTCGATCCGTGGCGCGATGGGTGCGCCGGCTGTCATGGTCTTGAAGTACTCGATCGTCAACGCCGCTTTGTCCTCGAACATGTGGAGTGCGTCGGTGAGCAGGGCATCCCATTTGGGATCGCGGTGGACGCGGTGGACGTAGATGGGCCAGCCTCCGCAATAGGACTCGAAATCCCACCAGTCACGGTCGAGGACGAGCATGTTGGTGTGGATCTGCGGGAGGTGTTCTTTGGGCACGTCGTCGTTGAGGATCGTACGGAGATGGGTTTTCGGCTTAGGTGACTTGATCTCCAAGCCACCCATCGCGCCCACCAGACCATCGGGACTCGCCCCAAGAACGTGGCCGCCGAACTCGTTTGTTGCGAATCCGACTTCCTTCACCTGTCGCAGCGGGAACTGCTCCTGGTAAATGTCGCGTGCGTAGCTTTCATCCAGCGAGCCGCGCTGCATCTCGAATGTGGGGTGTACATATTCGACGTGTCCGGTGATGCGTTCTGCGACTAGGGTTTCGATGACGCCGCGGGAGGTGTCGTTGTCGGCAAGTTTCCCTGCCGGCGTGAGGAGCTTGCCGATGGTGGATGCGGTGAGCAGCCCGCACCGTGCAGCCAGCCATTCGTCGGAACCTTGCTCGAGCTCGTCGTAGATGGTCAGCGTCATGCGACTGACCACCGGTACAGATAAGCCCCACCGAAGTTCACAACTTCGCTGTCGATGGGTTCGAGTGTGGCTGGTGGTGGGTATGCGGCGTAGATTTCGTCGCGTGCTTGCCGGTAGCAGTCGGATTCGGTCATGAAGTCGAGCAGGGGGACGGTGACTTCTACGGTGGTTCTGGTCACGAGAGTCACTTGGACATCACCTCCTTCGGCGCAGCTTTCTCGATGACGGTGATGGTGAACTCAAGGCGTTCGTAGTAGATGAGCGCTGCGGCAAGTTCAATGCCGAGATCTCCGGATGCACGTTCAACGACGCGACCCCGGATGGTGGTTTCGCCTTTGACGGCTTCCACAAGGTCGCCCACTTGATACGTTTCGGACATGTGATTGCCCCTTTCAATAAGTAACGGTCCGCACCCAGAGGCAGCAGACCGTGATGACGATGAGGGCGAATAGGAGGCCCAGGAGGATGAATAAGCGTTGGTATCGGGTCAAGCCGTGTCCTCCGTCGTGGTTTCGTCTGATGCGGCCATGTCAGCGGCGATTGCTTCTGCATCGTCAGCAGACCGGCTGGGTGCAGAACGGTCGGTGTAGTACCAGGGCAAGACTTTGACCCGGGCAGATGGCATGCGCGCTGGTTTCATAGCTGCGACGGCTTGATGAATGTCACCCAATGGGTGCGCGCCGTTTTCCCCGACCGGTGCCCAACTAGGGGCTTCTCCGGAGTGAGCGCCAAGATGTCTCGCAGTGGGATCTGGGTTTCGTTCCACTTGAAGATGAGAACGCCGTCAGGGTGAAGTACTCGGAAGCACTCAGCGAACCCAAGGCGCAGATCATCTCTCCACGTCGTCCCGAGAATCCCGTACTTCTTGCCCATCCATGCATTCATCCCAACGTTGTTCAGATGGGGCGGGTCGAAGATGACAACCCGGAAGCTGGCGTCTGGGAATGGAAGGTCGCGGAAGTCCATCTGAATGTCCGGGTGGATTTCCAGTGCACGACCGTCGACCAGTACATGCGATTCGTCCCGGATATCTCCGAACGTCACCCGTGGGTCTTCCTTATCGAAATAGAACATCCGGGACCCAGATGCCGGGTCAAGAACAGTCATGCGATCCACCAGGCGGCGATGACAACGAATGCAATACACCCGATGATGAATGCGGCGTCTTTAATCCACGGCCATACAGCCCGAACCCGTGCCCTAAACCTGGCTTCGTCGGCTTCGTGTTGGGCGATGATCCGGGCAACACGGTCGCGCGGGATCGTGCTCATAGTTCGTCTTCCGTTTCTTCAAGTCGTTGTTTTCTGCGGTCGTCGTCATCGGGTTCTTGTATCCCTGCCGCACGAATACGGGTAAGGAAATCGGTGATCGTGCCGGGAGACGGGATGGTGCGAGTCGTGGTCATTCGTCGATCAGCTCGATATTTACGGCCCGCACGTTGAACACGGACCCCGCGTCGGTGCGAACCGACCAAACCGGGCACCCCGGGAAAGGCACATAGACATCGACATATGCGGTACCTGTGCGCTTGTGCCGCCATTTCCCACTGAGCCATCCACCCCAATCGGACACCTTCGATAAGTGTTCTTCCCGGCTCATTCCCGTCCTTCTTTCCGGTGCAGCAACCACATGCCCGCAATAAGGGGGAGGGCGATGAGGAGCGGTAGGAGGTCGATGTGCATCACGGCTTGACCACCTGCCAAACCCGTGTCCGCCTGTTGCCCGCAGTCAGTCGGTAGAAGCCGGTGAACTCGACCATCCCCATATCCACCAGTTCCGACCGTGCCGTCCTGATCCGTGATGGTGAGTAGTCCTTGATGCGTTCCACCAACTCGTGATCCGCAAGAGGACCCGACATCGACAGGATTAGGAGGACGGACACTTGCGAACCGTGGACATCGTTCGTGTCGGCCGCTTCATGGCTGGTGAGTGGGTCGGATCTCCTAGTCCGTGCTGTGTCGTCGGGGAGAATCTGGGGTGCAGTCGTGGTCATGACCAATCTCCTTTGTTGACGTTCGGCTTTCGCCACACCACGGACAACATGCGTCGGTGTCCGAGCTTGAACGCGGCACCGATGATGCCGCTGGGGTATCGGTTCCATGTGAGCCACGGGGCGGGATCGGCAGTGCGGGTGATAACGAATCGCAATTCAGGGTTCGGGGAAGACATCAGGACTCCTTGTGTTTGGCGGGGATCTATCTGTTTCGTTTGCGGAGCCGTTGAACCTCACGCTGCTTAGCCACCGTCAACCCGTGCTTTCTCCGGTCTGGGTGCGACATCCCACAACTCGCGGGTAGCCCAAAGAACAGTCGTGATCACCGGTGCGCCATCCGCATCCAATGCGACGGCCACAGCCACCCGGTGACCGCACCAAATCCACGACTCATGCAGCCCCGAATAACGCACCTCAACTGGTGTCACGAGTGCATGCACGAGTTCGTCGAATGACACCTGCTGCTGTCTCTGCATCAAAGCGAGCCGACCCTTCGCATGCTCCGACGCACGCAACCGGGCAATCTCAATCCGTGGCGCTTTCGGGTCCTTGAACTTCCCAATCCCACGTGAATGCCCGTACTGCTCCCGAACATCACCAATCAAATTCCGGGCCACATGCGCCGTCACATTGAAATGCACAAACTGACAACGCCCATCACGAAACTGAAACGTGCAACCCGTCTTATCGCGGCGCAACTCCACCGCACCAAGACGCTCAAACTCTTCCTTGCAAGACCGGTACGGCTTCGCCATCAGGAGGCCTCCCCTTCCTCGAGAGCCAGCTCCACAAGGCGGTCGCACGCAGCGCAGACCAACATTCGATCGACCAGATGATCGACACCCGGAACGAAGATCAGTTCTCCGCAGCGAGCACACAACGTGTGCCACTCGGGCATCGGCGGGTACACATCCGGCTTGCAAAACCAGCACTGATGACCGCCTGGGACGTTTCTTGTGCTCCCCCATGGGTTAGGGCCAGACACCGTTTCGACATGCATGATCAGCCCCTATCTGTCGGGTTGCGGGCACACCAAACGGGGTGTGCCGGAGAAGTGGAAACTGGCTGCCCCGCTGAGACTCGAACTCAGACCATCCCGGAAACGACTCGGGGCAGTGGTGCGGGTGTACTAATCGAGCTCGGTCACGTCATCCTTCTCGGTGTTGGACTCGGGGAACATCTCACTTGGCAATGCCCAATCGCCCATATCGGGCCAATCCCACGCCGGCGTTGGTGCCTGCTCGAATGCAAGATCAATCGCGTCATTCCGCGACTCGGCCTCAACCGACACCACCGTGCTAGCGACCGACATCAAAGTCACTTCAAACTTCGGCATTGCTTCCTCCTTCTATCGATCACATGTGCGAGCCGGCAAACACCAGGCCCGTGAGTAGACCCGCCGCCGATGAAAGCGACAGGCCCCAGTGAGTTAGTCCTCGACGCCGACAGTGACCTCGAAGTAAGCCACCTCGCGGTCCTCGTCAACGACGAACTGGCCCACAATGCTCCCGGTGGGGAACTCGGTTCCTTCACCGTTGAAAACACCCCAGGCCTGCAGCGAGGGGATCACCTTGTCAATCACGTCGGGCCTGAACGGGATATCCGCGATCGTCACAGCCCGAGTCATCGCCGTCGACCGGATACGTACTTCCATCTGCTTCTCCTTTGTTATGCGCTTCTGTTACGCGTGCCAGCCGACGACTCTGTAGCGTCGGTGTGCCCCCGAGGGGTCCCTGGACAGTGAGTTAGCCGTTCCTCCAACCCCAGCACCGGTGTGCCTTTAGTGGGCGGGTGTATGACGCAGCGGACAGTCCGGCGCATAGTCACGTAGCTCTAACTCGGTAAAACAATTTGTGATTCGACCCGGCGATAGCACCCAAACTCACAAGGCACTCGAACCGGATTCTGCTGTTCGCTGTTGAGTTATAACCACCTCCCTAGAGCCGCGAGTCAACGGGTCAGAAGATGGAGCAGTAGTGCTTTGCCGCACGTTTAGGGCAGGGCAAAGCTGACCGTTTACCGGTCGGAGAAAAGCTCGTAGGGCTTCGGGCGAACTACGAACCGCTAAAGCTTTTTGAAGAAGAACGAGTGCCGTTTATCGGACTCGAGATACCGAGCAATGCAGTCCTTCATGGCCGCTTCCTCAGTGCTCGCAGACCCGACCGCACGGCCAGACTTGAACTCATAAATGGCGAACGTTGTGGCAGTCATGACTTCCTCACAATCGTGAACACGCAGAGGTTTGGGGTGAAGTTGCGGTAGACGCGAGACGTGGCCGCAGGAATGCCGACGGGCGGGGCGGGGATCATGCTGCGACCTTCATCCCGCGCTCACGCCGACACGTCACACACTCGCGAGCGTTACGCCCCTCGCGCCGGTACGTGTTCTCCGGGGTGAACTCATGACCACGCGAACAGTGAGTGGTCGCCTGAGAACGGCGGCGAGCATTCTCTTCGTTCGTCACCGGCTCGAGATGTTCCGGGTTGACGCAAGAGGTGTTCATACAGAGGTGGTCGATGTGCAGGCCATCGGGGATCGCCCCAACCAACTTCTCGTAGAAGTAGCGGTGTGCGGTCCCTTGCAGAATCCGGCCGTAACCCTTGGGGTTGCGCGCTCCGGTGTAATTCCAGCAACCGAACTCATCAACTTCATACGAAGCGAGATAGTTGCGCCGCTTGCCGGTCATGCGCCCTGCCCCCTCGAGGCATCGCGCTCTTTGATCTTCTCGATGTAGGTGTCCAGTTCGGACTTCCGATACATCACTCTTCTGCCTTCACCGACCGGCGTCAGTTCCTTGGACTCGCGAAGGCGGTCCAGGTCACGCAGTGAGCCGGAGATGTAGTAGGCGGCGAGTTCTCGTGTCATCAGCGCCGGCGCGAACTCAATTCGCATCACGGGGCCGGTCACGATGCCACCTCGATGGCGACAGGTGGACGGAGGAGGTCTGTTATCTCAACTCCGAAGTGACGGGCGATCGCGTCCAGCTCGTCAATGGTGAATGCACTCAAAACCAAAAGTCGGCGGTTGAGTGTAGAAATTGGGATGCCCGTTGCGTCCGCCAGATCCTTGACGGTCTGACGGGTGCGACCGAGGTGGGCTCGTACTTCCCCGGCCGCGACTTCGGTTCTTCTTTGGTAGCTCATGTGAAATACCGTATCGCACACAAGATACGTTGTCTAGCACCAGTGCAATCTAATTTCTCGTGTGCGATGATTTATCTCATGTCAGATACGCTTCAGCCGAGCCCACTCAACGAGAAGATCGCAGAGATACTTCGCGAGCGGATCGCCAAGTACCGCCTCACGCAAGCATCGATCGCGCGCGTAGCGGGTCTTTCGCAGTCCTATATGTCGTCCGTGCTGGGCGGCACCAAGCCTTTGAACGTCGACCAGCTCGAGGCAGTCTGTTATTCGCTGGGCCTAGAAATCGATGAGGTGCTGGAAAAGGCCGTGCGCGAAGTGCGCGATGAAGGCTGGACCCCGGACGTTCCCGACTTCAGTGTCAGGGGCAACGTGGAGACTGCGAACATGGCGACGAAGAGGTCGACCAAGAAGAAGGACTCACCTTCTGCTGACTAACCGGGGGACAACGGCGGCATGCAAGAACTTATGAAGATCGCCGCAAGTATCAGGGTCCGAGTGCACATTTCGCACCTTGATGACGATGAAGTCCTAGGGGCATACGACCACTCGACTCGCACAATTCATCTCAGCTTTGGCCTCACCCCGTTCGAACTTCGGTCTGTTCTGGCCCACGAGCTCGCTCACTGCCTCATGGGGGATGAGTGCAGCACCAGCGCGAACGAGAGAAGAGCGGAGCGTCATGCTGCACAGATGCTCATTGCGCCGGAGGATTACGCAGCGGCCGAATCTATCGATCCCTCCCCCGCCGCGATAGCTGACGAGCTGCAGGTGACAGTCGACATTGTGACCGCGTACCAGGAGCAGTGTTTGCAGCGTCTCGGCGGGCGCACCTATGGGCGTTCGTGGCGCACTGGTTTGTCTGGTGCGTTGGCCCGTCAGCTTTCGAGCTGACGTCTCTTCTCGAGCTTGTCCATTGCCTCGGATGCATCCTGTGACGAGACGTGCTGGTATCTGCCGGTCACGCCGGGCGACTTATGTCCGACCATTTCGCCAATCACGCGGTCAGCGGTTCCACCTGCTGTCATGTCGGAGATGGCGGTATGTCTAGCCCAGTGGGTGGTCGCCCCAGGTCTGTCGATTCCGGCCGCTCTGAGTAACGCTCTCCACTGTTCCTGATCGGATCTGGGGAGGATGGGTGAGCCGTCTTCTGCCGGCCACAACAGTCCGTGCGGGTTCGGTTGTGAGTTGGCCCGGTCGATCTGGTTTTGAAGGATGGCCCGGAGTCCTTCAGGGATGGGGAAGGTGCGTTCTTCGCCCGACTTCGGCGGGACCAGCATGAGCCGCCCTTTGAGTAGCCGGTAGTCGGGTACGTCGGGGATCACTAGCCGTTTCTGCGGGCAGTGTCCGGCTGCTTTCTTGCCGCAGTCGCCAGCGCACCCGTGTTCGTAGTTGCCTTCGACCAGGTTCCAGCGGACGGTGAATGTGCCCCGCTCGAGGTCTACGGAATCGATTGTCGCGCCTAGCCGCTCCCCCTGTCGGATGCCCGCGTAGAGAGACACCAGCCATTTGGAGCCGTCCGGTATCTGCTTCGCCACTTCCAGGACGTTGAACGTTTCCGCGGGGCTGAGACTGTCACGAGTGGTCTTCGCCGCTTTCGGTGGGCGAATGTCGGCGGCCACATTCCGGTCGGTTATCCGCTCAAGTCGTGCCTGTTCGAACATGGCCGACATGACGTTGTGCGCCTTGAGGGCAGTAGACGACGCGCGTCCGGCAGCTTTGATGTTCACGTAGACCTTCGCCAGGTCGGAGGGGCGGATGTCTTTGACTTTCCGCCGTCCGATCTGGGGCAGAACCCATGTCTTCAAGATGGAGTTATAGGTGCGGTACGTCTGCGGCTTCTTGGCCTTCACCATCTCTAACCACGAAACGCCCCACTCAGCAACCGTCTGATTGCCGAGTGGGGCGTCGTAGGTGTCGATCTCGTGGATGAGCTTCGCGAGCTTTGCGCGTGCCACAGATTGCGACTTGGAGGTGACCCGGCGTTGTTTCCGCTTGCCCTCAGGGGTGAACCCGTTGTCGTACGAACCTATCCACAGCTTGCGCGCCGCGTCGAAGTAGAGCCCACCTTGACCGGTGCTGCGCTTGCGGGGCATCGGTGCTCCTCGGGTTGTCTGTCGTGTGCGGTCCACTGCCCGCCGATGATGCCGATATGAATTGGTCTTCTATGTACTGGCTGCTTATGATTCATGGGTCGAGCCTGCTTTCTCAGGTATTCGATCGAGGGTCACTGGTTCCAGCCGGTGGCCCTCTTTTTGTTGCTTAGGTCTTCTTCCACTATAGGTGGTGACATAGGTGGTGACAACCACTGGCAAACCATATGTTTGCCAGTGTGCGTTTCAGTTCCCACCAAAAGCCCGGAATATCAACGATCTACAGGCAATTATTGACCACAATTGGGGACAAGAAAAGCCTCTGTCTTTCCTTAGGACGGAACTGCTCTTCCATTGAGCTACAGAGGCAGATGCCTGTAATTTACTGGCATCGGCGGCACCGGGACAAGGGCTGGTGTACACAGAGGTGGGCACATCCGCTCTTGCTGGTGCTATTTGCAAGCTTACGGGTCGACCACTCCCCCACCTCTGACTCAACCCCTCAAACTTGTTCCGCCCCTGATCAACCCTCACTGGTTGTTGCAAGTTTTCTTGAACGTTGCGGGGATGTGTAAAGTCTGGGCCTGATTTATTGAACGTCGTTGCTTGGTCGTACCATCGACTTTGCAGAAGGCCGGTCTGCTCCCAGTAGTTAGGAGCCCAGCCATCGCCCACAATTGGACACCGATGCATGCGGTTGAGCGGTCGATTCGTCCTGGTGAGTGGTTCATGGTTGATCGTGGTCGGAAGATTGCTGTGTTGCTTGAGGTGAAGACGAAACCGCACGATGTGAAGATGATCCGCGCTGTGACGTATCAGCCCAGGTCTGAGGATCGTGCGTTGATTGGGTATTTTCCTGACATGCGAACTGCTGCGTATGTGACGTGGGGTGAGTGGGTGCGGGCAACGACGCGAAAGAACGCCCCCACCGACTCGTGAGAGAGCAGTGGGGGCGTTCGTTTCAGTCGTGTGTGCAGTGGTCGCAGTTGCCGTCACAGGGGCAGTCAGGGCATGTGCAGCGGTGTCGGCATGCGCAGGTCACTGGCATGCCTCGCATTGCAGGTCGTCCATCGGATCTTCGGGTACTTCGTATTCGTCGGGGTTCACGCGGCGTGCTTTGCTGGCGACTCGGGTGTGTAGACGGCGGGGGTCTTCGCGAGTCCGAGCAGCCAACCGAAGCGAGGCGCGACATACGTCTCGAGGATGCGCACGGCGATGTAATAAACGCCAGAGAACCCGAGAGTCAGTGCGGCGGTGAGTAGCGATTCGAACTGGTCATCGAGGGTGATGCCGTGTGCGACCGCGAACGCGATCACAGCACCGACGACGATGGGGACCACTGTTCGGACGATTGATGCGAACAGGGCGGATACTGCATTGCTCATGGGTTGCTCCTTATGGGGTTGCGGGTTTGGGTCGTGGGCGTCGTGCCCATTTGCCGGGCATGATGTCTGACACCACGGCGAGATCTTCCGGGTCGAAGATGGGGGCGGGGCGATCGGCCGGCCACTGGTCGACAAGGGCTGTGAGGATGTTGCCGAGAGCTTTGTCGCGTTTCTCGATCGTTTCTTCTTGCGCTTTCAACTTGTCGTCAAGTTCGCTGATCTTCTTCCACATTTCAGGCCATGACGGGGGCAGTGGGCGTTCTTGGTCTTTCCGTCGCCCGTATCGCATCTGGTAGATGCCGATGACACCGCCGATGACGACGACGAGGATGGCGGAGATGATCGGCAGGAAGGGGACAATGTCGGGGGTTGCTGCTTCTGCAGCGGTGTGGATCACAGGCGGACCAGTCGTGCGATGACCTGCCGCCCGAGGGTGAGTAGTCGCATGAATGGGATCAGTGCGGTGAGGGTGACTACAACGCCGAGTGATCCTTTACCGGCGTCTCCTTGTATCCATGGGACTACTGACGATGCGATGTACACGGACAGCAAGCCGAATAGGAGGATGACGGCTGCGAGTTCGGGCGCAATCAGTCGGGGTGTTGGGTCTGGTTGGTGGCGGGTGGCAATCGCCCCGACGAGTGCACCAACAGAGGTGATGAAGATGGATACGCCGTACGGGAAGATGTAACCCTGCGGTGTGGAGAAGTTGATCGACACGGACCCGAATGTGGCGAGTGTCACCCCGAGGATGGCGAACATGCTGTACAGCAGGTACAGCATCCACCGGGGCATGATGACGGGCACGGGTTCCGTTTTCATTGTCTGAATGAGGCGGCGCATTTCTGCTTTGCCTTTTGTGCTGAACGGGTCAGACATTGGTTGCCCCCTTGCTGGTTGTGCCCGAGGGCTATTTAGTTGTGGTGTGGTCCCTTGAGACGGTTACCCGCGGGTGGCGATCCATGCTTTGCACTGTGCGTTGTTGAGTTGCACATATTTGCGGGGCGGTGAGGTTTCGGCGGCGTTGTCTGGTGCGATGTGGAAGATTTTGGCGTGTGCTTCTACGGCGGCGTTGATGTCGATGCCGGATGTGGGGATCAGCGGGACAAGGCCACGCTGGTTATCGAACAGCCACACCTGTTCCGTTTCCGTGTTGCGAATAATCGCCGCGTCAGTGATGGAAGCCATTTCGTCTATCTCCTCTTGAGTCGGTGCAGGCTTGCCGCCCTGACCGGTCGGGTTAGTGGTGATGCTGATAGCGCTCGAAGCGGCAGCAGCAGTATTGGTTTTGATGATTGGCATGAACGGCCAATGCGGGTCGTTGAAATGCCACTTCTCGTTCGGGTCTGGGAGCATCCCCGCCGCAATCAGAGCGCTGCGGGTGGCAGCATCTGTCGGAGCGTCAACAGCAGCAGCCCGCATATGGGCTCGCTGGCCACGTTCCGGGTCGTTCGCCTTCGCCGGGTTATGACCGTTGATGTCCCACAGGTACCGCTGCCGCGCTTCTGAACGCCAAGCCGCATCCGGCCCGTTGAGGTAAATGTTGCGCCCCAGACGGCGAGACGCATCCTCCAGAAGAGCCAACGTGGACGGAGCCAGCCACAGCGATGGCTGCCACGGAATGCGAACCAGATCAGACATCAGGCACCTGCGTAGGTGGCGGCGATGGACAGGGTCTTGTTGGAACCTGCGCCGTACACCTTCACATCACCGGTAGAGGCGGTGACGATGAGGGTGGCGGTGACAGCCGACCCGCCAACCGTTGCCGACACGGGCAGTTCCATGTCTGTCGCCGGACGGAAGCCTGCCGGGATTGTTGCGATAGAGGAACCATCGGTTACCGCGGCGGGGGGAAACGCGCGGGCGGTGATGTTCACCAGGCCCGTACGATTGTCGCGGGTGACCTTGTTGGCCGTGACAGTCGAGTAGTAGGCGACCCATACGAATGTGCCGGTGGTTACCTCCTGCACCCATGCGCCGGAAACACGATTGATGTTCACGCCGGTGTCGAGGAGCATGCCGCGGGTGCCATCAATGACAGTTGCCGCGTTCGCTTCCGTCAGGTTGCGGAACATAATCGCTGCACCCGCGGTTGCGGTGAACGGGGCGGTCTGGGTGATGGTGGTTCCGCTGTTTGTTGCGGTGACGCCAGCGGGCACGAGGATGGTGGCGAGTGCGATAGCGCCAGGGAATGCTGCCAGTGATGGGACGGTGGGTGAGGCGGCGGCGGTTCCCTGGATGACGCCGATGACCGGGTTGGAGTCGGTGCCATCGAGGGAGAATTCGCGGTGCCAGTGGTACACAACGTCGTAGCGGGAGTTTGAGCCCGGTGCTGCGCTGGTGCTGACGGACAGTGCGCCGTCGTTGCCGCCGATGACCGCACCAGACGAGACACCGCGGGTGGTCGCGCAGGTGTACCCGGCGACACTGTAAGCCATGCCTGCGGTACCGGTGACGATCGTTGCAGTACCGCCCCAGAACAGGCCGGTGCGGATCAGGTTGCCGGATGCTTTGGTGATGAGGCTGGCGTCTGCGAGTTTGTGGTCGAGGGGGGTGACCACACCGACTGCATTGCCGTAGGTGCCGAGTCCTTTGAAAGCGGTCATGCGGTCACCTCGAATCCGTTCTTTGTGCGGGTGATCGTCTGACCGGGGCGAACATGCACGGCCTTCGTTGCGGTGGGTGCGACAACCGCGGGCACACCGATCAGCTGGACCGGGTACTCCCAGTCGTCGCCGTCACGGTCCGTGAACTCGACGATTGTGTCGATTAGCTGGGCGGGCTCGAGCGTGGTGTCCTCGTGTGCCCACTGGATGGTGACGCCGTTCAGGTCGCCCCGTTCCATCCCGTCACCGATGGGGATGTAGTTCCACACAATGTGCGCGTCGACACCCTCAACCTGGGTTGCCCACGCCACCACCTTTTCGGCGTCAACGGTGCTGTTCTCCTCCTGAATGGGGAGAGTGATGCTGTTCGGCATGGGGTCCTTCCGGGTGGTCGTTGGTAACGAAAAGGTGGGCAGACCCCTTGTGGGGGTAGAAGTTCCCGCCGAAGTGGATTAATTTGTGCGGATGAAGATCACTCGCGAAACTTTCACCCGGAGCCGGTTGCCGCTGCCCGCGCAAATCGGTATTGCGGTTGTCGTTGTTGGCGGGTTGGTGTTCGGCACGGTCGGCACCGCGACCGCAATTCAGAACGCACGCGCAGAGCAGCAGGCACGCACTGTTGCTGCGGCTGAAGCGACCGCGGAGCAGAAAGCCACCGAGAAAGCCATGTATGCGGCTGCTGAGGATGCGAAGACCGCTCAGGACGCTGCTGATGAAGCCGCGTACCAGCAGTTCCTTGTCGACAAGGCCGCGGTTGAGGCGAAAGCTGCAGCAGATGCCAAAGCTGCCGCTGATGCACAGGCCGCAGCGGATGCCGCGGCAGCACAAGCAGCCGCTGACGCTGCAGCGAAAGCCGCGACTAAAGCCCCGGTGAAGCGTTCAACGTCAGGTGGTGCCGCTGCACCCGGTTCGCCAGGTTCGCCCATTCCGTTCGTGTCCGACCCCAACGAAGCGGGCGGCGGTCACTACGACACCACCCAGTGCGCCAGCGGTTCAGGGTCCACCATCAACGGTGTTCCCACCTGCGACTAGGCAGCCTCGAGCGCCTTTAGACGGGCGTCCAAGCTCTGCACGACCGCGATCAGCGGGATGGTCAACCGCTCGTAACTGATGCCCTGAACGGTGCCTTGCTCGTCGTAGAAGATGTATTCACCAAGTCCGATCGACTCGACATATTCAGCCAATGAACCGAGCTCCACCGGTGCATCGTCGCCATACTCTTCCACCGCGGCGGTGTACCGGAATCGGACAAGGGCCATACGAAGAATGCCCTGTACCTCTTCCGAAAGGTCAGCGGGTGCGATGTCTTGCTTGTACACAACGGATGAGACGTTCACGCCAGCGTCGCCGTTGCCATCCCAGTACGCATTTGCGTACCCGGAAAGTACAGTGTGGGCTCGTGCGTAAGCCGACTTGATGGGGCCGAAGGTTGAATTGCCGGACACTCCCAGGGTGCCCCCGACCGATGCGTTGCCACCGGCTGTGACTTCGCCACCGAAATGGCCGAACCCAGTCGCCGTGACATTGCCAGTGTCGACCGCAGTGGCAAGAACGGCGAACACCTGACCCGGCAAATCGTTCACCAACTGGGTCAACTTCTTCACCGAATCCGAAAGCTGCGAACCATCAGGACGCTGCAGTTCACGAACCTGCTCCCGCAACGACTCGAGCTGCTGAATCAACTGCTCCATCGGCGTCAAAGCAGGAATGACATAACCACCAGCCATGCTCACACCTCCGGCTGGAATGACAGGTTTACGGTCTGCCCTTTGTGGTCGCCACCGATTTGGGTTATCCGCATTCGGTGGTGACCCTCTTTGATGTACGGGTTGTCGTGCATTCGGATGCTCGCAAAATCGCCCTCAGAGAATGTGCCAAGGAAGGGTTCCTGCGACACGTTGTGAGTGAGTGACCATGTTTGAACTGGGTTACGACCACGCACAACCAACTCGTTCGCATACCCTTCGACCGTCGCGTCCTTGGAAATCGTTTGGTGGGTTGAATCGACAGCATCCAGTGCCGGGTAGCCAGCAGCCGGCAGAGTGGGGTCGGTCGCAACTGCAGCGACCGATTCACCGCTCTGCCGCCCGCCAGACGCAAACCCGCGACTGGCGAGCTGCGTACCGTCCACGTTCACCTTCAGGTTCGACACAGACGACTTCGCTGCAGACGGCCGGAAGATGACATCGATCGGAGAGAACAGCAACGGCTGGGTTGGGGTGCCGATCAGGAGCGGCCATTCCACACCGAGTTTGTCGGTCGTGAACCGGGGCGGGAAACGAACATCAGGACCGTTCTCAACCTGAGTCAGTTGCTTGATACGCTCACCAACCCATGCGACATCAGCACCCACGTAGTTGCGCTCGAACCCACCAGGAATCTCAGCCGGCAGGATCACCGGCACGTTTCCACCAGTCTGCGCCTGCGCCTGTGCCACAAGCCCACGAACCATCCCCTGATACGACTTGCTCGTGTCAGTCGGCCACGGGTCGTCCGGGTCGACAGACACTTTCGTCCATCGGGTGTTCGTTGTCGGATCGGTGGGCAGCCGACCCGCGAGGACCGGCAGCAAGACACGGTGATCGAAATACGACCACATGCCCGCAGCCGTAAACGACAAGGTTTGCGCGTCATCGTCGTAGTCGTGCACCCACAACGGGCCAGCGTTCAGAATCGTGGTTCCCTCCGCAACAGCAAGGAACGACTTCCCCACCGCAGCGAGATCCGCCAACCCCAACTTGCGGGTAACCGGGTCACGAAGGGACACTGTGCAACTGATCGCCCCGGCCGCGTTGAGTGTGTTCGTCCAAGAACCCGAAGCGACATTCAGGTCTTGGAGCCGCCGCCCGGTGAGCAGGTCACCGATGAAGAACCTAGGCATCTACCAGAACCCATCTGCAATAGTTCCCTCGAGCAGAGGGGCCCCGCTTGAACCGCCGATTGCGTTGAACTGCACCTCAATGGACGACTTCCGTGGGACGGAGAACCATTCGGAGCGTGTGAGATATGTGGAGCCGCCTGGGATGCCGTCGACCGTGACCGTTTCGGTCTGTGAGTCGAACCCGATGACCGTGCCGGCCGGGACAACACGGTCGTACCGGAGCACATCGCCCGTATCGAGCCGTTGAATGAAGAACCCGGATGTGAGCCCGCCTGTGGCTTTGAAACTGGGCCACACATCCGCGGTGCCGTTGTTCACCAACGTCATCCGGCCAAGGTTGCCGTTCGCCCCGTAGTAGAGAGCGCCTGTCGGGGAATGCAGCGGGTACTCGAGCCCACCACCCGCTGTTGGCAGACCCGTCGAAACAGTGCGTGACGGCCCGTACTTGATCGGGTCGTAAGCGATGAACGTTGCGCTGATGCTCGCCACGTTGGGGCTTTCGCCCGTTTCGTCAATCTCCGGGACGCCATCCAGGGAGACCGTGCAGGTGCGTGTCCCGTTGTTGTTCTCAACGGAGAGGGGGAACGGAACACCATCGGCTTGGATGGATGCGAAAGCATCCCAGAAGTCGCTTTCGGCTTCCTCGAACGTGTCCGCCCGCAACGCCCCCTCGAGGGTGAGCGTCCGGGCCGAACGAAAGTTCTTAGCCGAACCGTTCGCACCGTCAGCGACAGGCCGTTCATCCGTCTGCCCGCGCATGGGTGCGCCACTGGCCCACCCCTTCAGCTTCGAGTAGACCCAATCCGAATTGCCCTCGCCGTCGAACGTGAGCGGGCCGACGTGAACTTTGTCCGTCATCGTGCGACCCTCAATCCCTGTCCGAATTTCTGGTTGAACATGTCGAGAAGCACGTACGGGTCCGGGTTCTGGAAGATGACATCACGCACGCCACCGGTGGGCTGTGGGGAGACACCGCCCTGCAATGCGGCGCGAATCTTCTCGAGCTGCGGCCCACCAAGCGGCATCACCGCTTCGTCGTAACGGCCTTCACCGATTTGAGCGATAGCGCCGCCCGTGCCAGACTTCACGACCGCACCATTCGCGAGCCGTGGGATCTTCCCGATGCGGATATTGATCGCACCACCGGTCGCATCTTTCACCGCGCCGGCCACATCGTTGATGCCCGAGATGATGCCGTTGATCAGATCGATCATGAGGTTCACGGCACCCTTGAGAATGGCTACGTTGGCATCCATCAGGCCCTTGAAGACCTGCTGAATGCCCTCCCACGCCTTCTTCCAGTTGCCGGTGAACACACCGGTCAGGAAGGTGATCAGACCACCCAGGATGTCCATGACGGCGGAGATGATCGGGATGAGGCTGCTCGCAAGTCCGCTGACCACCTCCATGATCGGGGGCAGGATCATTTTGAACGCTGTCATCAGTGGCACCAGTGCGTAGTTCATTAGCTGCACGATGATCGGGATGAGCGGTGTGAGGATCGTTGTCAGTAGCCCGAGCAGTGGTGTGATCAGCCCCAGGATTGGGGTGAGCAACTGGCTGAAGATGTCGAGCAGTGGCATCAGCGCGGTGTTGATGATCATGGTGATGACCGGCAGCAGGGCGTTGAAGATCGGCATCAGTGCGGAAATCAGCACCGACACAAGCGGCAGGATTGCGCTGACAATGCCCATGATCGGCGGGATAAGGGCCGTGAACACAGGCAGCAGGGCGTTGATCAGTTGCGACACCAGGGGCGCGATGGCCTGGACGATGCCGACAATCACCGGGACCAGCAGCATCAGTGCCGGCAGGAGAGCGTCAAGCACACTGCCGACCAGGGGCATGAGCGCACCCATCAGCACCGCGAACGTTCCCGCCAAGTCCTGAATGAGCGGCAGAATCACCGGAAGCAACTGCTGCACCAAACTGACGAGCACCCCGATGAAGCTGATGATGAACGGCATCAGAGCAGTGAGAGCACCAGCCAGCGCACCGGCCAGCGCACCAGCGATCAGACCGATCACAGGGACCAGTTGTGCGAACAGCGGCGCAAGGGTCGCCAGCGCGGAACCAATCGCTGCAGCGATCTGGCTGAAAGCATCACCCAGGGCGGCACGCAGCTCGGGCGACGTTGCGATGAGAGCCGCCACGAGTCCGAGAACGATTCCGAGCGGTCCGGAGATCACTGGGATGAGCTTGCCGATGACAGGCAAAGTCCCAAGGAAGCTCGAGGACAGCGCGATGAGCCCACCGACGAGCGGGCCGATGATCGGAGCAAGTCCCGACAGGCCATCACGAATAGCAGTGAGGTCGATCGACTTGAACGCTTCGCTGAGCTTCCCCGCGAGCGGAACAACGAACTCCCCGAATGCGATGCCGACGTTCTTCGCCGCAGTCTCGACTGGGGCCATCGCCGCGGTGATGCCCTGGAACGTCTCCTTGAACAGAGGAAACACCCCACTGAGCAGATTCGCACCCGTTCGACTGAGGGATGCCAGCATGTTCGCGTACGCCCCGCGGGTCGTGTCACCGGACGCCAGAGCAGCGCCGCCGATGTTCTCCTCAATGACCTTCTGGAACGTGGCCGAGTCGACCTCGCCCTGACGCACCATGTCGGAGAGCTTGTCGGCGGAAACGCCGTACTCTTTCTGCAGCCACTGGAAGATCGGGATGCCCCGGTCGGAGAGCTGCTGCAGGTTGTCCGTGTACGCATGCCCTTGCGTCTGCACCTTGTTGAGGATGCTGCCCATCTCATCGAGGGAAGACCCGGCGATGGTGGCAGCGTCCGCAGTGAGGCGCAGATACTTCTCGAGCTGCTGACCCGGTTTGATGCCAGCAGCCACAGCCGACGCCGCAACAGTGGCAGCCGAGTCCAGACCGAACGCGGTGCCCCGAACAGAGGCCAGTGCGTTCTGCATGATCGCGCTTACAGTTTCGGTCGAGTTGCCAAGACCCTTCAGCTTCGCCGTCGCGTCCTCGATGTTCAGAGCACGCTCAAGACCACCCTTGAGAGAGATGCCGGCGATAACAGCAGCCGTGCCGGCAATCGCAGTGGTAGCTACGCCAGCAAACCCAGCAACCTTCCCCCAGAAAGTCTTAGCCCGGCCCTCCGTTGCGGTAAACGCACCGCCAAGGTCGGTTTCAACCTGCTTCTGAATGCCCTTAGTGGTGGGAAGAATCTCCACCCAAAGCTGAGCCTGTGACACGGGGATCTCCTTCGAAGACCACCCCGCGGCAACAGGGACTAGAACATTTGGGCTAACTGCGCACGACGGGCAGCACTCTCGGAATCGATCGGTTGAGCGGATGTCGCAACCTCATACGTGGGCTTCTTCCCGTGCCACGGTCGGTCGAGTTTCCTTGCACTCTTCTTCGACTGACTTGCGAGCCACATTTCGAAGACAGACCATGCAGCACGTTCCGCGTCAGCGGGCACATACCGGTGTCCCTCGACCGCTGCCACAAGATGGCTAGACGGTTCACGGAGCAACTCGGTTACATGTCCCCACGCCTCATTCCACGAGATCCGTCCGGCCGCGAGTAGGTCGTAGTCCAGGCCGAGTCGGGCCCGGAAGTCGAACCGGAGTGCGTTTTTATGCCACTCCTGGATTCCGACTAGGACGAAACTTTTGGGTCGAACTCACCCGACTCCGACACCCAGTGCTCGAGCGCGGCTTTGAGCTGTGCTTCGTCCAACCGGGCAAGCTGCCGGGTTGCATCGGGGTAGGTGTCTGCGAGGGTCTGGATGAAGAACGACCACGACGCGGCCAGTTCCGAATCGGTCAACGCTCGACCGGAGGAGAACTTGTCGTAGAAGATGCCGAACGACGACATGATGCCCATCGGGACGCCCTTAGCCCCCAGCACGGGCAGTTCAAACAGGGTCTTCTGCACACCGTCCTTGGTGAACCCGAACGGGATCATCGGGACCGTTTCGGAACTGTCTTCAATCTCAAACATGGCAACCTTTCAGTTGGCAACCGGAGGAATTGGGTCCGTGAGGGCAGCACGGTTGCCGCCTGCTGCCCTCACGGGGTCTAATCCGCCTTAGGTGGTGGCGAAGGTCTTCGGGGTCGACGTGCCACCGGGGGTGACGACGGTGATGTTTCCCGAACCGGGAGCACGGCCCGGAACAACCGCAGTGATCTGCGTGGGCGAGTTGATGGTGAACGACGCCGCGTTGTCCGTGCCGAACTTCACCGCGGTCGCACCAGTGAACCCAGTACCGGTGATGACGACGTTGCCGGCCGCAGCCTGCGTCGAAGCCGGGGCGGTCGCGGAGATCGTCGGCAGGGCCGGCGCGGTAGCGATCAGGGTCGTGTCCCACTGTGCGGCGATATACCCGGTCACCGGGTCCTTGAACGCACGGAACGTCAGACCGAAGGCGTTGATCTCGGTAGCCCCATAGGTGAGCGCTTCACGATCGGTGACCTTTACCCGCGGGTAGTGAGTGAGGATCACATCGGAGCCGGAAATGCCCACCGTGATCAGGTCGCGGTAGGTCGCAACAGACGCTTTCGTGAGAACAAGCTTGCCGGTGGACGTGTCTACGGTGGTGTCGAAGTACGTCTCCACCAGCGTCCGGCTGCGCTGGATGCCGGAGAACGCGACAGCCCAAGTACCGGGACCGTCCTGGTCGATAACGACGTCTTCGTTGTGGGCGGTGAACTGCTTGTTGTCACCGGGCTCAGGGGTGAGGCTGAAGCCGTCTTCCCCGTAATAGCCCAGATCGAAGCGAACGTTTCCGCTCAGGTCCGCTGTGGGGTCCCATGCGGGACCGGTGGGGGCGGAAATTCCGTAAGCGCCGAGCAGGATACGACCATCCTGCACCAGGCGCACTTTGGCCGGGTCGTTGACCCGTCCGTTATCAATGAGTGCAGCGGCCATTTCTAGCTACCTTTCGTTTCGTGTGTGTTGTGACGAACCGCTCGGCAACTAGCGGAGATTTGAGGGTTACGGCAGGCGGGCAACAACAACGAGGACAACCGTTTCGTAGCTGTATTTCCCAGTCGCCGAGTCGCGGAACTCGTTCGGTCCCGCGTTGAGCGCGGCGCGGATCACTGGTGACCCGTTGCGTGGGGCGGACTCGATTTCGTATGCAGCATCGGACGACAGCTTTAGCGCGGCAGCCTTGCTTGCTGCATCCCACGCCTCAACGGAAACGAAGTAGATGCGCGACACCGGTGTTTCGATCTGCTGCGGGCTCACGGACACGACAACCTGCCTGGGAAGCGTCTCCTGACGCTCCGCCGACGCATTCGAATCCGCGATGCGGGCTTTGAGAAGGTTGACCGCCCATAGACGGACGTCAGGCCAGCGGGAAGCGAACTCAGTCAATTCAGATTCACCCGCCCTAGAGCCTCGCGAAGGGCGGCGATACGCTCCTTGCGGGTACCGGTGGAACTCTTCTGCCGACGTCCCTGACTGTCTCGCGACATCTCGGTATCCCGCGAGTCAACGATCCAAACCGAAAGTCGACCGGCCGCGCCGTAAGACCTAGACACGAACACTTTCTGTCCCGAACCCGCCGCAGCCTCGGCAGCCTCGAACAGTGCCTTCTCCACGCCGGAACCGGTGGAGTCGAGAAGCAGTTGCTCTCGAATCGCCTTCCGGTTTGTAGCGTTCATCGGGAACTTCGCTTTGACAAGCATCAGGAAGCCGCCTTCAACGCGAATTGGGTGCCAACGTGCGGGTCGCCCCACTCGGCAACGGCACCATCAATCTCGTACTCGATGCCCGCGATGCGCACCCGATCCGATGCGCGGATGCCTGACTCCGTTGACGATCGGATAAACACCGTCCGGTTGGTGATGACAACGTTGCTGCCAGCCTCGAGCGGCTCGTCAGGGTTGCCCCACCCGACCTTGCCGGTGAACGATGCCCACAGCGACCAGTCGGCAGGCTTCGGATCGCCGTACTCGTCATTCTCTGTGGTCGCCCGGTAGACGTCGATGGCCGTCATGAGCGCTGCACAATCACGCTGCCGTAATGACCACGGAACGTATCCGCCAACGCTGCATCATCCGGAGCCAACATTGTTTGCCCACCAACAGCCCACGACGCGTAAGTGCCCGAGTTGGAAAACGGACCGTCAGTAGTTGAGAACTGGGACAGACCCCCGCGAGCATCAGCAGGGATCTCCAAAACTTTGCGGGCGATATCAGCGATGCACAAACGCACCACATCAGGGACATCGCCACCATGCGTGTACGAGACACGCACAAACTGGTGCGACCGCAACACGGTCGTCAGCACCGAACCGAACCGGGTGTACCCAACCGGATACCCCTCATCATCCGTCACAGATTCGACGGACACGACGGGGCGCTGCGGCAAACGCACCACCCCGCCGTTGACCTTCAACCGCACCAAAGAACTGCCAGCGGTGAACTGCTGACCCGACCGAAGCCGGAACAATTCAGACGCCTTATCCAAAATCGATTCGACCTTGGTGCTCTCCTCGGTGGTGAGGTCACGGCCCAGAGACTCCGCAACATCGTTAGCGGATGCAAGTTGGGTCACAGCCATGACCTCACCACCTTTCAGAGATTGACTACTGCTGGTTACGCTGCAGCGACGGCCGGCGAGGAGCCACCCGTCAGGCCAGCACCGGAAGCGGTCACAACGACACGCTCGTTGAGCGTCACCGTCTTGACGTTGCCGGGGAACGCGTTGCCGCTGACCTTCGCGCCAGACACGCCCGCGAGCTCGTTCAGCTCAGCGGCGATCGTGGCGTTCGAAGCGTTGAACGGAATCGCATCCGTGGTCTGACCGTCAACCGTCACGGTGAACGTTCCACCGGTCGGGGTGCCAGTCATAGTCAGGCTGTAGGTGGGCTTCTCAGCACCACCAGCACCGAACGTGACCTTGATCGCACGCTGGAACTTCATCTGAACGACGTCGTTCTCGTCGCGGACGATCGCCCCAGTGTCCGGGTCCTGCTCCGGGTCCATGACGGCCGTTGCACCCGCGAACGCGTGCACAATCGAACGGTCCTTCATGTACGTGGAGTCGTAGTCCCAAAGCTGGGTGACAGCGAGTCCGTTTCCGGCCGCAACGCCACCACCCTTTGCGACACCGTTCGGCACCACAGGAGCAACGTTCGCAATCGCAATCGCAGTCTCGTGGACGAAGAACGACTCATCGTCGCCGAGAGCATCGAGTTCGATGATCGTCCAGCCGGCCAGGCGACCGACCACACCCTCACGAACCGCCTCGGGAAGCCCCGCCGTGTCGACATCGAGCAGCTTCTCGTACGACGCGATGGCCTCAGACACGTTCGCGCCCACAAGCCAGTAACGCCCGCCGAGAGGCCAGTGCGCCTTCTGTGCAAGCTTCCGGGCACGGATGGCGACCTTGCGAGGGTCGCTCTCCACTGCGGTGCCCGATGCCGGGTTGAACGTGACGCCGAAGACGAACGCAGCACCACGCAGGGCGGTGACAACGATGTTCTCGAAGAAGTCCAGCACGGCACGAACCTGCGGGGCCTGCACATCGCGGACGTAATCGATCTCGTCCAGCGTCTCCTCTTCCGGGGACAGCGCAACCGCGGAGTAGATGTGACGGTTCAGGGTGACCTGAATCTTGCTGTTCGCAAGACGGTCGACCACGATCGCGTCATCACCACGCCACGGCTTCTCACGCGCCACCAGAACGGCGGGACGCTTGATGTTGATGACATCGCCCTCAGCACCCTTGAAGTCGGCAATGCCGAACTTGTAGGTGAACAGAGCGGGGGCCTTCACTTCCTTGCGGAGCAGAGCGAGCGCGGTAGCCGCGAGCTTCTGCCCCTTTACGAAGATGTTTGCCATGATTCCTCCTAGGAATTGATGGATGGCTGCAGAGGGTTCATGGCGAACACCTGCAGGGATTTACCTGGATGTGGCTGCTGCCACAATGTCGTCAGCCGACATTTCTCCATCGCCGATCACGCTGCCCGCACCGCCCTGACCGTCCGCAGACGGAATCTCGGGCAACGGGGGAAGCAGGGCGAGGATCTCGTCGGCGTGTGCCTCGAGCTCCTCACGAGTGGCACCGCGGAGGGCAGTTTCGGGGATCTCTCGACCCGCAAACTTTTCCTTCGCAACCTCAGCACGCAGCGTCTTGCTCGCCTCAGCAGCATCACGTTCCGCGATGAGCTTCTCGGCGGCTTCCGCACGAGCGTTGGCCTTCTCAAGTTCGGTACGGTTCGCTTCCTCGAGATCGTCAAAGCTTTTCGCCTTGTCCGCGTTCTCTTTGGCGCGAGCCTCGTTCTTCTTCGAGAGTGCTTGCCACTTCTCGGCCTCCGCTTTCGCAGCGGCCAGTTGCTCCTCAACAGTCGGCTGCTTGTCTACCTTTTCGGCTTCCTCAGCAGCGATCTCTTCGGGCGTTTTCGGCATTGGTTTCCCCGTTTCGGAGTAATGAAAAAAGCCACCCGTTTCGGATGGCTCAACCCGCAAATGCGGGAAGTTAGTTGAGGGCGGAAATGTCCGCCTTCGAGGTGAACTTCTGATCACGCCACGCAAGAACAGGACCAAGCTCGCCATGCTCATGTGTGACGATCAGGTCCAGATAGTCGGACCGCTCATCGCCCTCATCGAGGAACCGTGCGCCACGATCGGACGCCCCCAGTTGCTCAGTGATGGCAGAGTGGATGAGTTCAAGCCGTTCAGGGTCTAGAACCTGCCCCGGATCACGGCCGGCGTCCACCGTGTCAACACCGCAGTCACAGCCAGGATGAATCGGCATCAGTTCTTGCACCCGATACCGCTGCGTGGACGCAATCGCGCACAAGGCGCAATTCTCACGACCGGTCAGCGTCCGCTGCATGTACTGAAAACCGGAGCCCTGCAGCGATCGGCGCGCCTGAGACGTTTTCGCCAACTGGTGATCTGTCGCCACCAACGACGACAACCGACTCAAGCTCTGCTCAATCGCATCACCGACCAGCGCGCCCTTAGACAACGCCGAGTACATAGCCACAGCGGGACGACGGTAAACCTCATCCGCAGCAACCCCGCGAACGCTCGTAACCGAACTACGGTCAACCACCACCGGGGCCACACGCACACCCGTGCGCACAGTCTGCAACGCCGCCAAATACGCCGACGTCAACTGCGCCGTCTGAACCTGACCCGCCTGCACCTTCGGAACGATCAACCGCACCAACCGGTCAACATCAGCATCACGCCACGAACCAGCAGCAAGCCACGCACCCCGGGCATAAGCTTCCACCCGCGAACGCACCTCATGGACCGCATCGTTATAGCCGACGATGATCTGCTCAGGCGTTACCGTTGCCACCAGTCGCCCCGATCAGAATCGCAGCAGAAAGCTGCTCCTCAGCAAGATCGGCCTCCTCCTGATCAATCTCCTCAGGAGTCATGCCCATGATGTACTGATCAATCCACCGCCGAGATTTGCCGGCCGCTTTCGCCTGAGCTGCAGCAGTCATCTTCTCCGACAACCCCACATGCTCCGGCTGCTCGAACTGCACATGGACCGTCTCGCCAGTGTCCGCACCGAGATAACGCAACGCCCCCAAAATGGCGGCCTCCATCGGAGCCCCGAACCGCTCAATGCGGTCCTTGGCCTTCTGAATTTCGCCCTTCTGAGTGTTCTGCGCACCAGTCGCCGACTGGTTGTCGGGAATGAACACGTCGATCGGGGTGCGAGTGACCATTGCGAAGTCACGCAGATCGGTTTTCTCGCCCTCGAGCAGGGGGCGGATGTCGTCCGCACCAAGTTCGGTGATCTTCACACCGTCCGGGAGCTCCCAAATGGCACCAGGGGCAGCATCGAAGAAGTTCGAGTAGTCAATGTCGTTGCCGTCAGCGTCTTTGTCCGGCAGTGCGCCCTCGATCATGCGCTGCTTGAACGCCTGAATCGCAGTCATCACCAAACGCTGCAGCTTGCCCAGGTTGATGCGGTCGATGACGTCAATGTGCGGCTCGAACTCGGCCACACCACGCGCGTTCTCGATCGCAAACACGGGCAGCTCGCCCACATATTGCTCAAGGCGGCCAGTAGGTTCCCACTCGCCCACAGAAGATGCACGAACACTGCCAGCAGAGTTCTTCATCGAGCGGGAGAACCACTGCTTGACACCGTTCGCCCACACGATCGCGAAATCAATCTCGGCATCCAGATCACGCCATGCCTTCAACGCCGCACGAGAGCGCCACGGCTGAGCAGGGTCCGGCTCGGTGATGACCTGTTCTGGTTCCTCCGACGTGATCACCGGCTGCCCATCACGGACACCCAAAATCAGGTACCCGATCGACACGGCAAGCGCGTTCCAGATCGCATCCGAGAACACCACATACAGGCGGTTATTGCGCCACACCAGACGGGCTGCCTCAACAGCAGGGTTCTGGGACGTCGAACCGACCACCACAGCACGCGGAATGATGCGCCCCGACATAGAAGCGCACAGAGTGCCAGCCATGTCAGTGCGCGCCTTCTTCTGGAAGGCCTCCCACGACGCCTTCAAGTTCTTACCCATCTCGGGCAGCACCGCATCACCGTTGGAATAGTTCCGCAGCTTCGCAATGCGCGGCTGTCGCGCATCCAGCTTCTTAGTGAGAACCGGAAGCCACTCATCGGGAGTCGTAGGCAATGCACACCCCCTCAGAGTGATTAGCGGATACGCCTAGGCGCAGTACGAGGCTTAGTAAGAATCTGACCGGCACCGTCGATGCCAGCCGCGTGCGCGAAGGCCATGCCCCAAGCGGCATCTACCTTCGAATAGTCCTGATCGTCATGCGGCTTGATCAGCACATATCCGTTACGGCGAGCGTCACGGCGAGCGTTCAGCAGGTGGGCGGTGAGTTCCTTCGAACCGTCATAAGTGACATCGCCAGCGACAATCGCAGAATGCAAGTTCGCGAACGCATCACACGTACGCGCAACATCCTTCTGTCGCCACTTGATTGGCTCCTGCGCCGACAGTTTTACCTTCAACGCCTTGTGATGCTGTGCCTCCCAGGTCTTCACCTGACCGGCCCAACCCGCAGACGGGTCCGCATAGAAACCGACCACGTTGAAATCCTTGAAAGCATCACGCACGGCCGCTTCGACCTCGAGCACGGGAGGACGCCAGCCCTCACCTGCGGGACCGTCCGGCTGTTCCCACACACCAAGCTTGAAAAAATGCTGCTGCGTGATCGAATAACCGATAAGCACAGTCGAGTCAGCAATGTGCTGATCCTTGCGCCCCTCAGAACCATCAAAGCCAAGCGTGATCGGCTCAGTCTTCGAAATGACCTTCACCGGGTTGTTATCACCATCAGCCGCGATAGCCCGCAACTCCGGCGCTGACACAAACGAATTCGTCGCATGAGTGATCTGATTCAGAAAGTCAGCACGCAACACCTGCGGATCGTTCGAGGTATCCAAGAACGCCAACGCTGTACCGGCCACGTCCGCCCACCCAGGGGGGCAAGGTGGCTCGTGAATGACACAACCGTCCGCATGGTTCGAACTGTCCCCGTAGGCGTACCGAAGGCCGTACACCAGCGAATCGTGATCGGCAGGATCAGTCTTCGCAGGCGCTTCCCGGTGGTCATACAACAGGATGCGAGCCTCAGCCAGCTTCGGGTGCTTCCCCGAAGTGATCAGGTCCCAGTCCCGCGCTGACATTTCAGCTACCGAACCCTCACCAGGGGTAAAAGCATTCGGAGACTCGAGAACAACCCCAGAAGCCTTCGTCGCGTTGTCACGAATGTTCTGCGCAAGACGCAACCCACCATTACCGCGAACCCACTCCTCCGTCTGATCCATGATCGCCGCAACCTGACCCGGCAAACCCTTGATTGATCGGCCACCAGACGTCCGCGGCTCAATCCGACCACCAGGGATCGTGATAAACGAATCCATCGGGTCAACATCGAACGAGTTCACCAACGAATCAGAACGCGCCATGTCCAAGAGCGGCTGCCACGTGTTCCGCACCTGGTCTTCAGACGTAGCCGTGACCGGAACGTTGATGACGTCCTTGTAATCGATCCACGGGCGCGCAACAGGCTGCCCTTCAGCATCCCAACCAGCCGGAACAACCTCGAACATCGCCTCGCTGATGCCATTCGCGGCCAGAAACGGCGACTTCCCCCAGCCTCGAGCCCGCTGGATGACCGCACGACGCTTCACGCGCGTGCACGACCGCGGATCGATCTCGTGAAAGCGAACCAGGAACTCAAGCTGCTCACGAGTGACTACATAGTCAAGAAATTCGGCCATCTGATCGGCAACGTGATACCCCAAAGTGGGAAACAACTCACCATCAAGAGGACGCCACGGCATCAGGCTTCCAATTCATCCGGCAAATGCAGACGACCAAACCGAGAACGAGCAGAAGCAACCTTCGAAGCCGTCGACACCTCAGCATCAGTCGCCTGAGCGAACTGAATACGCAAACGTGCCCGATCCTCCGGCGTGAACCCGTACTTCGCCTCACGCAACCGGAGCTCCGACGCCAGCGATAGTTTGCCCATCCAAAACTCAGCATGAAGACGCGCAGTCTCCATCAGATAAGCCCAATCAGTCTCGATGAACTCATGCACCAAAGGGTGCTGAGCAAGCATCCGCCACCAATCCAGCGTCATCGCCGGCCACTCAAACTCCTGAGTGACCAAAACGTCATCGACAGTCACCATCACCGAAAAGATCGGCAACTCCGGCTGCTCAACCGGCTGAACCTCCACAATGCGGAGATTCACAACATCCTTATTGCGGCGAGCACGCTTCGATGGATCTTTCGGCGGCGGACCAACGCCAGCCATCAGGACACCACCTGCAGAAACTCTGCCTGGAACTTGAACACGCGCGTCCACACACCATCGACCAGTTCGAAAGACTCACCCGACAAAACCGGGGCCGTGAAACCGCGAGCAGACCGCTCAACCGTCCACCCCTGCAACTGCGAAACAGCGAACTGAGCAGCCTCATCGATGTCATCAGCGGAAACGCTAAACTCAAGAGTGTCATTCGGTGTCGCAGTCATCGGGGCTCCCGTTTCGGGTAAAAGGAGCTACCCGTTTCGGGACGCCCCAGGCGTGAAGCTAAAAACCCCAGACCCGTACGCAGGAAGAATCACAGCAACTCTCCGCGCTTCTGTAGGGCGGGGGGAGGGGGGTGTTGGGGGGTGTTTGTGGGCTCGGGACCGTTGTTGGTCTGTTCGAGCGTGTGTGTGGCCCCTGTCAGCGCAATCCTGGATGTTTTTCTTTCGGCATTCGTGCGCTGGGTCGGGGCTTGCGTGCTCGTG